>Ga0209717_1000388_pt1 | contig 54296 bp, 32 predicted proteins | sample AD_UKC048_MetaG_FD_184418 | JGI IMG/M metagenome (GOLD analysis project Ga0209717, IMG submission 184418) | Active sludge microbial communities of municipal wastewater-treating anaerobic digesters from USA - AD_UKC048_MetaG (SPAdes) (version 2) | ecosystem: Engineered > Bioreactor > Anaerobic >...
GGTAGCAAGCTACCGCAGTCCATATGGGGGCCGTGGGAACGAGGGATTCTCGGGTGGCCCGAAGAAGAGCGGTAGCAAGCTACCGCAGTCCATATGGGGGCCGTGGGAATGAGAGATCCATCGCAGAGCCGCGGAGGACGCGGAGCAACGCAGAGAAGAGGAATTGAGTTGCACAGAGAGGGCGGGTGCCGTATCTCCTCGCGCCGGTGTGCAACGTGTACCGGGGGGAGTTCACGCGTGGGCGGCTGTATGCGTTCCCGCTCAAGATTCGCGGCGCCATAGGGACGCCGGTCCGGGCGGTGCTGGAGGTTGAGTAAGGGGCGCGGTTACGAAGCCAAACACCATGGGAACGGTATTAGCTCCATTGACCCTATGGACGACGGCGGATGGGCGGGATGAGGGTATCCGGCGCCTTCTTCGGATCGGCGCACGATCATCGTGCGCCCACTGCGGGGCGGGGGCTGTGGGAGATCGCGGCTTGCCCATAATGGCGAGATCATCGCGACGGATACCGAAGGAGGACTTCACTTTGCCTTTCTCCCGTTCGAAAACGAGCCTCTTCGCGTGGGGATAGTCGGCGAGGGCGGCCGTCATGAGGACATCAAGCCTCTTCAATCTTTCAGGCAATAGGTTTTCTGTTTGACGGCCACTCACGATGGAGGCCGTAACCGTCCAGGCTCGGTTCCGAGAGGCGACTGTCGGCGGAGAGTCCGAGGCAGGTATACTACGCGCGGCAGTGTGAAGGAGCGCAGGATGAACGGTTGGCTTGGCGCGATAGTGCACGTCGATCTCACGGCGAAGACCTGGGGTGTGGAGCACCTGGACGGGGCGGTGTATGAGGCGTGGATCGGCGGTAAAGGCCTGGCGGGCATGTATCTCGATGCGCATGTCACACGATCCTGGGACGATCCGGCCATGCCGCTGATCTTCATGGCGGGGCCGTTGGTCGGCACGGCGTCACCGACGTCGGGCCGGATGTGCGTGATGTCACGCTCGCCGCTGACGGGCACCATCGGTGACGCGTCCGTCGGGGGCAGCTTCGGAACGCAGCTCAAGAAGGCTGGGTTCGACGGCATTGTCTTCACGGGCCGCGCCGCTGAGCCGAGCGGTGTCGTGATCGAAGATGGGCGCGTTGCTTTTGCTGCCGCCGGCGACCTGACGGGCCTCTCCATCGGCGCCCGACACGAACGGCTGAAGGCCGGGGGCGCGGTGGCCTGTATCGGCCCAGCGGCCGAGAACGGGGTGCGGTTTGCGTGCATCGTCGTCGACGGCGGGTTCTTTGTCGGGCGTAATGGCCTAGGTCTTTGCATGGCAGCCAAGAATCTTGGATTCGTGACCGTGAAGGGTACGGGCCACGTGGGAGTGCATGATCGCGAGGGCCTGCTCCAGGCTCGCGAGGACATTTTCCGTCTGATCGCGGGGAGTCCGGTGCTCTTCGGTCAGCAGGGCCTGATTCACTACGGTACGGGTGCGATCTACGACTTGATGCACAGCCGCCGAATGATGCCCACACGTAACTTCCGAGACACCTATTTCGAGCCGGCCCCCGGCCTCAACGCCGTCGCGTACAAGAACCGCTATGGCTCGAAACGGGCCGGATGTCGAGGTTGTCACATCCAGTGTAAGCAGGTGACGCCGGACGGGGCCCACCTTCCGGAGTTCGAGACGATGTCGCATTTCAGCGCCCTGATTGATAACGCCGATATCGACGTGGTCACGCGCGCCAACACCCTATGCGGCGAGTTGGGGATGGACACCATCACGGCGGCGGCTACGTTGGCGTGTTTTGCGGAGATTGAGTGCGAACGCCTTGACGGCTCGCGGGTCCTCGGTCTACTCGAGGACATCGGGCGCGGGCGGGGTCTTGGCTCGGAACTGGCGGCCGGCTCGTACAGCTACGCGTGCGCTCATGGGCATCCCGAGCTCTCGATGTCCGTTAAGGGCCAAGAACTCGCCGCGTACGATCCGCGAGGGGCCTACGGTATGGCGTTGGCGTACACGACGTCGACGCGGGGCGGCTGCCACCTGAGGGCCTATCCAATCAGCCACGAGATCTTGCGCAAACCGGTAGCGACGGATCGGTTTTCGTTTGCCGGCAAGGCGCGGATCGTGAAGATCGCCGAGGATGCGAACGCCGTGGTTGACTCGCTCATCGCGTGCAAGTTTGTGTTCTTTGCGGCCTCGCTCGAGGAATACGCCAAGGCTTACACGGCCGTGACCGGCGTGGCCTCGTCGGCGCAGGACTTGCTGCGAATCGGCGAACGGATCTACTACCGCGAACGGATCATGAACGCGCGCAACGGATTCTCGGCGGAACAGGACGACCTGCCACGGCGTTTCTTCGAGGAGCCAGGAACGAGCGGCAACGCTATCGAGATCAGGCCTATCGACCGCGCGCAGTTTCTCGAGGCGCGGTCGAACTACTACCGCGTGCGCGGCCTGGACGAGTTGGGCCGGCCGACGTCGACCAAGGCGCGCGAACTCGGATTGGACTGGCCGCCGCTGCCAACGGACAGCGAGCACATCGAAACATCATGAAACAACTGGTTGACAAATACGCCGCGAAAATCGTCGAGGCCGGCCTGGCCGAGCCGGGCGCGCCGCTCATCGGCGGCCTGGACGCCGACCTCGTCTGGAGTCGTGACGATGCCGCGTGCGGCGAACTCGAGCACGTCTTCAACGGCCTGAACATCAACTCACTGCTGCTGTGCCGACCTGCCGAGCCGTATCGGAGCATCATCGAACACCTCGCGGCACGCGCCGACGGCGCCGTGTTCCCGAGGGACTGCGAAACGCGCACGATGATGCACGACTTGCCCGTGATCGAAGCGTTCACAGCCGAGGCTATCGTTGGCGCGCTGAAACAGCGTAAGAGCGTGATCGTGCCGGGCCACGGCGTGGTCACGTGGGGTACGGTGAGTCCCGAGCAGGCGTTCATCTTCTTCAGCTCGGTATGTTTTGCGTGTTTCGTGAAGTTCTTCGCCGATTACCGGACGGCGCGGCGTGTGGGCGCGGTCGTTCCCGAGCAAGAACGCGTGTTCCAGGAGGCGGCGGCGCTCCTCGATCGCTTCCCGGAAGCGCCCGTGTTGATGTCGGCGCCTTTCGAATCGGAGGAGGCGGTGTACCGCGCGGTCAGCGAGGCCGGACGCTTGACGGTGAAATACCACCTGGTGGACTCCTTCTTCGGCAACGTCTCGTACCGCTACGGCGACACGATGTACATCAGCCAGACGGGTTCGTCGTTGGACGAACTCGAAGGCTGCATCGATCCGTGTCCCCTGGACGGTTCGAGTTGCGCCGGCATCACGGCGTCGAGCGAATTCACCGCCCATCGCGAGATCGTCCTGCGGTCGGATGTCTGCGCCGTCTTGCACGGCCACCCGAAGTTCAGTGTGATTATGTCCATGGACTGCGTGCGGTACGACTGCCCGGAACGTGGCCGCTGCCACATAGCGTGTCCCGAGAAGCGGCACGTGGCGGACATTCCCATCGTGCCGGGCGAGGTAGGCACGGGGCCCTACGGCCTGTGCAACACCCTCCCCCCCGCCATGGTGGGCCACCGCGGAGTCATCGTCTACGGTCACGGCCTGTTCACCGTAGCCCGGGACGATTTCAACGAGGCGTTCGGAAACCTGCTGGCCGTCGAGGCGATGTGCCGCGACCTCTACTTCGACGGACTTTGATATACTATTGGATTGTGGGCGGCGGTTTGGGAACCGCCGGGCCGCCATGAGAGAAGGGCCATGCCGCAGTACGTGAACCAACCGACGCCGAGTCCTGTCGTCAAGCCGGAACAGGACGTGCAGCCCCCGCACCTGTTCAAGGTGCTCCTGCTCAACGATCACTATACAACGATGGATTTTGTGGTGTCGGTACTCGAGAAGGTGTTCCGGAAGCCTCACGATACCGCGGTGCGGATCATGCTCGAGGTGCACCAGAATGGCTCGGGCGTGGCCGGCGTGTACCCGTCGGAAGTGGCGGAGACCAAAGTGGAGACCGTCCATCGCCTGGCGGCCGACCACGGGTATCCGCTGCGATGCTCGATGGAACCGGAGTAGGAAGCCGTGATTAGTCGGGATTTGCGGGTGACTCTGGGCCATGCCGTAGCGCTCTCTCGGGAGTGGCGGCACGAGTATCTGTGTATCGAGCACCTCCTCTGCGCCATGCTTGAGGATCAACTGGGCCGCGAGATTCTCGAGGGATGCGGCGCCAACCTCGAGCGGTTGCGCCACAACATCGAGGACTACTTCGAGGAAGTGCTCGAGGTGCTTCCGGAAGACGAGGACCAGACCGAGGTGTCGCACACGGTGGGATTCCAGCGTGTACTTCAATGCGCCTATCGCCACGTGCAGCAGTCTGGCAAGGCGGAGGTGGACGCGGGCGACATATTGGCCTCCATGCTCGAGGAGGAAGACTCGCACGCCGTCTACTTCCTGCAACGCGAAGGGATCACGCGGCTCGATGTCCTCAACTACATCTCGCACGGCATCTGCAGAAGCGCCCCGAAGGGCAAACGGATCGACGAGGATGCCCACGAGAAGACGGCTTCGCGTAGCGCCCTGGACCTGTACGCGGTCGACCTCACGCAGCGTGCCGCCGAAGGCCATATCGATCCGCTCATCGGCCGCGAGTCCGAGTTGAGGCGTACCGAGCGCGTTCTCTGCCGCCGCAAGAAGAACAATCCGGTTTTCGTTGGGGAGCCCGGAGTCGGCAAGACGGCACTCGCCGAGGGCCTCGCGCTCCGCATTCACGAGGGTCGCGTGCCCGCGGCACTACAGGACGCCAAGCTACTGGCGCTGGACCTTCCCGGTTTGTTGGCCGGCACCAAGTACCGCGGCGATTTCGAGGAGCGGCTCAAGGCCGTCCTCACCGAGCTGGCCAGCCAGAAGAACGTCATCTTGTTCGTGGACGAAATCCACACCATCGTCGGCGCCGGATCCACCACGGACAGTACCATTGACGCGTCGACCATCCTCAAGCCCGTGTTGGCCTCGGGCAACCTTCGCTGTATCGGAGCCACGACCTACGAGGATTACCGGAAGGGTTTCGAGCGCGACCGGGCGCTCTCGCGCCGTTTCGAGAAGATCGAGGTGGCCGAACCGAGCGTGGCCGAAGCGATCAGGATCCTCAAGGGGCTCAAGGCGGTCTACGAGGCCCACCACGGCATCCGGTATACCGAGACCGCCGTGCGCGCTGCCGCCGAGCTGTCGGCCAAGCACCTCAACGACCGATTCTTGCCGGACAAGGCGATCGACGTTCTCGACGAGGCGGGGGCCTGTGTTCGGCTGCTGCCGAGCGGGCCGAAGAAGACCGTGCGCCCGAGCGACATCGAGCGCGTTGTCGCCGAGATGGCCAAAGTGCCGGTGCGGACCGTGTCCGCGTCGGACAAGGTTCGGCTCGAGCGCCTTGACGAGGAACTCAAGCAGGCGGTCTTCGGCCAGGATGAAGCCATTGAGAACCTGGTCCGCTCGATCCGGCGCTCGAGAGCCGGCCTCGGCCGCCCCGAGAAACCTGTGGGCTGTTTCCTCTTTACGGGCCCTACCGGCGTTGGCAAGACCGAGGTCGCCAAGCAACTCAGCGCTGTCCTGGGCATCCATTTCGCGCGCTTCGACATGAGCGAGTACATGGAGAAGCACACCGTGGCCCGGCTCATCGGCGCGCCGCCCGGCTACGTGGGTTTCGACCAGGGCGGTCTACTCACGGATGAAATCCGGCGCAATCCTTATTGCGTGCTGCTTCTCGACGAGATCGAGAAGGCGCATTCTGATCTCTTCAGCATCCTCTTGCAGGTCATGGACCATGCCACACTAACGGACAACAACGGCCGGAAGGCCGATTTCCGCAACGTGGTCCTGATCATGACGTCCAACGCGGGCGCGCGCGAACTGGCCACCCCAGCCATCGGGTTTCGGATGTCTAGCGACGGCAAGAAGAGGGGCCTCAAGGCCGTCGAGAAGACTTTCAGCCCGGAGTTTCGCAACCGGCTGGACGCCATCATCACATTCAACGCCTTACCCATGTCGATCATCGAGCGGATCGTGCAGAAGTTCGTCGGCCAACTGCGCGATCAGCTTGCCCCGAAGAAGGTGGGGATGGAGGTCACGGAGGCAGCGGTGGTCTGGCTCGCGCAACACGGTTTCGACGAGACCTTCGGCGCACGGCCCTTGGCGCGCCTTATCGAAACCGAGATCGAGACGCCCCTGGCGGACGAGATTCTGTTCGGTCGTCTGGAGCGCGGCGGACACGTCACCGTGGACGCGCGGGATGACGGATTGGCCCTCGATTTCGGCGAAGGCCCAGCGTGAACCATGCCTGTCTTCGTCTTGACGGATTCCATCGCGTTTCCACCGCCCCAACTCGCTGAGGAAGGTCTCCTCGCCGTCGGAGGCGATCTCACCGTCGACCGACTTCTCTCGGCCTACGAAGCCGGCATCTTCCCCTGGTATCTGCCGGGCGATCCTATCCTCTGGTGGTCGCCCGACCCGCGGCTCGTCCTGTTCCCCAACGAACTGCACGTGTCGAGACGCCTCGCCCGAACGCTTCGCCAGGGGCGATTCCGCGTGAGTTTCGACACCGCCTTCTCCGAGGTGATCCAGGCCTGTGCCTCAACGGCGCGGCGCGATCAGGACGGCACGTGGATCACCGACGATATGATCGCCGCCTACTCGCGTCTCCACGAGCTCGGCTACGCCCATTCGGTAGAGACTTGGCTCGATAACACGCTGGTAGGCGGGCTCTACGGCATCTCCCTCGGCCACGTGTTCTTTGGCGAGTCCATGTTCTCGCGTGCCGCCGACGCGTCGAAGGTGGCCTTGGTTGGCTTGACCGAACAACTGAAGCGTTGGGATGTCCGTCTCATCGACTGCCAAGTAACCACCCCGCATATGCTGGGCATGGGGGCCCGGGAGATCGAGCGAACTCGCTTTCTCGAGCTGATCAAGGACGACACCCGCCAAGGGGCACCCATGGGGAAATGGACGTGGATGGCTTCGGACTGACTTCGTGGCCCCGCCGATCCTGTATTCCCGTACGCCACAATCTGTTACGGATTTGGCATTCCCAACCCTCATCAGGAACATGAAGGGGCTCGAGGACCTCAACGACAGCCCGCCGTAAGGCGAGATCTCGGGGGCATCGTCAAGGCGGCACGAAGAACGCGACCGACCCCAAAAGCTCCGGCCGGCCTGTGGTTGTCCTTCTGGTCGCTCAGGTCCCTTATGTCCTTTGCTCATGGTAGGTTAGGCACGCTTGGCACGATGGCCCCTTCCCCATTTGACTCCAAGAACCGTCGTATCCAAGTTGCCGGTGGCTCAGGCCCGAGAAGACCGCCTGACTGACGGCCGTGCCGGGTTGACAGGGGTGCATAGGTATGGTAAGATCCGCGCCTGTTAGCACTCTTTCGGAAAGAGTGCTAACAGGCGCATCGATCACTTACGGCCCGGATAGGGCCGGTATGAGGCGCCCTTCCGACACGGTAGGGCAACAGGAGGAACGAAGATGGCCAAGCAACTGCTTTTTGGTCAAGATGCACGAGAAGCGCTGGTTCGAGGCTGCGATGTCTTGGCAGACGCCGTCAAGGCGACGCTGGGCCCCAAGGGGCGCAATGTCGTGATCGAGAAGTCCTACGGCGCGCCGAACATCACGAAAGATGGCGTTACGGTGGCCAAGGAAATCGATCTGCCCGACGAGTTTGAGAACATGGGCGCGCGGATGATCCGACAAGCGGCCAGCAAGACGCACGATGTGGCCGGCGACGGCACGACGACGTCGACGGTGTTGGCGCAGGGCATGATTCACGAAGGCATCCGTCAGGTGGCGGCTGGCGCCAATCCGATGGCGATGCGTCGGGGTATGGAGAAGGCGCTTGGGGTAGTTGTGGAAGCCTTGGCGGCCGCGAGCAAAAAGGTCAACGACAAGACAGAGATCGTACAGGTTGCCACGATCTCGGCGAACGGCGACACGAAGATCGGCGAAATGATCGCGGGCGCCATCGAGCAGGCGGGTCAAGACGGCGTCATCACGATTGAAGAGGGCAAGGGGCTCGAAACGGACGTCGAGATGGTCGACGGAATGCAGTTCGACCGCGGCTACTTGTCGCCGTACTTCGTGACGGATCCCGAGACGATGAAGGTCGTTCTCGAGGACTGCTACATCCTCTGCAATGAGAAGAAGATCGGCTCGATCCAGGACGTGCTTCCGCTGTTGCAGAGCATCGCGCAGAGCGGCAAAGCGCTGGTGATTATTGCCGAGGACATCGAGGGTGAGGCGCTGGCGACGCTCGTGGTCAACCGGCTTCGCGGGATTCTGAAGGTGGCCGCAGTCAAGTCGCCGGCCTTCGGTGATCGGCGCAAGGAGATCCTTCGTGACATCGCGGTGTTGACGGGCGGGACGTATGTATCCGAGGAACTCGGGATGAAGACCGAGAACCTGACCTTGGATCTGCTCGGTCGCGCAAAGCGTGTCGAGATCACCAAGGACAACACGACGATCATCGAGGGCGGCGGCAAGAAGAAGGACATCCTCGCGCGGTGCGAGATGATTCGCAGAGGCATCGAAACGACGACGTCGAGTTATGACAAAGAGAAGCTCCAGGAGCGTCTTGCCAAGTTGGCCAGCGGCGTAGCCGTGATCCGTGTTGGCGCTGCTACCGAAATCGAGCTGAAGGAGAAGAAAGCGCGCACCGATGACGCGTTGAGCGCCACGCGCGCTGCGATCGAGGAAGGCATCGTGGCGGGGGGCGGCGTTGCGCTCCTGCGCGCACGCAAGAAAGTCGACGCAATGAAGCTGGAGGGCGACGAGGCCATCGGCGCGTCCATCGTGTCGAAGGCACTGGCCGATCCGCTTAGGCAAATCGCCGACAATGCCGGTCTCGAGGGAGGCGTGATCGTGGGCGACGTGCTCAACGCGAAGCAGAACTTCGGCCTGAACGCCGCCACGGGCGAGATCGAGGATCTCGTAGCGGCCGGCGTCATCGATCCGGCCAAGGTACTGCGCTCGGCCTGCCAGAATGCCGTCAGCGTCGCCACGATGGTGATCACGACGGAATGCACGGTAACGGATCTGCCGGAGAAGAAGGAGTCGGACGCCGCCGCCGGCCACGGCCACGGCGGCATGCCCGGAATGTAAGCGCCGTTCTACCAACGAAATTCGCCGCCGGTCTCGACCACGAGGCCGGCGGTTTTCATTGGAGATGTGGTGTCTGGCTGTCCGTATTCGCGCTTCGGCAAGGCCTTTCTCTATACTGGCGCGATGCTGGACGGAGTCCAGAGGAAGGAAACTGAAGCATGGCCAAGACTCGAAGAATCCCGCAGCGCAGCGAAGTCAAGGTGGCTGACACGTGGGACCTGTCGCCGTTGTTCAAGAGCGATGCCGCCTGGCAGCGGGCCTACCGCACGCTCGAAGCGGAGATCCCGAAGCTCGAGGCGTTTCGTGGCACGCTGGGCACGTCGGCCAAAGCCCTGCATGCGTGTTGCGCGTTTCAGGTCGAGTTCGAGAAGCGCGCTGAACGGCTGGGCTCGTACGCGTTCCTCAAGGCCATGGAAGACCTCAGTAACAGCACGTATCAAGGTATGATGGCACTGTTCGAGCGCGTGGCTACGCGCGCCGCCGAGGCCACCAGTTTCTTCGCGCCCGAGATCCGCTCCATACCGCGGAAGACCATGACCGCCTTCCTGGCCGAACCGGTGCTCGAGCCGTTCCGATTCACCATCGAGAAGCTCCTGCGGTACCGTGCGCACATTCTCTCGTCCAAGGAGGAACGCCTTTTGGCCATGCAGGGCGAAGTGGCCGGTACGGCGGATCGCGCCTTCGAACAACTGAATGACGCCGACCTCAAGTTCGGATTCGTTCCCAACGAGGAAGGCGACCGCGTCGAGCTCACGCAGAGCTCGTTTCGCGTCCTTCTCGAGTCACCAAGGCGTTCTGTTCGGAAGCAGGCCTTTCGCCAGTTCTACGCGGCGTACGAGGCCCACGCTAACACGCTTGCCTCGACACTGAGTTCGTCGGTGCTTCAGGACATCTACCAGGCACGCGCGCGGAATTATCCCTCGGCCATCGAGGCCGCCTTGTTTGGCGACAAGGTGCCGGTCGCAGTGTATGACAACCTGATCGCCGCCGTCCGCAACAATCTCGATACCGTCTATGGTTATCTCGAGTTGCGGCGCCGCGCATTGAGGATCAAGGAGATCCACTTCTACGACACGTACGTTCCGATGGTCGAGATGGCCAAGAAGCGCCGCACCTTCGAGCAGGCGGCGGCCATGGTGTGCGAGGCGCTCGAGCCCCTAGGCCCGACCTATTGCCGCGCCCTCGAAAAGGGCCTCCTCGGGAGGTGGGTTGATCGCTACGAAAACGTCGGTAAGCGGAGCGGCGCATTCTCGGCCGGGGGCTACACGGGCCCTCCGTATATCCTGATGAACTACAAGGAAGACGTGGTGGACAGCGTGTTCACGCTCGCGCACGAGGCCGGCCACTCGATGCACACGTACTACAGCGCCTCGAGTCAACCGTTCCAGACCTACCACTACACCATCTTCGTCGCCGAGGTCGCCTCGACGTTCAACGAGCAGCTTCTCAACCGTCACTTGCTCGAGCGCGCGTCGAGCAAGAAGGAGCGCGCCTACCTTATCAACCGCGAGATCGATGAGATTCGCGGCACGCTCGTACGGCAAACGATGTTCGCCGAGTTCGAGAAGGTGATTCATGCGCTGGTCGAGGCCGGCGAACCGCTGACGCGCGATCGCATTCGCGCCGAGTATCGGGCGCTACTGGAGGCCTACTTCGGGCCGGGCTTCACCGTGGACGACGGGTTGGAACTCGAAGGACTCCGTATTCCCCATTTCTACTCGGCGTTCTATGTGTACAAATACGCGACGGGCCTTGCGGCGGCCATTGCACTCTCGGAACAGGTCATGAAGGGGGGAGCATCCGCGCGCAACCGGTACCTCACGTTCCTTAAGAGCGGCGGTTCGGACTATCCCCTCGAGTTGTTGCGCACGGCCGGCGTCGACATGGAAAGCCCGGAGCCGGTCGCCACAGCCATGGCACGGTTCAAGACGTTGGTGGAAGAACTCGAGACGCTCGTCTAGCGTGCGGGACGCCCTCACGGCTGTTGGCACGACGCGATGTCGATCAAGTGCAACAGCTCGGTGATGACGACGCGGCAGAGGTGATCGGCCTCGTAGCGCGCCACGACTTTCTTCCGCGCCGCGGGTATGTCGCCGCATGCCTTTCCTCGCGCGATGAGTTCTTTGCAGTCGGCCGGCATCGGCCCCCAGTGGCCACACTCGACAAACTGATCGCTGAGGAAGATGAACTTGGGAATGGCCTCGCCGCCGTTGGTCAGGAACCGGGCGAACACGCCGGGATGCTGGGCGCGCGTGATGTACCGGACGTGGAGGTTTGCCCCGGTATCGGCAAGCTTCTGAAGGACGGGCACATGCCGCGCGACATCGCCGCACCAGTCCTCGGCAATGGCCACGACATAGACGGGACGCGGCAAGGCGTTGAGGAACTCGCGCTCGTCGTCGCGGATCTGGAGCTTGGCGCGGTACTCCTCCATGTAGCGTCGGTTCTTCGGCGATTCACCCGTGGGCAGCCATTGTTCGAACGTCAGGCCATCCGCGAACACGATCCGCCAGTCGATCGTAGGCAACAACGGCTCCATCGTCATGATGCCGTCCTCCGCTCATGATCCTGCGCCTACCATTATAACGCCAACGGGGCCTTCACGATTCCCGCTGGCTTGAGGTTCGCAAGGAGCCGTGGTATTGTCCTCGCGCTATGAAGACCGCCGACCTCGACTATAGCCTGCCGGAAGAGCTCATCGCGCAGCACCCTGCGGAGAAACGCGATGCATCGCGGTTGCTCGTGCTGGACCGGGCTGCCCAGACGATCCGCGAGGATGTCTACCGGCACGTGGCGGCTTACTTGCGTCCGGGCGATTGCATGGTGCTCAACGACACGCGCGTGATCCGGGCGCGCCTCCATGGGCGGAAGCCTACGGGCGGCCAGGTCGAGGTGTTCCTACTGCACGAAGAGGCCCCGTGCGTGTGGACGGCCCTGGTCCGGCCGTCGGCCCGGGTGAAACGCGGAACGACAGTCCTACTGAGCGATCACATTGCTGTAATGGTTGAGGATGTATTGCCGAACGGCCAGCGCCGCGTCCGGTTCGACACGCCCGACGTCATCGAGCGCCTCGAACGCGTCGGCGAGATCCCGTTGCCCCCGTATATTCGGCGCGAGCATCCCGACGACGCCGACGGCGCCCGGTACCAGACGATCTATGCCCAGGCGCCCGGCGCCGTGGCCGCGCCAACGGCCGGCCTTCACTTCACCGAGGCCGTGTTCCGCGACCTCGACGCGCGCGGTATCCGCCGCGTCGGGCTCACGCTGCACGTGGGCTACGGCACGTTCCGGCCGATTATGGCCGATGACATCGAGGAGCACGTTGTCGAGTCCGAGGAATTCACGTTTCCGGAAGCCACCGCCGCCGCGCTGAACGAGACACGCGCGGCCGGCGGACGTGTTGTCGCCGTGGGTACCACCGCCACGCGCGTCCTCGAGACGCAATACCGCGACGGCGCGTTCGTGGCCGGCGCGGGCGTGACGAATCGCTATATCTATCCGCCGTACACGTTCCGCGCCGTGGACGTGCTGCAGACCAACTTTCATCTCCCGAGGTCGAGCCTGCTCGCGCTCGTATGTGCCTTCGCGGGCCGCGACTTCGTCCTCGACGCCTACCGCTACGCCGTCGAACACCGGTTCCGCTTTTACTCCTACGGCGACGTGATGCTGATACGTTAGGCCTTCGCCTTCTTCGAGTGGCATTTCGGCCGGTTATCGGCTATCGTAATGGCTCGGACTTGGGCATCGCCGAGAGCATTCCCTGGTGCTTGGCGAAAAGGAGTAGTAGGTTGCCTCTCATGAGTGAAGTATCGCGCACCTATGACACGCTGCACATGGGCCGGTCGTCAATCGACTTGTACAGCAACGACGTCGGCGCTCCGTTTACGGAGATCACGAGCTTCGCGGCGTACGTCGGCGGATCGCCGACCAACATCAGCGTGGGCGGACGCCGACTCGGCCTCAAGACGGCGCTGTTGACAGGCCTCGGTGTGGACCCCGTGGGCGATTTCCTCCTCGACTTCCTCGAGAAGGAAGGCGTCGAAACGAAGTTCGTCGTCCGCAAGCCGGGCCACCGAACCAGCGCGGTCATCCTCGGCATCGAGCCGCCGGACAAATTCCCGCTCGTCTACTACCGCGATAATTGCGCCGACATCGAACTGAGCATCGACGATGTCCTCGCCGCGCCGGTGGCGGACAGCCGCGTCTTCCAGTTCGCGGGCACGAACCTCAGCAAGGAGCCCAGCCGAAGCGCCACCATGTTCGCCGCGGAACTCGCGCGGCGCGCCGGAACGGAAGTGGTGTTCGACATCGATTTTCGGCCGGATCAGTGGCATGATCCCCGGGCGTTCGGCGTGGTAGCGCGGTCGGTGCTTCCGTTGGTGGACATCGTGTTGGGCACGCAGGACGAGTTGAACGCGCTCATGCTGGCCGATGCGGCGCAGATGAACCTGACGCACTCGCAGGTGAGCGACACAAAGGTCAGTGGCGACGTGGATGCCGCGATCCGCTTCGTCTTGAGCGCGGGCCCGAAGGCCTTGCTCCAGAAAGTTGGCGCACAAGGCATCCGGGTCCACGTAAACCAGCCCGACGGATCGCGCGAGACGCTCGACGTGCCCGGTTTCCCTGTCGAGGTCTACAATATTCTCGGCGCGGGCGACGCGTTCGCAGCGGGATTCCTGTTCGGCCACGTGCGCGGCCTCGGCTGGTACAAGGCTGGGCGCATTGCCGCGGCGTGCGGGGCGATTGTGGTGACCAAGCACGGTTGCGCGAATTTCATGCCGACCTACGACGAGGTGATGGCGTTCATCGATTCGCGCGGCGGGATATAGGCCTGTCTCACGGAAAGGGAGAAGGACGATGAGCAACGGACCGACGAAACGGATGACCACAGCACAGGCGTTGATCGGTTTCCTCAAGAACCAGTACGTCGAACGCGATGGCGTCGAACAGCCGTTCTTTGCCGGCTGTTTCGGCATATTCGGCCACGGGAACATAGGCGGCATCGGCCAAGCGCTCCAGCAGAACAAGGATTTCCGGTACTACCAGACGCGGAACGAGCAGGCCATGGTCCACATCGCGGCGGCGTACGCCAAGGTGAAGAACCGGCTCCAGACTTTCGTGTGCACCTCGTCCATCGGTCCCGGCGCAACGAACATGATCACCGGCGCCGCGACGGCCACGGTGAACCGGCTGCCGGTCTTGCTCATGCCGGGCGATATCTTCGCGCGGCGCAACGTGGCGCCTGTCCTCCAGCAACTGGAGAGCGGGATGACGCAGGACATCAGCGTAAACGACTGTTTCAAGCCGGTCAGCAAGTACTGGGATCGCATCAACCGGCCCGACCAGTTGCTGTGCGCCTTGCCCGAAGCGATGCGCGTGTTGACGAGCCCCGCCGACACGGGCGCGGTAACCCTGGCGATGCCGCAAGACGTCCAGGCCGAGGCCTATGACTTCCCCGAGGCGTTCCTCCGCAAGCGCGTGTGGCACGTGCCCAGGAACCGGCCGGACGCGGCGGCGCTGAAGCGCGCGGCGCAACTCATCCGGGCGGCCAAGCGGCCCGTCATCGTAGCGGGCGGCGGCGTGATCTACAGCGAGGCCATCGAGACGCTTAAGGCCTTCGTGGAGAAGACGGGCGTTCCCGTCGGCGAGACCATGGCCGGCAAAGGCAGCCTGCGCTACGATCATCCGCTCAACCTTGGCGCCATCGGCGTGACGGGCACGCTGGCCGCGAACCGCATCGCGAAAACGGCCGACGTTGTCATCGGCATCGGCACGCGCTACTCGGACTTCACCACCGCCAGCAAGACTGCGTTCCAGAATCCCGGGGTCCGGTTCGTGAACATCAACGTGGCCGAGTTCGACGCCTTGAAGCACTATGCCTTACCGGTAACTGGTGACGCCAAGGTGACGCTTGAGGAACTGAGCCAGGCCCTCGGCGATTGGCATGCTTCTGAGGCGTATCAGGCCGAGGCGAAGGCCCTGCACGATGAGTGGGAGGCCGAGGTCAGCCGCATCTACGCGATCCGCAACGAGCCGCTGACGAGCCAGGGCGAGGTCGTCGGCGCCGTGAACGAACACGGCGATCCGGACGGGATCATGGTGTGCGCGGCCGGCAGCCTGCCGGGCGACCTCCATAAGCTGTGGCGCACGCGCCACCCCAAGAACTACCACCTCGAATACGGCTACAGTTGCATGGGCTATGAGATCGCCGGCGGCCTCGGCGCGAAGATGGCCGCGCCGGATCGCGAGGTCTATGTTATGGTGGGCGACGGCAGCTACCTGATGTTGTGCAACGAGATCGTGACGTCAATCCAGGAAGGCTACAAGCTGATCCTCGTTATGTTCGACAACAAAGGCTACAAGAGCATCGGCGGCCTGAGCCGGTCGCTGGGCCAGGAAGGCTTCGCGACGCGCTACGCCAAGCCGAAAGATGGCGCGCTGCCCGGCGATCCGGATGGCGAAGACGTCGAGGGCCTTCCAGTGGACCTCGCCGCCAACGCCGAGAGCCTCGGCGCGCTCGTCATCCGCTGCGAAACGTACGATGATGTGGTCAAGGCGCTCGACAAGGCCAAGAAGGCGGATCGCACGACGCTCATCTACACGCAGAACGATCGGTACGTCGGCGTGCCCGGCTACGATAGCTGGTGGGATGTCCACACGGCGGAAGTCAGCGAGATGGAAGGCGTGTGCGAGGCCCGGAAGGCGTGGGAAGTCATGCGCGCCAAGGAGCGGTATTTCTGCTGATCATCGCTTGAATCCTCTGCGATTCCGGCGCGGTCTGAGTTAGAGTGCGATCCGCTTCGCGCGCTAGGAACGCAAATCCGTCATGGCGTCTTCAAAGCCCAAGAGAAGTACGTGGCGGCGCTGGGCGCTGCTGGCCGTCGCCGCGCTGCTCGTGCTTGCGGCGGCCGTAGGATTCCTCGTGTTGCGCTTCGCCGATCCCGACCGATACAGGCCATGGATCCTCGGCGAGATCGAGAAGGCCACGGGGCTTCCCGTCGCCATGGGCGCCATTGACTTCATGGTGTTCCCGTCGCTCGGCGTCCGCGTCGAGGACATCGCGCTTGGCGAGAACGACTTCGAGGCGCGACTCGGACGCGTCAGTGCGCGCATCCGTCTGGCCGACCTGCGGCGCCGCGTGCTCCGCATCACCGAGGTGACGGTGTCGGGTCTGGCCGTGACGGTGCCGCGCGATCCCGCTGAGTTGGCGCGGCGGATCGAGGCAATCACGGCGCCGCATGAGGCTGAAGCCGAGCCTACGGAACAGCCCGAGCCAGCGCCTGACAAGCCCGTCGCGAGGCCGTCCAAACCCGAAGAGCCATTGCACAAGCCGCCGTTCGCCGTGAGTATCGGCGCCGTCCGCGTCGACGGGACTATCCGACGCGGACTGGATGCCGAACGCGCGGCCTTTGTCTTCAGTGCCGAGGCGCTCGAGCCACTGTCGGACCAGGGCAAGGTGCTGTGCACGGCCACATTGCCTGAGTTTGGCGACACGGCGCGCTTCGAAGCGGAACTCGGCCTGGCCACGCAGCCGGCGTTCAGCCTGGGAGGCCGTGTTGATATCAAGGACCTCGACCTCCAGTCCGCCGTAGGCGCCGGCGGCGAGCCGTCCGACGAGGTACCGAGGGGCTTGGTATCGGCGGAAGCCCGTATCGAAATGCCGGACACCGGCCACGTATCGATTCTCGTCAGCGGCGGGCTCGACGCGCCGGACGTGCCGGCACTGACCGGCGAATTCAGCGCGGCGGTCCGCTATGCGGCCGACGCCCTGAACGTGGACGCCGTTCGCTTCACCTCGCCGAGTTGCCAGATCGAGGCGAGTGCTGAGCGAAGCGCAGAAGGCGAGCTGACGGCCGAGGTGGCGCAGGCGAAGCTAGGCGAATCCATGCTCGACTGGCTGGCGTCGCTCGTGCCACCGGGCGCTGTCGCGGTTCGCTTTGACGACGGCGCACACTTCGACGCTAGCGATGCCGTAATCACCGGAGACGCGGCGAATCGAATCACCATCGCGAAAGGTTCGCTCGACTTCGGCGGCGTCGCAATGACGCTCGAGGATGGCCGAACGGCCCTCGCCAATGGCCGAGGCCGCGTTCGCGCGGAATCCAACCGGTTCATCATCGAAGATCTTGCCGCCGACGGCCTGCGGGCGTCAGGTGCCGTGACCATGGACGCCGAGACATTGCGTATGGCGCTGGACCTCAAGGCCGACGTCGAGTTGAGCCGCGACCAGTGGGCCGTGTTTGCGCCATTGGACGCCGTACCGGAGGTCGAAGGTCACATTGCGATCGCGCGCATCGCCGGCACCTTCGAGCTGGGCAAAGGCGTGCCTGAGGATCTCTTCATCGAAGGCCAGATCGCCCACGGCCGCGTCGTCGTCGATACCGAGACATTCAAAGACATCATCCGGCCCATCGAGGCGCAGTTCACAACCTCGAACGAGGCCATCAAGACCACCGTGCGGGCGCAATCCGAGGCCGTGGGCGCCGTGACGTGCGATGGCCGGTACGCCTTCTCGGACCACGCGTGGCGCGGCACGGTGGCGTGCGATGTCGAGCGCGCCACCACGCCATTCTTGGGTGAGGAGGAGATCCGCGAGCTCGTCCAACCCGTCCTCGCCGAATTCGGCGCCTCGACCTTCGAGGTAACGTTCACGGCGCCTACCGCCGAGGCGCCGGACATGGCGATCGCAGCCAGCCGCCGCGGCGCGCCGAGGTGTGCCGCGCACGTCGTGTTCAAGCAGCGCGATGACGGCTACGCCCTCGGCGATGTGTCCGCCGAGGCATCCATTCCAACAAAGGGCGTTGTGCCGGCGCTGCCCATCGAGGTGACGGCCGCCGACGGCGCTATCGACGTCCGATTCGCGCACATCGCCGAGGATGCGGCGTATCGCGTGGACGCGGACCTCACCGCCTGCCGGCTCGACACAACGCGGCACCTCTTCAAGCGCGCCGGCGATGCCATCACCGTCGCCCTCGCAGGCAAGACGGATACGTGGGCGCCTACGGACATCACGGTGGATCTCATGGGCGAGGTCGTGCCGCTCCACGTCGACGATGGCCGCGTGTCGGCCAAGGACGTCGACATCGATCTTGGACCGCTGGCGAGGCTGTTGCCGGATGGCGCGAAGACCTCGGGCCGGCTGCGCGGCTCTTTCGTCAGCGAACCGCTTTCGGCCGATCTCGTCTTCGCGAACGCGCAGATCGTCGTCACGCAGGATCTGGCCATCGAGTCGCTGTCCGGCGCGCTGTCGTACACGCCCGAGGCGGCCTCGTGCGAACGTCTCGTCTTCTCGGCCGTGGGTTCGCAAGGCGTTGTCACAGCGCGCTGGACGCCGGAGACCTGGAACGGATCGCTCGAGGCCGAGCGCGTGGACGCGAACGCTATCAAGCGATTCGTCAAGGAGGTTCAGACCCTCGCCGAGCGGGATACCGACCAGGCCGCGGCTGCTACACCCGCCGACGCACCCGAGGCCACGGAGCCGGCCTCGCCATCGGTCAAGTCCGGCGAGAGGCCGAAATCGCCGAAACCATGGCCGTCCGGCACGGGGCAGATCGCCGTCAAGGAACTCCTGTACAGTCGCGGCCAGGTTCAAGACATCAAGCTGACCGCTGTGACCACCGGCTCGGAACTGACGCTCCGCGACATCTCGATGCGGCCGATGAGCGGCCGCCTCACGGGCCAAGCCCTGTTCCCGCTCACGGAAGGCGGCGGCCGTGTGTACAACTACGCGCACGTCGCGCTGGCCTTCGAAGACGTGGACCTCCAGGTTGTGGACGACATGGTGTTCGAGGAGCCGAAAGGGCTTTTCGGCCGGCTATCCGGGACGGTGGATGCCGAGATTCCGCTTGGCAAGAACATGCGCCTCGTTGACGACATGTCTGGGGTCGTGGCCTTCGAGGCCCGGCAAGGCAGCTTCGGGCGTATGGGGTTCGCCACAAAGATTCTCACGGCACTCAAGGCGGTGGACATCTTCCGCTTGCGCATGCCGTCCTTCAAGGACAAGGGATTCACCTACGACCTGTGCCGGGGCGCGATCGCGATGAAACACGGTGTGGCCGGTTTCGAGGACCTTATCGTCGAGAGCGCCCCGTTGTCGATGAAAGCCACGGGCGTTGTGGACTTTCCTAAGGTAGCGACGGACGCCACGGTGAATGTCAGCCTGCTCGAATCCGTCGCCGGAATCCTCGAACACGTGCCGGGCATCGGCTCAGCCGTGGACAAGATCCAGGAACTCGCCAGCGTCACGCTGGTCGTGCAAGGCACGCCCGAGGACCCCACCGTAACCATCGAGGCGGCCGACAAGGTGCGCGACCTCAGCGAGCCGGTAAAGGGGCTACTCCGGACGCCTGTCCGCAACTGGCTCCACATTCCGCTCCGAAGCGAGCCGCCGTCGGAGGGTGAAGGCGAAGGGGAACAGCGCGAAGACCTCGTGGACGAAGTCGTCGATGCCGCGGCGGGCGCGCTCCAGAAGTTCCTCGAACGCTGAGCCCGGCCCGGACTCGCCAGGGCGCATTGAATCTGCGGGCGGTGTGCCGTACGATCGCGGGCGAAGCGTGGAGACCACACCCGGCGTTGTGGGGATATGGGCTATGGCGATTCGTGTGTTGGCATTTCTACTGGTGGCGGGCGTGTGGCCGGCGCGCGTGTGGGCACAGGAAGGGCCCATCGCGGAATGGTCGTTCGATGGCGACCATGGCGAACAGGTGCGCGATTCGAGCGGTCACGGCATCGATGGGCTTTCCCACGGCGCCGCTTGGGCGGAGTGTGGCGCTGGAGCCGCCCTCTCCTTCACGGCGCCGGACGCCTATGTCGATTGTGGCTCGCCGGCGGCCCTGGGTATCACCGAGGCTGTTTCGCTCGAGCTGTGGGCCTATCCGACGGCGCGCGCCGAGGGGGAAACCGGTATCGCCGGGAAGGCCTTCGACGCGTACGGACTCACGCTCTACGGCGACGGCAACTACTACTGGTACATCTCGAGCGGCGCCAACAAGTGTCACATGCCGGCTGAGGTGCGCCGCTGGACGCATGTTGTCGGCACCTTCGACGGCCACGAACTGCGAATCTACGCGAACGGCGCGTTGGCCGATGCCGTGCCGTCGCAGTTCGACCGCGTCGTCACGGCCGGCGGCCATTTCTACATCGGCCGGATCGGGCATGCGGCGGCCACGGATTCGATGACGTCGAGTTTCCGAGGATTCGTCGACGCCGTCCGCGTGTATGACCGCGCGCTCTCGGCCGATGAGGTGAAGGCCCATTACGAGGGAGAACGCAGCAATCACCGGCGGATGGAGTCGGGCCTCGATCACATCGCCTTGACGCCCTACTGCTATTTCGAGGACGGGCGCATCTTGGCCGATGTCGACTTCGGATCGTTCTACCCCTTTGCGGAAAGCGAAGGCGCCACGCTATCTCTGTGGCGCAAGAAAGGCGAAAGCCCGGTGATCGAGCGCGAGATCACGAACCTCTCCGAATCAGGCACGGTCCGGGACGTGCCGCTGGACATCGGGACGCTTTCGCCGGGCGCCTACGAAGTGCGCGCGGTCGTGCGCGGCGACGGCGGAATCCGCGCCCAGGCCTCCGCGGCATTCTCGTATCCCGTCGAGACGCCCATTCCGGCACCGAAGGAGACGATGGTTCCACCGTTGGCCGTAGCGCCGGCCCCGCCCGCGTTCTCCATGGATCTCAGTGATGGGGGCGGCTTCCGTCTTGAAGTCGGCCCGCACGCGTACCTCGTCGAGTCCACGTTCTCCTATCCGCATGGAGGCGAGAACGGCCTGGTCGTGAGCCGCCCAACGCAATCCGAGCCCGAGTGGCGGGTGTCCGTAGCGGAAGACGGCACGGGTGCGCATGCGCAAGGCCGTCACTACGCCATCGACCGTCGTATCGAGCGATGCGCCGACCGCGTCGTCGTGAAGGACACCATCACGAACATTGGCGGCACGCCGGTCGGAATCATCCTGAGCAACGAGCTGCGCGCACAGGACAAAGCGGGCCTCACGCCGACGCGGTACCCGAACCCAACGGTATTCCTGGCCCGCGACGGCCAGGGGATCGGCATGGCCGCCCTCGACGATGTGTATCTCGAGCACCACGAGACGTTCTTCTCGGCCGGTGTCGCCGGCATCCGCGATGTCCGTTTCGCGCTTGACGCGGGCGCGTCGTATACGCTGGAATGGGCTGTGTACGTGAACGGCACCGGCGACTACTATGATTTCATCAATGCCCTCCGCCGCGACGAAGGCCTCATGCGCGAGGTGAAGGGTTCCTTTGCGTTCATCGATCTTCACGAGCCACCTTCGGAGGAGTTCGTGCGCCTGCGCGCCATGAAGTACGCGAGCCTGCCGTGTCTCTCGCACGCGGAGGACGATCCGGGCATCTCCATCGAAGGCATCGAGTTCACGGAGTATCCGGAGGAATGCGCACTTGTCAGGCAGGCCTTGGCGGAAACACGCCGCCGGTTTCCGGAGATGCAGGTGATGTTTCACATCGCGCACAGCCTCTACGCCACCGATCGGCCGGACGAGCTGTTTCCGGATTCGCGAACCATGAACGCCGCCGGCCGCCAGACGGATTACGGGGACAACAACGTGGCCTACTATAGGAAGTACTTCAGCGACGCGCATGTCGACGAGGGGTATCGGTGGTTCATCTTCTATCCGGCGGCCGACAACGCGTTCGGCAAGGCGATGATCGAGGCAACGGACTTCATGCTCGATGAACTCGGCGCGACCGGTATGTTCGCCGACGGCCTGACGCATGGCTACGGCGGCCGGTTCACCTATGATCGGTGGGATGGCCACACCGCCGAGATCGACCCGGAGACCAAGACCATTGTCCGTCTCTACGCCTCGGTGAACCTCGTCGCCGATCCGATCCTCATCGAGGTGGTGCGCCGGATCAACGCGCGCGGGGGCGTCGTCATCGCGAACAGTTATCCCGGCACGCGCACGTTCCACAGGGAACAGGTCTTGTACTGCCTCGAGACGGCCAGCGGCGACGAGACGTGCAGCCGGTTGTACCTGGCGCCGACGGTGATCGGTCTCGGCGATCAGACGGCCATCGCGTCGGATCGCGATCTCTATGACGATATCCGAGGCAAACTCGAGTGGGGCGCTCTCTACTTCCACTATGGCGAGAAGAACGTGACGCACCCCACCCTCACCGAGCAGATGTTTCCCATCACTGTGGAGGGGATTCATCGCGGCACGATCCGAGGCGTCGAGCGCATCGTCACGTTGAATGCGGGTGTGTACGGATGGCCGGGCGACCGGGATCTTCACATTGCCTACCGCTACGACGGGCGAGGCGTGCGGGGCCCGCACGCCTACGTGACGACGGTCGATGCCGCCGGTGTCCGCACGGGGCTGGCCCTGGGCGCACACGAGAGCGGCGTGGTGCGCCGGATTCCGATCACGCTCGAGGCCAAGCAGGCCGTCAACCTGTGCGTGCGTCGATACGACGCGGGCGGTATAGACCTGGTACTGAACGGCCATGGCACTGTGCGCTTCGACGTACGCGATGGCGAGTTCGGCGTAACGGAAGCGGCCGGCTACACGGCCAGTATCGGCGGCAAGACACAGGTCGTGTCCGCCAAGGCCGGCGGGCTCGCCGTCTCCTTCAAGATGAGAGGCGCGACGGAACTCGCGATCCGCCGGGCCTCATGAAGGCATTCTGGAGGGGCCGCCGTCAGCGGGACAAGGCCTGGTACTTCTTGTGCTCGCCGCCGGCGATGGCGCGAACCTCATGGATGTTGTCCACCAGTTTCCGAACGGCCGCGGCGATCTGGTCCATATCGCTCTGGGCGTTCATGAGGGCGACGTGATGAACGGCAATGCCGGAGCGTTCCGTGGCCTCTCGACACACCGGAATGGCGAACCGTTTGGGATTGATCGCCTTCCAGTATTCGGCGTTCAGCTTGTGGCGCCGCTTCGTGAGAGGCTTGTACAGGCCACAGGCACTCAATGGGTCATACGGTGGCTCGAAGGCGTCGCCGGTGCGCAACTCGGCGTTCAGTGCCGCGCAGAACTGTTTGTTCGTGACGTTGAGATCCTTGGTGTCGAGACGGAAGGCGTAGTTGAAGTAGCTCTGCTGTGTGACTTCCTTGCGGCGTCGCATCGGCATCACGCCCGGAATCTCGGCCAGCCGCGCACTGAGGTACTGGGCGTTCTCATCGCGGAGCTTGACTTCCCGATCGAGTCGCTTCAGGCCGCCCAGCAGTAACGCCGCCTGGAATTCGGTCAGGCGGTAATTGCCGGACTGCACCGTCCGCGACGGGTCCACGGCCTTGTTCAGTCCAAACACGGCGGGCGCGGCCTCGTACGGCCTTCCGCAGTTGCGCAAGCTGTAGAGCCGGTAGAAGAGGTCTTCGGTACGGCACATGTTGAAGCCGCCTTCGCCCGACGAGAGCACCTTGGACTCCTGGAAACTCCACGCGCTGATGTCGCCGAAGCTGCCGACCCCCTGCCCTTTCCAGAACGAGCCGTGCTGGTGGGCGCAGTCCTCAATCAAGAGAAGGCCGCGCTTCTTGCAGAGACTCCGAAGCTTGGTGAGATCGGCCATGCAGCCGTAGAGATGAACGACAATCACGGCCTTCGTCTTGCGCGTGATGTTCGCCTCGACGGCGGCGAGATCCAGGTTCCAGGTATCCGGCTCGACGTCGGTGAGCACCGGGATGGCGTTGACGTCGACACACGCGGCGGCCGTGGCCTGCCACGTCATGCCCGGCACGATCACCTCGTCGTACGCGCCGATATCGAGCGCCTCAAGGGCGAGCTGGATAGCCACGGTACCGTTCGCGCAGCACAGCCCGTAGTTCGCCCCTTGGTACGCGGCGAATTTCTGGGCGAACTCCCATTCGTACGGTCCGTCGTACGACCATCGGTTCGAGCGCACAATCTTCGAGATGCGCTTGACGTCGTCCTCGGTGCTGAGGGGCCATGTGGCCCACTTCTTCGACTTGGCCCGCACCGCCTGGCCCCCGTGGATCGCCAGCTTCGCCATGACACAATCCTCCTCACCAGGGAATCCGGTTTCACAACAAGACCACGACTACAAACCCGCCTTCTTCCGAAGGGCATCCGCTTGGTCGGTTTCCTCCCAACGGAAGCCTTGGTCCTCGCGGCCGAAGTGGCCGTAGTTCGTGGTCTTGGTATAGATGGGCTTGCGCAGGTCGAGTGTCTCGATGATGACCGCGGGCCGGCAATCGAAGTGATCCAGGAGAATCGCGCCGAGCCGATCGTCGCTGACCTTGCCGGTTCCGAAGCTGGTCACGTTGATGGACACGGGCTTCGCCACGCCAATGGCATAGGCCAACTGCACCTCGCACCGTTCGGCAATACCCGCCGCGACCACGTTTTTGGCGATATACCGGGCCATGTACGTCGCCGAGCGATCCACCTTCGACGGATCCTTTCCGCTGAAGGCGCCGCCGCCGTGACGGCCCATGCCGCCGTAGGTATCGACGATGATTTTGCGTCCGGTCAGGCCGCAGTCGCCCACCGGGCCGCCGACGACAAAGCGGCCGGTTGGGTTGACGTGATAGGTGATCTCGCCTTTGATGTACTCCTGTGGCTCGGTTGGCTTGCAGACGTGCTCGATGACCTGCTCGCGGATTTCCTGCTGCGAAATGTTCGGCGCGTGCTGATTCGAGATCACGATCGTGTCGATCCGAACCGGCTTGCCGTCGCGGTACTCGACGGTGACTTGGCTCTTGCCATCGGGCTGGAGCCAAGGCAGTGTGCCGTCTCTGCGGAGTTCCGAAAGCCGGATGCCCAGACGATGCGCCAGACTGATCGGCAGGGGCATCAGTTCGGGTGTCTCGTTGCACGCGTAGCCGAACATCATGCCCTGATCGCCCGCGCCCTGCTCGTGCGCGTCGCTGGGCGTCACGCCCAGTGAGATGTCCGGCGACTGTTTGTCCAGGGACACCAACACCGCACACGTACGCGCGTCAAAACCGGAATCGCCGCCGAGGAAACCGATGCCGCCAATGGTGTCGCGCACCGTCTGCGGGATGTCGACGACCGCCTTCGACGTGATCTCGCCGGCAACGACGCACATGCCGGTTGTGATCATGGTTTCGCACGCCACACGGCTCGTTGGGTCCTGAGCGATCATGGCGTCCAACACGGCATCCGAGACTTTGTCGGCGACCTTATCCGGATGGCCCTCGGTGACGGATTCCGACGTGAAAAGGATTCGGTGACTGCTGCTCATAGTCTGCTCCCGTGGTTACCTCGTACCTCCTCAATCGCGCTGGCCCAGCGGCCTCGGTTGATGACTCGCGCTGCTCGGGGCCGATCGAACGAGGTTCGGCCGATCGTACGACACGAGCAAGGCGCATGTCCACACAGGAAGAGCGGCATGCCCCGGAGGCATCAGCCCTTGGCCGGTCGGAAACTCGCCGCCAAGGCGGCCGGATCCAAACGGAATCCGGGCCCCATGGTGCTACTGATGGCGCAGGATTTCAGATAGATGCCCTTGCACGCCGATGGGCGGGCGCGAAGGACCGAATCGATCACCGCGCTCGCGTTCTCCATGATCTGCGATGCCGAGAAGGACGCCTTGCCCACCGGAACATGGATATTGGCGTTTTTGTCGACGCGGAAATCGATCTTGCCCTTCTTGATCTCGTTGACGGCATGGCCCACATCTGCGGTGACCGTACCCGCCTTCGGACTCGGCATGAGCCCCCTCGGGCCCAGCACCTTACCGAGACGTCCGACGAAACGCATCATATCCGGCGTGGCGACCGCCGCGTCGAATTCGGTCCATCCACCCTGAACCTTCTGCACCAGTTCCTCGCCGCCGGCCGCGACGGCGCCCGCGTCGAGCGAGGCCTGCTTCTGGTCTTCCTGGTTGCAGAACACCACGACCCGGACCTCTTTCCCCGTGCCGTGTGGAAGGCTCACGATTCCGCGAACCATCTGGTCGGCGTGGCGAGGGTCTACGCCCAGAAGGAACGCGAGCTCAACGGTCTCGTTGAATTTGGCCGTGGCACAGGTTTTCACCCCCTCGACGGCCTCCTCGAGCGTATAGTGACGCCCCTGCTCGACTTTCGCGCGGATGGCGCTCATACGTTTGCTGTGCTGCATGATCCTGATTCTCCTCATCGGTTGTGGTCCATATCGGGCCCTCTTCGGCCCTCCCACGTCATACACAAGCCGGCACGGATCGCGGCGCCGAGCCCGGGCTCATCCTTGTACCAAGAGTCCCATGCTCCGGGCGGTGCCTTCAATCATCCGCATGGCCGCGTCCACATCGGCGGCATTCAGATCCGGCATCTTCAGTTCCGCAATCTCGCGAACCTGATCGCGCGTTACCGAGCCCACCTTGTTTTTGTTGGGCTCGCCGGAGGCCTTCGCCAGCTTGGCGGCGCGCTTGAGCAGCACGGGGGCCGGCGGCGTTTTCGTAATAAACGAGAGGCTCCGGTCGTCGTAGACGGTGATCACGACGGGAATGACCAGGCCCTGCTGATCCCGCGTGCGCTCGTTGAACTGGTTGCAGAAGTCCATGATATTGACACCGTGCTGACCCAAGGCCGGGCCAATGGGTGGGGCAGGTGTCGCCTGGCCGGCGGGACACTGCAACTTGATTTCGGTAACGACTCTTTTTTTCTTGGGGGCCATGAGAGGACTCTCCGTTTACATCTTCTCGACTTGCCAGAACTCCACCTCAACACTCGTGAGGCGCTCGAATATTTCCACCATTACCTTCAGTTTGCCGCGGTCGATGTTGATCTCGTCGATATTGCCCATGAAGTTCGAGAAGGGGCCATCGATGATCTTGACGCGTTCGCCGCCCTCAAATTCGACCTTTGGCTTCGGCCGCTCGCGTTCGCCGCGAATTTCCTCGACAATGGCTGACACTTCCGCATCCTCGAGAGGAACGGGGACCGTCCGCGAGCCGATGAAACCGGTCACGCCCGGGGCGTCCTTGATGAGGTGCCACAACTCCGGATACCGCTCCGGATGCTCTGGCAGTTGCACGAGCACGTATCCCGGGAAGAACTTGCGCTTCGAGATCCGCTTCTCGCCCGACTTGATCTCCGCGACCTCCTCCATCGGCACCAGCACATTGCTGACGAGATCGCCGAGGCCGGCTTGCTCGGCCAGCACCTGGAGGCCCTTCTTGACGTTGCTTTCCTGCCCGGAAAGCGCATGAATGGCGTACCAGCGGCGTCGAATGCCGTCGTCGGGAACCGCCGAGATCAGCGGCGTCTCCGGGGAGACTTCCTCGTCTTCCTCGGGAGATCCTTCTTCTGTGGAAAGCTCTTGGTCCGCCAACGCTTTCTTCTCCCCTTCAGTCAGTGCAGCCATATTCATTCGATTGCGGGCACGCCGTTTCGGCCAATCCGTGCGGCGCCACGCGAATCCACTTACGAGCCAATCTGCAACAACCAGACCACGAGGTACTGGAAGCCAACATCGTAGACGTAGATCACGGCCGCCGTGACCACCAGGAGGATCAGCACGACTTGCGTCGAGGACTTGAGTTCCTCCCTCGGCGGCCACGTCACTTTCGACATCTCCAGTTTGACTTCCTGAAAGAAGTCTCGAATCCGGGCGCCAATGCTCGGCTTCGTTCCTGTAGGAGCAACTGTTTGTTTCGCCATGGGTTCCTCTAGCGGTGCTCACATGGAGCATGGGAATGGCAGGCCTGGAGGGACTCGAACCCCCAACCTTCGGCTTTGGAGGCCGCTGCTCTAGCCAATTGAGCTACAGGCCTGCAGAGAATCAACAAAACAGTATACAGAAAACCGGGCACTCGATGCTAGCGCGTTTCCCGGTGTTCGGTGTGCTTCCGATCAAACCGACAGTACTTTTTCAACACGAGCCGCTCCGGCTTCTTCCGCTTGTCTCGCGTCGTCATGTAGTTGCGCCGTTTGCACTCGGTGCACTCTAGCGTCACAATCTCACGCATAATGCTTGCTCCACCTCTATTGGATAACCTTGGTTACGACGCCGGCGCCCACGGTACGGCCGCCCTCGCGAATGGCGAACCGAAGTTCTTCGCTCATCGCGATGGGCATGATCAACTCCGCCGTGATCGTCACATTGTCGCCCGGCATCACCATCTCCACTCCTTCCGGAAGATCCAACGATCCCGTCACGTCCGTCGTCCGGAAGTAGAACTGAGGCCGGTATCCGTTGAAGAACGGCGTGTGACGGCCGCCTTCTTCCTTCTTCAACACATACACCTCGCCGTTGAACTTCGTGTGTGGCGTGATCGATCCCGGCGTCGCCACCACCATCCCGCGCTCCACCTCGTCCCGGTCGATCCCGCGAAGCAACAACCCTACGTTGTCGCCCGCCTGGCCCTCATCCAATAACTTCCGGAACATCTCCACCCCCGTCACCACCGTCTCCTTCGTCTCCGGCTTGATGCCCACCAACTGCACCTTCTCGCCTACCCGAATGATGCCCTGCTCGATGCGGCCCGTCACCACCGTCCCGCGGCCCGTGATCGTGAACACGTCCTCGATCGGCATCAGAAAACTCTTGTCCAGCGTCCGCACCGGCGTCGGAATGTACGCGTCCACCGCGTCCATCAACGCCAACACCGACTCCCGACCCAGCTTCGGATCGCCCCCCGTCATCGCCTCGCGCGCCGAACCCCGAATGATCGGAATCTCGTCGCCCGGGAACTCGTAGCTCGTCAGCAGTTCCCGAAGCTCCAGCTCCACCAGGTCCAGCAACTCCTCGTCGTCCACCAGGTCCACCTTGTTCAGGTACACCACCATCGCCGGCACGTTCACCTGACGCGCCAACAACACGTGCTCGCGCGTCTGCGCCATCGGGCCGTCGTCCGCCCCCACCACCAGGATCGCGCCGTCCATCTGCGCCGCGCCCGTAATCATGTTCTTGATATAGTCCGCGTGGCCCGGGCAGTCGACGTGCGCATAGTGCCGCTTGTCCGTCTCGTACTCCACGTGCGCAATCGCAATCGTGATCCCGCGCTCTTTCTCTTCCGGCGCCTTGTCGATCTGGTCGAACGCCATCACCTTCGCGTACCCCTTCTCCGACAACACCATCGTGATCGCGCTCGTCAACGTCGTCTTGCCATGATCTACGTGACCAATCGTACCAATGTTCACGTGCGGCTTTGTCCGCTGAAATTTCTCCTTGGCCATGCTACTCTCCTCAGCTGTCCTCCGCCGTTCGCTCACGGCTACGGATGAACCAATCTCTTCTCGCGAACCGTATCTATCTACTCGAACCGGTAACGACTTCCTGTCCGCTCCATAATGGCGTTGGCCACTGCGGGCGACATCTCCTCGAACCGGGCGAATTCCATGCTATACGCCGACCGGCCCTGGGTGCAGGAGCGCAGGTCGCTCGCATAGCCGAACATATCGGCCAGCGGGGCCAGTGCGTGTATCTTCTGCGCTCGGCCCATGTGCTCCATACCTTCCAGGCGGCCGCGACGTCGGTTGAAATCGTTAATGACCTCGCCCGTGTATTCCTCGGGACAGACAACCTCGATCCGCATCATCGGTTCGAGCATGATGGGCCGTGCCTGAGGCACCAACTGCCGAACCGCCATGGACGCCGCCGTCTCGAAAGCCAGATCCGAGGAATCCACCTCGTGGTAGTCGCCGTCCAGCAACACCACGCGCACATCCACCAGCGGATAGCCGGAAACGATGCCGCTCTCGGCAGCGCCTCGGGCGCCCTTCTCGATGGCCGGGATGAAGCCTAGGGGAATCGCCCCGCCCACCGTCTCGTTCACGAACTCGAAGCCCGCTCCACGATCGAGCGGTTCAAGCGCGATCTTGACGCGCGCGAACTGCCCACGGCCGCCGGTCTGCCGGGCGAACTTGAAGTCCGTCTCGCGACGCTCGCGTACGGCCTCGCGATACGCAACCGTGGGCTTGCCCACATTGGCCTGGACCCGGAACTCGCGCCGGAGCCTATCCACCAGAATGTCCAGATGAAGCTCGCCCATTCCGGCGATAATCATCTGGCCCGTCTCGTCGTTCTGGCGCACCTTGAACGTCGGGTCCTCATCGCTCAACCGACCGAGCGCCGTTACCAGCTTGTCCTCGTCGCCTTTGGTCTTCGGCTCGATGGCGATCGAGACGACCGGCTCCGGGAACCGCATGGCCATCAGGACCACGGGCTTCTTCGGATCGCACAGCGTATCGCCTGTCGTGGTGTTCTTCGCGCCCACGACGGCCGCGATGTCGCCCGCTCGGATCTCATCCAGAGCGGTGCGCTCGTCCGCGTGCATCTCGAGAAGGCGCGTCAAGCGTTCCCTGCGGTCGGTTCTCGGGTTCAGCACCTGGTGTCCGGCCAAGACCGTGCCCGAGTACACCCGAACAAAGGTCAGGCGGCCCACGTGCGGATCGCTGAGAACCTTGAACGCCAGCGCGGCGAAGGGAGCGTCATCGGACGGCTCGCGGACCACATGTTCCTCCGGACGTCCGGGACGGGTGCCCTCGATGGCGCCCACGTCCACGGGAGAAGGGAGGAAGTCGATCATCGCATCGAGCAACCGTCGCGTACCCTTGTTCTTCAGCGCCGAACCGCACACGACCGGACACAACGCGCACGCCAATGTGCCTCGCCGCAGGCCGGCCACGAGTTCCTCCTCGGTAACGGGTTCCTCGTGCACGTACCGTTGCATAACGGTCTCATCCACTTCGGCCACCGCTTCGAGCAAATCATGGCGGGCCACTTCGGCCGCTTCGCGCATGTCGTCCGGGATTTCGCGTATAACCTGTTTCACTTCAACGGCTTCGCCCTCCCAATAGAGAGCGTTCATGCGAATCAGGTCCACGAATCCGCAAAACGTGTCTTCCACACCGATGGGCAGTTGGATCGGCACCGGAACCGCCCCCAGCTTGTCGCGAATACCCTGAACCGCAACGCGGAAATCGGCGCCGATTCGGTCCATTTTGTTCACGAAGACAATGCGGGGGACATTGAAGGCTTCGGCTTGATGCCAGACGGTTTCGGACTGGGGCTGGACGCCCGCTACGGCACAGAACACAGCCACCACGCCATCGAGGACGCGCAAACAGCGTTGCACTTCTGCGGTGAAATCGACGTGGCCGGGCGTATCGATAATGTTGATACGATGGCCGCGCCAATCGCACGCCGTCGCAGCGGACGTGATGGTTATGCCGCGCTCACGCTCCTGGACCATGTAATCCATGGTCGCCGTACCATCATGGACTTCACCCACGCGGTACACCCGACCGGAGTAGTACAAGACACGCTCAGTCACGGTGGTCTTGCCGGCATCGATGTGGGCCACTATCCCGACGTTCCGGGTCAGATCAAGGGGATAACGACGCGCCATGAGTCCAACCTTTCCGACACTACGCGTAAGACGCCTGCGCGTTTCGCTGTAGCGAATCGCCCAAGCGCCGTAATACGGAGATATGTCTTTCTGGTTGGCTGCTCACCGCACTTGTCCGTCATCCAGGCCCTACACGCACTGAATTCAACTCTCACTGCTCAGGAGCGTAGTCTCGGTCGCGCCGAGGCCATCGCCCCGAATATCGCTACCACCGAATCCGGCACCGGCCGGGCAATCCCGACCTAGTATCGGAAATGGGCGAAGGCCTTGTTGGCCTCGGCCATCCGGTGCGTATCATCTTTGCGCTTCACCGTGGCGCCTTGCCCGGCAAAACAATCCATCAACTCGCCCGCAAGCCGATCGGCCATCGTCTTCTCGCCGCGCTTGCGCGCAAACTCAATAATCCACCGGAACGCCAAAGCCTGCCTCGTTGCCGGCGCAATCTCGACCGGCACCTGGTACGTCGCGCCGCCGACGCGCCGCGACTTCACCTGCAACACCGGCTTGGCATTGTCAATGGCCTTCTCGAACACGGCCAACGGATCCTCGTCGGGCTTCTTCCTCTTTATCACATCCAACGCGCCGTACACGATGGATTCCGCCACACTCCGTTTGCCCGACAGCATCACCGTATTGATGAACTTCGTCAGAATGGTGCTCCCGAACTTGGGATCCGGGAGGGGCTTACGCTTGGGAACTTCACGTCTTCTGGGCATGGTGTTCGAAACTCTCCCGCTCGCTAGGACCGCATTCTCGGCCGCTTCACGCCGTACTTCGAGCGACTCTTCCACCGACCGTCATGCACTTCGCGCCCGCCGTCATCGCGCGCGCTGGATTGGCCGCCCATGTCTCCCGTGGCATCCAAGACGCCCCGGATCAAGTGATATCGGACACCCGGCAGATCCTTCACACGGCCGCCTCGGATCATAACCTGAGAGTGCTCCTGGAGGCTGTGGCCGATGCCGGGGATATACGTTGTCACTTCCATGCCGTTCTTAAGTCGGACACGCGCGACCTTCCGCAGCGCCGAGTTCGGCTTCTTCGGCGTCATGGTGTACACACGCGTACACGTGCCCGATGCCTGCGGAGACCCTTTGAGGGCCGGCGACTTCGTCTTCGACCCACGCGGGTTCCGGCATTTCCGGACCAACTGGTTGATCGTCGGCAAAACTATCCTCCGTTTCGTTCCTTCACCCGGCGCACTCTACGGGCGCGCCGGTTAGTGCAGCTTGTACGGCGGCGCGGAGCAAGCGCCTGAGAACTCACCGAACATGCGTTCCCCTTGTCCGGTACACAGTACCCCTCTCGACAAGGAAGGCAGAGCATAGCACATGGCGAAACCAAAGTCAAGCGACATCATGCGCTTATCATGCGCCCCCTCCCGACGCGCCCGTGGCACTTCCACCCGCAGGCATGGTCGGGTATTATGAGCACAACAAGTACACGGGGAGTTTGACCATGGCGGATCCGACAAAGAGCATTCCAAGACAAGGCATCGATCGCGAGAAGATTCTCGCCGAAATGCAGACACTGAGCGGTCAGGACGCGAACTGGCGCGACGCGAGAACGTGGAGTCTCGTGTTTCATCACTCCGATCCGCACAGCGAGTTCCTCAAGAAGGCACATAACCTCTTCTTCGATGCGAACGGGTTGAATCCGTTGGCCTTCAAGAGCCTGAAGACCTTCGAGACGGACGTTGTCCGCATGGCCGCCAACCTGTTCCACGGCGATCGCAACGTCGTCGGCGTCATGACGTCGGGCGGCACCGAGAGCATCATGCTGGCCGTGCGCACGTACCGCGACTGGGCGCGCGCGCGGAGGCCTCGGATCAAACGGCCCGAGATGGTCGTGCCGGATTCGGTGCACGTGGCCTTCGACAAAGCCGGCGCCTACTTCGACGTCGACATGGTGCGCGTGCCGCTAACGAAGGATTACCTGGCCGACGTGGACGCCATGGCGCGCCGTATCAGCCGCAACACGATTGCACTCGTTGGTTCAGCGTGCTGCTATCCCTATGGAACGGTTGATCCTATCGAGGCGATTGCTGCGGTAGCCCAGACGCGCGGGCTCGCGTGCCATGTCGATGCGTGCGTCGGCGGATTCTTCCTGCCCTTCCTCGAGCGGATCGATCCGGCGGCGCCGAGGTTCGACTACCGGATACCGGGCGTTACGTCCATCTCGGCCGACGTGCACAAGTACGGCTACGCCGCGAAGGGCGCGTCGACCATCACGTACCGAAGCATCGACTATTTGAAGCATCAGTTCTTCGCCCAGGTGGACTGGGCGGGCGGTGTGTATGCCTCGGCCACGATTCCCGGCACGCGGCCCGGCGGCTCGATTGCGGCGGCTTGGGCCACGCTCCACGCCCTGGGCGAAGACGGCTTCGTGGAGAACGTGCGCAACGTGATGGCCATCACGAGGAAGCTGCAAGAGGGCATCCGCGCGATTCCCGGACTCGAGATCGTCGGACGGCCGCCCATGAGCCTGTTCGCCTACCAATCTACCGATCCCAAACTGAACATCTACGCCGTTGGCGATTTCCTCGAGCGTCGCGGCTGGCACATCGACCGGCAGCAAAAACCCGCCTCGCTGCATGCCATGGTCAATCCCAACCATGCCGCCGTGGCCGACCAGTATCTCGCCGACCTGCATGACGCCGTCGCCTACGTCAGAGCCCACCCGGACGCCGCCGTCAGCGGCAGTGCGCCCGCGTACGGCGTCATGTTCAAGACGCCATTGCGCGGCCTCGTAAAGAAGAACGTCCTGAAGATGATGGAGGCCATGTACAGCGCCGAGTCAGAGATGCCGGACCTCGGCTCGGCCGACGTCGCATCCGGCGATGACGACGCGCCACCGAAACCGACCGCGCCCCCCGGCATCCCGAAGTCGGTGTTTGCGCTCATGAAGATCTGGAACCGAATCGCCCGGCGCTAGCGCTCCAGGAGGAGTTCTACCTCTGCTCGCCCGCCTTGGCCCGGGCGTCATCGAGAAACTGGCGGGCATCGCGCCAGTCCGGGCGCTCCATGAGCACCTTCTGGAAGTGGGGAATGGCGGCCTCGGCCTCGCCCGTGTCGAGGAGGGCCTTGCCGAGGGCGAAATGGGCGCTCACGTGTCCGGGATCGAGGCGCACGGCCTCGCGGAAATGAACGATGGCCTTGTCGAGGTCGCCCTCCTTGGCGTAGGCCATGCCGAGGTCGGCGTGCCGCGTGGCATCTTCCGCATCGAGGGCCAGCGCCGCCTCGTACTGGACGATGGCGTCCTTGGTCATGCCCATCCGGACGAGGAGGGTGGCGTAGTTGTTGTGCGCCAGCACGAAGTCGGGCCGCAGGGCCAGGGCCTGTTCGTAATACGTCTTGGCCTCGTCGAGACGGTTCTCCACCGCCAGGGCGTCGGCGAGCCCACAGCACATCTCCGCATCGCCGGCGTCGAGGGCCATGGCGGCCCTGAAAGCCTCGATGGCGCCGCTGTAATCCTTCTGCTTGGCCAGCAAGAAGGCAAGGCCCTCGTGGAAGCGCGCGTTGCCGTTGTGGAGGCGAAGCGCCGCCTCGTAGTGCTCCTTCGCTTCCTCGAGCTTGCCTTCGGCGGTCAGTACATCGGCCAGCACGCCATGGGCGTCGGCGTGGTTGGGCTCGGCTTCGAGCGAACGCTTGAAAAGCTCTTCGGCGCGGGCCCGTTCGCCGCTGTCGGCGAGAAGAAAGGCCAGATTCCGCGCGGTGCTGGGGTTGCCGGGATCCACGGCGAGGGCGTGCTCGTAGTGGGAGATGGCGTCATCGACTTCACCGCGTTTGGCCAGACGATCGGCTAGGCTGTGGTGCGCCGCCGCGTGTTCCGGATTCAAGCGTACCGCCTCGCGGTAGTGCCGTTCCGCCTCATCCTCTTGGCCTTGCTCCAGCAGCGCCAAGCCGAGGTTGAAATGCGCATCCGCGTCATCGGGACGCAGGCGCAGGACGTCGTTGAAGCACGAGATGGCCTCATCGATCCGCCCTGTTCGCGCATAAACGAAGCCTCGGTTGAACAGCGCCGAGGCATTCTGCGGATCGGCATCGAGCACTCGATCGAAGCAGGCCATGGCTTCCTCGCGGTCCCCGCCGAGGAATAGCTCATAGCCGAGGTTGTTGAGGGCGTCCGGATACTCCGGCTCGATGTCCAGCGCCTTCCGGTACGCAGCAATGGCCTCGTCGTGCCGGCCGGCATCGGCCAGAACCGCCCCGTAGTTGAACAGCACGTTGGCATCGCCCGGCCGGTCCCGCATGGCGGCCTCGAAGTGGCCAATGGCCTCCTGCGACCGGCCGACGCGGGAGAGGGCCAGCGCCAGGTTGTAGTGCACGGCGGTGTGGTCCGGATTGATGGCCAGCGCACGGGCGAGGTGCTCGACCGCTTCCTCGTCGCGGCCGTCATTCTGCAACACCAATCCCATGCCGTACTGCGCGAGGTCGTTCCCCTCGTTCACGTCGAGGGCTTGGGCGAAGCGTTCGCTGGCGGCGTCGCGTTGGCCACGCGCCATGAGCGCGAATCCGAGGTTGCTGAGGGCGCCGTCGTGCGCCGGATCGGCGTCTACGGCCTTCCGAAAGCATTCGAACGCATCGTCAGGCTTGGCGAGCTTGTCCAAGGCCAGGCCAAGGTTGTACCACGCGTCGGCGTTCTGCGAATCGAGTTCGAGGACGCGGCGGAAATGGCCAATGCTCTCGTCGACACGGCCCGCCCGCGCCAGCTCGTAGCCCAGGTTGAAGTGCGCTCGAGGATCGGTCTCGTCGAGGGCCGCCGCGCGCCCGAGCGTGGCCAGGCCTTCCTCGAGTTCGCCGTGGCGGGCCATCGCGACGCCGAGCGCATTCATCGCGTCCAGGTAGTCCGGCCTGATGCGCAACGCCTCACGATAGTGCTCGATCGCCTCATCGAGCCGGCCGGCCATGTCGTATACCGAAGCCACGTTGTACTGCGTGTTGGCGTCGCTCGATAGCACCGCCACGGCCTTCTCCGCATAGGCGGCCGCTTCGTCGGTACGGCCGAGCTTGGCCAGCGAACGCGCCAGATTCGAGTAGGCCGTTCGGTAGTCCGGATCGAGTTCCAGCGTCTTCTCGAAATGGTCCACGGCTGCTGCGTAGGCGCCCTTGCGCGCGAAGGCGAGACCCAGGTTGAAGTGGGCGTCGGCGTCCTTGGGTTCGGCCTCGATGGCTTCTTCGAGATGGAGGATTCCTTCGTCCAGAGCACCTTGGCGGACGAGTTGGTAGCCCACGTTGAAATGGGCCTTGACATTGGCCGGATCGATCTCGAGAACACGCCGAAACGCCGCGAGGCCCTCGTCGATCATGCCTTGCCGGACGAGTTCATAACCCAGGTTATTGCGCGCGTCCGTCCGATCCGGATCGAGACGGATCGCCTCTCGGTATTCGGCCATGGCCTCGTCGGAGCGGCCCGATGCAGCCAAGGCGCGCGCCAGGCTGAAATGGATGTTCGCATCGTCGGGCGATGCCTCGTTGGCGAGGGTAAACTGCTCGACAGCCTCCTCCGGGCGGTCTTGGTCCATGAGCGCCAAGCCGCAATTGTAGTGGACGGCGGTGTAGTCGGGTTTGAGTCGCAGGGCGGTCTTGAAATGGGTCAGCGCCTCCCCGGCCTTGCCCTGATCGAGGAGAACGACGCCGAGGTTGTAATGGGCGAAGGCGTCATCGGGATGCGCGTCGAGCCATTCGCTGAAATCCCGGATAGCATCCTGGTCGCGTTCCGACGCGACGTACGCTCTCCGCCGCTCATCGTGCCAGCGCGAAAGATTCGGCGTGAACGGCACAATCTCGATGTGGGCCAAGACAAACAGGACAAGGCCGGCAACGGCCCACGCGGCAGCCTGCTGGCAGCGGTGCCGTTGCACCAAGGTTACGATTCGGTCCACGGCGTAGCCGCCCCACAGAAACATGATCGGGATGAGCGGTACGCGGTAGCGCGAGCCAACGATCAACGGTAGGAACAGGCCGTAGTATGTCATCCAGAAGAGCAGCAAAAACACGGCCACCTGTACGTTCGGGTCACGGCACGCGCCGAGCCCCCCGCCGGAACGCCCCTTCGCACCGAGCGTCGAAATCCAGAGCAGCAAGCCCAAGAAAAACAAGCTCAGCGGCACAGGAAAACCCGGTAGAGACCGAAGCGTTCGCGACCGAGCCTTCTCGTACTGGACAACCGTATTGCCGTCAATCTCCAAGGGACTCAGAGACAGAAACGCCTTCTTGACGATGAGTTCGAGGACATGCCCGGGATGGTTGCGAATGTAATCGAAGGCCCTGTCTTGGAAATACTTCTTCCACACGGGATACGTAACTTCTTGCCCGAGCTTCTCCTCCATGTGCGCCGTCATCTCCGGAAGGAAGAGAACTTCCCAACCCTCCTCCGGGCCGAGCTCAGCGCCATCGATCGAGTATGAGCTGTACCCGTCGGCGTGTGGGTTGTTTCCCAGGAACAGGCTGGCCTCGCCCGTGTAGCTAACGGGCACGAAACGCTTGCACGCCAAATAGTTGCGAATGGTGATGGGCATGATTGGGAGCACCGCCGCTAGGAGAAACAGGGCCACGCCGATCATGGCACGCCCCCGCGGCCGACGAGACCAGGCCACCCAGCCCCCCCACGCAACCGCTAGGGTCAACGTAGTGATCGTTTCCGCCCGAACGGTCACCGTGATGCCGGCCACCAATCCGGCCAGCACCGCGATGACAAGCCGGGGCCGCTGCGCCCACCCACACAGAAGGTTGAACAGGAACAGCAACAGGAACACGAACAGCGCCGGCTGGTTCAACTCCGTCTCGTAATAGATGAAAGCCCAGAACGTGGCCATGAGCGCCGCCGCAGCGAGGCCCGCCCGGCGGCTGAATAGCATCCGGCCCAAGTTGAACAGGAGCAGAACGCTCAGCAGGCCAAGGCTGGCGTGGATCACGCGAACGGCCAGGTAGCTTGAGTCGGTCAGCCAGTAGACGGCCGCCAGGAAGAAGGGATAGCCGGGCGCATTGGGATAGGGAAAACCTTCCAGGAAAGGCGACGGCCCACCATCGGGACGCGTCCAGTCGCCGGTGATCAAGGCTCTGGCCCAGTAGTCCTTGAACGCGGCGTCGTGGATCGGGTGGGCAAACTCAGGCGAATGCACCGCCTCGGCTAGGTAGGCCGCACGCAAACCGGCACCAACCAGCAGGATTAGGCCCAGTGCTGCCCATGCCGGCAGGGTCATTCCGCGATCGTTCTCGGGTACCTCTCGGCTATCACGAAGCGTCACGGGCGTTTCTCCGGCTGCCAGTCAAGGCCGAAGGGAGATTATGCCGAAGAAGCGCCGCTTCCGGCAACGCGCCCGCTCACGCATCGGCGAGCCAGGTCTGGATCTCCTTGTGGATGAGTGGGCCGAGTTCACCGCGCTCCTTCAGTTCGCCCATGCAGTTGTGGCGGCCCGAATTTACCGGCTTCGGCGTGACGGTAAGCGCACGGTCCACGCTTCGGATCTGCTCGGCATCCGGCAGGCAGTGATCGCTGTAGAACAGGACGGCTCGGGCGGGCGGATTCTTACGGAGATACCAATCGAGGGCCTCGGCCGTGTTGGCCCGGCCTACGAGACGGCAAACGCGTTTCCAGATGTAGTACGCACCCAGCGTGACCAGCACGACCTCGAAGTAGTCGCCGGGGTGACGCAACATCTTCTTCCCGTCGAGAAAGACCCGCCACCGGTTCCGGGCAGAAGCGTAGATATCGAGCGGGAAGGCCGGATTGAACGCGATCACCAGCCCTACGGGCAGGACCCCGCTGAACGCGAACGCCGCTGCTCCGCCGCCCGACGCGCCGATGGCGACGTTGTGCGTAGAGCCGAGCTTGGCCAACGCGTCGCCGATGATACGCGCATAGAAACCATAACCGTCCGGCGTGCCGCCCAACGCGACGTTGTAGAGGCTGCGGTGGACATCGCGCACCCAGATGAAGTTGTAGTGCCCGCCGACGTCGAGGAGGGTCTTCCGAAACTCGAATTTCGGCATGGCCGCGTACAAGACCGCCATGCCGGCGAAGCAGATCACCGTCGTGTCCGCACCGTTGTCCTCGACACTGAGGCACAGCGAGGGATCCGTGCCGGCTTGCCCACCGGTCTTGTCCTGGAAGTCGAACTGGCCTTCCTCCTCGAGGCTCCGCGCGATGCCGGGCAGAAACATCCGGATGAAGAGCTTGACGAAGGCATTGAGCAGTCTGTTCACCTGTTCTCCCCAGAGCGTATGTGGAGCGGAGTGTATCACGCGATCATCGCGAATCGGAAACGGGCAGAGCTTGAATCCGCCTCGCTGGGGCGGGATACTGCACGAGGCAGGGCGCATTGCAGGAATCCCGGGCGGACGTAGGAGGGAAACGGTTGATGTACATGGCGTTTTGTTCATGTTGTCTATTGGCGAGTGTCGCCGCAGCCCAACCGGCGGTCCCTACGCCCGAATCAACGGCACCGTTCATCAACACGTGGCTCGTGGCCGGCACCTTCGAGAACGATGCCGAGAACACCGGCTACGATCATGATTGGATCGGCGAAGCTACCGTCGAGCCGCGCGAAGGTGTCGTGTCGGCCGAGCGCGCGTGGCGCTACTTCGACGATCGGCTCTTCTCGCGGAACTACGACGATTACCAAGACCTTTTCAGCTACTTCAAGGCGCAACGGTTCGAGTCGGTGGCGGCGAAAGTCGCGTACGCCTGTATCTATGTTCACAGCGCGCAGGATTGTCCGGCGGAACTGCGCATCAGCGCGGACAACGAGTTCAAGGCCTGGCTGAATCAGGATTGCGTCGCGTCGAGTCTTGAGAGCCATCCGTATCGCGATGGCGTCAAGGCGGGGGTACAACTCCGCTCGGGCTGGAATCGCGTGCTGCTCAAGATGGCCAACCAGGAGAACGGCCGGTTCGGCTTCTACGCGCGGTTGTGCAATGCCGACGGGGATCGAGTGGACCGCCTCACCTACGCCCTGGCGCCCGGCGGCGATCTCGCCGTTGCGACAAAGGCCATGGCCGAGGTCGGCGATGTGTCTATGCCCACAGCCTTCCGCGCGTGGCCGTACGTCGGCCTGGATCCGCTCTCCGTTTCGGATCCCATCGTCGAGAGCTACGCGAGGCAAAAGCCGCACCTCGCGGTGCATGCCTCGCCGTTCACGCTACTCGCGCAAGGCGGTGAGCCACCGTATCGGTGGACGCTCGCGGATGGCGCGCTGCCTCAAGGGCTCTCACTCGATGCGGACGGTACCGTTGCGGGCGTCGTCGACGAAGCGGCTGGGCTCGAGGCCTGTTCGTTCACGGTGCGTGTAGCGGACAGCGTCGGTCACCAAGCCGAGGGCACGCTGGACATCCGTGTCCGCGAGCGTCCGAACAAGTGGTACGAAGAGGCGCGCCTGGTGGCGCTGATGCACAATCCGGAGAGCATGCTCGACGCGACGGCCGCCGACTTGCAGGCCTTCGCGCGACTGATGAAACGCCAAGGCTACGCCCTCGGCATGATGATCTCGTACAACAACGGCGATATGACGTACCGCTGGCCGTCCATCTACGAGCCGGACAATCCCCTCGGCGACCTCGCCGGCCTGTACAAGGCCGCCCTCGAGGCGGAAGGGCTACGGTTCGGTATGTACATGGGCAACCTAATCGGGCCGAACCACGGCGGCGATAACGGCGCTATACTCATGGTCGAGGACGCCGTGCGCCGCTACCGCCCGGCCGCCATGTGGTTGGACTGGGCGAGCGCCGATCCGGACGGCTATGTCTCGCTCGATGCGCTGTACAGCATGATTCGATCGATCAGTCCCGACACGCTCATCGTGCTCAACGGCCTCAACACCCTCTACCACGGCGATTGGGACGTGGTCTGCCTCGAGGGCTGGGGCGCCTGGGGCGATCGCATGTGGGCAACGTGGCCCTTTCCCATCACGTGGTGCAAACGCGCACCCCTCGAGACGTGGCGGATGCTGGCCGATCCCGCCTTCGAGTACTCGAAGGGCATCTATCCCGACTGGCAGGAGTACCTGCGCGTCCAGGTGTCCATCATCGGCGAAGGGTTCGTAGCCAACATCGATCACAGTCCCACCATCCGCACGCCCTACACCGCACTGAACGAATCGGTGGTGGCGCAAGCGCACCAGGCCATGGCCGACTGGGCCAACCCGCCGGGAGTTCTCCCACTCCACGAATCCTACACGCGCGTCAACCCCGGGCCGCTCGCCGAGGCCGCATGGGGCTACAACACGATCAACCTCGAGCGCGACGCCATATACCTCCACCTCATGGTCAACCCGCGAGGAAAAACCGGCAAGCCGGACGCCGCCGAGTTGGTGGTCGGGCCTGTCGAGCGCGGCGTGACGGATGTACGCTGGATGAATGAAGGCCGCGACCTCGAGTTCGCGCAAGCCGGGACGGATGTAACGATCCGACTCGACGGCGTATCGGCCGATCCCGTCGACACCATCCTCAAACTCGAACTGGACGGGCCGCATCCTGTCCGCGTCGCATCCAAGATCGCCGCCGAAATCGTGCCGCCTGGCAATTTGGCCTGCTACAAGCCGGCGCGCCTGCTCAGCGTCGACGGTTCGCATCCGCTCGTGCCGAGTGGCTTCGCCTTCGCGCGGTACGGTGTCGATGGCCGCGTCGAAACGCACGCCCAAGGCGCGTATGAATGGGCGTGGGCCTTCGAGGTGGATCTCGAGGCCGTGCACGCCGTGCGCAGCATTGTGATCCACTTCGCGCCTGCCGGCTATGCCACGGAGTACAAGCTGCTTCTGTCCGCCGATGGCAATGCGTGGGCCGAGGTGGCCAATGTCGCTGGTTGTGAGGGCGGCACGCGCGAGCACGCCTTCGATGCCGTGTCGGCACGCTACGTCCGCGTTCGCGCCGTGAAGCCGGACGGCCCCGACCAGCCGGGCGCCCAAATGGGCGTTGCCGAACTCGAGGTGTACGAATAGCCGTGGGACCAGAAGGAGATACTGGATGCGCATGCCGGAGATTTTGGCCATGGCCGCGATGATGGCCTCGGGGGCCGCCGCTCAAGGCGAGCCGTACGCGCGGTGGAATCCGGGAACGCCGCCACCGACCGCCGCCGAGCACGACGGCTACCTCTATGTCGCTTACTCGAACGACGGACATCGCGGCAGCCACCTCAAAAGCGCCGAAATGGCCGTGATTCCACTCGAGTCGCTCGCCGTTGCGGATGAGGCAGCGGACGACCTGTTTGCGATAGGCGGCGACGCCTCGATCATGGACGAGGAGCACTTGGGCATCGTCAACGGCAAGCTCACCGTCGGCATCAACCACGGCGACGTCGGCTCGGTGGCCGGCCTGTGGTCACCGCCCTACGTGAGTTCGGATTTCCTTCTCGAGATGCGCGTATCTGGCGGCGAGATACCGACGGAAACGTACACGTGGCAGCCTACCGAGGTCCGGCGAGCCGGAGCGGTTCAGAATCTTGCCGTATCAAGCGTGACAGCGCTGATCGACGGTGCGCGCGCCGGCGTGCTCATGGCCGATATCGAGAACAAGGCCCCGACGCCCCAAGACGTGCCGATCGCCTTCGCGATTCGAGGAACGCTCGACCGCACGGACACCTGGGAGTTCAGCCGCGCGCAGAGCGCGACGGAGGCGCCGGTTGTGGTCGAGGGCGCGGCACTCGTGAAAGGCCAAGGGCCCTTCGCCATCGTGCTGAGAAGCGACCTCGGAGGATTGGCCTGGAACGAGGCCGAATCGTCTTGGAACGCAACTCTTTCGATGCAGCCCGGCGAGCAACGGCGCGTCTGTGTCGTCTTCGGCATCGGCGACAAGGCGGAGGCTGCGGCCGCGTGCGAAGCCATCATCGCCAAGCCGGAACAGGCAGTGGCCGAGGCGCGCGTAGCGTTCCGGCGGCGTGTCGACGATCTCTTCGACAAGTTGCCTACCTTGACGTCCGACAACGCGGCGCTGGTTCACTTCTACAATCGCTCGCTCGTGCATTTCCTCATGAACCGGTGGGACATTCCGGAGTTCGTCCTAAACCCCTACTATTCGACGGGCAGCGTCAAGGGCGGCTGCGTCTGCGAGTACCTCTGGAACTTCGGCGAAGTTTGGGAGATCCTGCCGCTCTACGATCCGCAGGCGGCGCGCGAGCACATCAAGCAGTTCCTCAAGACGGATATCACGACGCACTTCGCGTTCATGCCAATCACCGGTGAAGCCTTCGGGCCGTGGTATCCCGTCAACCAGGAGAAGATCATCGGCCTCACCTACTACTACGTGAAGAACACCGGCGACGCGGCGTTCCTCAACGAATCGGTGGCCGGGAAGACCGTGCTCGAGTGGGTCGTGACGAATGCCATGCTCGGCGATGACCTCGACAAGCCGGTGACGCTCATCGATTACGGCCCGTCGAACAGCCACCTCGAGTTGCGGCGCGGCTATCCCTACAACCACGTGATGCCGGATCTCAACGGCCGGCGCTATGCCAACTTCCTGCGCGCGGCCGAGCTGTGCGATCTGGCCGGTAAGCCGACATCGTATCTGAAGGACCGCGCCAAGGCACTCAAGACACTCCTCAAGGAGCAACTCTGGGACGCCGAAACGAAATGGTTCTGGTTCCTCGACGATCAGGGCGCCAAGGACATCCGGTACACCGTCCAGATCTTCAAGCTCTTCGGCAGCGATGTGCTTGACGGTGAGGAAGAGGCCGGCCTGCTCGAGCATCTCAACGAGACGGAGTTTCTCTCCGAGCAAGGCTTGCACAGCATGTCCAAACTGGACATCGCGTACGATCAGGTGGACATCGATAACGGCGGCGGCGGCATCTGCACCTGTTTCACACCGCAGATCGCTGAACGCCTCTACCGGGCCGGCCATGCTGACAAAGCCGACGACATGCTGCGGCGCGTTCTTTGGTGGGGCGAGCGGATGCCGTACTGGGGCGACTCGCTCGTGGCAAACGCCGTCGACTACCGAAAGGACACGCCGCTCCAGTGCACCGTCGACGGCGTTACCGTAGCGCAATGCATCATTTTCGGCGTGTTCGGCGTCGAGGCGCAGTTCAACGGCGACATCGCCATCGATCCGCACCGGCCGGCCTTCGCGCACCGGCTAGCGCTCCGCGGCCTGAAGCTGCGCGGCCTGACACTTGATATCGACGTCGATGGCACTACCTATGAGGTGCGCTGCGGAGATAAGCGAATCGAGTCCAAGGTCGGCGACGCGGTGGTCGTGCGCGCGGGCGAAATCGCGCCTGAAGGGGCGCACCAAGAATAGGACATATACGACCTATGAGTCCTGTGTCCGGCCTCGGCGCCACGCCCGGCCGGCGGTTTCGAGATGACTCTGTTGCCCGAACCTAAGAAACAAAAGCCAGGACGACCGTGAGGATCGGACAGATCGGTCGGATCCGTCGGATCCGTCGGATTGGGAGGAGAACAAGACACCATGTTTCAACGAAGACCGCTAGCGGCCACTCTGCTGATTGCGTCCGGGCTAGCGCTTCACGCGCACGCCGTCGATTGGCCTCAGTATCAGGGCGATGCCGGCCGCTCGGCCGTCGCCGGTGAAGCGCTGGCCACGCCGCTCGAGTGCAACTGGGTGTACCAAGCCACGCAATTGCCTCGGCCGGCGTGGGAGGAGCCCGGTCGCGAAGCGCATCGGCTGGACTTCGACTTCGCGCCGCAGCCGGTCATCGCTGGCGGCCGCGTGTTTTTCGGCTCGTCCGCCGACGATACGGTTCGAGCGTTGGACCTCGCGTCCGGCAAGGTCGTGTGGCGTTTCACGACGGGCGGCCCGGTTCGGTTTGCGCCGGCCGTAGCGGGCGAGCGCGTCTACGCGACATCCGACGACGGCTGGCTCTACTGCCTCGAAACCGCGACGGGCGCCGTGGTCTGGCGATTCCGAGCCGCGCCGGGCGACGATCTCCTCTTGGGCAACGGCCGGATGATCTCGCGGTGGCCGTTGCGCAGCGGCGTGGCCGTGGTAGGCGACACGGTGTATACCGTGGCGGGCATGTGGCCGGGCGAAGGCATCTACGTGTACGCCCTCGACGCGGAAACCGGCGCCGTTCGCTGGAGGAACGACTCGACCGGCATCCAGTACGTCGAGTTGCCGCATCCGGGCTCCACCGGTTTCTCGGGCGTTGCACCTCAAGGCTATCTGGCCGTGTCGGGCGACGTGCTCATCGTGCCAACGGGCCGGGCCTGTCCCGCCGCCTTCGATCGCAACACGGGCGAGTTCTTGTATTGCTGGCCGCATCGGAGCTGGGACGACGCCAAGCGCGGCGGCACGTGGTTGACCACGACGGCGGATCTCTATTTCAATCCGACGCGCGAGCCTCGGGGAACCAGTGACGCGTACGTGGGCGAGATGTCGCCCTTACCCAACGACGGCATGGTCGCCTACGAGATCGCAACGAACAAACCGATATTCACGTTGCCGGGCAAGCATCGCGTCGTTGTATCCGGCGACACGCTGTACGCCGTCGGCAATGGCGAGGCAGCGGCCTATGACCTCGCGGCCTTGCGGGCCGGCAAGAGCGCGTCCGAGGCGAGAAGGTGGACGGCTCCGCACCTCCGCGTGTACAGCCTCACCCTCGCCGGTGACACGCTATTCATCGGCGGCAGCGGAGTGCTCATGGCGCTCGATGCGCAGAGCGGCGCGCGCAAGTGGCATCGCACGGAGAACGTGCCGGGCGGCATACGCGGATTGGCGGTCGGTGAAGGCTGTCTCGTCGCAGCAACGGATCAGGGCGTCCTCACATGCTTCAGCGCGCGCAAAGGTTGGCCGCCCATCGTCGCCGACACCGCAGACTGGCGGATCGCCATCACCCGCGAGACAACGGCCCTCGCCGAGGACATCGTACAGCGCGCCGGCGCGGCAGGCGGATACGCCTTAGTCCTTGGGTCGGCCGACGTGCAGCTCGCCGCCGGCTTGGCCCGGAAGAGCCCGTTTCACGTCATCCATCTGAGTCCCGACGAGACCGCGGCCTCGGCGGCGCGTGAAGCCTTGATGCACACGGACTTCTACGGGACGCGCGTGGCGGTCGTCGCGGCCGGTGAGGCGACTCGCCTTCCATTGGCTTCCTACTTCGCCGACCTGATCGTGATCAGCGGTGACGCAAGCGCCTTGTCCGGAAGCGAACTCTACCGGATGTTGCGCCCGTGCGGCGGCTTGCTGCTTTTCGCCGGAGGAGTCGCGCCGGGCGAGCCGGGCCGCATCGTCACGGAATCGGGCGCGCTCGACGGAGAAATCCGGACGGATACAAACGGATGCGCCATGATCTGTCGCGGCCCGTTGCCAGGAGCCGGCGAGTGGCGATGCCAATGGGCGGACGGCGGCCGGACCGGCATCGGCGAGGAGAGTCGCCTGCACATGCCGCTTGGCCTCTTGTGGTTCGGCGGGCCCGGCCCGAATCGCATGATGGACAGGCACTTCGGCACCTCGACGCCGCTTTCTGTCAACGGCCGTGTCTTCCTCACGGGCGAGCGCCACGTCATCGCCTACGACGCGTACAACGGCCGCGAGTTATGGGCCCATCCGCTCCGGGGCGCCGGGCGGATGGGCGCGATGTGGTATTGCGCGAACATTGCCGCCGACAATGACATGGTATATGTGGCCGCCGGGGCGGCATGCCACCGTATCGATCAGGCTACGGGCACGCTCGTTGCGGCGCATGGCGTCCCGGAGGCCATCGCCGAGACGCCTGTCGAGTGGCAATACGTCGGCGTGACGGACGACTGTCTCCTTGGTAGTTGCCGCGCGGGAAACTCGGTCGTGTTCGCCGTTGACAAACGCGACGGCGTCCTCCGCTGGCAGTGGCGCGCCCACCGCGACGTGCCGCAGGGCTCGGTGGCCTACGGCGATGGGCGGCTCTACTGCCTTGACATCGAGCCGCCCGACGATCAGGCCCGGCGACGCGGCGTCATCCAGACGCCCGTGCGCAGCCTGATCGCCCTGGATCTCGCCACCGGCGCCGAAGTCTGGCGTCGCGACGACGTGCCGAGGACGCCCTCCGATCAGGTGCAGTACGCCGACGGCGTCGTGTCGGTCTACGCCAACGTAGCCTACGACGCGAACTCGGGTGAGATGCTCTGGCAGAAGGCCGTTTCGCCCGAGCGCCCGCCCCTTGTCCATGGCGACTGGATCATCGCCCAGCCCAACGCCTACGCCCTCCGAACCGGCGAGCAGCGCATGGTTACGGATTCCGTCACCGGCGAGCAGCGGCCGTGGGAGTATATCCAGTCCTATGGCTGCGGCGGCGTCAACGGCTGCGAGACGATGCTGTTCTTCCGATCCGGCGTGGCTGGCTTCTACGACTTCGAGAATGACGCGACCACGACCTTCGGCGGTATCCGCGTTGGCTGCTCGACGAACGTGATCGCCGCCAACGGACTGGCCATTCTCCCCGAGACCAGCAGCGGCTGCGCCTGCACCTATAACTTCCAGACCTCGATTGCCTTGGCGCCCGAGGCCGACGGTCGCCCTCGGCCGTGGTTCGCCGTAGCGGGCCGGACATCGTCGCAGCCTTTCGAGGCGCTCCGGCTCAATCTGGGCGCGCCCGGTGATCGGCGCGACGCCGACGGCGCGCTGTGGCTGGGCGTGCCGAGGCCGATCCTCTCGGGTGTCGTGCCCGTGGCCGTCACGCTTTCCTCGCAGGATGCCAAGTACTTCGAGCACGCCGACCAGAACGACTTGGCCGGCCTCGATAAGCCGTGGCTGTATGGCTCCGGCGTGCAAGATCCCGGCCGTATCACCATCGAGCTGATCGGCCGCACGCCGGCCGTGGCATGGCCGTGCGATAGCCTGCCGGCCGTGGACGGCATCCTGGACGAAGCGCTCAAGAACGCCGACGCCAAGAGCAAGATCCGCCTGAATTTCTCGAACGGCCTCAAGCAGTATGCGGACGTCTATCTCCGCCACGCCGCGGACGCGCTGTACGTCGGCGTACAGTGTTTCAAGGAAGAGGACACGCCGTGGACGGCGACCCAGCAAGGCGAAGACGCCCGCGTCTGGGAGGATGACTCGTGGGAGGTCTATCTGAGTGACAGTAGCCGCGATCGTTGCGTCCATCTGGGCGTGTCGGCATCGGGCGCTCGGTTCGACGGCCTTTGGGATTGCCGCGTATACGAGGCGCTGCGTGGCCTGGATCGCGCGTGGAACGGTGCGTGGACGAGCGCGGCGGCGATGGATGGCCATACGATGACGGTGGAATTGGCCATTCCTTTGAGCACGCTCGCCTCGGCGGGCCTGGACACGGCCGCGCTGTGCATCGACGTGCTCGGCACCGGTCCCGGCTCGCTTGGATCGCCCGATTTCCTCGCCGTGGACACGGACAGCTTCTGCGTACGCTGGAGTGGCGCCATCGAGGCGCCCGAGAGCCAGGACTACACCTTCACCGTTCGCGCCGATCAGTACACGCTCCTCAAAATCGACGACGAGACAATCATCACGCACAACGGCAACGGCACGCCGTCCGAATCGAGCGCCACCATCGCGCTCGAGGCCGGTCAGCGGCGGCGGATCGCCATGTTCTATGAGGAGGCCAAGGGACCGGCAACAATGCAGCTCTTCTGGAGCAGCCCTTCGATGGAGAAGGCGCTTGTGCCATCCTCGGTGCTGTACACGGACGAGGGCACGGCGGGCGGTCTCTCGGCGGCCTACGGCAACCGCTGGTTCGAGGAGCCGATCCTGACGCGCGTCGACGCGACCATCGATTTCGATTGGGGTGAAGCGGACCTCAACAAGATTCCGAAAGCGCAACTCATGTCGCCATGGGGCCCGCGCCCACGCCGATGCGAGGCCTTCCTGCCGTTATCCGTCGGCCCCGTAGCGGTCGAGGACACATACACCGTGCGCCTCCACTTCGCCGAGATCGAGGCCGTCGAGCCGGGGCAGCGTGTCTTCAACGTCAACGTTCAGGACAAGCCGGTGCTCGAGAACTTCGACGTCGTCGCCGAGGCACAGGGGCGTAACCGGCCCATTGTCAAGACGGTAACCGGTGTCATAGCCGATGCGGACGCGCGGATCCATGTCGAGCTCGCTGCGTCCGACGCGGCGCCCGTGACGCCGTTCCTCAACGCCATCGAGATCGCGGCCGAGTGAACACGTTCAGGATCGGACGGATCGGTCGGATCGGGCCGATCCGTCCGATCAACCCTATCGCCGGTCAGCGTCGTCGAGATCAGGTCGGCCGCGCCTCACCGCCGGCCACGTCGCCGTACGGGGTGGGCGGGCCATCCTATCCGCGTTCCGGACGTCAGGTGCGCCAGCGGGCCTGTTGCGCGCGTTGGGCGAGCCAGGCACATTGGGCGGCGAGGAGGTCCATCCACTCGGTGGCGGAGTGGCCGGCCACGCGCTCGCCGAATTGCTCCATCTGAAGACAGACGGAGGTCACGTGCTTCACGCCGACCGCGTAGTACAGGGCGACTTCTTCGGCGTAAGACAACTGACGCGAGAGTTGGTAGTTGTCGAGGAGGATATTGGTCCGCTCGGCAAGGATCTTTTCATCTGCGGTGGTGCGGATGCAGAGGTTCGAGATGGCGTAGGCAAGATCCTCGAGGAAGCAGCCCTCGCCGGCGAACTCGAGGTCGAGGATACCCACGAGTTCGTCGTTGTGGAAGAAGAGGTTGCCACCGTGCCAATCGCCGTGGATAAGGCCGGTCTCAAACTCGCCTCGCGCGTCCCAGTCCAACGTTTTCGCGGCGTCGCGCAGGAACAGGGCAATGGTGTTGCACTGCTCAGTCAATTCGGGCGTATCGGCCTCGGCGCGCGCTTTCTCGAAGAGTCTTCCGAAGTTCTCTCGGGGGACCTCGCTGAACCGCCACATGCGGGCCTCGCGCTGGGGACGGGGAAAGTCGCGGCACACGTCGTGGAATCGCCCTTGCGCCTTCGAGGCCACAATGAGCGTATGGCGGGTGACGCGCATGGGCTCGCCCTCAACGAAGCTCTGCACCTCGAGCGCCCAATCCTTGAGTTCGACGATGCCCTTGCCGTCCTTCGCGCGGATGATCCGGGCAACGGGCAGGTCGTGCTCGTGCAAGTGGTCGGACAGCCGATGTTGGAATCGCAGCGCATCGAGCTCGCGCAGGTCGCGCTTGTAGGTCTTGACGAGGAACCGGCCTGCCGAGGCCTCAATGATGAGCTTGCGGTGGCGACGCTGATGGGCCCCGGGCACAGGCACGGGCATCCCCACCTCGCCGAGGTCGTAGTACTCCCGCACCACCTGGGCAACAACCTCGTCCGGGTTGCGACGCGGCCCTACTGGGTTGCCAGCGTTCGCTCGCTTTCTATGTGGTTCCTGAGTTCCGTCCACGCGAACCTCGTGGGTTTGAGTTGGCTCTGTCCGAAGAGCCGCTCGGCCTGATCCAGATAATGGGGCGATTCGGGGCGGCCGCTCTGGCCCCACATGACGCAACTATAGGATTCGACACCCTCCGGCCGCATGAAACATAACATGACCGACTCGGAGCCGATCCAACCGACGTAACGTCCCGGCTGATCCGGCAGTTCCTTACCCTGCACACATAAGAGGGTCTCCGTGAGGTTACGGTCGCCCGCGCCGCCCCCGAAGTCGGCACCGTCGCACGGGAAATACCGCCCGCCACGGCCCACCCAGTGCACATCTCCCCAGCAGATGTCCAGGGTTCCGTACCTCTTCGTGACATCCTCCACCGTCTCGGCCAACAACGCCAGCATCCTTGCCTGATCCTCATTCGAGAGTGGGCGTTCTTCGGCCACCGCTACAATATCAATACCCGCCTCGCACTTCAACCGCCAGAACATCACGAAGGGCGCCGCGTGACTCTCCTTGACGAACCGGCCGTCCCACCCGAGGAGCGCCTCGACAATCGCCGCGAAATCCCCATCGGCCATGTAATCCTCGCCCTCGGCGTCGACCGCCTCACGCAAGGCCTTCTGCCACGGAACGGCCAGCATGTCGTAGGCATCCATGGCCAGAACCCGTGCCTCGTCCTTGGTCAGCGAGTCATCCGACGAAAGCACGGCGAGGGCGCGCCGCCCGCGCGGGGTCTGCAGTCCGGGATCGCAGTGGTAGATATACGCCGGATACCTGTCCGGCGTCAGCGGCGAATCGAGCATCATGACGGCGGGGCTGCAATTGCAGTTTTGGAGATAGCCCTGCGGCGGATTCTTGAGTTGGACAAGGTCTTCGATGGAATGGATGCCCTGCCACGCCGTCGCTGACGTATTGCCCGGCACGGGCACCTCCCAGTTATAGCCCTCGGGCCGGATAGGCACGCGGCCCGTGCGGACGTATTGGATGTTGCCTGACGTGTCGGCAAACAACACGTTCTGTTCCATGAGCTGGTTCATGGCCAGAGCGGCATAGAACTCGTCGCTGCTCTTGGCGGTCACCATAGCGTAGATCTGCTCGAAGAGACCCGCCTCATCCAGGTACGGCGTCTTGCCAACATACAGCACGCCCTTCTCGGCGTCGGGCTCGGCGATGGCGGGCCCGTTGACGGTGTAGAGCGCCGGCTGCTGGAAGGGCTTAGCGCCCTTCACCGGCACGACGACCGGCTTGACCTCGGCGGCCTTGAGTTGCCCGTCGTACTCGTAAACCATCGGCATCTTCGGATCGTGCTTCATCATATACACATCGGACGTGTCGGGCCCGCCCGTCGTGCAGGCCCACGAAACAAACGCGGTGTGGCCCAACGCCGGCAACGGCGATCCCACCACGAAGAACCCACAACACTCGTAGTCCGCGCAGTGCATCCGCGCCTCGTAGAACACCTGGATACCTTCCCAATCGAGGTGCGGGTCCAGCAAGAGCACCGCGCAACCTTCGGCCGATCGCCACGGCGCCACCGCCCAGCCGTTCGATCCCATGGGCGGCGCCTTGTCGAAGCGGCGCAGTTCCTTCATGAGCGTCTGCACCGGCCACTGGAGGATCATGAGCCGGCCTACGGCGCCGCACTGCCAGCCCTCGAGATCGCAGGCGAACTCCGGCACCTGCTCGGGATGCTCGGCCACATACGCCATCACGCCTCGAATAAAGCCATCCCCAAGCGCGCGGATGGGCGCCGGCGCCCTGTCCCAATACGCGCGGCACACCTCGGCGTTGCGCACCAAGCGAACCATGTAGTCCATCTCGGCGTGTTCTTCACCGAAGGCCTCGGCCATAGTCCCCGTGGCCATGCGCACGTTCTTGTAGATGTCGTCGAGCCGATCCTCGGCCTGGGCGTATCCCAATCCGAAGGCAGCGTCCTCGAGACGCTCGGCGTAGATGTGCGGCACCCCCCATTCGTCACGGATTAGCGTCACGGATCCAGCACCGGGCGATGGCGCGGGCCGGCCCGTCAGCACTGTCGAGGTCGGGTGCGATTTTGGTGAGATCGGCCCGTCTGACGCAGGTTGGCCACAGCCTGCACCAACCACGGCCACCAGCGAAGCAAGAAGCAAACCGACACCCGCGCGGATTATGGAATAGTTCATTTCGGCTCCATTATGTCCAACCCGCTGCCGATCACTCCGTTAGGATAGCGCATTTGGGCAACTGAGAAAAAGGCACTCAACAAGAAAACTGACATCTCCGCGACCTCGAACGCGCCGAGTCGCCTCCTGGACGCCGCCAAATCCTACCTGCTTGTGGCGCTAAGTTGCGCGGGCCTACCGCAATGTGGTACTGTCTGCAGCGTCGCAAGAATCCAATCCTGCCTGTTAGGGGGTATCTGACGGAATTCAGCGAGTGCGGGAATTCCGCAATTCATGGCTCCTGTTAGATTAGGCGTCCCTGGGGCTGTGTGTGGCATCCACCGAGCGCAATGGGATTCTGCGGCGGAACGCAGGAACGACTCACCTTGGCACGGCCTTTGCCTCTATTCAGGCGTGGCCGGTGACGGGTTGTCAAGCGATGGCCCGAAACTAACGCGAGCCTCATACGCAGCTTGCACGACCGCGGTAGGCTTGCACACGACATAAGGTGAGCCGGCGGAATAAGACGGATATCAGCCCGCGGGCTGGAAACAGGCGACCAGAAAGAACGATCATGGAACGGCAGACACTAAGACACGAGGAACTCACAGCGTACGAACGCGACGTGGACATGCTGTCTCGCCACCGGGAATTGGTGGGACCCGCTGTGGTGACATTGGCGCAGCGAGAGCTCGTGTTCCTGCCGTCCGAATCCGAAGAGCGACCTCTCGCCCTGGTTGCCAACTAGCTCCCGTTTCGCCGCCGTTGTCAACGGCCTTCCCCTTCCCGCCCGTGCCGCAAGCCAGGACGCAGACAATCACAGCCACGGCCGCCAATCCCCAATGAGTATGCCCTGCCCATGAGTCTCGAACTGCCGAGGTGTTGGTCATCATGTCACTGTCCTCCCGTCTTCGAGCGCGGCTATGCCCTGGAATCGCTCTGCGCGCCTCGGCGTTCTCGGCGGCTCTGCGTTGAATAGGCTTCGACGCCCCTCAACGCGGAGGACGCAGAACGCGCAAAGAGCCGTAGAGGAAAACGCCGTCCTTCCGGCCTATCTTCCGTATTCCGGGCCTTCGTGTCCTTCGTGCTCTTCGTGGTTGCATGAAGAAGCGGTTGTCCAAGTATCAACCACGAAGGACACGAAGACCACGAAGATCAAACGGTCTCCGTTTCCGGTTTACCTTACAATCGCAAACCGCCTATCGCTGAGGAAACAGGGACTGTCCCAAGCGAGCGAGTCTTCGAGCGAGTCGGGACTGTCCCCGTTTCCGGCCTATCTCACAATCGCGAATCGTCGGTCGCTGAAATCTCTGATCGCGCTATCCGTAAACGACTGTATGCGCAGCCGGTAGTTCGCCGCCGCGGGCAGGTCATCGGGAATGAGCCAGTTGAATTCGCCGTCATTCGAGGTGCGCCGGGTGATCCAGCCGAGAAAGGTCGCGCCTTTGTGCAATCCCAACCGCACAT
>Ga0209717_1000389_pt1 | contig 54267 bp, 42 predicted proteins | sample AD_UKC048_MetaG_FD_184418 | JGI IMG/M metagenome (GOLD analysis project Ga0209717, IMG submission 184418) | Active sludge microbial communities of municipal wastewater-treating anaerobic digesters from USA - AD_UKC048_MetaG (SPAdes) (version 2) | ecosystem: Engineered > Bioreactor > Anaerobic >...
TTCAAAAAACTCCAAAGCTTTCTTCGCATCACCCATAGCTTTATAAATATTACCGACATTATTAAAGCTCACGGAAAGGTCTCTTCTGAAATCCGTTCTATCGGGTTCCAGTGCCACCAAATCTTGCATTACTTTAAGCGATTTTTCAAAAAACTCCAAAGCCCATGAACTATACCCTATGTTTTCGTATGCATTACCACGTTTATAAAAAAACAAACTGACTCGCCTTATGCTTTGTGCACTTGCAACGGCTGATTGCAGTGCTGCTTTTAAGGTATTTTCACTGTTTACAGGTATGTTTTTAACTACCCAGTCAATAAGGTTGTTTAACAGGGGTTCATATACTTTATATCCGTTATCGTCTGTTTCAAAGATCTGCAAAATGCGTCTGGTCAATACTTGATGCATGCCTGCTATGTATATATGTACCAGTGGATATTTATAAATGTAATCGTCAGAACCGTCAATATTTTGTTTGTTTGCAAAAAGATCTTCAAGTATTTTGTCGTGCATTTCACCCATACTTTGCAGGGCATCTCCACTGTCAACATAATAGCGCCCTGCTGCTTTGCGGTTAAAAAGCCATTCAGGCAATGATTTGTGGAAGGGCTGTATTTTCTCTTCATGAACGGTAAATAATGAACCCAGGGTAAGTAAAATGTCATTCAGTTCACGTTTCTTAATAGTAAGCAACTTGCACACATGGTTCGTGTGTATGGGCTCAAGCGCCGTGGTCAGCACTTCCAGAGCGGGTAAAATGCTTTTATTGTAATCCGCCTCTTTAAATTTTCTGTTGAATGTGTTCAGATACAGGTTCCCCATTCCTAAAGGGAATTTATCAGGTGCATTAATATCAACATACCCGTTTTTAATGTCGTTGCAGATTTCAACAGCATATAGAAAATTACCTTCGCATTTGCTAAGGATGCTTTTGATTGCCTCCTGTCTGTTTGGTGTTGTGTATGATTTGAAATTCCCCTCCAAAAATACCCTTATATCATCAATATTGACATTGGAATGCGCATCAATAATGTGTGGCCTGAACTTATCAAGTTCTGCGAGCACCTCATTTTCGGGCCGGCTGGTAACCAGTAAACTCAGCCACTGGGGTGTTTTTTCAAATTCGTTTGCAAGTAGGGATACCAGTTCGTTTTGCCCGCTTAACGTATTGGCCTCGTCAACGGCATCAATCATTATAACATAGCGTTCGCGTCCACCATGTATAGTAATTGACAGGGGTGAAGCAATAAGATAATCGAAGAGTTCGGCGGGGTTGCGCTCCCCGAGGTTTTTTATTTCGGGAAGTTTAAGCAAAAATTTCCGGTAATCGGGCAGTTTGGTGGCCATCTGAAAAGCAATGCTTTTAACGGCAATATCGGCACTGCTGTGCAATGGCATATTCCACCTGCAAAAATGGGAGGCAACTACCACATCGCCTCTGTTGTGGGTGAGGTATGCAGCAAAGGCACTTTTACCAACACCTGCTTCGGCAAGTAGGACAAATACGCGCGATGGGTTGTGGTACTGAAGGCGCCATTCTTCGACATCGTTCATCAGCCAGGTGCGTCCGTAAAACCCCTTGATCAGCAACTCATTGATACGAGCGTCAGAGGAAACAGGCTGTAAATATTGTTTCAATAGTTCAATTTCGCCGGCGAAGCGCCTGCTTTCATCACTTTCAACCACACGAATAATTTCGTCAATCTTTTCCTCAAACCATTGGGTCCATGCATTGCCGCCTTTTTCGTGCAAACTTTGCCATAAACTCATGTCGAGCCATTGTATATGCCCGATATTAACGGGTGGGCTGACGGTCTTTTCGTCTTCCACTAAAATAGTTTGTATGTTGCCGCCCTTAACGGCAAGGGCAATAGCAATTTCATCGCGGCAAACCCCGGGAATGCGTGTTGCATGTTTTGAGAGTACTGAAAGCACTTTGTCACTTTTGTCAATACCATCGGTGATAGCACGTCGCCAGTCGTCACCGGTTTTAATTTCACTTTTATCGTACCACACATCGTGCCCACGCTTTTCAAGTGCTGCTTTGATCATCTCCACCAGGGGCGTATTCTGGTCGTGACCGTAGCTGAGGAAGATGTTTAAACTTTTTTTATTTTTCACGACTAATCAATGGAAAACTAATGTTTTTTTGCTTCTTTTAACCAATCATCAATATCTATTACTTCGTTGATTTCATTTAAAATATTTATTTTCTCATTAGACTTCTGTTTGCTGCAAAATGCAGTGTAAGCAGCATATCTGTATAGAATTTCATATAACCTGGTTGGATTATTAATGACTAATCCAGATAAGTGAAATAACCAATTTTCAGTATTTGACTTATTTCTAAATAATAGACTAATTGATTCTTTAAGAATTTTGTGTACGAGCTCATCTTCTTTTATGTCATTTTGAGCAATTTCAATTATTGTCTTTATTGGAAGAAATTTAAGAACTGAAATGAACGTAACATTAGAATCGGGATAATTTTGAAGTGTTTCGTATGATAATTTAAATTCATTATTTTTAAATAAATTAGCGTAAATAATTTTAAGGAAGTGGTTGATAGCCTTCTTACTTATAAGAGAATCTTTAGATAAACATGAGATTCCTTCAAGAGCAAGCATATAGTTATTCGTGCAATAAATTGACACAGCATTTGTAATAACCTTTTTTTTAGAATCCTTGTCAATTGTTAATTTTTTTGCAGATATATACGATTTGTATAAAAATTCATCTGCTTCTTTTATCAGTCCTTTATTACGCAAAACTTCGGATAATGTGCACGTTAGAAATGCTTTGTTGTTAATATAATTAATTTGCTCAGAAAACATTATTGAAACATCCATATGTCCATTCATCAGAGCCAAAACAGCTACTTTTTGTAACCATTTATCCTTTTCTGAGTCGTCAGAAATATTATCAATATAGGTTTGTGATTCGTTTAGTTGATTGGTTTTTGCTTTATGAAACGCGATATATCCATAAATTTTGTCTTTTTCTTCAATACCTGATATATTTTCTATTGCTTTTAAAACCATTTCTAAAAGGCCTTTATTCAAAAGAAATCCGATCAGAATTAATAATGATTTAAATCTCTTTTTATCAATTAAAGCTTCAATCAGAATCTCAACCCAAGTAATAAGACTATTATTGATTGTATATTGGGTAAATAAAAAAACACACTCAATTAATAAAGAAGGATTCTTTTCTTCATTTATTTCAAGAATAATCTTTATTCCATTTTCTATGTTTCCAACTGGATATAACTCAATGAAAAGTTCTGCTAAAATTCCTTTTTGGTTTTTAAAGAATTTTTTTATTTTTTTAGTATAAATTTTCTTGTCATAAAAATCTAATAAAGCAATTGCTTTTAAGGTGTCATTAATATGTAACCTTTTTTGTGAAGTAATTGTTGTATTATTAAGGTGCTTTTCAATTTTATTTTCTGTTTTGTGAAATAACTCACTAAATAAAACTTCATCAATTAAGGATAATTCTTCGTCAGTATGATTCATCCCTGCAAATTCTGGAAAATAACAACTTGGGTCTTCTGATCTGACGGCTTCGTAATTCTCTATAAAAAATGATAATGAATTGTAGGATTTTTCCAAACAAGAAGGGTTAAATAAACCACTAATACCAATATCTGGAAACACTAAACTCCAATCATAATAAACTCTAACTTTATTACCACTGCCATACCCAATTTGATATTTCCACATGATATCTTCGAATGATTCAAAAACATTTCTTTGTATATTCATCATTTTTTCCTTGTCATCCGATATAAAAGCCACATCGCCAATAGAAAGCATTTTTGTTAATTTATTATCATTGCGATTTCCATGTTCAAAATATTTAATCAATAAATTAACTATCTTATCATTAGTTATGTTAACTTTTGCAAAAAGATCAATAACATGGTAAATCATTAGTTCTTTTTGAGACTCGGAATTAGCTTTAGAGATCAGAGATATTAATTTATCACAATATATTTCTAAAAACTTCACATGTTCTTTTATAGTTAGAATTTTAATTAACCTGGAGTAATGAAACATTTCAACAATTGGATCATTCAGTTTGATTATCAAACTATTGATATGTATTAATTTTAGATTGATTTTAGATTCAGTTAATTTATTTATTTTATTCGATAATATTTCAATTTTATATCGAATATTATCCTTTTTATTGCAAATAAGAAAGTATAAAAAAATTGGAATATATTCACGTTTATCGTAATACCTTTCTTTTCTATATTTTTTCATTTTCGCTCTATTATATTGCAATTTAGCTAAAAAAAAGTATATTTTATATAATATTGTTTTTCTATATTTTTTTTCTTTTTTGAATACATTAAGTTTGTTTTTATTAGCTTTTTTAAGCAATATAGAAGTTTTTATTGAAATTTTAATAGCAAAAATGTAAACTAAAAGAATATATTTAAATGGGAAATAAAATAAGCGTGTAAGAAAGTACATTGGATTAAAAAATATGATTTTCGCAAAATAAAATAGTAGAATGCTTATTGTTGTTGAAATAGTTTTAGTGAGCCTTTTGTTTTCTGTTTTAATTTTCTTTTCTATCTCAACATTTACATTTCCAATTTCTTTTATTGATCTTTGATTGTTACTGAAATTATTAATTTTATTTTTAGTTTTCAATGCATTCTCTATTAATCCTTGCTGCTCAAACTTTTTTAAAACTTTCAAAAGAAATAATAGATATATTTCTTCATGGTCTAAAGATCCAATTTCATTATCAATCTCATCATATTCATAATTATTCATCAAAGCGATTGTAAAATGATCAAAACTTTTTGCACCGCGAAATAAAATGGAACAATCTAAATCCAATTCTTCAAATTTATAAACCAAAAATGTCATAAAAGAAATAGGAATATATTGAACCCAGTTTACATCCTTAACTTTTAATGAAAATTCGTTTACCTCAGTAAGAATCAATTTTAATAGCTCCATTTTATTTGATTCTCTTATATCATTGTTTATCAAGATGCTATAAATTGTTATTATATAAATAATAAACCTTTCTCTATCATTAAAGTTTTTTACAGAATTTAAGATGGAGTTAAGATTTATTTTGTAATCTTCGCTTAAGATATTTTTAATGGTTTCAGTACTTAAATTAAAAAAATAAATGTGTGCATTTATTGAACTAATCAATACTTTATGGAAAATTGCTATGTCATTTTTATTATTTAATAATAAAAACAATCTTCTAAAATCTTCAAATAGCAACTCTGTGAATCCAGACTTTATCTTTATTTGAGTAAATTCAATATCACATAGTAAATCTGCAACATTTTTACTGTTATTTGTTTCAAGTAAAAGTAAAGGTAGCCACTTGATTATATATGAATCTAATTCATAATCTTTGTTTGATTTAAATTTATTATATTCACTCAACCCATATTCAGCAAGTTTTTTTTGACCATCTTTCAACGAAAAATAATATGGGCTTGATTTTTCTTTATCAGTTAACCAGTCTGTGATTGAAAGGTGGAAAACTGTAATAGTTTCATTTTCGTCTTTTTTATTTAATATAAATAAAGAACCAAGTAATTCAATGAAATCATTTAGCTCAGAATCGTTCCATAGTAAGATTGCTTTTAAAAGGCCAGTATTAAATGGCTCGTAACTTGAAATAATAATAGATAGGGCTGGTCTAATTTTATCTTTATAAAAATCAATATCTTTAAATTCCCTATCAAAAAAATGTTTATAAATGCTTCCAAGGGACTTGGGGAATTTGTCAATATCCGTAATGTTTAAAGTGCCTTTCTTTAGTTCTTCTAATAAACAATTAATATATAAGAATATACCCTCACTTTTATTTATAACTGTTTCAATTACTTCTTCTTTTTTCTTTGGATCAAAGGAATTTATAAATGGCTCAATCTTCTTAGAAAAATATTTCTTTACATCAATAATATTTTCATCACATGCTGCATCAATTATATATGGGCTAAATTTTTGAAGAGGGATTACAACCTCATTATCTGGTCTGCTGGTAATAATTAATTTAAGCCATTGTGGCGTTTTATCGAATTCGTTAGCAATAAGGTCTGCGATAAGGTTCTTATTATTTTTATTTGCTTCGTCAAGTGCATCAATTAAAATTACCTTTGTTTTATCATGCTCAGATATTTTGGATAAAGGCTGTGCTATAAATTTAGAAAACAGCGTAAATGGATTATTATATTTATTAATAATTTCAGCAATATCCATATTGCATAGTTGTTCGTAATATTCAGGTAGTTGAGTGCTAATTTGGAAAGTAATGGATTTTATTAGCCTTACAGGATCATTCTTTTCCTCATTTCCAAACACACAAAAATGTTGAGCAATAATTTCGCTTCTATTTTCACATAACCAGGACGAGATAGCAGATTTGCCTATACCTGGGACACCAGTAATCCAAAATACTCTGTTTATTTTTAGTGGTTCAAATAACCATTTGTCAATTTTTTCAATTAACCATTCTCTACCAGAGAATTTTTCAAGATGTTTGGTTACTTCATAATTAAAATCAATCGGCTCTAATAATTTTTGCAAATTCTTCTGAGTTCCTTCAAGCTCAATGCTATTTGAGTCAATAATATCTATCAATTGTTTAAATTTGCTATTGTATTTATTAATCCTAACATCGAAGGGAACACAATCCCGCATATCAAACCATTGATGACGACAGATTGAAAGAGGAGGTTCGCAATCTACAATCATTACAGGTAAAATATTTATGTTCTTTATTATTGCATATGAAAGTTCATTTAGGCAATAACTATCCTTTCTTCTTACAGAATGAGGGGTCATCAAAAATATAAATAACCCATTGTTACTTGCTTCAGCAATTTTTGCCAATCCTGCTTCAATATCTCCTTCCCAAAATCTACCGGATTTAAGTTTTTCTTCATCATACCACACATCATGTCCCACTGCTTCAAGGTCTTCTTTTATCTTTCTGGCAAAAATCACATATTGGTCATGCCCATAACTTATGAAAATTTGCTTTTTCATTAATAAATGATTTGATAAAAACATTAGTTATCCTAAAATATCCGGAATTGAATTAATATGATCATAATCATATTTTTTTACATCAGGTTTAAGCTTTTCCCATGGTTTAATAGAGTGGTGTTTTTGCTGATTGATAATTTCAACACCCATCCATCGCCGGTGTTCCATTTCAGCAAGGGCGTTTTTAATATTTTCATCTTTCAAATACTTCGCATACATTTCCTTATTGAAAGAGTTAACATCCATTCCCAGTGTTCTTAATTTCACATCAATATGATCGGCCTGGCTGAAATTTGAGAACTTAATAAAATGCGGCAGAGATTCCCAGGTATCTTTACAATTTTGGTTACTCTTTTTATAGGCTTCATGGCATCTGACGGCAAGTTCGTTAATCTTTTCATTAATAATATTGTCAAAACTGCAGGATTCATCAACAATATTAAATAAATGCACTTTTGCCTTCTCTGAACTTTCCTTTTTAGTTGCTTTTTCTTCTTGATTTTTTTTGTATTTTTTTTCAAGTATCGTTGCAAGTTGATATTGTCTTGGTAAGCAGAAAACCATTGGTATATTCTTGTCTGAAAAGAACTCTTCAATGCGTGAGGCAATTTCATATTGATTTACCTCTTCTTCAATGCACAAGTAAACAACATCATAATCATCATCTTTTTTGTCATCGTTTTCTGTATTCTTAGAATTAAACCTTTTTATAGATAATTCAGAAATTACACATTTCTCAAATTTAATATTAATAAGGTCAAATTGTTTTAATAGGTTGCAATATCGATTATTAAATGAGTTGGCTTCCTTTTCTTCGCTTTCATCATGCATGATGGTTATTTCGGCTGGCTGGTTATTGATATAATAGGCCGAAATACATAATTGTACGGCCAGACTAAAACCTATTTCGCTAAAGCCAATAATGAGTATTTTGGGAGAAGGATCCGTTTTTTGTTTTACAGGTTTAAAAATATCGGGCGCATGTTTCTTCAGCATCAACCGCATGGCTTTTTCATTTATATTGAAAAGAAACATGTTGGGGGATAGGAAATCCTGATTTGAAAACAACAGGCGAATATTGTTGTCGTTGACATGAGCGTAACAGGTTACTGAGTTTTGCTCTGTGTTATCGTTTCTTATAGCATTGTTGGCAATTTCAATATTTTGTTTGTCATCATGTGTAATGGCAATGAGATACTGTGCTTGATTAACCCTTGCTTTTTGTAAAACCTTTATATCACGCGCATTTTCATTTATAACGATGACGTTCTTTTCCCTGAAGAACGAGTTATAGTCGTTATGGTCATTTGATTCAATGATTACGATTTTTTTTCCTACCTTAAGAAAATCTTTGGCTATTTGCTGTCCAACTTTTCCTAACCCGCAAATTACGGTATGGTTCTTATAGAATTTTAAACGAAGAGTAATAATTTTTTCTTTCGCCAAAAAAATAAATGTGGTGTAAACTATTAACCCCAAGGTGAAAGGTGATAGCCACCGGGCTATATAATAAAGGAGAGTTTGGGGTTCATTGTTAAGTGACTCCATTGGGAATAATCTAATAGAATCATATAGTGCTGCATGCCAGCTATTGCGCTCATTTCTGAATGCCAGATAGCCTAATGTGATTGAGATGATTAATAAAATTCCAATTATCCACCATTCGTATTTTTTATAAGTCCTTAATAAATTGGAAAGGCCTTCCACGATTGCTCGTTCTGTTTTATGATAAAAATTCCTGATGCTCATTTATTTTTATTTGTGATTTTGTAGCCTAATGATATCAATACTTTTAAGGTTTCAACAGCTGTGTTTCTGTCATAGTCTTTTTCGTGTTCTGGCAACTCTTCATAAGGAACTAAGCAAGGATGTTCTTTCATTTCATCATTCCTGTTTGGACCATATTTCCATCCCTCTTCTATACGTTGTTTCGCCCATGTATCATGAGTGTTTTTTGCCAGCATTTCAATAAGTGATTCCAGTTCTTTTGGGAGTGATATTTTACTGGTGTCTATGGGGTGGGGATTAAATTTACCCATTTTTATATATTATTAGATTTGACATTTCATAAAATTATTTGTAATTGATTATAGGTAAAATAAAACAATCTACAATATGATAAAATTATAATTTAGTAGAACAAACCCTATTAACCTTGAGATGTAATTTTATTAATCAATAAATCAATTATACGATTAGGTTCTTTTGTTATGCAATTAAAATAATCAATCCCTTTAGGTATTCCTGGTATCTTTTTATTAAAACCATTTAACAAAACAACAATAACATTTTTAATTCCGTTTGATTCAATATAATTTGATATTATGGTCTGACGTTCAAATATCGTCCACATTTTCTGAAGATAGTACTTGTCGACGAATAATATTACCAATTTGGAAGAATTATAATGATCTGGCAGAGTTATTGATAAATCTTCCCCCCATAGCTCAGAGGTAGATGAATTATCATAAAAAATTTTTAAATTTTTTGATAATAAGGCATTTCTGATAATTTCTACGAAATTTCTATTTTCTCCAGCAAAAGAAAAAGCGACATCATAAAATACCATAATGATTTATTTGTATTTAAGAAGTAATGATTTTAGCACATTTTCAATTTTTAATGAGTTTCTCCCATTAGTTATGAATTGTATCACCAAATCCTCACAATCATTATTGATTTCATATTTTTCTTCTTTTTTTTTAGGACTAATATAAAATTGACATATTCCCTCTTTTTCAAAAAAACGTATCATATCCTGTAAAGGAATAACTTTTGACCTGTATTTTTTTCTCAATAAAATAAGAGATAAATTGATTATTTGTCCCCTAGCATAAAAACAAGACAGAAATTCTTTTACATCATCAATAACATCTTTTTTTGTATTCACATTTTCAATGCTTTTATATCGCAATGCCCCTTTGAAATTCTCATCTGCATCTGGATGTTTGAAGTTATGAGGTTTAAATGAATAATCAAGTTTCCCATCTAAACTTAACTTCTCAAATTTACAATTTTCAAATAATGTACTGTCATTAAACTTGCAAAGCCCAAAATATTCATAATTTTGAAAAATACAATCTATTAGTTTTAGTCCTGAAAAATCAAAGAATATCTTGGGAGAATTAATACTGTTACAATTTATTATACACAAATTATTTATATATCCCTCGCTTAAAAAGAACTCTTTAAGTAATTCAGTATTTTTAATAATGTTATTTGGGAATGATTTTAATGTAAATATAAATATTGAAGATAAAGCTCTGTTTTTAATTTCTCTTGAAATATCCATCGAATCCGAGTTATGAGATTTAATCTCTTCAATAATCTGTAAAATCTGAAATTTAATATCATCGCTAAAATTTGGCGTTCTTCTTACTAATGTTTCTTGAAAGAATGATTTGTAATTGTTAAAATCTGCAAGTATTTCAATTAATTTTGGATTTAATTCAACTTTTGAATTTATTAATAATCCTAAATAGATATTTTTAAAATGTTCATCAAAAAAATCATATTTAAAAATAAGTTCTTTTGAATCCGGTAACCATTTTAAGATAGGATGGGATTTGAATGACTCTAATGTTTTCTTTGTATAATTATTATTTGTCAGGTCGGATAGCTCTTTTATTAATTGTCTTTCTGATATTTTGCAATTGTATGAAGATGCCATTTTAATAAAAAGTTTAATTTGCATATCAATACTTAATGCTTTATCTAGTTTAATTAATTCACGTTCACAAACTTTATAAAGAAGGTAATCATTATAAATTTTGACATCTAGAATTTCCGACTCAAACAAAGAATCCTGAATTATATCATTGTCAATCTTCGACTCTACAATATATGTAACGAGATCAAGTACGTATGGTATAAACTGTTTTTTTGATTTATCCGGCATCCATTCCGTTGCAATTTCTATTGCCTTATCAACAAATTTGTTGTTATTGTTAAAATAAATATTGAAGTATTCTCGTGCTAAGTCAAGGTCAAATGGGCAAACTTCAATATTTCTAAACTTATTTCCATTGATTTTATATTTGTCCCAAAAGTAATTTCTTGTTGTAATGATGATTTTCCCATTGCCAATATTTGAAGTAAATCGATATATTGATTCAAAAAAACTATTAATATCAAATAAATCACCTAACCGTGTTATTACTTCATCGAGTCCATCGATTATAATTAAGAGATTACCATTATCTATATTGCAAATAAATTCAATATTATCAAGTTTTTTTCCAATTGCTTGGTTAGTAACTTTTCTTTCTTCATAATCTGCTTCATAAAACTTATATAAGTCCAATTCATTTGAAATTTCAAGGCTTCTCAGTAGATAGGTGGTAATTTCTGCTGAATCAATGAATAAAGCTTTAGAATTAGGTTTATTATTATACACATAGTTTACTATCCATTTAGCCAGAGTCGTTTTTCCTATACCTCCTGTACCATTTAAAACTAATATTGGATCGTCAAATTGATTTAACCATTCAATGATATAATTATCTGCTTTTACTTTATCTCCGGTTTCAGTTTCAACTATTGGTGTGACGAAATTTTGAATAGGAATTAAATTTTTGTTATCCCTAAACTCTTTTGGGGTGCAATGCTCCCAAATGAATTCATTAATATAAAATATGTCTTTGGACTTAAATGCAACTGAGATATTTGCTTTTCTTTTTTCAAAATCTTTTTGCTTTCTTTCATAAGGAAGAAGGATTAACAATTTGTCTTTAAAAATGTGGTTGTATTTTGTTAACAGATATTCTGATGTATTTTTTATAGTTATACCTTCATAAAGGAATAATACATAACAATTTATAGTGTTAAATATCCTATTCTTATTTAAATAAAGATCAAAGCCAATTCCTTTTTCATTATGCAGATCTTTTTCACCTGATAGCTTTTGCCATATAGCTTTTGGATCATAGAGATTCAATATTGATTCAATGTCCTTATACCCCCTCATGAAATTAACTCCCTCATTTGCAATTGATGCTTTATTAATAAAAGTATCTATAATAAATTGAAAATCACCTTCCTCAACTTCAATATATTTTATCAAATTAAGTCCTGTTATGCTAGGGACATTTTTTCCGATTTTAACTGGAAGAATGAAATTCCTTCTGGAAAAAGCAGATTGTAATAAAAAACATTTGGAATATTCATTCCATTTAGATTTTTGATAATTTTTAGTAAGTAATACAATGCAATAATCAATTTCTTGAGCAAAATGTTCCTCAACAATAGTAAATAAGTCCTTGCCCCAATTCTTAGTTAAGTTCTGTATTGAATTTGAATTAGAAATTACTCTGAAACCTTTTTCTAATAAACCAGTAATTACTTTTGATGCAAATTCATTATCCTCTTCAGCAAAAGAAACAGAAACTACAATTTCTTTCATAATATTTTTCTTGATGTATTAATAGTTAATCATAATAAAAAAAGTAATAATTATTCCCAATATTCTATTAGGTTTAAACAAGATATTTTATCAATTAATAAAACTCTTACATTATCAACAACTCCCTCACCGCAAACTGATACAATTCCTCCATACTGTACGATTTTGTTATTTCATCATATTTTATCCACCCTTTTAAGCGGTTAAGAAGGTACTCAACGTCATCCTTTGACCTGTCGAGAGAATCAACAATTTCATTTAATGGAACAGGTTTTAAAGGTAATGCTGAAAATAAAGTCAGAACTTGTTTTTCATCCTCAGAGAGGTTCTCCATGTCCTTTTTAAAAATTGCCAGAATGTACTTATAAGGAGTTCGTTCTGAAGCTTTAAGTTTGCGGGTTGCAGGATTCCATGGATTTATCTGAACGGGCCTTGCTAACCTTTTTGATTTAAAAGCGGTGGCATCCTTAACAATATCGAATAAATGTTCCAGGTTTAATGCTTTATCCTCTATATCAACTTTGGCAATCAGTTCTATTAACAACGTATGATACTTGATTTTTTTGAGCATTTCCATTATCTGCTTTTTTTCTTTATTAAAAGTATCTTCAATTTCATCAATTTCTTTTTTTGATGCTTCCTCCAGATAATATGATTTGAAAACCAAAAATGCTTCTTCGGGAGAGAGGGTGTTTATTTGAATAGGTATCGGTTTTTCAGGTGCACAATGTGTTGTGTAAACCGTTCTCCATGACCAATCTTTGATTTTCTTGAAAGTACAGATGAATTCATTTATTTGGTGAGGGCACCAGGCATTATCAAAAATGATAAGATTATTACCTTGTATTTGATTTAATAAAAATAAGATCCTCTCAAAAGCTTTATCGGTATCGTTATCTAAATTACCATGTTTTCTGACCTCGTCCGCATCCTTTAATGCTGAAACAAATGATTCTTTAAAATCGCCATACACAGAAACCCAGATAATGTTGTCGTAATTGTGTGAGCACCCGCTCAGGTAGGCCTGTATAAGCCCGGTTTTACCAATGCCCCTGATACCGCTGATAACGATATTTTTTCTTTTCAGAAGTTTATGATGCAACTCCTTAATTTCCTTTTCGCGGCCAATAAACATATTCATATCTGCCCAACGGTAAACGAGTGTTATGTCATTTGATTTATGTTTTTTTATTGAATGTCTTTCGTTTGAATACAAATTTTTTTCCAGCTCAGTCTCCGTGATATTAATATTAGTCTGCAAATCTTCAGACTGCAATTCTTTCTTATATTGGGGGCTAAGTCTTAAATATATTGATGCTAACTTCCTAGTAATTTTTTCATTACTTTTTTTAATAAGTTTAGGGTCAAAGTAAGATTTATCTTTTTCCTTGTAGTATTTATTAATATGTTTTACTACAGTTTTATATCTATCTGAATTATTTAGTTCGAGTTCAATTTCTTTTGCTGAAAGGATTGTCTTAATTACGGACTTTGTTTCTTCTTCTTTAATTGTTTTTGGTTCATAATATTCTCTCAGGGTTGTTAGTAGTTCCTCATCCTTATTCAGGAAATAAATAAAAACTTTACATATTTCTGTTTGGGTAGGAGAGATCGTGTCCGTGTTTTTTTCACCTTTCATTATAGTGGTAATTTAACGAAAATTCAGAAAAATCAGAAACATCAGAGACAGATTGACTGAACGATTTTATTGGATTTACTTTGTAACAAATGTAAAAAAATATCTTATATGAAAAAAAATGTAAAAAAAATTTTAATTGGATTATCTATTATGACTATCGGTATCGTTATCGTCATGATTCTCTTTTATCAAAGTCATATCAGAGTGGTCAGCAGCAGCACGTATAACCAGTATCTTGAATTTGTGACTTTTAAAGACGGTAAGGTGGCACTTAGATCTTTAAAATCCGGAAAAATCGTCAGTCCGAAGGTAGATGAAATATTAGGTGGAACCGGAGATTTTTTCATGAGTGATGCGGATACCTCTTCGATCTATATCAATAACAATAAATACGGATACTTAAACAATAGGAGAGGAGACGTTCTGATAAAAGCTGAGAAATTTGATCATGCCTGGAATTTTGACGCAGAATCAGGACTCGCTGCTGTGGTAGAGAATGGAAAATTAGGCTTCATCAATCGCCAGGGCGACTATGTGATAAAGCCGCAATATACCTATCGCAATGCATATTATCCGGCGCAGGAATTCGGTTTTAAGGATGGCTTTAGTCTGATCCCCGATACGTCGACGCGCAAGCTGGGACTTATTGACATTCATAATAAAATGGTGCTAAAGCCAATATATGATGAAATATCAAGAATTGAAAACGGATACACTGAAATTTCATGTGAGGGTAAATATGGCCTGGCAGATTCAACATTCCGGATAGTAATTAAGCCGGAATTCGATTTTATATCTCTGAACGACCAGGGCATTGTTTTGTCGGATAACAAGCATAACAGGCAGTTTATGCTTGCCTATGATTATAAGACGATCATCACAGCTTATGTTTTTGACGGGGTCGAAAAGATCAGCATTGAAGAAGAGTATTATGACGAAGGCGAAGAAACATCAGTCTATTCATCTGAAGAATCAGGCTATTCAAGATTTTATATAAACGATAAAGTAGGTGCCATAGATGATAAAACCGGAAGAATAATTATACCGGCAAAATGGGATGAAATAGAATACCATTCTCAGGGAATATTTTTGGTCGGATTGGACGATAACCAATTTCTGATCAATACTTCGGGAAAAATCATAAACTAATTAGAGTTTGTCCATAATGTCCGACTTCATTGTTATTCTTGACCTTCAAACCAGTTATGTACATCAGTACACTCCTGTTTTTCAGGTCGTCGAAAGCCCGCCTGAATGACGCAGTCGGGCAGGCCTCGAATTCGAACATTCTGGTTCAAACTCTGACTTTGTGAACAGACACTAATTACTAAATCAGACAATATGGAAAATGAAAATATTTATTTCGGCATCAGGTTTCCGCTTGACTTTGGTCTGGCCCCGGATATGCAACGGGAACTTGCAAAATTGCTTTTTATAAGCCCTACTACGAGTGCTAAAGAAGCAAAAAAAATCATTAATAATAGCAAGTTAATCTCGGTTATCAACCTGCTGATTGAAAACTTGTCGTGTGAACTGGAAAAAATACAGAATAATTCCGCAACTGATCAGGAAGAAGCGGATGAGGCTGAGTTTGCTCCTGCTGATGATGATGAAAAAACAGGATTAATAAATATTGAAAAAATAATACTTGATAAACTGACGGACTGGATTGAAGTGTTTGGCACTCCAACAGAGGAAGAGATCAATGAAGCGAGATTGGCGTTAAATATCTCCAGGGCTGATGCATGGATAGCATTACTTCGTGATACCCGGTTCAGGCAGTTGGATTCGCCGTCCAAAATTTCAGAATACTTGTCATTATATGTCGTTGGACAACCAGAAGCTGTGAAAATTATGTCCATCATCATAAACGAGCAAAAAATGCGCTTGAGGAATCCTAATGAACTGCCAAAAACCTCGGCATTATTTATTGGAGAATCGGGAGTAGGGAAGAGTTTGCTTGTAAATAAGGGAAAAGAAATCCTTAACTTACCCATGGTTAGGATCAGTTCCGGAGAACTTGTTCCCTCTGGTGTGGTTGGTAATACGATAAATAAGTATTTGACTCTGCTTTATCATTCGGCTAATGAGGATACAAAGAAGACATCAAAAGGGATACTTTATTTTGACGAGATTGATAAGATATCAAAATATTATCATTCAGGAGATGATGACTGGAAAACCACTATACAGCTGGAAATATTGAAATTATTCGACCTGAATGAAAAAATCTGCTTTCCATCAACACATGAGCAATGGGCAAGGCCCGCCCAGATAATGACTAATGATCTTTTGTTGTTGTTCAGCGGCGCTTTCAGCGGAATCGATGCAATAATACTGTCAAGGTTAGCACAGGAATTTGATGGTAATTTGAACCTGGTGGATAAAACCAACCTCATGCACTATTGCAATACGGAAGACGTACAGATGTATGGGATTATTCCGGAATTAGCAGGCAGGTTATCCTATATCTGTCCATTGAACAGTCTGAAGAGTGATGATATTTATAATATTATGACCACAGCCAAAGACTCCGACCTCATCAAACATCTTAAGAAATGCGAAATGCTTGGGATTTCATTGCGGCTGTCGGATGATGCTTTGCGCCTGATCGCAGATAAAGTTGTAAACCAGAAACTTGGAGCCAGGTATATAAACACATTGTTTAATATCCTGCTTAAAGAGGTTTATTTTAATTCAGGCGTAAACTGTGGTAAAGAAGTCGTTATTGATAAGAAATTAGTGACCAGCGTGATAAACCAAAACCGTAATAAATTGATCTACGATGCTTTTGAGCGCAACATGGATGTTGGCAAAGTGGCGGAAAATTTTAAACTGAGCCTTGATGTGGCTTTTGACATATATCTCGAGTGGAAATCAATAAAATAAGGAGGAAATAATATGCTGTTTAACTATATGGGTTATTTAGAAGAACTCAGGACTCATGAAAACCCTGTAAAGCGTCAAATAATTGAAAGGTGGAGAACTATTTCGCAAGCAAAATGCCTGGAGGATGAACCTTTTTATGATTATATAAAGGGATTTGAGGTGGAAGATATTCCTTACAAAGTTCCCGGAGAACTTCAGGATGATTTTGATTGGCAGCTTTTGTTTCAGTTGGTCACAGGATCTTTCTCCAGTAATTATCATCTGGAATATCCTGATCCGGATGCAACCGATGAGATAAATCCGGACGACCAATTGCCGGAATTAAACATTACTGTGAAAAGCGGAGATGTAACTGTCACAAAAAAAGTCAGTGAATTATGGTCATTTCAGATATTAAGACTGTATGAAATCTATTTTGAAGAACTTATAAACCTTCATTCGCTTGCCTGTGAGGATCAGAATGAAAATAATGTAATTTTTGAAAAGAGAAAAATACGGTTGAAGATTTTTAAAAAATGGAAATCTGAGAATAACAGACATGTAAATGAGTTGCAGCAGAAAATTTTACGGCAAAATATTCTAAGACAGGAATAAATAAAATAAGCATAATTTTAAGCAAACATACACATTGTCTTTACATGTATTTCATCATCTTTAAACATATCATTGTCATGTACTTCAAATTGTTCCGATTCATAAATAATTTAAATGGATATTACACCCCGGAAACAAACGTAACACGCCTGAATCATGCAGGTAATACCTGTGTGATACAGATGTAATACAGATGTGATACATGCGCAATGCTATTGGTAAAACAATGATAATATAATAGTAGTTGAATGGTATTACTCCGGTAACCCAAAATTCAAAAATTAAGAAACTGTTTTGATTTTATGTTACATAAGATTTATGATGGCTTTTTTAGCGAAACGAGGCAGATTTTGCAGACATAGTTTATCCTATGTCGAAAAATCTAACGATTTGCAGCAAAAAAGACGCATAAAGATATGAAAAGATAAAATCAAAACAATTTCTAAGGCTATTGATATTTTGTTAATAAAAAAATATAATTTTACACATAATATTATATTGAATTTTTACCACTAAACAAATATGGATACAAATGGAAGTATATCCATGCAAAACACTAAGTATTTAAAAGAGGACTGATAAATAATGCAAGGCACACAACTCAGGAAATTAGAAGCGGAACTCTGGAGAGCCGCTGACCAGCTCAGGGCCAACAGCAAGCTAACAGCATCGGAATATTCAATGCCCGTGTTGGGATTGATATTTTTACGCCATGCCTTTAACAGGTTTGAAAAAGTGAGGATTGAGGTAGAAAAGGATTTACCGATACATCCACAACGCGGAAAACGCACAATAACAAAAAATGATTTTCTGGAAAAAAACGCCTTGTTCCTTCCAGAGATTGCACGTTTTGAGTATCTGGTAAACTTCCCTGAGGGTGGAATTTTTATTAAAAATGAAAAAGGTGAAAAAGAACCTCTATACATAGGTGGAGCTATCGATATGGCGATGAAATCCATAGAAGATGAATATGAAAACCTGAAGGGTATCCTTCCAAAGAACTTTTCAATTTTCAGTAAAGACCTTTTACATGAACTGCTCCGTATTTTCAATAAGGAAGTCCTGCAGAAAGCAGAAGGTGATCTTTTCGGAAAGATTTATGAATACTTTCTAAACAAATTTGCCATGACCGGTGCCCAGGAGGGCGGTGAATTCTTCACACCTTTCAGTTTGGTGAATACGATTGTTAATATCATTAAACCCGATCATGGCATTGTGTTCGATCCCGCCTGCGGTAGTGCCGGCATGTTTGTACAAACCGGATATTTTATCGAAAGTGAGGGTTTGCAGCCTGCCGAGAAAGTAACTTTTTACGGACAGGAAAAAGCAGAAACTAATACAAAACTTGCAAAAATGAACCTGGCTGTTCATGGACTGGAAGGAAACATACAAGAGGGAAATACTTTTTATGAGGACAAACATGAATTAGTTGGTAGTTGTGATTTTGTAATGGCAAATCCGCCTTTTAATGTGGATGGGGTAGATAAATCAAAAGATGTTGTGAAGAAGGATTCGCGACTTCCTTTTGGATTACCAAAGAATGACAATGCGAATTATCTGTGGATTCAATATTTTTATTCTTACCTGAAGCCGACAGCTCGTGCAGGTTTTGTAATGGCTTCCTCTGCCAGCGATGCCGGACACAGCGAGAAAGAGATTCGCGAAAAACTTGTAAAAACAGGCGCAGTTGATGTAATGGTAGCCATTGGCAACAACTTCTTCTACACCCGTTCCCTGCCTTGCACCCTTTGGTTTTTCGACAGGGCAAAAGAACAGGACATAATAAAAAATGACAAAGTCCTGATGCTCGATGCCCGGAAGATATACAGGAAAGTAACTTCTAAGATCAACGACTTTAGCCCGGAGCAGTTGCAAAACCTTATTTGTATAGTGAACCTATACCGTGGCAACACAAAAAAGTTTGAAAATACCGTAAAAGAATATCTTCAAACCTCTGCCGGATTAGCAAAAGAAACTGCCGCAGCCATTACCTCACTGCAAAAACAATTTCAGAAAGTCCATAAAACATTAAGTGATTTTGCCGCCAAATACATAAAAGAAAACAAAGAAGCTGAAACATTCGCTTTGGCTTTGAAAATGGAAGAAGCAGCAGCCATTTATGAACAACAAAACACTCTTGTACGGGCTGCCCTTGTGGCTGCCCCCAACTTGGAACAGATTGCTCAGCAATGCAAAGCACTCCGTAAACCTCAGGATAAACTCATAAAGCAATTGTTGGATGCAATAACCGAGGCAGCCAAAGAACACCAGCTATCTAAAAACAAAGATTGGAAAGAACTGAATCTGAAAGACGAGCTTGATCAGCTTAAAGAACTGCAACAACAACTCAGCGGCGATCCCAACGAAGGAGAACCCGGCCTGCTGCACGAAACAGAATATTTTTGGAAACAGGCCCATTGGCTCACGAGCCGTTTCCCCGAAAGCAGGTACAATGATGTTGAGGGTCTGTGCAAATTAGTATCACAGGCCGACATCGAAGCAAAGGACTGGAGCCTGAGTCCTGGCAGGTATGTTGGGGTGGATGCCACTGTGGATGATGGAATTGATTACGAGGAACGGCTTAAGGAAATTCATATTGAATTGGAAGGGCTTAATGAAGAAGCCGCAAAACTGGCAGATCTGATAAGTGAAAACTTTAAAACAATTTTGTAATGAAAGAGTCGTATCGCATCGAACTGAAATTGAAATTAACCGATTCGCTGGAAAAAGAAGTAATTGCTTTTCTGAACAGCCGCGAAGGCGGAATGATTTATATTGGTATTGATGATAATGGAAAAAGTGTGGGTGTGGATAACAGCGATGAGGTACAGCTTAAAATTAAAGACCGTTTAAGGCACAACATCCTTCCTTCCTGCCTGGGATTGTTCGATATTATTGACGAAGAAGTTGACGGTAAAGATGTTTTAAAGATCATTGTAGCCAGCGGTCCCGAAAAACCCTATTATCTGAAAAAACAGGGTATGTCTGAAAAAGGCTGTTTCATCCGCGTGGGCACTGCTGCAGAACCCATGCCCGTCAAAATGATCGAAAATCTTTTTGCAAGACGCACCCGCAATTCAATCGGGAAAATAAAATCAAGCCGCCAGGACCTGAAATTCGAACAGCTAAAAATCTATTACGAAGCATCGGGCAGGAAACTAAACGCTCAGTTTGCGTCAAACCTTGGATTGCTTACCGAAAATAAGGTTTTTAACTATGTGGCTTTTCTGGTTTCTGATATAAATTCTATTTCAATAAAAATAGCTAAATACAAGGGAATTAACCGTGTCAACCTTGTAGAAAATAACGAATACGGTTATTGTTCCATCATTAAAGCTACAAAACAGGTTCTTGATAAGATTGAGCTTGAAAACAAAACACGCAGCCGCATTACTTCTAAAGAGCGTATTGACACCCGGGTGTGGAACCCGGTGGCTTTGCGCGAAGCCATCATCAATGCAATAGTGCACAATGATTATACAAGGGAAGTGCCTCCCAAATTTGAGATTTTCGATGACCGTATTGAGATTACCTCTGCCGGCAGTTTGCCCGATGATTTAAGCCGCAAAGAGTTCTTTCAGGGTTTCTCCGTGCCCCGCAATCAGGAACTCATGCGCATTTTCAAAGATTTGGAATTAGTAGAATACCTTGGATCTGGCATCCCCCGTATTCTACAGGCTTATCCCGAAAAATGTTTTCACTTCTCCGAAAACTTCCTTCGTATGACCTTCCCTAATGCCTGGAATCTGGCAGAAGACGAAGTCACTGAACAAGTTGGGGAGCAAGTAGAGGAACAAGTAAAGGCACAAGTTGAGGCACAAGTTGAGGCACAAGTTGAGGCACAAGTTGAAGCACAAGTGATTATTCAGATTATTGATGTACTATTGAAGGTTCCGTTATCATCAGGTGAAATCGCACTTAAGCTCGGTCACAAACAGTTGAGTGGTAACCTGCGAAAAGCCATACCAAAACTTCGTGAAAGTGGTATTATTGAATACACTATTCCCGACAAACCCAACAGCCGCCTGCAAAAATACCGCCTCACAGCAAAAGGTAAAGCCCTGCAAAAACAGTTAAAAAAATGACCTCTGCCATCGCCATAAATACAAACTCTCCATACTACCGGCAAGCTCCTCCGGGCACTGAGGCTCTCCCGGGCACTGAGGCTCTCGAAGTGCCCGCTCATATCACTCTCGAAGTGCCCGAAAAAAATAATGCCTGTATTAATCGTCAGACCGATCTTTTTGACCTATTTTATAAGCAATAAACAATGCAAGGGTAAGCCCTAGCCCTACAAAAACTATTTTATAAGGAAACCCTTTAACCGGAATTACCTCCGGGGTGCAAACAGCATACATTTCCATATTCATATTTCTTTAACCTCCATTATTTCTAACATCATGGTGTAAACATCATCCGGTGAATTTATAAATATCGTTTTCCTCACATTGTTATAACTGGTATATTCGATATGTTTGTGCCTGAGTTTTTCAAATAAGGTTTTCATCCTTGAGTTACCTGTATATAAATCAAGCATGCGCTGAGCAGTCTCAAGTTTTTTCTTGTAATTCTCATTTTCAATATGGCATTTTCTCTTTTCTTCATCAGATTTAAGAAAATCCACACAGGCGGTTTCAACCATTTCGCTAAGTGTCATGCCTGTAAACGAGGCTTGTTCGACGAGCTTAGTTTTAATCAGCGGTGAGATTCTTAAATTTATGGTCGTCGTTTTCTGTTGCAGGACCATTTGCCGGTCCGGGGGATAAAGTTCAATCATGGTTTTAATTTTTTTAGTTTATAATTATAGATAATTGATAATAATCAAGGTTTTTTTTGATATATTGGATCATGCTGTTTTACTAATGAACAGAACTATTGTGAGCTTATTTTTTATTTTTTTTTGCGTTTCATTCCTGATAACAGTTTATCAGCTTCCGATGAAATCTGTTCGGGAGTTTTTGTGCTGCCAGACATCAGGTACTGGTCAATTTCACTTTTCAGGAATAAAAGGCGTCCTGCTGGCTTGTGATAGGGGATTTCCTTCCGGAACACTTTTTTATAGATACTACCTTCGGTAGGATTATCGGGAAGATACGCAATTAAGGTTTTTAGTGTCATCCATTGATCTGCTGTAGGGTCTTTCCCGTTTTCCGGATGGTTTTGCAGAATTTGAAGCATTGTTTCCACCATCCCTATTAATTTGGAAACCGCTTCCGGCAAGTCATTATACGATATAATATTCATAGTTCCTCCTTGTTTAGAAATTGATTCATATTTGGAACTACGAAGAAAGTAATAATTTTCCTGAATATTCCTAATATATCCAGTTTATAATACACCAAAGTGTATTAGTGTATTTTGATGTAGGTCAATTATTTATTATCCGTACAGAAAGGTATAAATTTTACAGAACTTGAATCAATTTTTGTATGTTTTATTGTATCCATCTTTACATCAAACATAAAAAAATCTTTGACAATTTCCTTGATGAGCGGATTTTTTAAAGAAACTCCTTCCTTATAATATCCCCTGCTCTGAAAAGTCTTTATAATCATTGCTAAAAATGATTTTGTCTTTTTATTCCCAAGCCATTTATAACTGATACCATCTATTAATTTTTTTTCTGCTAGTAGCAGCATTGCCTTAGTGAATAAGGCATCCGATTTAAACAAAGCACTGTAATCAATATGGTTTTTTACGGTGGTTTCCGTTTTATTTCTCTTGGTGCTTTTCTTAATATTAATGCCAGGGAAATCGACCAAAGTTTTTATTCTGGATAATTCATTCAACACATTCTCCTTGAATTGTATGTCTGAAATGTTTTTCTTATCAATAATGTCGGTGAGTGAATTTAATGTATTGCTGACTTTAATTGATTTTACCGTATTCCTGCGCGTGCTCTTTTTTGCTTCCAGCCAGTCCATGATGCAAGCCTCGATCATGCCTTTTTTAAATGGGCTCCAGGCATTAAGATGCGGTACAATTAGATATTCAAGTAATCCTAAGAAATGTTCAGGTAAAACATCTCCAAATCCTTTAAAATTCTTTTGATGGTAATTTAAAAATGCTCTTAATTCGTATATTTCCCTTGTGTTTAATTCAAGAGCCAGACCTGTCTGAAATGATGGATGATCTGACGGGATTATCAGGAGATTGGATAATTTATGCTCCTCAAAGCTTTCATTTTTCTCCACAGAATTCGCCGGTAACGAATTATAATAAGTTTCGGCCATGAACCACATGTGGTTTATAAATTCACACGCATCAGCAATATTTGTTTTTAAATTCTGGCTATTGGTTTCAATCATTTTTTCCATTTTCTTCAGAGTACTGATAATGTTTATATCATAACGATGATACTCATACCTTCCGGAATTTTCTTTTTGAGATTTTATTTTCATAAAATTTAAAGGAATATGTTGTATTTTTTTCAAAAATCAGTCATATTGCACACAAATGCATATAATTAAAAATCAGCATTTTTTGGACAAATTTTTGTGCAAATTTTGTGCAAATTTATAAATAAAGGGTTTCCAAATATTTGGAAACCCTTATCACTGTAGTCGGGGCGAGAAGACTCGAACTTCCGACCCCTTGCACCCCATGCAAGTACGCTAGCCAACTGCGCCACGCCCCGATATGTGGTGCAAAGATAGAATCTTTTTTTGAAAAATATTCAATTGACGCAAAAAAATGATAAGTCATTCAAAATCACCATGCCTGCCATTTTGCAGATTTTTCTATCACTTTCTCAACAGAATCGGGCAGGGCGCTGAAAAAGTCTATGCCTGTAAAAGACTCAACAGAATCAATGCTTACGGCATGAAACTGCAGATAATCATCGTGATCTTCATTTCTGAAAATAAAGCCTATGCCTTTTAGTCCGGGCTGCTTGTAGTCCAGTATTACCTTGAAAAAGTATTCAGGAACAGCCACATTGTTTCTGCCAATGGTTTTGATATGCTTACCAAAAACCGGCCCTGTGGTGATATGAAGTTCTTTGTGTTCTCTCGCCCAGTCTCTGATCTGCTCTTCCAGCTCTCGCCAGATACCGGCGTCAAAATCTGCATCTTGCGGCGAAATGTTTGTCATCAGAAAAGTTTCCGACATAGCGTCTTCCGAAAACTTCATATCGCCGGCAGGGCAGAGGTGTCCTCTGTGATAGCCTGATTTTTTATAGTCCTGGGGTGTGGCAGCGTCCGCTCCGGCCTCCGGATCCGCCCTGAAGTCATCGGTGCGGCCGGTCTTATTTTTAAGCATTTGTGAAGTCAGCTTATATGATACCCAGTTGGCTTGTTTGTATTTTTTATTATAGCTGAGCGCATAATGTTGATTTTGAATGATCTGCTCTGTTGGTGCCGAAGCGGGCAATAATTCATCAAACCCCGGTTTTTCGGAAGTCTGTGGTGTAAAAGACGAATCAGTTTCATTGGAAGCAGTTTTGTCGTTGTTCTTAGGTCCAGACAAAAATATCAGTGCCACAACTGCCGCTATGCCCATCCCTGCATATAAAAACCAGTGATATTTCCTGTGAGCTGCCATTTATTTCGCTTTGTTGCAAAATTCACAAATTATTTTGTTTTTCGACCTGTAAGTCAAAAATAAAAATACTTCAGTATATTCAACAACCGATTATGCAAACTATTTTGTACTTTTGGACCATAATTGAAAACAAATTTAAAATGAAAAAAATCATTATTATGTTAATGGCTTGTGCCACCGTTAGTTTCTTTGCCTGCAACAATGGCAAAAAAAACAGTGATAATCCATTTTTCTCGGATTATACAACACCCTTTAAGGTGCCTCCTTTTGAAAAAATTGATACGACGCATTTTATGCCTGCATTTACTGAAGGTATGAAACAACAGAATGAAGAAATAGAGAAGATCGTAAGCAATAAGGAAGCGCCCACTTTTGAAAACACCATCCTGCCTTTTGACAAATCAGGCCTGTTGCTGATCAAGGTTGCCAATGTGTTTTTTAACCTTACCGAATCCACTACCAACGAACAGATTCAGGCCATAGAACGTAAGATCAGTCCTGAGTTATCCAAGCATAATGACGAAATATATATGAATGCAGGATTGTTTCAGCGCATCAAAACCGTATATGAGAAGCGCAAAGAAATGAATCTTGATGATCAGCAGATCAGGGCAGTGGAAAAACACTACCGTGATTTTGAACGTCTTGGTGCCAACTTGCCCAAAGATAAACAGGATGAGCTGAAGAAGGTTAATGAAGAGCTTTCGGTTCTTTCCACCAAATTTGGTGAAAACCTGCTGGCCGAAAACAAAAATTTCAAGATGGTGGTGGATAAAAAAGAAGATCTGGAAGGGCTGCCTCAGGGCTCTGTGGATGCAGCCGCCGAAGCTGCCAAAGCACAGAACCTTGAAGGAAAATGGGTATTTACGATTGACAAACCCAGTATGCTACCCTTCCTCACTTATGCCAAAAACCGCGACCTGCGCGAAAAGCTCTACCGTGGTTACTTTATGAAAGGTGATAACGGCAATGCCAACGATAATAATGAAGTGATCGCCAAAATGGCTAAACTCCGCGTTCAGAAAGCCAAATTGCTCGGTTTTAAAAGCTACGCAGCTTATATCATTGATGATAACATGGCAAAGACTCCGGAGGCTGTTGATGAATTTCTGGCAAAATTATGGGCGCCTTCACTGGCCATGGCTAAAAATGAATTAGCCGAAATGCAAAAAATAATTGACAAAGAAGGCGGTAAATTCAAACTGGCGCCCTGGGATTGGTGGTATTATGCTGAAAAAGTCCGTAAAGAAAAATACGACCTCGATGAAAATGAAATGAAACCCTATTTCAGTCTCGACAATGTCAAGAACGGTATTTTTCATGTTGCCAATAAACTCTATGGAATAACATTCGATAAGTTGACCAACCTTCCTGTTTATTTTAAGGATGTTGAAACATATCAAGTAAAAGAAGCCGATGGCAAACATCTGGGTATAATATATTTCGATTATTTCCCGCGTGATTCCAAACGCGGCGGCGCCTGGTGCGGCGGCTTCGAATCGGCCGGATGGCGCGACGGGAAAAAAGTTGACCCGATAGTTTCTATCGTGTGTAACTTTACCAAACCCACCGGTGACACTCCGTCATTGCTTACCTGGGATGAAGTGGAAACCATCTTCCACGAATTTGGCCATGGCCTGCATGCTTTATTTACGGAAGGTAAATACAACCGCACTGCAGGAAGTGTTCCCCGCGACTATGTGGAACTGCCCTCTCAGTTTATGGAAAGCTACGCCAGCGAATCAGAAGTGTTGAAGTATTATGCCAAACATTACAAGACAGGTGAAGTGATACCTGATAAACTGATAGAAAAGATACAGAACAGTTCTAAATTCAACCAGGGATTTGTTATGACCGAGTTGCTGGCTGCAGCTATCCTTGACATGGATTATCACAACCTGACTGAGCCGAAGGACCTGAATATCAAAGAATTTGAAAAGTCAGCCATGGATAAGATCAGCCTGATACCTGAAATCCTGCCACGTTACCGTTCTACCTATTTTTCGCACATCTGGGGCGGAGGATATGCTGCCGGATATTATGTTTATCTGTGGGCCGAAGTGCTGGTGGCCGATGCCTATGAAGCGTTCAAACAGTCGGGTGATATTTTCAATAAAGACCTTGCTGCAAAATTTCGCAAACACTGTCTGCAGGAATCCGGAGATGGCGAAGGTATGGACCAGTACCGCAAATTCCGCGGGCAGGATCCTACCATTGAGCCTTTGCTGAAACGCAGAGGATTAAACCAGAAATAACTCTGTTAATTATTATATAAATAAAAGGCACGGATTGATTTCGTGCCTTTTTTGTTATTCAATAGGAGTTTGCAAACTTAGAAATTGTTTTGATTTTATCTTTTCATATCTTTATGCGTCTTTTTGCTGCAAATCGTTAGATTTTTCGACATAGGATAAATTATGTCTGCAAAATCTGCCTCGTTTCGCTAAAAAATCCATCATAAATCTTATGTAACATAAAATCAAAACAGTTTCTTTATCCTCTCCCGATTTTTAGACTCAAACACAGCCAACAGGACTATTGATGTTTGTATTAGGTACAACCTTATCTGAAACTTTTTCACCATGCTTTTCCGGTACCGGATGGAAAATTCATTATCGTGTATTATATTTTCAGTGTTTTCAATTAGGGAAAAACCTTTTCAATGTGTATTTTTGTTGTAGTAAATATTTTTTCGATTGGAAAATACCGGCGCTCAAATATTATCCGAAGCCGCCTTTGAAAAGCTCTTCCGCGCGCATTTCAAAGGATTGTGTTTTTTTGCCCAGCGCTATGTAAAAGATTTGGAAGCCGCACGGGAAATTGTGCAGGAAGTATTTGTCCTTTTGTGGGAGAAGCGTTCAACAATTGATCCGGAAAAATCGGTGAAATCGTACCTCGGAACCTCGGTGTACAACAGATGCCTGAATTACCTCCGCGACAACAAAAAATTTAAGAAGGATCTGCTGATTGCCGAGCATTTGTTTACTGAATCATATGCTGAAACTTCTGATTTTGTCGTGGCGGATGAAATAAGCAGGGCTATTGACACTGCGGTGGCCGAACTGCCTGAAAAATGCAGGGAGATTTTTATCATGAACCGTTTCGGTCAAATGAAATATCAGGAAATAGCAAATAAACTGCAGATATCAATTAAAACTGTTGAAGCGCAGATGTCTAAAGCGTTGCAGCACATGAGGATACGGCTGCACGATTTTATTATGCTGCTATTGCTGATCTTGTATATTTTGAAAAAATAATTAAGTGGGACAGGGTAAACTAAAGTTGATGTGTATATAATGTGATAAATAAAATGGAAACAAACCAGACATATTATTCAGAACTTATACACAAATACTTTTCGGGCGAGGTACGACATGACGAAATAAACGAGATTTCTGACTGGATCGGAAAAAATGAGAACAACCGTAAGGAGTTTGATGAGATCAATGAGGTTTTTCAGCTGTTTCAGAGCAAGGCGGTTGAAACTGTTGTCGATGTTGACGATGAATGGATGAAATTTAAAGCTTCTGTGTCTTATGCCGGGCAGCCCGAACAGGATATCTACACTTTAAAACCTCAGCGTATGGGCCGAAAACTATGGCTGGTACGTGTTCTGCAATATGCTGCGATATTTGTATTACTGGCTATTGGAGGTTATTTTCTTTATTACCACCTGAACAGAGTCACCGAAGAGGTTCTGACTGCCACCGGTGAAACTATAAAGGAAGCACTGCCTGATGGAACCAAAGTGACCTTAACGACAGGCGCCACTTTGAGTTATCCTTCGAAATTCAAAGATACGAAACGTAAAGTGAAACTTGAAGGTGAAGCCAGCTTTGAAGTGGTTCATGATGAATCACAACCCTTCCTGGTTGATGCCGGAACTGTACAGGTTGAAGTGCTGGGTACCGTTTTTTATGTTAACACCAATGCTGCCGGCAATCATGTGGAAGTAAAAGTGACCTCGGGCAGTGTTGCGGTATTTTATTCAGAAAATCCGGAAAGCCGGATCATCCTTCATGCAGGAGAAAATATTGTGTTGAGTAAATCCGGCCCGGAAGAAATTGTACCGGAAACAATGTTACCCACTGTTTCCGGAAAGTTGGAATTCGACGATCAGCCCCTGAGTAATATCATACTCAGACTGAATAAAATATACCATTCGGATATCAGGATTGAAGGTGAGCATACCGGAAACTGCAGGATGACAGCCACTTTTGAGAATCAGACGCTGGATGCAGTGCTGAATGTTATTAAAGCCACACTTGATGTCACGGTTACGGGGAAGGGCAAAACCCTTGTCATTACCGGTAAAGGTTGTAAATAATTTATGCTTCGCCGAAAATAATCAGAAATTCTGAAGCCCGGTTTTCTTCATTTCTTATGACTTAGCTGATGATAACAAAATCATTGAAAAATGGCTTTTTGCTATGAAATGAAAACAAAAATGTATTGATATTTTTTGTAAACTTGTACATGCAAAAATTTAAACATTTTTTTGTATTTCTTTTACTTGTGTTGTTGGGGTCTGCCTCCTCCGGTCAGAATCTTGACCGGAAAATTTCCTTAAAAGCAAAGAACAAACCGCTTGGAGATGTCATTGAGATGATAGGAAATCTTGCACAAATAAACTTTTCTTACAGTTCTCAGACCATTCCGGTCGGAAAACATGTAAGTGTAAAAGCACGTAATGCCAGTGTTCGCAGCATACTCGACGAGCTGCTGAAAAAAAATGATGTGGTATATTCAGTTATTGAAAATCAGGTAATTCTGAAACCATTGAATAAAACCAATGAACCACTACCGGTTATGACGTCCGTAGAAAAACAGAAATTCACCGTCAGTGGTTACCTGAGAGATACGGCTACGGGCGAGGTGCTTATTGGGGCATACGTTTATGCCAAAGGCACTAACCTGGGGACTGCTACCAATGCTTACGGGTTTTATTCACTTACACTGCCTGAGGGTGATTATATTATCGTGTATTTGTTTCTTGGATACAAGACCATTGAAAACCCTGTGGAACTCAGTAATGATATGGTATTATCGAAGGAAATGGCTGCTGCCAGGACTGAGATCAGGGCTGTAGAAATAAAATCCGAATCAGCCGACGAGATCATTCAACCTGCAAAAGTCAGCATCATCCGGCTTTCTCCCGGTGAGCTGACCCATCTTCCCAATTTTGCAGGCGATTTCGACCTCATTAAGACTTTGCAGGCCATACCCGGGATAAAAACCTATGGCGACGGTTCGGCATTGTTTTATGTCCGTGGCGGAAACAGCGATCAGAACCTGATCTTGGTTGATGAGGCGCCAATCTATAACCCGTCGCACCTGTTCGGTTTTTTTTCAGCCCTTGCACCGGAAGCTATCAATGATGCTGAGATTTACAAGGGAGATTTTCCTGCCCGTTACGGGGGGCGGCTTTCTTCTGTGGTTGATGTCAAGATAAAGGAAGGCAACATGAAGAAATTCGGTTTTTCTGGAAGCCTCGGGCCTTATACTTCCTATCTTTCCATAGAAGCGCCGATCAAAAAAGACAGATGTTCCTTTTATGTTTCCGGCAGAAAGTCAACACTGGCATGGATACCGCTGTTGTTGAAAGCAAATAAGACCATGAAAATGAGTTTCTTTGATGTGAATGCCAAAATCAACTTCAAGGCAAATGATAATAACCGTTTTTTTCTTTCATTTTATGGGGGTCAGGACGTATACAGCCGCATAAACGAATCGGTTGTGAATACTTTCGGCATTACCTGGAACAATCTGTTGTCCACATTGCGGTGGAATCATATCTTTAACAACCGACTGTTTTCAAATACTACTGCTTATTACAGCCGGTACAATTATTTTTTATTTTTGTCGCGTGAAGAGAAGAATTTCTGGAAATCGGCCATCACCGATCTTACCTTTAAAACAGATTTTTCTTATTTTCTTAATCCGGCAAATACGATCCGTTCGGGACTGGCCATAAGTTACCGGACTTCCAACCCCGGAAACGTGAATTTTACGAATACTGAGATGCAGGAGCACGCTCCGGTTATTCCTGAATATTCCTCACTGGAATATGATCTATACGCGGGTAACGAGCAACAGGCAGGGGAGAAGTTCTTTCTGAATTATGGCATTCGTTTATCTGTATGGCAGGATATTGGTCCTACCACACTTTATTCATTCGATCCCTTATATGAAGTGTTTGATACAACTGTAATTGCAAAGGGCAGTACCTATTCCACTTATTTTGCTCCTGAGCCGAGGTTCAGTTTGCAATATAATATTACAAAGAAAACGGCCATTAAACTAAGCTATTCAAGGACCAGCCAGTTTATGCAGGTTCTTACAAACTCCGCAGGGCCTTTCACATCACTCGAAGTATGGGCGCCCTGTGGCCCGAATATAAAGCCTCAGCAAACCGACCTGGTGGGACTTGGTTTTTTTCAGAACCTTTTTGGGTCAGGGGTTTTGTTATCTGTAGAAGGATTTTACAAGTGGTTTCACCATGCGATCGATTATAAAGACCATGCCAACATGCTTTTTAATCCATTGATTGAAGGTGAATTACGTTTTGGTAAAGGCCGGTCTTTCGGTGCGGAACTGGTACTTCGTAAACCTGCGGGGAAACTCACCGGGTGGATAGGATATACATATTCACGGGCCTTTAAAAAAATTTCAGGTATAAACAATGATAAAGAATTCCCTGCGAATTATGACAGCCCGCATAATATATATATTAATTTATCATATGATACTGAAAAACGCTGGTTCTTTTCAGCCAACTGGATGTATCTTACTGGCAATCCTGTTACTACTCCGGTAGCATTTTATTATTACAATGGATATACTGTGCCTGTTTACGGGGAAAAAAATAACGCCCGTCTTCCGGATTATCACCGCCTGGATATCTCCATCGGCTTACGTTTAAACAAAGCATTCCGGAAGTACCAGCATAGCCTAATACTCTCTTTTTATAATGCTTATGCAAGGAAAAACCCGTTCACGGTGACATTTAATAAAATAGACGATAATGGAAATTTTGTGGTGCCTGCCGACAACAGCAAGGGTTACGAGCTGGTGCCGACCACCATTTCTGTCGCAGGAATAATTCCTTCGATAAATTATAAATTCCGTTTCTGATGAAAAAAATACTCCCATATTTATTCCTGTTGACCTGTTTGTCGTGTGAAAAAAAGACCGAATGGCCCATTCAGGGTATGGATTCATCGCGTCTTGTGGTTGATGGCATGATTACCAATGAAATAAAAGCACATAGCATACGTTTGACGCGCACCGTGAATGCTTTAAATTTACCGCCCGATGCTGTTTCCGGTGCGGGTGTTATCATCAGCGATGCCGATTCGTCCTGGTTTCTCATGGAGCAACCCGGACATGCGGGTGTTTACACCACCAAAAACAGTTTTTCGGCTAAGCCGGGTACCCGGTATACTTTACTCGTGACCGTTGATGGTGTTGTATATTCTGCGAAGACCATCATGAGGCCTAATACTCCGTTAACCTTGCTTCGTTATGTGAAAAATGCCAATGATAATCTTTACCGTATCACCTGGGTTGCAAATCCATATAATGCGGTTCATCCGGCCATGTATGAAATTCTGCTCGACTGGTCGCATGTACCTGGCTATGCAGGACTGCCTCCGGACAGCTGTAAAGCACATCTTTATTATTTCAGCCTGCCTACTATTGATGTCAGTCAGGTGTTTGCCCCTGAAATGGAGAAAATTTACTTCCCGAAAGGTACAAAGATCATTGAGCGCAAATATTCGCTGAATGAAGAACATGTGGAGTTTATCAGGGCGATGATAACCGAAACCTGCTGGAAAGGAGGCCTGTTCGAATCAGCGCCTGCCGATGTCCCGACCAACATCTCTAACGATGCACTCGGCTTTTTCGCGGCATGCCATGTCATCAGCGACTCCATGACGGTAAAGTAAGCAGTTGTTAGTACCGTAAAGTGCTGTTCAGTATATAGTATGCAATAGTGGCGGTGTGTATCAGTTTTCTGCCATGACGATTATACTGTCGCCTTCGGTAAACGTTACCAAATCCGATTTGTGGGGATTAATTTTCACCCCATAATTTTTTGCAGGGTTGAACTCATCGGCAATTAGGCGATAACCAAAAGCCGATTCGTTTTTTCGGGCTGCTGACGCTGCAACGGTGTAAAAGTTTACCGGCACTCCGGTTTCAATATAATTGGAAGCCGGTTTAAGATAGATTTCGGAACCTTCTTCCTGAAACAGATCGTTATACACCTTCATCAAAGATTTATTTTCTGAAATCTGAGCCAGCAACATACTAATAAGTTTGTCACTGACAATAAAATCATCGGCTTTTGTCACTTGCGCCAGTTCACGGTTGCGCAAGTCCATCATTTCGCTGACAATGCTGAGATCGCTGTTTTTTTCTTCCGAAAGGTGTCTTAATTGCAGCAGTGTGAGTAAGGTACGGGCATCGGCTCTCTGGGCGTCCATTTCATCTATATAGGACAGCACAATGATGTGGTGGAAGGTTTCCGGATCCAACGACTCCAGGATATTTCTGTCGGTGGTGTCCGCCTCTTTGAACTTCAGGGTGACATTTTGATAAAGAGAACGGGCTTCAGTGATAAATGGTTCCACATCATCATTACCGGATGCAACAATAAGAATTTCCGAGTTTTCTTTTGCATAATTGTTCATTTCGCGGATGATCGCTTTACCTCTGTGGTTCCAGCCGAGGATCAGTGTTTTTTCAGTTCCCTGTTCTTCAGGCTGAAGGTTTTTTATTTTCGTGAGGTCGGCAATTCCTTTTTGTCTGGCAATGACCAGCGTGTCGTCGTCTTCGGTAATCGCCATTACCTGATCGCCTTTGCTGAAGACGGTTTCGGCCGGAGGATTGACCATCACTTTTCCACCGGCTGTCTTCATACCGACAACGGCGCTGTCTTCGTACCAAAGATGTGATTCACCATAGGTTTTGCCCGTCAGGTACTGTTCTTCATTAAAATAAATCTCAGAACCCTCGAAACCCATGATGTCGCTATAAACCACACTGAGACCGGATTGCCTGCAGGTTTGTACCATGATACGCGAAATCAGATCGTCGGTCAGCAGCAGTTCTACTTCATCTTTTCCTACGATCATGGCGGGATCAATGAATCGTTCTTCTTTGATCTCTGCTACAATGTGATACGGTTCCGGCCTGCGGTTCGGATTGTTGGTGACAGCAAGGATCGTTTTAATCGTTTGAGAGTCTGCATCTTCGCTTTCCGGGGCAAGTATGATAATACTTTTGGATTCATGGGGATTTACTATTTCCAGATCACCGATATCATTGGGTATTCCGCTGCGGCAAATGACCCTGGTGTTTTTCAGATCTCCTGATTTTTCACGTATTTCATCCTCCATTTCCACCTTGTCTTTGTCAGCAAGCACTACGATGCGCGGCTTTTTCTGGTTATCATTGGCAGTGACCAGTTCTGAGATGATGGTAAAGATTTTTGGTGACCATCCAAGTATCAGGGTATGATTCTTTTCTATAACAAAACTTCTTCCCTTGCGAAGTTCATCAAGTTTGGATTCAATGCCGCTGGATAAAACGCCGATGAGGGTCGACACAATGAAAATACCGCCTATGGTAACTACCAGCATCAATATTCTGAACCCCCAACCATTATCCCCCCCCATGGTGCCTGCATCAAGTGTGCGCATAAGGCTTCTCCATGCGCTTTCAACAAAGCCCAGCTTTTCTTCTCCTTCGGGCGTAATACCGGCAATCACTATGACAGCAGCAATGATCAGAACCAGTAATACGGACAGTATGGCCAGCCACATGATCAGGGCAGGCGTTCCTTTCGACATGGTTTTGTCGAATGCGTAATGAAAACGTTCTTTATTGGTAATTTTCTTTTTCATACAGATAGGTTTATTAAATATTTTTATTGGAAAAACGGACAAATATAAGTAGTGTTTGCAAGAAAATAGGTTTTTGAACAAAGAAAACCTTAGATTCAGTATATAAGAAGCGAAAAAGCACAGTTTTTAGTAATACAAGTGCTGTGCTGAGTTGCTTCATTTTGTGAGCAGCAGTTGTAATTATATTAGGGTGATATTGCAATCACTATATACGTCTTTATCTTTTCCTTATTTGATTTATTTTTGTTTTATAAAAAAATTCAAGCAGTCATATCAGGGTAAAAATATGCAGCGGTGTATAAGTAATAAAGACAAAAATTATTAACCCTTAAAACTCTAAATTATGAAAACACTAAAATTAATGTTGACCGGTTTGATCCTGGCGGCCTTGTTTGCTATCGGATTAACCTCATGCAAGAAGGACAAGGATCCCGACACAAGCTCGATGCAGCAGTTGGTTGCCGATGAAAACAAGATGTCTGTTTCTGATGATGAGGCTATGAATGATGTGAATGCTATTTTATCCGGCGGAGGGCAAAAATCCACAAATATTCTTCCGTGCAATGTCACCGTTGATTCTGCAACAATAATTGGTGACACTATCATCTACAACATTACCTTTAATGGGTTGAACTGTGCCGGAACCCGCCTGAGAGTCGGGCAGGCCGAAGTGAAAAAAAATGTAAACACGCCATGGATACAGGCTGGTACTACCGTATTTGTTCAATTTATCAACCTGCACATAACGCGTGTTTCTGATAATAAATCGATCACCCTCAACGGTAAAAAAGCATATACTAATGTGAGCGGAGGTAGAATTTCTGATCTGGGGTTTACCGCCACATCGATAGTACATCGTGTCAGCGGGAGCCTTATTGCCACTTTTGATGATAATACCACGCGGACATGGACACTTGCCCGGCAGAGGACTTTTACCGGTACTATGGGAAATTTATGGTGTACCGTTGATGGTTTTGGTTCAGCCGATGGTTTTACTAATCTGGTGGCCTGGGGCATTAACCGTCATGGGGAACAGTTCTATACACAGATCACACAGTCTGTAATCCGCAAACAATCCTGCCAGTGGGATCCCTGTGCCGGCGTCAAGGTCTTCCAAATACCATCCGATAACAAGCAGGCAACATTCACTGCGGGTTTCGATGACACCAACCAAATGGTGAATGTCAACGGAAATGTATGCCCTACCAAATACCGCATTGACTGGATATGGAATGGTAACAGCGGGACGATTTACAGGTTCTTATAAAAAAAAGTGTTGTATTTTCAGGGCTGGCTGCGAAGTTCAGCCCTTTTTTTTGTCTGAGCCGGGGCGGGGGATTCGTGTGTCCTGAAAACCTATTTTATTTCAGGCATGGGCCATATCCACTTTCCGTTTTTATCCACATAACCGAACTCACCACTGTAATAATTACTTCCGTTCATTCTGATAAGCCCTCCTGCAGAAATATCGGCGTCATTTTTATAAATGGGCTCTACAATTACTTTGCCTGTCATGTCCATGACACCCCACTTGTCTTTTTCATAACAGAACGCTGCAAATCCATAAAAATAATTACGTGCATCATAATATTTGATATCCATGATCAGTTTTCCTGTATTATCGATGTATCCGCATCCTGTTTTTCGCAAGGGAGCGTTAGTTACGGCAGGTTTGGCGTCATCGGTTTTCGCCGGTTTTACACCTTTGGTGCGGCTGTATGTGTCCGCTCTCGACGGAGGTTCATTTTTTACCAGCCAGTGACCTTCACCCATATAGTAATATATTTTATCATAAATGGCTTCAACCACAATTTTTCCGGTTTTGTCTATCAGTCCGGTTTTCCCGTTTTTGGTAAATCTGCATAATCCATCGTAAAAGGCAATACGGGTTTCTTCTATGAGGTTTCCTCCAAGCTCCAGTTTGGTGCTGCCTGTGATTTTTCCGGATTTGTCAATAAAATAAAAGGTGCTGGAGTCGGTGGATTTCATAACCACAGCCAAATTTTCCTTGAAGGAGCTTGCAGTGAGGTATTGTGGTCCGATCACTTCCTTGCCCGATTTGTCAATATAACCGAATAAACTGCCTTTTTGCACCACGGACAGGCCTTCACTGAATGGCATGGCATAATTGTAAATAAAAGGGATAGCCACTTTTCCCTTGGTATCCAGGAATCCCCATTTGTTTGTCTTGAATTCCCTGATGGCTATCAGACCGTCTTTCACCATTGGCATATCACCAAACGAATTATGGTCGTACACATTGTGCTGCGTCACCTGTTTTCCGCTTATGTCAATAAATGCCATGTTTTTAGTAAAATCCGGCGCGGTTTCCAGTGTCAACCTCACCAGGGCTAATCCGCCTTTGAAAGGATTGGCATCAGCAAACCTGCAGGGTATGATGATCTCTCCTTTCAGGTTGCAGTATCCCCAATATGAGCCTGATTTAACAGGGAACAGGTTGTTTTCATAAACAGCATTGTCATTATACCGGTTAACATCATCAAACTTTAGTTCAATAACTATTTTGCCTGTGGCATCCATGTAACCGTATTTCCCGTTTTTTGAAATGGCATAATATTGTGCCTGTGTATTTACTTTCTGGGCTAATATACAAAGCGGCATACTACTTAGTAAAACAAGAGAAAGAAAGATAGTTCTCATAAAAATAATTTTTTGACTATTTGCCGTTAAAGTTAAAAAAAATATTTTATAAATTAACGTTAATTAAACAAAAATTATTTATTATTTAAACTGTTCCAGTATCCTTTTGATCAAAGTGTAAGTGTTTGGGTACACATCGTCAATTTCATCAGGTTCAAACCATCTGATATCGGTAATATCTTCATCGGCCTGAGGGACCAATGGTGCCACATCTATTGCAGCCATTTCGTACCAGTAGGTCTTTTTCAGTATCTGGTCATTTTTTTCGGTATAAACATGATATGTTCTATCGATCCTTCTGACTAATAACAGGTTTTTTAGTCCGGTTTCTTCGCGAACTTCACGCAAAGCGGCATGTTTTCTTCTTTCGTCCCCGTCAATTTTACCTTTGGGAAGGTCCCATTTACCTCTTCTGAAAATCATTAAAATGCGCCGGTCTTTGTCCCTGACAAACCCACCGGCGGCTTTAACCATTTTATAATCCTTGCGGAATGACCTGAAAAGGCTTTGCGGATCAGCGGCGATCAGGAATAATCGCCGGAGGTTTTCATTACTGTTAAAGTCAGCAATAATTTTTTTTATTTCGGCTTCCGGAGGGTTTACTAATTTTTCTGTTTTATCATCTTCATTTACAATGTTTTCACTGTCTGCGAAAATTATTTCTTTGTCGTTAATATATACTTTGTATATTTGTGCCATGAAAAAAAATAAAGATACAGCCTTAAAAACGGCAGAATATTTATTGCAAATTAAAGCAATAAAACTGAATCTGCAAAAACCTTTTACATGGGCCTCGGGATGGAAATCACCGATCTATTGTGATAACCGGAAAACTTTGTCGTATCCAAAAATCAGGACCTATATCCGGCAGCAGTTTGCTGCTCTTATTGCCGAAGAGTTCGGCGTTCCTGATGTTATAGCCGGTGTTGCTACCGGGGCTATTGCACAGGGTGTTCTTGTGGCTCAGGAACTTGGGCTACCCTTTGTTTATGTACGTTCGGAAGCCAAAGATCATGGACTCACCAATCAGATCGAGGGCGTGGTTGAAAAAGGACAATCGGTGGTGATTATTGAGGACCTTGTTTCTACCGGCAGCAGCAGTCTTAAAGCCGTTCAGGCCTTGCGGGAAGCAGGATGTAATGTGAAAGGGATGGCAGCAATTTTCACCTATTGTTTTCCCAAAGCTGAGGAAAGTTTTGCACAGGCAAAATGCAAATTAGTTACCTTGTCTGACTATAATGCATTGTTGGCGCAGGCGCTGGAAAGTAATTTTATTAATGATGCGGATCTGGCCCATTTATCATTATGGCGTGAGGCTCCCGAAAAATGGGGAATATAATTATGGGACAAATAAAAAGTGAAAAAAAGACAATTCACAGCAGCGATGTGAAAATCTATAATTTCCTCTCGGACTTTAACAATTTTAAGGAACTGATGCCGGAGCAGGTGCTGAACTGGAAATCCACTGAAGATACCTGCAGTTTCGACATAAGCGGCATGGGTCAGTTAGCATTAAAAATAACGGAGAAGGTACCTTACTCAAAAATACGGATATTGCCTGAATCAGGTACAAAACTTCCATTTACATTTGAGTTGTTTTGCTTTTTAAACAAGGTAAATGAAAACGAAACCCAGGCTGAATTTGTATTTGATCATGAAATGCCGATGATGATCAGCATGATGGCTTCACGCCCGCTTCAGAACCTGGTGGATATTTTCGGAAAGAAACTTAAAGAGTTTTTCGAGAAGGAATAGTTTATAAATCAGCGGGTTTGATCTTTACGCCAAACGCGCTCCCGAACAGCAGTTCAGCCAATTATTCATTACAGGTTAAAGCACAATTATGTGTGTTTGACAACAGTTATTAGTTGTCATCCTATCCCAAATCCGCAATAGAAAAATTATTTAGAGTTAAATGCAGGCTAACGGATAAAAGACTCAGATGCCGGATCTGGTTAAAATTATTAAATTTTTTATTGCGATCTGTTAAAATATTTTGTATTTTTAGGGTAATGTATTTAATTAACTTTGCTTTAACGGCTGTTGTATGGACATAAGAGATGCGATTGTATTTATATATTCTGAATTCATAAGTAGGGTCGTAGAATTTTATGCAAAAAATTGTACCGTGAGCACAGCCGGTCATACCGCTGGCACAGGAGGGCGGGCTGGCTTCACCGGTAAGCAGGTTGTATTCTCTGCTATTACATGCACCGATAGCATAGCTGTTCAGCATGTTAAGCAATCATACGAAACATCCTTCATGACAGCAATGGAAGGAGCCAGGGACATAAATCTGAGATTTAGGGTTTATCCCAAACCGGCCAGTGATTTCCTTATAATAGATGCCGAAAATTCGGAAATGGAGAAGCTGTATTTTTTGTTGTATGACTTCAGCAGCAAACTTATGGTTTATTAAAGAAATTCCGGTGTTGAGAATATGTTTGACACAAGACAACTTAAACCATCGGGATATTTTACAAAGATTACAGATAGCAAAAAGATTTTGAAGTTCTAAATCATTAAAATTTAATAAGTTATGAAAAGAGTATTTGCATTTTTATCAGCATTTTTTTTTTTTAACTGCTTTGGTGTTTGCCCAGGCACCTGAGAAGTTTAATTACCAGGCCGTGGTCAGAGATAATGCCGGGAACATTATTGCGAATCAGGCGGTTTCATTCCGTATAAGTGTACTTCAGGGTTCTGTCTATGGAGCTTCTGTTTACGTTGAAACACAAAAGGATACCACCAATTCGTATGGGGTATCGGTGCTTAAAATCGGTGCCGGTGTTCCGTTATATGGAACCATGGCCGGTATAACCTGGGCAAACGGCCCTTATTATATAAAAGTTGAGTTTGACCAGAACGGCGGGACTTCATATATAACCATGGGGACAACGCAGTTGTTAAGCGTGCCCTATGCGCTGCATAGCAGGACAGCCGATAGCGTCTGCGGTCTTCCGCCCGAGACGGATCCTGTTTTTGGCGTCTCACCTGCAGGCGGAATTACCGGTACTAACATCATTAACTGGAATACTGCGTATGGCTGGGGCAACCATGCTGATGCCGGATACCTGACCACCGAAGCGGACGGCTCCGCAACCAATGAATTGCAGGTGCTCAGTATCAGCAACGATACCGTTTATCTGAGCAACGGCGGTTTTGTAAATCTTGCCTCTTACCATGATACATTATGGGCAATAAGCGGAAATAATATATATAATTCCAATAACGGCAATGTAGGTATAGGCACTGCGGCACCCGTAAAAAAGCTCGATGTTGCAGGCGGCGCAATACAAACCGATAACCAGCTTATATCAACCGTTGCAACAGGAACGGCACCCCTTGCGGTAAGTTCAACGACTCTTGTTTCCGGCCTTAATTCCGATTTGCTTGACGGGTATCATTATGATAATCTGCCTTATGCGCCTTTTTCCGGCAGCGTCAACTATATTCAGCACCAGATCGCAACCGATCAGGCAGCGGGGTTCAGAATCAGCGGAAACGGCCTTTTCAACGGCGGCAACGTGGGGATAGGTACAATAACTCCTTTAGCAAAACTCCAGGTTGCTGGCGGCGCTATAATGCCGGCCATCGGGAATTCTGCATCAACAGGAATTTGTTTTCCTTCAAATCCCGGCGGAGGTGTATCAGACGAGGCTTTCATTAAATACTATGTAAAATCAGGGGAAGCCACAAGATTGCTTATCGGAAATAATAACGATGGTGATGACGATATTGGCTTTTATCAGTCTGGTGCAGAAAGAATGACAATCGCTGGCGGTAATGTAGGGATAGGAACTGAATCCCCGGTCCAGAAACTTGATGTGGATGGCACCGTTAAAGCTACAAATTTTTCAGGGGATGGTTCGCTTGTCACCAACGTAACAGCTCTGACAGTGGTGGATGGAGCTATCACAACACCCAAACTGTACGATGGTGCGGTAACACTGATTAAAATGGCTGGTAATGCTGTCAATTCATCAACGATAGTTAATGGTTCAATAGGGTATCTTGATGTCAACACAAATGAGTTGCAGCGAAGGGTAGGCTCACCTTGCCCGGCAGGTTCGTCAATCAGAGCGATTAATTCTGATGGAAGTGTTATATGTGAACCGGATGACAACATAATGTATAATAATGGCACGGGTATTTCTCTTACCGGTACAACGTTTTCACTTATTATACCTGTAGCCGTATCTAATGGTGGTACAGGTCAAAACAGCAGCCTGACCCAGGGTGGTGTGGTTTATGCAGCATCACCCACTGCAATGGCAACAACCGCGGCAGGCAATTCCGGGCAAATACTGAAATCAAACGGCACAGGAGCACCAACATGGGTGAGTAATAACGGATTAATTGTCACAGCTGAGACCGGATCGACAATACCTTTAACTTCATCCTGGTCGAATTACTCCGGTGCAGCCGTCACTATAACGGCTCCCTATTCCGGAACCATAGAAGTACTGGCAAATGTTTGGGTCAGGTTTGACCATACACTAGGAACAGCAGATATTCTTTACCTTGGAATTGGCACTAGTCCTACAGATGGTGGAACGGCATATAATTATGTAGTATATGACATACCATCGGTAATACCAACATATACAAGTTCAGCTAACAATACTTTTACCGTTACCAGAAGATTTTCAGTAACCGCAGGGACATATACTTATTACTTAAATGGATATATGTCATCAGGATTAGCAAATGATTATTTTTGGTATGCTTCAATGAGGGCAGTATTTTATTAAAATCTCTGATCCTCATTTTGATGACCGGCAATCTGTTTTCCGTTTTCATATAGCTATATGAAAGTAACGGAGAGTTGCCTTCTAAATTTTGCTTTTTGAACTTAAAATCATCTTCACTTTATTCATATCTCCGCTCAGGATTTTACCATCATTGCAAACAAGCTGCAGCCAGCCGTATTCGTCCACTCCGGTTATGCTGGCATAAACTTTTTTACCTGCAATCTCAAAAAGACTTTGTTCTTTGTAACGGTACAGTGCATTGAGGTAGCCGGGGTCTATTTTATCGTACTCGTTGTTTTCGAGCATCGCAAAACAGCGCTGGAAAATGGCCAGGTAGTTGTTTAATACCAAATCAAGGCCGGCTGATTTTTTTTTGTGTTGTATCACAGAAACGGGATTGGGAAGATCATCCGGAAATTTTTCCTGGTTGATATTGATACCTATGCCGATAACGGCATGTTTAATAATGTTGTTTTGAATGTTGACTTTGATCAGTATTCCTGCTACTTTTTTATCAGCAATATAAATGTCATTAGGCCATTTGATTCGGATTTCCTGTTCGGGAAGCATTTGCTGAATCAGCTGATGCACTGACAGGGAAGCAACTTTATTCAGATAAAACTGTCTGCCGGCGCTAAGAAATTCTGGAAAACAAACGATACTGAACGTCAGGTTTTTTTCTGCTTCCGATTCCCAGCGGCCCGCATTTCTCCCCTGGCCGGACGACTGGTATCCTGCTGTAACACAGGTTGGTTTACTTATTTTGCCGTCAGAAACCAGTTGTTCCGCATAGGTGTTGGTGGAGTCAAGGATGTCTTTATGAATAATCTTCATGAGCGGTGAGGGGAAAAATTACAAATTGATACGATAATGGTAATTTATTTTATTAAGGTGCTGGAAGAAATAATTCTTCTTAATATGATAAACCATAATGTCTTACCGAATGTAGCTAAACCAAATGAGGAATCTTTATTTAATTTTCGCACCTCAAAAAAGATTTAACCTATAACGATAAATAATTCTGCATGTTCAATAATATTAGTAACTTTGCAAATTTATTAAATTTTGCTGATGCCCGTAAAAAGAAAAAAAGCAGAGAAACCTGATATTGCAGAATGTATCGCAAAAGGGATGATCGAGAAAAAAGCAAAAAACATTGTCAGTATTGATTTCTCAACCTTGCAGAATACCCTGTTTTCACGGTTTGTCATCTGCCATGGTACGTCGCGTACACAGGTCGAAGCCATTGCGGATGCTGTGGAGGAAATGGTGCGTAAGACTACCGGACAAAAACCGCTTCACCGGGAGGGATTTCAGAATGCTGAGTGGATACTGCTCGATTATTTCGATGTGGTAGCACATATATTTCAGGAGAAATACCGAAATTTTTACAAGCTTGAAGATCTTTGGGCAGATGCAGAAATTAAATACATTGACTCAGAAAAATAATTGTAACAGAAAGATATTAACATAAATGGCTGATCAACAAAAAAATAAATTTAAAAACGACCTGCAGGGTAACAATCAGAAAAAAAAGAAATTCAGTTTTTATTGGATATATGCCATACTTGCTATCGTGTTCATTGCTTTGAATTTTTATAACTGGGGCGGCAACTCCATGGATAAAATCGAATGGGACAAATTCGTTACTTTTCTGCAAAAAAAACAAATTGAGAAGATAGTCATTGTCAACAAGGAAAAGGCTGAGATATTTATTAAACCGGATGCCCTGGCCAACGATACGGCTTTTAGCAAAATAAATAAAAAAAATGGTATTGGCAGTTCCGTAAATAACGGCCCACATTTTTATTTTGAAATATCATCGGTTGAATCTTTCAGAAAAGATTTATTTGATGCTGAAAACAAGATTTTGACCAATGATACGCTCAGTAAAACCCAAGAGGAGCAGGAGCAAATCATCAAGAGCTTTTCGCACATCACACCGGGGACGGAAACCCGTCGTAACTGGGCCAGTGATATCCTGGGATGGATATTACTTCCGGTGATACTGATCGTCGTATGGCTTGTAATTATGCGGTCGATGGGCAGAGGAACAGGTGGCTCACAGATTTTTAATGTGGGTAAATCCAAAGCACAGCTTTTCGACAAAAACATGAGCAGTTCCATTACATTTAATGATGTTGCCGGACTTGAAGAGGCCAAGGTAGAGATCATGGAAATTGTTGAATTTCTGAAAGATCCTAAAAAATATACCCAGCTGGGCGGTAAAATCCCTAAGGGCGCTTTGCTGGTAGGGCCTCCGGGTACGGGGAAAACCCTTTTAGCCAAAGCTGTCGCCGGCGAAGCTAAAGTGCCCTTTTTCTCACTCTCGGGTTCCGATTTTGTGGAGATGTTTGTAGGCGTTGGTGCTTCGCGTGTGCGCGACCTGTTCAAAACAGCAAAAGAAAAAGCGCCATGTATCGTCTTTATTGATGAGATAGATGCTATCGGACGGGCGAGGGGAAAAAATCCTATCACGGGGGCCAACGATGAACGCGAGAACACCCTGAACCAGTTGCTGACCGAGATGGACGGCTTTTCGAGCAATGCCGGCGTCATCATTCTTGCTGCCACCAACCGGGCCGACATCCTCGACAGAGCTTTATTGCGCGCCGGACGTTTCGACAGGCAGATCCATGTAGAACTGCCCGACCTCGAAGAACGCAAGGCTATCTTTAAAGTTCATATGAAACCGCTCACCTTGTCGCAGGATATTGATGTAGACTTTCTTTCACGTCAGACTCCCGGATTTTCGGGCGCCGATATTGCCAATGTATGCAACGAATCTGCGCTGATAGCGGCACGTAAAAATAAAAAGGTGATCGAAAAACAGGATTTTCTCGATGCCATTGACCGTATCGTTGGCGGGCTTGAAAAGCGAAGTAAAATTATTTCAGCCGAAGAAAAAAAGGTTATTGCATTTCATGAGGCCGGCCATGCGGCCATCAGTTGGCTGGTGGAACATGCCGCTCCTCTGGTAAAAGTTACTATCATTCCGCGCGGAAAGGCGCTGGGCGCTGCCTGGTACCTGCCCGAAGAACGTCAGATTACTTTTACCGACCAGATGCTCGATGAAATGTGCGCCATAATGGGAGGCAGGGCATCCGAAGATGTTAATTTCGGGAAAATATCCACCGGAGCGCTGAACGATCTCGAACGGATTACCAAACAGGCTTATGCCATGGTTATGTATTTTGGTCTGAACGAAAGAGTCGGGAACCTGAGCTATTATGATTCTTCAGGCCAGCAGGAATATGCGCTTTCAAAGCCATACAGTGAGACCACAGCCCAGGTGATTGATGAAGAAGTAAGCAAGATCGTGGAATCTGTTTACAGACGTGCAAAAAAGATCATAGAAGACAATAAACAGAACGTAGAGGCTTTAGCAATGCTTTTACTTGAAAAAGAAGTGATCTTCCGTGAAGATGTGGAACATATTTTCGGAAAACGGCAGTTCAAAGACAGCCATCATATTGAAGAGGTGGCCAGAGATATCGAGTCTACCATGAGAAAAACCAGAACAGATCAAGCCGAAAAACAACTTCAGGATGACGAAACTGACAAGAAGGAAGAAACCGGACCTGTTCCGGAAGATGACGACAACAGTACTGATGATCAATACTTAAACAAGTGAACTGAGAATTATGGAAGAATACAGCTCACGGGAAAAGGTACTCAAAAATGTCCGGAATGCAGGGATTTATCAGGCCGATTGTCCGTTTACAGATATCGATTTTTCTTCAAATGTCTTTAAAGTGTCCGGCGACTCGCTTGATGTAGCATTTGCCAAGGCATTTGTTGCCCTTGCAGGCAAATTTGTTTATTGCGCAGATGAAGCTGAATTTATTGAGAGTCTGGGCGCTTTTGCCAAAGAATATAAATGGGACAATCTGTTTTGTTTTGAGCCCAAAATCAAGAAGTTTCTTGTTGAAGCCGCTGTTCCCTTCAGCGAGGATACCCAATCACTTACCGAGGCTGTTCAGGGCATTACATTATGCGAATGTCTTGTTTCAAGGCTGGGCAGTATTATGGTTTCGTCAGCGCAGGCCTCTGGCCGGAGGCTGATCGTATATCCCGATGTGCATATTGTGGTGGCTTATGCTTCACAGATCGTTCCGGACCTGCCCGAAGCTCTGGCCATGATGGCCGAAAAATACAAAGAGAACTTCCCCTCACTGGTATCTGTTATATCAGGGCCAAGCCGTACCGCTGATATCGAAAAAACGCTTGTGATGGGCGCTCATGGACCCAGAGACCTATACCTGTTCCTTATTGATGATCTAAATCCTTAGCGATTGGTGATGGAAGGAAACCGGGTATCCATTTATACAACTGACAAAGATTATGATGCTGAAATCATTAAAGGCATGTTGAATGAACATGACATTGAAGTTTTTATCATAAATAAAAGAGACTCAGTTTGTCTTTTCGGGTATTTCGAATTGTATGTCATGAGCGAAGATGTGATGAAAGCAAAAACACTCATAATGAATTATAACTCGTGAAAAAAATTGTTACCCGTACCATAACAGGATTGATCTTTATCACCATTGTCGTTGGTTCAGTTTGCTGGAGCGTTTACTCATTCATGTTGGTTTTCCTGGCCATTGCCTTGTTGGGTATCTATGAATTTTACGGCCTTTCTGCTCATCATAAAATAAAACCGCAGATATTAAGCGGGCTTTTTCTCGGGGCCTGTATCTTTGTGAGCCTTTCGTTGTTTGCTCACAACGATCTCGAATTCAAATATGTACTGCTTTGCCTGCCACTCTCTGCCATAATCTTTATCATTGAATTATACCGGAAAAAGGAACACCCATTCTCAAATATTGCCTGGACACTTCTGGGTGTATATTATATTGCGTTTCCTTTAGCGCTGCTTAATTTTTTTTACTATCCTTTCCAGGCGCAGGAAGCGTTCAATCCCCGCATACTGCTCGGTTTTTTCATTATTACCTGGTCAACGGATACCGTTGCTTATCTTGTGGGTTCGGCTTTTGGAAAGCACAAACTTTTCGAGCGCATTTCACCGGGTAAAACATGGGAGGGGTATAGCGGCGCTTTGATCTTTGGTATTATTGCGGCCTATATTCTTTCGCTGATTTTTAAAGACCTGTTGTTTTACCAGTGGGCCGTTATTTCACTTATAATTGTCGTTTCCGGCACTTTCGGCGATCTTGCTGAATCTTTGCTGAAACGGAGTGTGCACGTAAAGGATTCCGGCACGATCATGCCCGGACATGGCGGTATACTCGACCGTTTCGACGGGGTTTTTTTTGCTGCTGTATTTGTTTATATATATATTAATATTTTTATTACTAACTGATTATGAAACTACACCGAGAAGGTAAACGAATAATTCTGGTTGCTCTGGCACTGTTTGTTTTGATCAATTTCCCGCTTTTTATGCTGCTGGATGGGTATTTGTGGTTTAAAATTCTGATCCTGGCAGCTTCTTTTGTTTTTTATGTGATCATCGTACGTTTTTTCAGGGTGCCGGCACGCGAATATGTCAAAAAACCCGACCTGATCTTATCCGGCGCCGACGGAGTGGTAGTGGCCATTGAAGAAATTGATGAAGATAAATACCTGAATGAAAAACGAATACAGGTTTCGGTATTCATGTCGCTCAATAATGTTCATGTGAACTTTTTTCCCGTGAGCGGCGAAATCATTAAGACAGAAGATTATTACGGCCGTTATTTTGTTGCGCGTAAGCCAAAGTCCTCGTATATGAACGAACAAACTACCACCATCATCAAACCCGAAGGCAGAGAGCCGATACTGATACGGCAGATCGCAGGTTTTGTGGCAAGGCGTATCGTATGCTATGCTGAAGAACGTATGAAAGTGGAACAAACCGGAGAACTTGGTTTTATCAAATTCGGGTCACGGGTGGATATTTTGTTACCCTTGAACACTGAGATACTGGTAAAGATCAAAGATAAGGTCAAAGGCGGTATTACTCCTTTAGCCAGGTACACAAACTAAAGATTCAGCGATATAACTGAATGAAATCTCCGTTTGCAGAGGTTTGTAAAATCTTTTACTGTCCGAGGTAAGCTTTGAGCAGTTTACTCCGAGAGGTGTGTTTCAGCCGGCGTATTGCTTTTTCTTTGATCTGACGTACGCGTTCACGGGTAAGGTCAAACTTTACCGCAATTTCCTCCAGGGTTAGTCCGTGGTTCATTCCCAGCCCGAAATACAGGTTGATGACATCACGTTCTTTATCGGTCAGCGTGGATAAGGAACGTTGTATTTCGCGTGAAAGCGATTCATACATGAGGTTGGTATCGGTGTTCACACCGTCTTCACTCATGTATACATCAATAAATTTTGTTTCTTCGTCCTGAGCAAGAGGAGCATCCATAGATACATGCCGTGTTGATATTTTCATCACCGCGTTAATCTTTTCCTGGGGGATATCGAGTGATTCGGCTAACTCATCGGGCAGGGGAGGACGTTCAAATTTTTGTTCCAGACGTGATAATTCTTTGGATATCCTGTTCAGAGAGCCTACCTGGTTCAGCGGAAGGCGCACTATCCTGGATTGTTCGGCAAGGGCTTGCAATATGGACTGGCGTATCCACCATACGGCGTATGAAATAAACTTAAAACCTCTTGTTTCATCAAAACGTTTGGCGGCTTTGATCAAGCCCAGATTTCCTTCGTTGATAAGATCGGGAAGGCTTAATCCCTGATTTTGATATTGCTTGGCCACCGACACTACAAAACGGAGATTTGCTTTGGTGAGTTTTTCCAGGGCTTCCTGGTTTCCGGCTTTGATCTGCTGTGCAAGTTTTACTTCCTCATCAGCTGTGATAAGCTCTTCGCGTCCGATCTCCTGTAAATATTTATCCAGGGAGGCTGTTTCCCTGTTTGTAATTGATTTGGTAATCTTTAATTGTCTCATTCTGACAAGATTGGTTAATAATCTCCTGAAATTCAGTAATTTACTTTATAAAATGGGAAACGGGTACAAATGTACAATTTTTTTTTGTATCTGCAAAATATTTTTTTGCTTGTGTTTAATCGGGGGGTCTTACGAAAAAGTCCGGGCTTAGGTTACAGCCCGAACGAAAAATAGGCCTGCATGCCATTGGTGTAAACGCCTTCGATCAGCACGGTGCCTCTCTTGTTGCTCAATAGGCTTACCACATCGTTTGCGGTTTTTACCTGCTGGTTGTCGATACGGGTAATGATCAGGCCTTCTTTTATTCCTGCTCCTGATAATTTGCCTCTTTCCAGCTTAATGATTTTTACTCCGTTTCTGATGCCGAGATTTATTTTTTCTTTATCGCTGATTTCCTGCAGGGTTGCTCCAAGCACTGTGCCGCTGCTGTTTTCGTCGGTGAGTATGGCCGTTCCGCCTTCGCTGTTTTCGAAGGTCAGCGTGAACTGTTTTTCCGTGTCGCCCCTCATCACTGAGACATTGATCTTATCGCCCGGACGCTGGCGGACGATCATTTCTTTCAGCTCAGACGAACTGTTTACATTATTGTCGTTGATCTTAGTGATAATATCCCCTTTCAGTATGCCGGCTTTTTCGGCGGCGCCGCCCCTGTTGACCGATTCTACATAAACCCCGTTAAGATTTTTGAGTTTCTGTGCAGTGGCCAGTTTGCTGTCGATATCGGTGAAGGAGATGCCCATAAAAGCACGCTGGACTTCACCGTATTCCAGAATATCCGAAATCACTTTTTTTACGATGTTCGATGGTATGGCAAAGGAGTAGCCGGTGTACGATCCGGTGTTGCTTGCAATAGCGGCATTGATACCGATCAGTTGCCCGTTAACATCCACCAGCGCCCCGCCGCTGTTGCCCGGATTGATGGCCGCATCGGTCTGAATGAATGACTCCACGGTGGAATTATTTCCCCAGATGTTTATATCCCTGGCTTTTGCACTGACGATGCCTGCAGTTACTGTAGATGCAAGGTTGAAAGGGTTCCCTACGGCCAGCACCCATTCGCCGATTTTTACATTATCCGAATTACCATAAGTAATGTAAGGCAGGTCAGTACCTTCTATTTTGATCAGTGCAAGGTCTGTACCGGCATCTGAGCCGATGAGTTTGGCCTCAAAAGTTCTCTTGTCGTTGAGTGTCACTTCGATTTTACTGGCATCGCTCACCACATGATTGTTTGTGACAATATAGCCGTTCTCGGCGATCAGAACACCTGACCCTGAGGTCATTATCGGCTGGTTGTTGTATCTCCGCTGATTGAAGAAATTGAAAAACGGGTCATACCCGAAAAACTGGTCGTAATAGGAATTTTTGTAATTATACTGTGTCTGTATATGAACAACAGCATGAATCGTTTTTTCAGCGGCTAATACAAAATCAGGGCCGGTGGTGGGGACCCTGCCTGACATACTGACAGTTTGAACGGGAGCCTGGTTTTGATAATACGTCTGAATATCATAATTCTTTTTGTCGGCAAACCTGAAGGCAAAAATGGTTGCAAGGCTTGATAATACTGCAATAGCAATTGTTATAACTGTTTTTTTCATAACTCAGAATTTTTGGCGTTTTTTATATCAAATTTTATACCCGATTTTTTTTGAAGCAGGGTACAAAAAAAAACGTCTGAAACGTTGTAATATTATATGACGTAGTATTTTTACCTGTCATGTAAAAATACATAATTTTTTTGGACAGCGATGCACATCGGCATACATTGGCACTTCGATAAACTCAGAGAAACCGTGAAAGGTTTTCCTTACCGGCTTAGCCGGTAGGGCAGCTTATTTGATTAGCTGCTGAGAGACCTGGATTCACGTTGTGTATTAATCTTTTACAATTTAATTAATTTTTTTATTACAATGGTATGCGCCGATATTATTTTTATTAAATATAATCCTTTTGGGAAACCTGATAAATCTAATTTGATATTTTCCTCTGATGATAGCAAAGATTTTAACATTCTGTTTTGCGCATCATAAATTTCGATGGTTGATTGCAGTGGTAAGGACAATATTACATAATCCTGTGCAGGATTTGGGAATATTGAATAATAGTTTGAATTGGTCAACTCTGCGAGATTGGAATTTAATGAACAATCCCATCTGAGTTTGAAACCAGGTCTGTTTTCAGTTGAATTTGTGGCTTGAAGAATTGTTATAGCATTTCCTGTAGAGACTATTGGTAAAGGAATAGTATTGCCTGATAAGGTAGATAAAACAGGGCTTAGCGTATCTGGTCCGTCAAAAATTATTAAGGAGTCTTTCATAGCAATCATCAATATTTCCCAATAAACAGCTTCAAAATTAAATTCTTCAAAAGTCAATGTTACATTTGCTGCATTAACAGGCGATATTGTAATTGTGCTGCGCGTGTCAGATTGATAATACCCTGCTAAGCCACTATCAAAGAGTACTCCATTACACGAAATCTGGGTTTCCCCGGTTCCGGTTTCCGGCATTCTTGCAATACATGGTGCAGATGGTAATATCTGAATATTATTGTTTTTTATGATCGTGTCATTGTTTATACAGTAATTATTACCATATGCAATTAATTTAATATTGTAATCTCCGAATGAGTTATAAATATGAACAGGATTCATTTCATTACTAAAAGTTCCGTCTCCAAAGTCCCATAAGCACGAATCTGAGTTTAAAGAAAGGTTAATAAATGAGATAGATGCAGGGATTTGACATGATGTTGTATAAGGAGATACGAAATCACTTTCTACCTGATTTGTAAATGCGCTATCAATTCCAACAGCATACCATGCATTTATTACAGCTTGTGATTCATCAGAACAAGCTCCGAAAAGATCACTTGTAGCAAGTATTGAATAAAAACGCATATCGTTATAATTTGACAGTGGTAACAGATAAATTGTTAAAGTGCGATATGCAATCTCAGCTGCTTTATCCATACCAATACCTGTCACAGAGTAATTATTTCCTAAATCATTTGTACCACTTCCACCTTGTGAAAGTAAATAAAACCAGTGACTAAGAACAGTTGAGTTTTTGTGAACTTCGTTCAAATAATCCCAATACTGTCCCTGGTAAGTATCAGGGTAACCCAATGATTTTGGATTACTGAGTGATCTGGACGTGGTGCCAATTTCATCTGCAAACAGCCAGTTTGCAGCTGCTGGCTTTGCATAAAATTCGATACATGTTCCGAAAATATCACAGAAGCCTTCGTTTAAAGCGCCTGGTTCATCAGTATAAATCAGGGAAGCAGTTTTGGTGTTTAATCCATGAGTGATTTCATGTGCACACACATCAACGGTTACCCAAGCTGTGTTTGTCCCAGACCCATCTCCAAAAAATACATTTTCACCATCCCAGAAGGCATTATTGTAATTTAATCCATAATGTACATAGCTATTAATTGCGTATCCATTATTGTCAATACTGTTTCTTGCAAATTTTGATAAAAAATAATCATAAGTTTGTTCTGCGGCCCAGTGTGCATCTGTAGCTACTTCGTCGTGCTGTGGGTTGATATTGTTCCAGTAATTGTCATCATCGGTGAAATCAATCGGACTACCCTGGTTAAAATTGTAATCCATTGTATTAATTCCATTACCTCTTCCAGATTCACGGAGGATAAATTCAGTTCCTGTGAAATTAGTTTTTATGGATTGTGAACCACTGTAAAAAGTATTAGCAATTCCAGTCGTATCATTTGTTTGAATTCTGTTAATGGCACCTTGTACTTCCCCAGTTATGGCATCAATATAGACAAACATACGTTTTAAAGGAGATTTTGAATAAACATCTAATTTATATGATAAACTATGTTCTGAGTTCGTTTTAAAATTTAGTTTTTCGGGAATGATAACAATTGAATCAACTGCCTGAATGCAACAGTTCTTGAATTGATTATAGTCATTTCCAAAACAATATTTAAGTGATATTGCAGAGGCTTCATTGATATCTATTGCAGAATTTACCGGAACTGATAATGATTTAATAATAGTACCATTAAAGGAAATAATTTTATTTTCGAAAGTGTGAACAATAATGTATGAAAATTCAACCGGAATACCTTTATATAGCTGTTGCATACGATAATGGATATATCTGAATTTATCCGTTTCTTTGTTTACTAATCTGAATGACAAATCATCAGATAATCCAATATTATTTCTCATCCAATTGCCAAATTCAATAAAAGGTATTTCTTTGTTTTTCTTAAAACTGATATAAGCAGGAGTTTTTAAAATATTATTTATACACACATAACTTGAGCCTGCTATAATTTTTTCCGCTTCTTTGCCTGAATAAGTTTGAGACATGGAGTTAAAAAGACCAATTACTATGAATAGTATTATTAAAACACATGCATACACTGTTTTTTTTATCTTATTCATTATATATTTATGGTATTCATTATTGGAACTTTTTGCTAACCTGTTTCGAAGCTCAATAGAAATTTCAAAAATACAAATTTATTTTATAGAACCAAAGAAACAGGTATGTGATTTTCCAGAGAGTAAAAGTTTCTCCCTTCGACTTTGCCCAGTGCAGGTATGTACGAAGGTGAAAATAGGAAACCTTAGTCGCCAAATTGCGGACAACGGTCGGTGGCTGCTTTTCGCCCCGCAATTTAATAACATTTCCTGTCAAAATACTCATAGTTTTCAAAATGTTCCCGAACTGTCATGTTTGCCTTTCCTGCGGGGTGAAAGCAGACACAAGTTATGCAACGTTAATTTTGTTTTTTTTAATCATGTCGTGTCAGAGTGAAATTAATTCTTGACGACTATTGCTTTTCTAAAATATGTATTATCATTAGTTTTCAGACGATAAATATAAAACCCATTTGCACAGTTTTCTGAAGAAAATTCAATAATATATTCCTTGTCTT
>Ga0209717_1000390_pt1 | contig 54177 bp, 47 predicted proteins | sample AD_UKC048_MetaG_FD_184418 | JGI IMG/M metagenome (GOLD analysis project Ga0209717, IMG submission 184418) | Active sludge microbial communities of municipal wastewater-treating anaerobic digesters from USA - AD_UKC048_MetaG (SPAdes) (version 2) | ecosystem: Engineered > Bioreactor > Anaerobic >...
AATTCCTGAAGGGATACAAACCACCATTCGTAATGCCGGAGTAAACATTCTTTTCTTCAAAGCAGGAATACTTTTGATAAGCATGCTTATCATTTTTTCGGAGGCATCAAAATCGGCAATTACACCATCTTTCAACGGCCTTATCGTTTTAATGTTTTCATGGGTTTTCCCTTGCATCATATTGGCTTCTTTACCAACAGCAATGATTTTTCCTGATACTCTATCGCGAGCAACAATCGAAGGGCTATCAATAACAACTTTATCATTGTGGATGATTAAAGTGTTTGCGGTACCAAGGTCTATCGCAATATCCTCGGTCATGAAATCAAAAAATCCCATAAGTTTAATAGGGTATAAAAATTTATAAAAAAATAATGTACAAAGCTAAACAAATTAATGTTTGAAATGACGTGTTCCTGTAAATACCATTGCAACTTTATTTTCATTGCAATAATTGATGCTTAATTCGTCTTTTATCGATCCTCCTGGTTGAATTACAGCTGTGATTCCAGCGTTCTTTGCAATTTCTACACAATCCGGAAAAGGGAAAAAAGCGTCACTCGCCATCGAAGCACCTTCTAAGCTAAATCCAAATGTACGTGCTTTTTCAATAGCTTGCAACAAGGCATCTACTCTTGAGGTTTGTCCGGTTCCAGACGAAATCAAAGTGCCGTTTTTGGCAAAAACAATCGTATTCGATTTGGTGTTTTTACAAACTTTAGAGGCAAAAATCAAATCTTCTACTTCTTGTGCAGTTGGTGCTATTAGTGTAACGACTTTTAAGTCTGCTTTAGTATCTGTGATGTTGTTTCTTTCTTGAACTAAAATTCCGTTTAGGCAAGTTCGCACTTGTTTTTGAGGTAATTCTACTTCGTTTTGAATTAAGATGATTCTGTTTTTCTTTTCTTGTAAAATGGCAAGGGCAGCTTCGTCATAACTTGGGGCGATTACCACTTCGCAGAATAACTTGTTGATTTCTAAAGCTGTGGCTACATCAATTTTTGTATTTGCAATCAAAACGCCTCCAAAAGCAGAAGTTGGATCGCAAGCCAAAGCTACATTGTAAGCTTCGCTAATGGTTGGTCTTGTTGCCAATCCACAAGCGTTATTGTGTTTCAAGATGGCGAATGTTGGTCCGTCATTTTTGAATTCATTAATTAAATTTACGGCTGCATCAACATCTAATAAATTATTATAGGACAATTCTTTTCCGTGAACTTTGTTGAACATAGCGTCAAAATCACCAAAGAAAAATCCTTTTTGGTGTGGGTTTTCTCCGTATCTTAAAACTTGTCCATTTTCAATACTAGTTTTGAAAATAGTTTCGTCGGTATTAAAATAATTGAAAATCGCTGTATCATAATGAGAAGAAACGTGGAATGCTTTTGTAGCAAACATTTTTCTGTCTTCTAATGTAGTTGCTCCATCTTGTGTACTTATCAGATCCAAAAGCAAAGGATATTCAGCAACCGATGGAATAATTACGGTATCCTTGAAATTTTTTGCTGCAGCACGAATCAACGAAATGCCACCAATATCAATTTTTTCGATAATATCTTCTTCGCTGGCTCCGGAAGCAACTGTTTTTTCGAAAGGATACAGGTCCACAATCACCAAATCGATTTGTGGAATGTCGTATTCCTTCATTTGTTGCACATCCCCTTCATTGTCTTGACGGTTTAAGATTCCACCAAAAACTTTTGGATGCAACGTTTTTACTCTTCCGCCAAGAATGGATGGATAAGAAGTAACATCTTCTACGGGAACAACTGGAATACCTAGGTTTTTAATAAATTCTTCAGTTCCTCCAGTGGAATAAAAGACTACATTTTGTTCGTGTAATTTTTTTATAATAGGTTCTAAACCTTCTTTTGAAAAGACAGAAATTAATGCGGATTGGATTGTTTTTGTTGTGCTCATTGTGTAGTTAGAATTTTGTGGTGCAAAAGTAGTTTTTTTGGTGATAAAATTCAAATCTATTTCTGTAACAATATTTTAAAAAAAGCTACTTATGAGTTATTGAATTTTCATTAGGATTATGAAGAAAATTTTTGGAATTTTACAATAACACTAAACCCCGTTTTATGCTAGTTTATTTTCGACTGTTATCTGAGAGTTTCCGTTTTGCGATGAATGCTTTACGAAACAATAAACTGCGTACATTATTGTCGTTGCTTGGTGTAACCATTGGGATTTTTTCGATTATTGCAGTGCTCGCCGCCGTGGATTCATTGGATAGAAAAATTACTAAGGATTTGAGTTCTTTAGATAAAAACACTATTTATTTGATGAAAATGTCTTTTGGACCTTCAGAAATTCCGCAGTGGAAAAGAGAACAATTTCCGAATGTAAAATACGATGAATACCTCTATATGAAAGGTGCAATGACCAACACCGATCAAATGGGATACCAAATATTTACCAAAAGCGAATCGATAAAATACGGCTCAAATACCGTTACCGATGTCAATGTCGTTCCCGTTTCGCACGAATTTATTGATATACAAGGGCTGGAATTCGAGGAAGGAAGATTTTACAGCGAGTCCGAAGCCAATTCTGCTGCACCCGTTGCGGTTATTGGAAATGATATTGCGAAATCCTTGTTTGAAGATGCCGATCCCATTGGAAAAAAAATCCGAATGTATGGACAACGCTTTACGGTTATTGGAGTTTTGAAAAAACAAGGTTCAGGAATGTTTGACAACAATGACAGTTCCGCTTTTATTCCGGTAAATTTCATCCGACAACGTTTTGGAGACAATAATAAAGGCTTAATTAATGTGATCATTTTTAAACCGGAAAAAGGGGTTGATATGGATGCTTATAAAGCTGAAATATCCCAAAAATTAAGAGCTTTTCGCGGTGTGAAAGCGGGAGAAATCGATAATTTCTTTATCAATGTTTTTTCTGGATTCACCGATTTCATCGACGGAATTATTTCTCAAATGAATGTTGTAGGGTGGATTATCAGTGGATTTTCCTTGCTTGTAGGCGGTTTTGGAATTGCCAATATTATGTTTGTTTCGGTTAAAGAAAGAACCAATTTAATAGGAATCCAAAAATCTCTTGGGGCCAAAAACCGCTTCATATTATTTCAATTTTTGTTTGAAGCCATTATTCTTTCGGTAATTGGTGGAATTATTGGTTTGTTGATGGTTTGGATTATCGCCATGATTTTGACCAAAGCGTTGGAATTTGAATTTGTTTTAGGAATGGGTAACATTCTTTTAGGAACAGGACTTGCCGCAATAATTGGTTTGATTTCGGGAATTCTGCCTGCAATCGCCGCTTCTAATTTAGACCCTGTTGAAGCGATTAGAACGGGAATGTAAAGGAAAGTTTATGGTTCCGATAGCTATCGGAAGCTTTATTCAATTTATAGAATGTTCAGTTTCAGTGTTTCTTTTTTATCCTCCTAATCCAATTTATTTGTGTCTCTGAGTGCTAGAATAATTTGATTTAGACTCCTCCAGCGTGACAAATCAAGAATAAATTACTTTCCCATACTTGTTTAATTTCACAAAATTTGAAATACAGTTGCATTATTCCAAAACTGATGGACTAAGTTATATCAACTAATGATAAAACCTCTTAAAGATTATACTTTAAAGAAAAAATGATGTAACGGGGTTGAACTGTATATTGCGAGGTTCTGGTGGAAAATTGCGAGAAACTATCGTCATTTATAGATTTGGTATTCAAGAGATTGGTTCCGCTAATTTTATATTCGAACTTGCTGTTTTTCTTTTGGTAAATGAGGTTTGCACTCAGAAAATCATATTGGTTGTTTACGGTTTTATTTGTGTTGTAATAGTGATAAAACTCATATTCAGCGGTGAAAGAAAAGCTATTTAGAAAATAATAATCCAATCTAGCAAAGGGTTTGTCAGTGTAAAAAACAGAGTTATCATAATTATTGATAACAATATTGTACCCAATTTCTAAATTGGGCATATTTTTATAATTAGTCGAAGTTTTTAGCGTGTAGCTTTGGGTGAAACTTTCTTTGGTGGACAAAACTGTATTTTGAATATTGTTGAATAAAGACCAATTGATGTTTGCCGAAACTGAGGCTTTGTAATTTTTTAAGAAAGAACGTCCATAAGAGCCACTCCCTGAAAGTGTTTCGTCTGCAAAATCCGAATTATATGGTGTCGAAGATTGATTTACGCCATCGAAAAAAGCCTTTGTTTTGATAGCATTTATTCGTTTTGAATAATTCAGAAAGGCAGAAATATTTTCCAAATTAAACATATTGTATTTAAAATAGCGCAAAGAATGTTGACGCGCCGTTGCATTTTCTAAGGTTCGACTTCCTTTACGTAAACTATTGTAATTCGAAAAAACAAAACCTTCAGCCAACTGATTGATGTCGCTAAAATTATTGGTGTACGAAAAATTATAAGTCAAGGATTCCGCTTTTTTGATTTGATAAACCGCTAATAAATCAGGTAATACTCTTGTGAAATTTTGGTTGAAATCTGTGCCTAACTGCGTGTTCGTCATATCGTAACTATGCAAACTAACGCCAGGAGTAAAAGTAAATTTCCCTGTCAAAAACTTGTAATGCAAGCCCAAAAAAGCATCATTGAATTTATAATTTACATCATTAATATTGACTTTATTGTCCAATTCGTTGACGTCATTGTTATCAAGAATTTGATACATATTGGAATTAAAGTTTTGGTCAGAGTTTGTGTTTCCTAAAGTAACATTGATATTGCTTTTGGCAGTAAGCATATAATAATAATCAATTTTAGCGTCGATTTTGCTGGTTTTTACAAAGCGGTTCTGGCTAATGTCATTTCTATTCTGACCAGGAATATAACCCACTAAATTAAAAGGTTGAGTTTTTAGATTTGCATTATAAAAAGGATCTTCTTCTTGATACAAATGTTGCATTTCGACTGCGAAAATGTTTTTCTCGCTCATCGTATAGAACAAGCTCAGATTTTGATTGACCGAAATGGGTTCTTGATTTTTAGTCGTATTGATTAATTCAGTTGTCGATGTATTATTGACAATCGATTCTCTGAGTAATGGCGCGTCTTCCTCTTGCTTGGATAGTTTAGTTAAAATATCATAATCGAACTGAAAGTTTGTAGAAGGTTTGTACAATGAACTGAGTTTGAACATTCCTAAATTGCTTTTTTGATGTGCCACCTCTTTGCGATTTTCAGTGGATTGAATTTCAGAAGAATTAGGGTCTAAAAAATTAGTCTGCGAAAGTGTTTCTACATCTGTAATCGATGAGGATAGAATTCCAAAACCGCTCAAATTCCAAGCTTTATTGACATTATAAGAGAAATTGGCTGCTCCAAATTGGGTTTCGATTTCTTTGGCTCTATTGTTTCTTAAAAGCGAAATTCCAAGGTCATTCGAAGAAACATCAAAACTGGAACCTCCTTTTCTCATCATTCCTCTGAAACCACCTGTGAGTTTAAAATAATCTTGAACAGTCATTGGCAACTCTCCGATATTATTGAAATTTGTAATCAGATTAATGCTGTATTTTGGGCTATAATAAAACAACTTTGGATTAATAACATACCGAAAATCAGTATGGCCTACACCAATTCCACCGGTAATATCTCCAAACCAGAAATTCTTTTTTCCTGATTTTAATTTGATATTCATCGCCACGTTTTCATCATTATTTTCGACTCCTTTCAGAATCGAATTTTCGTTGAAATTTCGTAGGACTTGAATCTTATCGATGGCGTCAGCAGGGATATTTTTTACACCTAGTTTTGTATCTCCGTCAAAAAAATCTTTGCCTTCCACCATTAATTTAGTCACTTTTTTGCCTTCTACCTCAATCTCTCCATCAGCATTGACCTCGACTCCTGGTAATTTTTTGAGAACATCTTCCAATTTTCTTTCCGTTCCCGATTTGAATGAATCGGCATTGTAAACAATAGTGTCACCTTTAATAGAAACTGGCATTTCGCGGATAATTTCTACGCCATCGAGTTCAACTGCGCCATCCTCTAAAACAACATTCTTAGTGATGCCCAAAGTAGTTGTAACGATATCAATTTCTTTGCTTTGCATGCCTAGAAAACTGATCTTAATACTGTAGCTTGTGTTGGGTTTTAAATTCAGAGCATATTTCCCTTTATCATTTGTTATGGCATACGAATCCATAGCTTTTGTTGCGTTGTTTACAGCCATGACATTGACCATTTCAAGAGCAACATTTTTGTTGTCAGAGACGATTCCCTCTAACTTAACAGATTGAGAATAAGAAAGTGAACTTATAGAGAATAGAATAACAAGGAGAAAGTATTTCATTGGGACGACTAAGTAAATTTAGAATTTTTAAAAGATAATTTAATCTTAGTTAGGTCCTCCCATTCGTATTTGTGTTCCACCATTGCCTCCACGACCCCGATTCATTTCGCGAAATTCTTCCATTTTTTTTACCACAATGTCATCATATTCAACTTGTGTGACTACTTTTCCTTTTGTCGAAGCTTTTATATCTGCTTTTTCCTTTGGATTTAAAACTACTTTAGAACATAAAATAACCGTTTTGCCATCATTAATTTCTAAAATCAACCCAGGAAGACCCCAATAATTTTCAGGACCTTGGTTTACAGGAACTTCTGGAGTGTACCAAGCAGTTACCACTACTTCTTTAGGGATATTCATTTCATCCATAAAGTTTGTTTTCTTAGTTGCATCAGCGGGTTTTGCTGTTGCATCCGTAGTTTTTTTGTTATCTTCTGGTCTTGGTCTAAAATTTCTAATATCAGTCTTGCTAACTGGTCGAATAGCTGTAGCTTTGAAACAATTATAACCACCAATTACGCGGGTTTCGGCTTCCATCTTCCATTTTAAATTGGGTAAAGAATCTTTTATGAGAAACTCTTTGCCCATAAATTCTTTGTCTACTGTATATGATTTTTCTTTGATATTTTTATAAAACGTTCCGCCGCCTCCCATCATAGAGCCCATCATTCGCATTCCACCGCCGGGACCGCCTTGGGTTGGAGCATCTAGTTTTTCTTCTTCTTTGTAGATAGAAGCAGATTTATTGAAATTAAGAATGAATGTTTTTTCGAACATTTTTTTCATTCGCTCCTCGATGGTTTTTTGCATTTCGGGAGTGATGTCTTTATTTCCTTCTATACGAGCTTTGAAATCCGATGTGCTTGTTTTTGTCTCATAAACTGCCATTCCCTGAAATTCCTGAGCACGAAGACCTAAATACGAAGTGATTAAAAACACGAGTGCAAAAATAATTTTTGACATAAGTTTTGATTTAAATTTTGTGTAAACAAATAGGACTAATTAAGAGCAATATTGTTACAGTAAAAATGTTAAGAATATTATAATAAGACAACTGAAATTTAAAATGGTTTAATGTACTTTAGCTTTAATTTGAAACATTCTTGTAAATGACCAACTCAGTGTTAAAAAATTCAATAAATGTGTAAAAAAATACTACTTCTTTTTTTTGTTTTTCAACTCGCTTCGGTGATTGCCCAAGAACAGAAAATTGTCGCAAAACAAATCGAAATACTGCAAAAAGACATCGATGTTTTTGTGGGTTTTGATGGCATGGGTAATATTTATTACATCAAGAACAATATTTTTTATAAAAAAAATGAGCAGGAATTGTGGCAGTACAAAAATGTTTCATTGGGAAAAATCACAAAAGTTGACTTCCAAAATCAATTGAAAATCCTTTTGTTTTATGAAAATTTCAATACCATACTACTTTTAGACAATCAATTGAATGAAACGCAAAAGATTAATTTCTCTGAAAATGAGATTCCAATAGTAGTTGATGCAACAGGAATTGCTTCTCAAAACAGGCTTTGGATTTATAATAGTTTGACTCAAGAAATTGGGCTTTTCGATTATTTAAAAAATACTTTTCAATCGATAACTCCTTCTTTTCGAGGAAATTTAAAACATTATGAATCTGATTTCAATACTTTTCAATGGATTGATGACAAATTGAATTGGTACACTTGCGATGTTTTTGGAAAAATCACAACAAAGGGGAAAGTATCTGATTATGACCAAATTCAATTTGGCACGAACCAAGAAATCTTTTTTTCGAAAGACGGAAAATTATTTCTACAAGATTTAAGCAAGGATACTATTTTTACCATTGAAAATGTGGATAAATCATTTAAAAATTTCTTCTACAAAGACCAAATTTTGTCTATTTTTACCGACCAAGGAATTACGAATTATAAAATCACAATACCATAATGCACATAGCAGTAGCAGGAAACATAGGAGCCGGAAAAACGACATTGACCCGTTTGTTGGCGAAACATTTTAAATGGGAACCGCATTACGAAGACGTTGTCGACAATCCTTACTTGGACGATTTTTATCACCAAATGGAACGTTGGTCTTTTAATTTACAGATTTATTTCCTGAACAGTCGTTTTCGTCAAGTGTTGCAAATTCGCGAAAGCGGTAAAAAAATCATTCAAGACAGAACCATTTATGAAGATGCCCATATTTTTGCGCCCAATCTTCACGCCATGGGATTGATGACCAATCGTGATTTTCAAAACTATTCTTCTTTGTTTGAATTGATGGAATCTAAGGTTGAAGCGCCCGATATGCTTATTTACCTTAGGAGTTCTATTCCCAATTTAGTGAGCCAAATTCACAAACGTGGTCGCGAATACGAAAACACCATTTCTATAGATTACCTCAACCGATTGAACGAACGCTACGAGGCTTGGATTCAAACGTACACTAAAGGAAAATTATTAATTATAGATGTGGACAATATAAATTTTGTCGATAATCCCGAAGATTTAGGAATGATTATCAATAAAATTGATGCGGAGTTGAATGGATTGTTTTAGAATTCAAAATTTCCAGATATTATAAAATATGCCTTACGAAAGTGAGGCTTTTTATTTTTAATTTAGTCTTTTTTAAAACCATATTTCCCAAATAGGGAATTTTTTACTATCTTTGACCGTTAAAATCACCTATGAGAATAATTGCTAAAAGAACCTTACAAAATTTTTGGGAGCATTATCCCAACTCAAAACAGCAATTACTGGCTTGGTATCAGGTTTTTGATAAAAATACATTTGACAATTCTAACGCTATAAAATCTGTTTTTGGATCAGCTGATTTTGTAGGTAATAATAAAGTTGTCTTTAATATTTGTGGCAATCATTATCGATTAATCGTAAAAATTAATTATTTGACACAAATTGTCTATATTTTGTTCGTAGGAACGCACACTGAATATGATAATTTGAAAGACATTAAAAACTTATAAAAATGGAAATACGTCCTATAAAAACAGAAAAAGATTATGACTTGGCTTTAGAAAGAGTAAACACTCTTTTTGATGCTAAACCCAATACTAATGAAGGAGATGAATTGGATATTTTAGTTACGCTCATAGAAAAATACGAACAAATTAATTACCCAATTCCTGAACCAGATCCGATTGAGGCGATTAAATTTATGATGGAGCAAAACGGACTTACAGATGCAGATTTGGGCGTTATTTTGAATAGTCGTTCTAGGGTAACTGAAATTTTCAAACGCAAAAGAGCCTTAACAATTAGACAAATTCGTTTGCTTACCGAAAATCTTCATATTCCAGCTTCTACTTTAATCAAAGAATATGCTTTGGAACAATAGTTTTCTACACTTTCATACAAAAATGTCCCGAAATTTCGGGACATTTTTGTGTAATGAGAAATTATAATTACTACTTTAGAGCTTCTACTTTAGATTTTACTTCATCCAATGAACCTTCAAAAACCTGAACATTTTCAGTTCCGTTTTCAGAAGTGGTGACAGTTGCTTTTGCTTTTCCGTTTTCATTGGTCATTTCCACTTTAACGCTTTTCTCAACCATTCCTTTTTTAGCACAACACGCTTTTTCTCCTTGAGTTGCTATGTACTTGCCATTAGCATCAAAACGTGACATACACATTTCTTTTTGCGCTGGCGAACATCCATTGGTTTCACACATTTTAGCGCATTCGTCTTTGGTCATTGTGGCACATTTAGACATATCGCAATTGCCCATCATTCCTCCTGATTTCATTTCCATTTTGCAATTCACCATTTTGTTTTCAGAAGCGCTTCCGTTTCCTAAAATTGGAGCAATTACCAATCCAATCAAGCAAGTCAATTTAATCAAAATATTCATTGATGGTCCAGAAGTATCTTTGAAAGGATCCCCAACAGTATCACCAGTTACGGCTGCTTTGTGCGCATCCGAACCTTTGAAACTCATTAATCCATCGACTAAAACTCCAGCTTCAAAAGATTTTTTGGCATTGTCCCAAGCTCCACCAGCATTGTTTTGGAAAATGGCCCAAACCACACCTGAAACTGTAACACCAGCCATATAACCACCAAGCATTTCGGCTACCATAGAATTAGCATTGGCATCGCCCATATAAACAAGTTTGCCTAACAATACAATTCCGATAGGGAAACCAATGGTCAAAACTCCTGGTAACATCATTTCGTGCAAAGCGGCTTTTGTCGAAATATCAACACATTTAGCATATTCTGGTTTTCCAGTTCCTTCCATAATTCCCGGAATTTCTCTAAACTGACGACGCACTTCTTGTACCATATCCATAGCGGCTTTTCCCACAGAATTCATCACCAAAGCGGAGAAAACTACAGGTATCATGGCTCCTACAAACAACATTGATAAAACGGGTGCTTTAAAAATATTGATTCCGTCGATTCCTGTGAAAGTGACATAAGCAGCAAACAATCCAAGCGAAGTCATTGCAGCCGAAGCGATTGCAAATCCTTTTCCGGTTGCAGCCGTAGTATTTCCAACTGAATCTAAAATATCGGTTCTGGTACGAACTTCTTTTGGCAATTCACTCATTTCGGCAATTCCACCAGCGTTGTCAGATATTGGTCCGAAAGCATCGATGGCTAATTGCATAGCTGTTGTAGCCATCATTGCAGAAGCCGCTAGTGCAACTCCGTAGAAACCAGCAAAGGAATACGATATCCAAATGGCTGCAGCCAAAACAATAACTTTTGGAAATGTAGAAATCATTCCTGTTGATAAACCTGCAATGATATTGGTTCCAGCTCCTGTTGAGGATTTTGCAACAATTGCTAAAACGGGTTTTGTTCCCAAACCTGTATAATATTCGGTAACGGATGATATTATGGCTCCCACAACTAATCCAACCATCGAAGCATAGAAAACTCGCATGGAAGAAATTTCTTTTAAGCCTTCGCCAAAGAAATTCATTTTCATAGTTTCTGGCAGCATATATTTAATTAAAACAAAACAAGCAATCGCTGTCAAAGCAATAGAAATCCAGTTTCCAATATTTAATGCTTTTTGCACTTCGGCCTCCTTTGCATTATCGTCAGAGATTTTTACTAACATGGTTCCAATAATAGAGGAAACGATTCCAAAACCTGCAATTGCCATTGGTAATAAAATAGGTCCAATTCCGCCAAAGGCATCTTGAATACTTCCATCCATATCTTTGATTACATAATTTCCAAGAACCATAGTCGCAAGAACAGTTGCAACATATGAACCAAATAAATCGGCTCCCATTCCAGCAACATCTCCAACATTGTCTCCAACATTGTCGGCAATTGTAGCAGGGTTTCTTGGATCGTCTTCTGGGATTCCAGCTTCAACTTTACCTACTAAATCAGCTCCAACATCTGCCGCTTTGGTATAAATTCCACCACCAACACGCGCAAACAATGCGATTGATTCTGCCCCAAGGGAGAAACCAGCTAATGTTTCCAATACAGTTGTCATATCTTCGGTTGAAGTCCAAACTCCACCCATATATACATTAAAAAGAATAATAAAAAATCCTGTAAGCCCTAAAACAGCTAATCCAGCAACGCCTAATCCCATTACTGTTCCACCGCCAAAAGACACTTTTAATGCTTGAGGCAAACTAGTTCGTGCGGCTTGTGTTGTTCTGACATTAGTTTTTGTTGCTATTTTCATTCCCAAATTTCCAGCTAAAGCCGAAAAAATGGCACCAAAAATAAAAGCAACTACAATTAATAAATGTGATGAATTTCCTGGTAAAAAAGTAAGACCAGCCAAAACAATACTTGCAACAATAACAAATACTGTCATTAATCTGTATTCTGCATTTAGAAAAGCCAAGGCACCTTCGTGGATATACTCTGAAATTTCTTTCATTTTGCCATCTCCAGCATCTTGTTTTAATACCCAAGCTCTTTTTATAACCATAAAAACTAATCCTACTAGTGCTAGTAGTATTGGGACATAAATCATTATTGTGTTCATAATATCAATTTTTATAAATTCAATGTTAATAAATTACTAATGTTTGATTGCAAACGTACTATATTGAAACTGAAAAAGCAATATTCAAATGAATGAATATTGCTTTATAGAAAAAAAATTGTGATAGAATTTATTAAATCTTAAATAAATCGTCCGGTTTATTCTCAATATTATTAAATCGTTCTGTGCATTCATCAATGATTGCTAAGGCTTGACTCAAATCTCCCCAACCTTCTACATCAACGACTTTGTGTTCAAGGTCTTTGTAAACTTGAAAGAAATGTTCGATTTCTTTTAATAAATGTGGATTTATATCTCCCAAATCGGTCAAGGAATTCCAAATAGGATCTGAAACAGGCACACATATTATTTTTTCGTCTGGACCTTTATCATCAGCCATGTGGAAAACACCTATTGGCTTCACCTCCATAACACATCCAGGAAAGGTAGGTTCATTAATTAAAACCAAAACATCTAGTGGATCTCCGTCTAATGCTAGTGTTTGAGGCATAAAACCATAATCCGCGGGATACATCATCGAAGAAAATAACATCCTGTCGAACCGAATTCTTTTTAATTTAAAATCATATTCATACTTATTTCTACTCCCTCTTGGAATCTCAATCAGTACATCAAAAGTTTTGTATTTTTCTCTAGCCATTTTGTTTTTATTTTTTTATTGTTGCAAAAGTAAGCAAACCATAAACTTCTACAACATAAAATCGATAAATAGCCTTTTTCAGCGTTTAAATTACCTTTCAACAAAACACTTTTCTATTTCTTTTGCTCAAATAATAATGCCACAAAAGGTAAGTGGCAACAGATTTTTGAGGACTCCATTTGGAAACATAATTTTCCATTTCTTGTTTGTTGTGAATGTCGAGCAGCTCTTTGATGATAGGTCAGTTTCCAATACCTTTGATTTTGATTAATTCCTTTCGAACTTGCTCAGATGATTTGGTTGCTAAACTTTCTATATCAATGTGATTATTTAGTATAAAATGCTAAATAGATTATTTTGAGGTAGTTACATTTGGATTAATTTCTAACTTATATCCAATCCCATGAATGTTAACAATATTTATTAAAGGATCTTTATTCAATTTCTTACGAAGTTTTGAAATAAACATATCCAAACTTCTGGTAACTATTACACCTTCATTTTCCCAGACTTCTTTCTGCAAAATAGTCCTGTCAATAATTTCGTTTGGGGATGTGAAAAAAATGTATAATAATTTTGATTCTTTTGCTGTTAAAACAATTTTTATATCTTCATACATAATATAATGTTGTTCATAATAAAAAAAATATTTCCCAATTTGGATATTTTTAAAGATCTCTTTTTCATTAGATAATTTTTCTTTTTTTCTATTAGAAATAAACCAAAATAAAACAGAGAGAACTAAAAGTAATAAAGTAAAGAATAGAATTTTATTATTAAAAAAAATAGTGTTTGTTGGAATAAACTTAATACTAATAATGTAGCAATCACTGGGCATGCTTCTACCTATACAAGGAATTATAGTCTCTTTATCATTTAATGAAACTAAAAAACCATAGTTAACTTCCTTACTGGAACACTTTAATACATTCACAGAATATTCTCTTGGAAAGGTGCTTCTTCCCATATTTTTCTGAACAATTGCAACTAATGAATCTGGTATGAATGAAAATTTATTTTCAAATCTAATCTGAAATTCATTAGCCGAAAGCATTTTTATGGGTAATACTTTAGATGTTGAATCATTGGAACTCTTTAGTAGTTCATCCCCTATTTTTCTTAACAGTATTTGGTTTTTTGGATTCTCAATAGCAGATTTTTGTTGATAATCCAGATAATTCAAAGCGATAAACAAAGCCAATAAAGCTACTAGTAATAGGAATAGGTGTTTTTGTTTCATTCTTCAAAAGTATTTTTTTATCACATATCAAACAGTTATTTATTAAAAATTTATACTTTTTTTACATTTCTTTTACATGTTTTTTATAGGGTTTAGATGTAGAACAAATAGTTTTGTCAAATAACTTTAAAAACAAAAATAATGAATTCAAAAATTTTTACTTCGACACCTATTTGGGAAAACGGAATTTCTTTAATACGAATTTGTACGGGAATAATGATTATTATGTTTGGCAAAGAGATTTTTGAGGAAGCGACTATGAATGACTACATCAAATTTCTTACTGATGTTGGTTTTCCTGCTCCAAGATTTATGCTAACTCTCGCAAAATTAACCGAGTTGATTGGAGGCGTTTTTTTATTAGCGGGACTATTTACTCGCATTGTAGTATTTCCGCTAATGGTGACTATGTTAACAATAATATGGTACATGTCTGAGGGTAATTTCTTTAATGGAGGAACTGCATCTACTTTTTTTCTCTTGTTTCTTACACTATTGTTCTTAGGATCAGGAACATTTAGTTTGGATTATGTGCTATTTGATAAAGAACACAAAAAAAAATAATACTTTTTTTAAACCATTTAAAATAAAAATTCATGAAACTAAAAAACAGATTAATGAAATTTATAATTCTTCTAATCATAATCAGCAATCCACTTTTTGCACAACAAGATAGTGTTTATAGACCCATTACTTGGTCAACAGATTGGAGTCCGAATGGTAAATTTATTGCGATTGGCGGTAGCATAGACTCTTTAAAAATTTACAGTGAAAGGGATTTAAAACCCTACAAATCATTTTATATCAACAATGCTATTACACGTGTAAAGTGGCATCCCTCAAAAAATATAATTGCTGTATCAACACAAAATTCAAAAGACAAATCAAGTATTATAAATTTGGAAACTGATGAAAAAATTGAATTAAATGAAATTTCATCAAGTGGAGCAAGAGGAATTGGCTGGAATTATACAGGTGAATATTTAGCTGTGGGTGACAATGACGGGCAAGTATTAATTTACAATACAAAAGGGGAACTGATAAGAAAGTTTATGAATCAAACTAATTCGACTAAGAGCATCACGGCTATAGATTGGCATCCAAATAAAAATATATTGATAACGGTTTCAGAAAAAATTAGGTTTTTTGATATCGAAGGCAATCTGTTAAATACCCTAAAACATAGAACTGAAGATGTTTTGATATTAAGTGTTGCTTGGCACAAATCAGGTACATTTTTCGTCACTGGTGACTACGGCGATGAAAAAGACAAATCATTACTTCAATATTGGAGTGAAGATGGTAAACTTATTCGTTCCATTGATATTAGCAAAGGGGAATACAGAAATTTGGCTTGGAATCCAAAAGGGAACAGATTAGCAACAGCAAGTGATACCTTAAGAATTTGGGACACCAAAGGCAACCTCATTTCGGAGGGTAATGAAAAGAATCATTTTTTATGGGGAGTTTGTTGGAATAAACAGGGAAACAAAATTATAACTTCTGCACAAGGTGTACTGCTTTGGAATAATAAAGCCGAAAAAATAGGGACGGTTGAATAAATAAATCAACATTTTAATAACTAACTTTCCTGTTCCTTTTGCTCAAATAATAATGCCACAAAAGGTAAGTCGCTACAGATTTGTGCGGACTCCATTTTGACACATAATTTTCCATTTCCTGTTTGTCGTGAATATCGAGCAATTCTTTGATGGTATTTACCACTGCAATATCTCCAAGCGGAAGAATGTCTGGAACTTGAAGCGAAAACATCAAATAAATATCGATTGTCCAGTGGCCAATGCCTTTGATTTTGATTAATTCCTCTCGAACTTGCTCTGACGATTTGGTTGCTAAACTCTCTAAATCAATGTGATTGTTGATAATCGAATGTGATAAAGCCTTTATGTAGGAAGTTTTTTGTCGGCTTACGCCAATGTTTCGAAACTCCTCATCCGAAAAAGTAAGTAGCGATTCTGGATTAAAATGGGGTTGTTTCGCTTTTAATTTTAAAAAAGTAGCTTTGGCCGAATCGATGGAAACTTGTTGTTCGAGGATTAATAATACCAATGTTTCGAATCCTTGTGGTCGTTTGGGAAGGATAGGCAAACCATATTTTTCAATTATAAGATTGAAAATAGTTTCTTTTTCTGTCAGATATTGGATGGCTTCTTGCATATTAAAAATAAAACCCAAAAGAGATTTTCGTTGCAAATTTATTGGCATCAGGCATATCGAGATAATTGCCCCTCCATGAAAAATCTACTCGGAAAAATTTGAAAATATTACCAACACCCGCGCTGTATTCCCAATACACTTTTTCGGGAGCGTTGTACACTAAGCCCGAGGCATTTATGGTTCTGTTTTCGTCTGAAACGGTTCCGTAAACTGATTTTACGCCAATATTTTCGCGCCAATTGAGTTTTCGCATAAAAGGAATTCTGGCAAAAAGACGCCCGTGGAAATCGTGATCCCAATTCAAAGTGACATATTGATCGGCAACAAACTCATAAAATTGAAGATTGTTGAATGTGTTCGAAATACTGAAAAGCGATTGATTTCCGGGAACTATACTCATCAATCCAAGAGGAATATAACCGAATGTTTTACCCATTTCGACAGTGATATTTGATCTTCCCAAAGGACCAATTATAATGGGCTGTTTGTAGTATAATTGTAATTTTTTATAGTTGAAATCACTCGAAAATAAGTTTTTGAATCCCTGACTGTAGGTGACCAAAACTGTGGTAAATGGGTTGTCTGTATTATATCTTTCGACACCAAAAGCTATAGGAATCCTTTTTGGAGTATATTCGACCTGAAAATTTACTTCAGATTGTTTCACTTGACTTTGGATTGTTGTTTGAGATAAATCAGTATAATAATCTAAGCTGAATTCCGGCGAGGCAGAAATTAATGTGCGATAGGAAACACCCGTTGAAAAAGTTAAGTTTTTTACAGGTTCAATTTCAACTTGAACGTTGCTTAAATTGACATTCGTTAATTTGTTGTTACTACCAAAAGTCAATAATCCCGAAGAGGCATAATTTCGTCCTACAATATCATTTGTTGTGGTCAGCGATGCGCCAATTTGCTCGATGTCTCTACGATTTCCTGCGGAGATTATTACTCGTTTTTTTGGCTCCACCATCCATTTACCAGTAACTCCATATTTGAATTTGTCATCTTTGAATCCGTAGGCGATATAGGCTTGCAATCGCCAAGGGTCATTGGGACCAAAATAGGTTCTAACTCCTGTTCTCAATCGCAATCCTTCGACAGAATTTTGTCCAATTATGGAATAAATTGGGCCATAATCTAAATCTCCTAAATGAATGTAACCACTATCAACAATTTCGACCAAACTATACAACTGCTGGAATTTCTTGACTGTTTGCAAGGTGTCGAGCATTTTATATACACCTTTTTCGTCTTTGGTGAGGTTTTCGAATCGGTTTTCTTCCCAATACTCTTCCGATTTATTATAGACGTCTTTGTCTAAATAATTGATTTCGTCTCTATAAAACTTCTCTGGTTTTTCAGTATTAAATTTATGATCTCTGTATAAAGAAGTCCTTTTTCCATAGACACCTTTAGAATCCTCTTTTTTGTTCAAAGCAAAATCCGTCATCATATAATCTTTGGTCATCAGGAAAATAGAATCATTCATAACCTCAAATTCCTGTTCGATATAAATGTCTTTTACCCAGTTAATATTGGCGCTTCTGGTGGCAGCCATATTAATTTTTTTGATGGCAAAAGTCGTGTCGCTCACCCAAAAATCGCCTTTAAAAGTCAATTCGTTTTTTCGCCTTGGATAGAAAACTATATTAAAACACTTTTTGTTATCGATATAAGCACTGTCTCTTAAAATATAATTATAAACATCAACACCAGTTGTCGATAGCGGACTCGTAAAACTTTTGTCAAAGAAAGTGAGGTGATTGTCATAAATATCGAAATCGGTATATAAATCATTGACAAAAGCTAGAATTTGCTGATTTCCGTTGAAACCTGAGGTTTTGTTGGCTTTTGTTTTAATTTTAACTTTCTTTAATTTGTTGTCGCCATAAACGTCCGACAAGGCTTCGTTAATGAAAATAGGCAAGTAGGTTTTTCCAGTTATCTTTGAAGTATCGACTTGCTTGAAAATAAATTCCATTCCTTTGAACAACTTGTTTTTCATATAAGCACTATCGATAGTGTTCATATCAAATTCTATCTTTTCGTACTTCTCCATTTGGTATTGGTCGAACATATGCAAACCGTTTTTGCGCCTTCTTTCCCAAATTTTTCTAAGAATGTCTAATGCCGGATTGTTTTTTTTGGAGGTTTTTCCTCTATAAATCACTACTTCATTTAAAGTTTCAATTTCTTTTAATTGAATTTTAAAATTATAATTGATTGCTTTTTCTAAATCAATTTCCGCATCAGAATACCCCACCGAAGTAATGATGATGGTTTTATAAGTTTTGGAAGATTCTAAATAAAAAACGCCATCTTCACTAGAAACAACTCCTTCGCTTGAGTTTTTGAAAGCGATATTAGCAAAGGGTATGGGTTTGCTTTGCTTGTCTAAAACCACACCGCTAACTTTGGTTTGTGAAAAAACGGTAGTTGTAAAAGCAGCAAAAAAAAGCAGATAGTTCAAAAAATTCTTCATCATCATTATCAAAAAAAAACTCCATCAAATTTAGATTCTGATGAAGTTTCAAATTTAGTTGTTTTCTGAGATTAGATTTTCTAAAGTGCCTAATATTCAGAAAAGTTTAACAGCTATTTATTCATTACCTTTTTTACTGCTTTGATAACATCATTAGCATTTGGCAACCATTCTTTTAGCAAAACCGGTGAATAGGGTGCTGGTGTGTCAGCTGTGGTAATACGTTGAATAGGCGCATCAAGAAAATCAAAAGCTTGTTCTTGAACAATATAAGTGATTTCAGAAGAAACACTTGCAAATGGCCAAGCTTCTTCAAGAATTACTAATCTATTTGTTTTTTTAACCGAAGTAAGAATAGTTGCATTATCCATAGGACGAACTGTTCTCAAATCGACAATCTCACAAGAAATCCCCTCTTTGGCTAATTCATCGGCAGCGATAAAGGCTTCTTTAATAATTTTTCCAAAAGAAACGATAGTTACATCTGTTCCCACTCTTTTTACATCGGCAACACCAATTGGAATGGTGTATTCTCCTTCAGGAACTTCTCCTTTGTCACCATACATTTGTTCTGATTCCATAAAAATTACAGGATCATTATCACGAATAGCCGATTTCAAAAGTCCTTTAGCATCATAAACATTCGAAGGAACTACCACTTTTAGACCAGGAGTGTTGGCAAACCAATTTTCCAAAGCTTGTGAGTGTGTTGCTCCAAGTTGTCCGGCAGAGGCTGTTGGTCCACGAAAAACAATAGGAACATTAAATTGTCCTCCTGTCATTTGACGCATTTTGGCAGCATTATTTATAATTTGGTCAATTCCTACCAAACAAAAGTTGAAAGTCATATATTCTACAATTGGTCGGCAACCATTCATCGCAGATCCAACTGCAATTCCGGTAAAACCAAGTTCAGCAATAGGAGTGTCAATCACTCTTTTTTCGCCAAATTCAGCAAGCATACCTTTAGAAGCTTTGTAAGCACCATTATATTCAGCAACTTCTTCACCCATAAGGTATATTGATTCATCGCGTCGCATTTCTTCGCTCATCGCCTCACAAATGGCTTCTCTAAATTGTATCGTTCTCATTGTTTTCATAATGTTCTGTAAATTTCGAACGGCAAAAATAAATATTTTAAATCACTTAAAGGCATATTTTTAGTTTAAAAAATGGAATCCTTTTTTAAAAAATGGAATTTAAAAATTTTAAGAAACATAAAAGGCTAGCGAAAACGATATAATTATAAAAAATATTATGCGTGCATAGTATAATATTCAAATTAATATTCTAATTTTGTGCAGCAATTTTAGAAAATAAAACACTTAATTATGAAAATATTAGTTTGCATTAGTCACGTTCCTGATACGACTTCAAAAATTAATTTCACCAATGATGACTCTCAATTTGACACCAACGGGGTTCAATTTGTAATTAATCCAAACGATGAATTTGGATTGACTCGTGCCATTTGGTTTCAAGAACAGCAAGCCGCAACAATTACTGTTGTTAATGTTGGCGGAGCTGAGACAGAACCAACCTTAAGAAAAGCACTAGCTATTGGAGCCAATGATGCCATTCGTGTAAACGCCAATCCAACTGACAGTTTCTTTGTTGCGAAACAACTTTCCGAAGTCATAAAAAATGGCGGGTACGACATCGTCATTGCAGGAAAAGAATCTTTGGATTATAATGGTGGAATGGTACCAGGAATGATTGCAGGAGTTTTGGGATATAATTTTATAAATTGTTGCACTGATTTAATTATTGATGGATCTAATGTGAAAGCAATTCGTGAAATTGATGGTGGAAGAGAAACTGTTTCAACCACATTACCTATTATAATTGGTGGTCAAAAAGGATTGGTCGAAGAAAAAGATTTACGTATTCCAAATATGAGAGGAATTATGACCGCTAGAACAAAAACGCTAACAGTTGTTGAGCCGGTCGATGCTTCGGTTAATACTAAAGCTGTCAAATTTGAAAAACCAGCTCCAAAATCAGCAGTAAAATTAATTTCAGCTGATAATATAGACGAATTAATCAATTTATTACACAACGAAGCTAAGGTGATTTAAGAGTGCAGATTTTAGATTGCAGATTGCAGATTGCAGTGTGAAAATCTAAAAATTCATCTTACTTTAAAAATCTAAAATCGTTAATTATAAACACAATATAAATCAAGTTTTTAGTTTCCAGATTCTGAAATCTGCAATCTAAAATCTGCAATCTAAAAAAACATGTCAATATTAATATACGCAGAATCAGCAGAAGGAAAATTCAAAAAAGTAGCTTTCGAATTGGCTTCTTATGCCAAAAAAGTTGCGGAATCTTTGGGAACAACGGTCACAGCTGTAACCATAAACACAGGAGATGTTTCGGAATTATCAAAATACGGTGTCGATAAAGTTTTGAAAGTTACCAACGATAAATTATCTGGTTTTTCGGCAAAAGCCTATGCTGATGTTATTAAACAAGCCGCTCAAAAAGAAGGTGCGAAACTTGTAGTTTTATCATCAACTACCGATAGTATTTATCTTTCTCCTTTGGTAGCCGTTTCTCTCGAAGCCGGATTTGCTTCAAATGTTGTAGGATTGCCGGTAAGCACCTCTCCATTTCAAGTTCGACGAAGTGCATTTTCGAATAAAGCTTTTAATATTACCGAAATTAGCAGTGATGTAAAAATCATTGGCTTAGCCAAAAACTCTTATGGTATTTTCGAAAGTGCATCCAATTTGTCCCAAGAAGATTTTAATCCAACTATTGGCGACAATGATTTTGGAATTAAAGTAGCCTCTGTCGAAAAAGGTTCAGGGAAAGTATCTATTGCCGATGCCGATATTGTGGTTTCTGGTGGACGTGGTCTAAAAGGTCCTGAAAATTGGGGAATGATCGAAGAATTAGCCGAAGTTTTGGGTGCTGCCACGGCTTGTTCAAAACCAGTATCCGATTTAGATTGGAGGCCTCATTCAGAACACGTAGGTCAAACCGGAAAACCAGTAGCTTCTAATTTGTATATTGCAGTAGGAATTTCGGGAGCGATTCAGCATATTGCAGGAATCAACTCGTCGAAAGTAAAAGTAGTTATCAATACCGATCCTGAAGCGCCTTTTTTCAAAGTTGCCGATTATGGAATTGTAGGAGATGCCTTTGATGTTGTTCCAAGATTAATTGAAAAACTAAAACTTTTTAAAGAGCAGAATTAAAAATTTTATAATTCTAATACCAAAATAGCTGCCTAAAAATAAGATAATCGTATCTTTGCTTTAGGTAGCTTTTTAGTTCCGCTTTTTTTGATTAAAATTGCACATTATTTTAATCAAAATTAACATTATATAAACAAGCACATTGTGCTTTTTCTCTTAAAAACATGAGTTTAGTCAAATTATCAATAAAAGGAATATCCTACAGTCAAACTCAAAATGGAGCTTATGCCTTGATATTGAACGAAGTCGATGGTGACAGGAAATTACCAATTGTCATAGGGGCTTTCGAAGCTCAATCGATAGCCATTGCTTTGGAAAAAGAAATAAAACCACCTCGTCCTTTGACTCACGATTTATTCAAAAATTTTGCAGATCGTTTCGATATTGTGGTCAAACAAATTATCATCCATAAATTAGTCGATGGTGTTTTTTACTCGAGTATCATTTGCGAAAGAGATAAAATCGAAGAAATAATTGATGCCAGAACTTCGGATGCTATTGCATTGGCTTTGCGATTTAACGCTCCTATTTTTACCTATAAAAACATATTAGATAAAGCGGGGATTTTCTTAAAATCAAACCCTTTGAATCCCGAAAAGGATTCTCAAGAAATAGAAGATGTGCTTTCAAATCCAGAAACTTTCAAACAGAATGAAGAAAGCAATCAATCTGGAGAAACCTATTCAAAACATAGTTTGCAAGAATTAAATGAACTTTTGGAACAGGCAGTTGAACAGGAAGATTATGAAAAAGCCGCCAAAATCAGAGACGAAATTTCTAAAAGATAATAACAAATTGTTTAATCGGTTAACCGATTAATCGATTAACCGATTAAACCAAGAATGAAACAATATTTAGATTTAGTACAACACGTTTTAGAAAACGGAAATCAAAAAGGAGATAGAACAGGAACTGGAACAAAAAGTGTTTTTGGTTACCAAATGCGGTTTGATTTAGCCGATGGTTTTCCGATGGTGACCACCAAAAAGTTACACCTAAAATCAATTATTTATGAATTGCTTTGGTTCCTCAAAGGCGATACAAATACAAAATATCTTAAAGACAACGGCGTAAAAATATGGGATGCTTGGGCAGATGAAAATGGGGATTTAGGTCCGATTTACGGTCACCAATGGCGCAATTGGAACAGCGAAGAAATTGATCAAATTGCGGATCTTATCAAAGAACTCAAAGCCAATCCAAATAGTCGTAGAATGCTGGTTTCGGCTTGGAATCCGAGTGTTTTACCAGATACTTCAATATCATTTGCAAAAAATGTAGCCAATAATAAAGCGGCTTTGCCTCCTTGTCACGCCTTCTTTCAATTTTATGTTTCTGACGGGAAATTGTCTTGCCAATTGTATCAAAGAAGTGCCGATATTTTTCTTGGAGTTCCGTTCAATATTGCTTCTTATGCTTTGCTAACTATGATGATTGCGCAAGTTTGCGATTTGCAAGTGGGCGAATTCATTCACACTTTTGGCGATGCACACATTTACAACAACCATTTTGAGCAACTCGAATTGCAATTGTCTCGCAAACCAAAATCATTACCAAAAATGATTTTGAATCCTGCTGTAAAAGATATTTTCGAATTTACTTATGAAGATTTCACACTAGAAAATTACGAGCCTCACGACGCTATAAAAGGAAGTGTTGCGGTGTAATTGTATATCAAGTTCAAAAAAATAAATCCTGACTTTTTTCTATAAAAAAACTACAATGAAGATGGATTGCGGTGATTTTTGTTAAGTCTATTAACTAGTTGGAATCAACTTTAAAGAAAAAATTGTGAATAATTGGGTTTTAGAGTTAGAAAAATTAAAAATCAAGGAAAAATTCTCTGTTGAGGAGTGGGAAAATCGTGGATTAAATCCTTCTGAAAAAAGTCTATGCATTAAGCTTGAAAAATCTTTTAATGATTTACTAACAAATTTAATTTCTGCAACCAATATAAAAAAATCTGATAAAGAAATTGAAGACCTTTTCGAACATTATTTCAACAAAATTAAAACAGAGGAATTAGATACAGAGGAAAATGAATTTGTTGTGGATTATTTTGATGAGATTGCTAAAATCTTAAACATTCCAAATATTAATGAAAAATTGAATATTTGGACTTACGGAATTGAAGATTATGACCACGAAAAAGCTGTAAAAAAGCTTTCTGAAAAAGTGTTGTTAGATGCAAGAAAAAAACACGAGATTATTTATACAGAATGTAAAAAATGTAAAGCTCAATTAGAAACTTTTATATTAGAAAGAGATAATAACTTTCCAAGTTTTGAGTTTGACATAATTAAATGTGTAAAATGTTCTGAACTTAATTTACTTGACAAAGGCGCAGGAATAAAAAGATATAGATTTCTTAATTATGAACTTGTAGAAGAATTGCCAAAACAGGAATATGATTTACCTAAAGCTTTAAAAAGACTTGAACAATTAAAAAACAACAAAAATGAAGGAAGCTGCTAACCCAATTCTGCAGATTTTCAATCTTTATCAATAAAAATAAACAAATCAAGTATAAAATTATTTATATAAAAAATACCAATATGCCAACCCCAGTTTCAGAATGTTTGTATTGTCAAAACAACGAAACCTTACACCATTTAATGATTAAAATTTGTGATTTAGAAGTATCACAATTATTCTTATTCAAAGAACAATCCTATGCAGGTCGCTGCAATGTAGTTTATAAAGATCACGGCGTCGAATTTCACGAATTGAGCGATGAACAACGCAATGCCTTTATGCGGGATGTTGCAACTACTGCAAAAGCTATAGCTGCGGCATTCAACCCAGATAAAATAAATTATGGCGCTTATGCAGATTCTATTTCACATCTTCACATGCACGTAGTTCCAAAATACAAAGAAGGTTATGGTTTTGGAGGTGTTTTTGAAATGAACCCACAAAAAACCAAACTATCCGATTCAGAGTATGATGAAGTTATAGCAAAAATAAAAGCGGGATTATAAAACCGGCTTCCATTTTGCTTAAAATGAATAAAATCCGCTTTTCAGCGGATTTTATTATGAGTTAAACAGTTAAAACACCGTTTTCAGTTCCTGCAAATTCATTCCATTTGTATGAATCAGCTTCGGTGTCGTTTACATAAACACCATCTACTAAGTACTTAAATTCATAAGAGGCATCTTTTGCTAAATCAAAAACACCTTTAAAAGTTCCGTTTTTCAATTTTGACAATTCTCCTTCAGCTGGATTCCAATTGTTAAAATCTCCTACAACTGATGCGGTATTTGCTTCTTTAGCTTCAACCGAAAATGTAACTTTACAAACTGGTTTTGTTTTTATAAATTGTTTCTTAATCGACATAACTATTTCATTTTTAGAATTATGGGGCAAATGTAAAATAGATATTTGAGCTTTCAATGTTTAAGGTGAAGTTTTATGAGTATGACAAAAATTTTCACAAAATTAAAATACATTCTTAATTTTAAATTAAATATATTTCCAAATTCAAAATTATAAAACGTTTTCTCTTTTAATATTATTGAATGAAAAATAATGAAATTGCAAAATTATTTTTATCTTTATAATCTAAATCTTGCATTGTGGAAAAAGAACAACACGAACAATACGAATACGCCAGAAAAAGGCTGAAACAAAAAAAAGGACTTTATTTTCATTTTGTCCTACTAATTTTGGGAAGTATATTTATGTTTATTTCCAATCATTTTGCAATTTTTGGAATAACGGCAAATTGGGCTATTTGGGTAATCACATTTTGGTTTTTCCTTTTTGTTTTACATTTTATAAAAGTGTTTATTACGGATCGTTTTATGAATAAAAACTGGGAACGAGACCAAATTGACCGGTTAGTTGGCAAGCAAAAACATAAAATCGACCAATTGCAAAACCAAATAGAAGAAGAGTCTTCTAAAAATCCTCAATAACAAATGATAATTTTGATTGCGGCTGTTGCCGAAAACAATGCTCTTGGCAAGAACAATGACTTACTTTGGCATTTGCCCAAAGATTTCAAACGATTTAAGGAAATTACTTCTGGGCATCATATCATTATGGGAAGAAAAACTTTTGAAAGTTTTCCCAAACCACTCCCAAACCGAACTCACGTTATCATAACTCGACAAAAAGAGTATGTTTGTGAGGGATGTATTGTGGTTCAGGATTTAGAAAAAGCCATAGCTGTTTGTCCTAAAAACGAAGATATATTTGTTATTGGTGGTGGCGAAATTTACTCACAATCCATTCATTTAGCCGATCAGCTTGATATTACAAGAGTGCATCATTCGTTCGAAGCTGATGTTTATTTTCCTGAAATAGACCCAGAAATCTGGGAATTAACTTCTGAAGTGTTTAATCCAAAAGACGAGAAACACCTTTACGATTACACTTTTCAAACATTCGTTAGAAAAATAGTCCTACTATGAATGTTGTGAACATTCAGTCATTTATTTTAAACCATTGAGATAATTAAGGCAATTAAGCTGTGTCTTTCTTAATGATTCTTAATTTTCTTAATGGTTTATTTGTGAGTTGTCTACTGGATTAATTTTAATTTTTTTAGATTTTCACACAAAACCCAGTAGAACCGAAATAATTAATATTTATTATCCAAAAATCTAGTTTACCTTTGCCTCAAATTTTAGAACATGTCAAAAAATATTACACCCTATAAAGATTCTACTTTAAGCAAAAAGGAACAAGTTGCCTCAATGTTTGATACTATATCAGGCAATTACGATAATCTCAATCGGGTAATTTCTTTTGGAATTGACGTGAAATGGCGCAAAAAAGTGTTGAAAATGGTAGCCGATACTAATCCAAAAACCATTTTGGACATCGCAACAGGAACAGGAGATTTGGCAATTTTGATGGCGCAAACTAAGGCCGAAAAAATTGTAGGACTGGATATTTCGGCAGGAATGCTCGAAGTGGGGAAGCAAAAAATTCTAGATAAAAACTTATCTCAACGAATCGAAATGGTTTTGGCTGATTCTGAAAATATGCCTTTTGAAGACCACTATTTTGATGCTATTACGGTAGCTTTTGGCGTTAGGAATTTCGAAAATTTAGAAAAAGGATTGGCTGAAATTTTAAGGGTTTTAAAACCCAATGGCCTATTTGTTATCCTCGAAACTTCGATTCCAGAAAAAACACCATACAAACAAGGCTATACTTTTTATAGTAAAAATATACTTCCAATCATTGGAAAATTGTTTTCAAAAGACGATGCAGCTTACGGTTATTTATCAGAATCGGCGGCGGCTTTTCCTTATGGGGAAGCTTTGAACAATATTTTGAAAAAAATTGGGTTTATAGATGTAGTTGCTTTGCCGCAAACATTTGGCGTGGCTACAATTTATTCAGCTTCCAAAAAATAATATGAGAAAAATAGTTGTTATACTTTTATTAGCCATTACTTCAAAAGGATTTGCACAAAATCCAAATAAGCTTTTTGGCAAAGACCCAATTATAAATCTAGAAAATTTTCAACAACAAACATTATATTTTGGATTTTATTTAGGCTTTAATGCCTATGATTTCAAAATAGATTATAAAACGGTTGGCGAAGACATTCAAGTTAAAACAAGCACGGGTTTCGATGTGGGTCTTATCGCTGATTTGAGACTTCATGAACATGTCAATTTGAGGTTTGAACCTGGGTTGTATTATACGAAAAGAGATTTGCAATATCCTGAAAGTTATTTTCCAACAACACCTTCGTATTCAGATAAATTAAGAGAAGTCAACAGTACAAATCTTCATTTTCCGCTGTTACTTAAATTTTCCTCGCTTAGAACAGGAAATGTCAGACCTTATTTATTGGGTGGTGTTTCGGCAACTTTAAACCTTTCTAGCAATGCCAAATCGATAGACGATAATTATGAAGACAGTTTTAGAGTACAATCTTGGACAACTAATTATGAGTTGGGTTTTGGTATCGATATTTTTTCGGAATACTTCATTTTTTCGCCTTCAATTAGAGGTGTTTTTGGACTAAACGACGAATTAATTCGTGATAATAATCCTGACAGTCCTTGGACTGGCAATATTGAATCTATGAAAACGCGAGCAGTTTTTATTAATTTTTCTTTCCACTAATAGAAAGTGGTCAGAAATTTAGTTTTCAGTTAAAGAAAAAACGAATCACAAAAATCATCCTCGGCGAAATTCACTCAAAATAACAGCAGTGGCAGTGGCCACATTCAAACTTTCGGTTTTTTGTAGTGTTCCGAAACGAGGAATTGTAAGTCTATTTTTTATTAATTTTTCTATTTCTGGTGAAATTCCATTGGCTTCATTGCCCATAATAATGATTCCTTCATGAGGCAAATCAGTTTTATAAATATTGGTTCCATCCATAAAAGTTCCGAAAACGGGTAATTGGGTTTGGCTGATAAAAGTTTCTAAATCAATATAATTTACATTGACTCTGGCAATCGAACCCATTGTGGCTTGAACCACTTTTGGATTGTAAATATCAACCGTTTCTTTGGAACAAATTAATTGACCAATGCCAAACCAGTCACACAATCGCAAAATGGTTCCTAGATTGCCCGGATCACGAATAGAATCGAGTGCTAGAATTAATCCGGATTCTATTATTTTTTTTTCGTTTGGGATTTTAAACACTGCTAAACAAGTATTAGGCGTTGCCAATGCGGTGATTTTTTTCAATTCATGTTCGTCTAAAAGTACTTTTTTATCATTCGAAACTTCATCAAAATCGTTTTGTGTGGTGTACAAATGAACCAATTCGAAATTGGATGCCAATAATTCTTGAATCCCTTTTATCCCTTCGGCAAAAAACAATTGATGGGCAAATCGCTGTTTTTTTTGTTGCAAACTCGTAATTAGCTTTATTTGGTTTTTACTAAGCATAAAATAATGTACTTTTGAATTAAATATCTCTCAGCATTTGAAAAAGATTAGCACAAAAATAGCAACATTTATTGTAATTGGAATAATTATCTCGGCTTGTGATGCCGAAAAACGAGTTCCAAACGGCAAGCAACGTCTAACTAAAAATGAAATTTTAGTAAATGGCAAAGCCTCAAAGAGCGAAGATATTACCAATCAATTGTATCAAAAACCCAATTCAACGTTTCTTGGGTATAAATTGCGATTGAATTTATTTAACCTTGCGACCCCAAATCCAGATTCTGTTTATCAAGCTAAATTTACAAATCACCCCGGAAAATACGAACGAATGTCTAAATGGTTATCGGCAAAACAAGTCGATCGTTTGGGGCAATCTTTTTGGTATCAAGGAATCGATAATTTTTTAAAGAAAACAGGCGAACCTCCAGTTATTGTTGATACAGTAAGAACTAGCAAATCTATTTCGAAAATTGAATACTATTATTTTAATAAAGGTTTTTTTAATGTCAAAGCAAACTACAAATTGGATAGTCTCAGTGCCAAAAAAGCTAAAATAAAATATACTATTACAACCAGTACTCCTTTTTCGATAGATACATTAACAACTAAAATCCAAACACCTGCTCTTGATTCATTATATCAAACAAGGATTTCCAATTCTTTTATAAAATCAGGAAAACAATATAATACCAAAGATTTTGAGGATGAAAAAGAACGAATTACTACACATTTCAGAAATCAAGGAGTGTATAATTTTCAGCCTAATTATGTGACTTTCGATTTAGATACCCTAAACAATAACAAAAAAGTAAATGTCAATTTAATTATCAACGATTATTCCTTTCAAGATAAAGACAGCACAAAAACGGAGCCTTTCAAGATATTCAAAATAAGCGATGTAAACATTTATACCGATTATTCAGCTACTGATAATAGCAATGTTTTTGCTGATAGTACAACCTATAATAATTTCAATTTGTACAGTCACTCCAGGTTAAAATACAAACCGAAAGCCATTACCGATGCGGTTTTTATAACTAAAGGAAGTTTATTTGCCGATTTCAGAACTGTTTTGACAACACGATATTTGAATAACCTCAAGATTTTCAATTATCCTACGATACTTTATAAAATAGATGAAAGAGATTCGACAGCAAATTCTTTAATTGCGAATGTGTATTTGTCACCTCGAAAAAAGTATAGTTTAGGAACTACATTCGATGTGACTCATTCGAATATTCAAGATGTAGGAATTGCGGGAAGTATTTCAGAAACCATAAGAAACGTGTTTAATGGTGCCGAAACACTAGAACTTTCGGCCAGAGGAAACATTGGATCCTCAAAAGATTTGGCTAATCCAGAAAGCAAGTTTTTTAATGTATCTGAATATGGTATTGATCTCAAATTGAACATTCCTCGAATTTGGTTTCCATTTGCTACCGAAAAAATCATTCCTAAAAGTATGATTCCTTCGACATTGGTATCTACAGGTTTGTCTAACCAAAAAAATATCGGTCTCGACAAACAAAATGTTACTGGGGTATTAGCTTATAATTGGAATCCGAAAAGAAATAATACCGCAAGATTTGATATTTTCAATATTCAATATGTTCGAAATCTGAATCCTGAAAATTATTTCAACGTGTATGAGTCTTCCTATAGCGAGTTAAATAACTTAGCGAAAACCTATAACACAAATACGGATTATGTTGACACTGATGGGAATTTGAAAATTGAAGAAGGAACCAAAGGGTTTACCAATGATGTTTTGACAGGCGTAACAGTCCTGCCTCAGCCTGAATATGAAACGGTGAGTAGTATCGAAGAACGAAGAATACGTCTTACCGAAAACGACTTTATACTTTCTACCAGTTATTCTTTTTCAAAAACAACCAAAACAGACCTAAAAGACAATACTTTTTATCAATTCAGAACCAAAATTGAATCGGCAGGTTCCCTTTTATCTTTGGTTTCGAATGCCGCAAACTTGCCTAAAAACCAAAACGGTAATTATGAAATTTTCAACTTAGAATATTCCGAATATGTAAAAACCGAATTCGATTATGTAAAATATTGGGATTTGTCTAAAGAAAAAGTATTGGCCGTTCGATCCTTTTTTGGCATTGCTATTCCATACGGTAATTCAAATAACATTCCGTTTTCAAGGAGTTATTTTGCTGGAGGTTCAAATGATAATAGAGCTTGGGAGCCCTATCGTTTAGGGCCAGGAAGTACTGGGGCGGTAAATGATTACAACGAGGCCAATATGAAAATTGCTTTGAGTGCCGAATTCAGATTCAAAATATTAGGAAGTGTAAAAGGCGCCCTTTTTGCAGATGCTGGAAACATTTGGAACGTCTTTGACAACATTACGGATACAAGAGCCACTTTCGATGGATTTGAAGATTTTAAAGAAATAGCGTTGGGAACGGGTTTTGGTCTTCGTTATGACCTTGATTTTTTCGTAGTACGGTTCGATTTAGGATTTAAAACCTTCAATCCAGCTAATGAAATGGGTAAACGATGGTTTTACGATTACGATTTCGCACATTCTGTATTTAATTTTGGGATAAATTATCCGTTCTAATGCTAATTAATTCTTATTTTTGCTAACTGAAATACAACTTATAATAACAATTTAAACAATTTACAATGGCACACAATATTAAACCAGGCGTAGCTACAGGAGATCAAGTACAAGAAATTTTCAACTATGCAAAAGAAAAAGGATTTGCATTACCTGCAGTAAACGTTACAGGTTCAAACACAATAAACGGAGTTTTAGAAACTGCTGCAAAACTAAATGCGCCAGTTATCATTCAATTTTCGAATGGTGGAGCACAATTTAATGCTGGAAAAGGACTTTCTAATGCAGGAGAAAAAGCAGCAATCGCAGGAGCAATTGCAGGAGCAAAGCACATTCACACTTTGGCCGAAGCTTATGGAGCAACCGTGATTTTACATACAGACCATTGTGCAAAAAAATTATTGCCTTGGATTGATGGATTATTAGATGCTTCGGAAAAACATTTTGCCGAAACAGGAAAATCATTGTTCAGTTCTCATATGATCGATTTATCAGAAGAGCCAATCGAGGAAAATATCAAAATTTGTAGTGGTTATTTAGCTCGAATGAGCAAAATGGGAATGACATTAGAAATCGAACTTGGAATCACAGGTGGAGAAGAAGATGGTGTTGACAACTCAGATGTAGATAGCTCTAAATTATATACTCAACCTTCAGAAGTATCTTATGCTTACGAAGAATTATCAAAAATAAGCCCACGTTTTACAATCGCAGCTTCTTTTGGAAACGTTCACGGTGTTTACAAACCAGGAAACGTAAAATTGACTCCAAAAATCTTGAAAAACTCACAAGATTATGTTCAAAACAAATTCAACACAGGTCACAATCCAGTTGATTTCGTTTTCCACGGTGGATCAGGTTCTACACTAGAAGAAATCAGAGAAGGAATCAGCTACGGTGTTATCAAAATGAATATCGATACGGACTTGCAATTTGCTTTTGCCGAAGGTATTCGTGATTTTATGGTTGACAACATTGATTACCTAAAAACTCAAATTGGAAACCCAACAGGTGCCGATGCTCCTAACAAAAAATACTACGATCCAAGAAAATGGTTGCGTGAAGGTGAAGTAACATTCAACGCAAGACTGGAACAAGCTTTTGCTGACTTGAATAACGTAAATACTCTATAATTTTAGATTTTAGATTTTAGATTTTAGATTCCCTAGTGCAATCTGAAATCTGAAATCTGCAATCTGTAATCTGAAATAAACATGGCTTGGTTTAAAAGAACAGAAAAAGGAATTACTACGGCCACCGAAGACAAAATGGATGTTCCAAAAGGTCTTTGGTACAAATCACCAACTGGAAAAGTTATCGATTCCGATGAATTAGCTCGCAACTTATATGTAAGTCCAGAAGATGGTTTTCATGTAAGAATTGGAAGCAAAGAATATTTCGAAATATTGTTTGACAACAACGAATACAAGGAATTAGATGCAAAAATGACTTCTAAGGATACCTTGCATTTTGTGGACACCAAAAAATATTCCGATAGATTGAAAGATACCATTTCTAAAACCAAATTGAATGATGCGGTTCGAACAGGAGTTGGAAAATCTAAAGGAAAAGATTTAGTAGTTTGCTGTATGGATTTTGCTTTTATCGGCGGTTCTATTGGTGGAGTCGTGGGCGAAAAAATAGCTCGCGGTATCGATTATTCTATCAAAAACAACATTCCATTTGTGATGATTTCAAAATCAGGTGGAGCGAGAATGATGGAAGCGGCTTATTCATTGATGCAATTAGCTAAAACATCTGCAAAACTAGCCCAATTAGCCGAAGCAAAAATTCCTTATATTTCTTTGTGTACCGATCCAACAACGGGTGGAACCACAGCATCGTATGCAATGCTTGGTGATATCAACATTTCTGAACCCGGCGCATTAATTGGCTTTGCTGGACCGAGAGTTGTAAAAGACACTACCGGAAAAGATTTGCCTGAAGGTTTTCAAACTGCTGAATTCGTTCTTGAGCATGGATTTTTAGATTTCATTACACCAAGAAAAGAATTGAAAGATGCTATAAACTTATACATCGATTTAATTCAGAATATTGACGTTAGATAGTTTTCATAAACAGATAAATACCAATAAAAAACCCTGACAAATTATTTTGTCAGGGTTTTTCTTTATGTACTTAGCGTGAAGCTTTGTTAACTTTGCGGTTAAATTTTACAATCCAAAAGCTGCTTTCACTTGATCAACGAAATCTAATTTCTCCCAAGTAAACAATTCAACTTCAACTGTTTTTTCAATTCCTCCTGGAGCAGAAAAAGTTTTGGTAACTGTTTCTGGGGTTCTTCCCATATGGCCATAAGCAGCAGTTTCACTATAAATAGGATTTCTCAATTTCAAACGTTGTTCGATAAAGTAAGGACGCATATCAAAAATAGCTTCCACTTTTTTAGCAATTTCACCATCGGTCAAATTCACTTTCGAAGTTCCATAAGTTTCAATGAAAATTCCCATTGGTTTTGCAACACCAATAGCATACGAAACTTGAACCAAAATCTCGTTAGCAACACCAGCTGCAACAAGGTTTTTAGCGATGTGACGCGTTGCATAAGCAGCACTTCTATCTACTTTACTTGGATCTTTTCCTGAGAAAGCACCACCACCGTGAGCCCCTTTTCCTCCATAAGTATCTACAATAATTTTTCTTCCTGTCAATCCAGTATCTCCGTGTGGTCCGCCAATAACGAATTTTCCGGTTGGATTAATATGATAAGTAATTTTATCGTTGAATAAATGAGCGTATTGAGGATTACTTTTGATAATTCTTGGAATTAAAATCCCAACTAAATCAGATTTGATTTTTGCCAACATCGCAGCTTCTTCATCAAAATCATCGTGTTGAGTCGAAATAACAATCGCATCAATACGTGATGGTTTGTTGTCGTCATCATACTCCAAAGTCACTTGTGATTTTGCATCGGGACGCAAATATTGAATTTCGTTGTTTTCTCGACGGATAACTGCTAATTCCTGTAATAATTTATGAGATAAATCCAGTGCCAAAGGCATAAAATTTTCAGTTTCACTGGTAGCATAACCAAACATCATTCCTTGGTCACCAGCACCTTGTTCTTCTTTATTGGCTCTATCAACACCTTGATTTATATCGGCAGATTGTTCGTGAATTGCTGAAAGAACGCCACAAGAATTGGCCTCAAACATATATTCGCTTTTTGTGTAACCAATTTTTCGGATAACCTCTCTTGCAATAGTTTGAACGTCTAAGTAAGTTTCGGACTTAACTTCGCCGGCTAAGACTACTAATCCTGTGGTTACTAATGTTTCACAAGCTACTTTCGACTCAGGGTCAAAGGCCAAGAAATTATCAATTAATGCGTCTGAAATTTGATCAGCTACTTTGTCTGGATGTCCTTCACTCACAGATTCTGACGTAAATAAATAAGCCATAATAATATAATTTTAAAGTTAAGCGAGGTAGAAAAACAATTGCAGGGAATACTAAAGGAGAGTTTCTGCTTTAGCATTTTTTTAACGAGGTTGCAATCAGTTCAAATTTCTCCTCTAATATTCGACTGCAAATGTATGAAACCAAATTGAATTCCAAATTATTCTTAACTTTTTTTTGAAGATGAAATTAAATTTCAATTGTTGAATATTTAATGATTAGGAATTTTTATGTTATTTTTTTAAAATTGTTTGGATTTCTAAATAAAAGTTTAGACATTTGTCAAACAAAAGAAAAAACAATGAATTTTAATGTTTGCAATATTTCAAAGTCGATGCAGGAAAAATCCTGTGGGTCGTTTATTGCTTAAATTTTAAATCAAAATTATATAGCTAAGCCTCCCACAAAACGGGAGGCTTTTTTTTGAATTATATATAAAACTAATTACACATATAAAATGAACAACTTACAGCAAAAACAAATGAACAAATGCAATGTCAAATCGATGATTTGTGCAAAATCCATGAAATGTTTTGATGTCTGTTGATTCCGAAAGTATAAGTTTAACACAACTTAAAACCCTTTTGGATACCTGTCTAAAAGGGTTTTTTGTTTTTTAAGTCTAAAAGCACAAGAATATTAAAATTAAATACAAATAAATCTAAAATAATAAATTATGAGTACTCCAAAATTCGCAACAAACGCATTACACGCAGGACACGACGTTACTAAAACAGCAGGAACCAGAGCGGTACCTATTTACCAAACCAGTTCTTATGTATTTAATAATTCGGATCATGCCGCCAATTTATTTGGACTTGCCGAAGCAGGATTTATATATACCAGATTAAATAATCCAACAAACGATATTCTGGAACAACGATTAGCAGCCCTCGAAGGCGGAATTGCTGCAGTGGTTACCGCATCGGGAACCGCCGCAATTGCAACGTCATTATTAGTTTTACTCAAGACGGGAGATCATATTGTGGCTTCCAATAGTTTATACGGCGGAACCTATAATTTGTTGAGTGCCACTTTGCCAAGATTAGGAATCACAACCACGTTTGTAGATCCATCGGACGCCAGCAATTTTACAAAAGCAGCTAATGAAAATACCAAAGTATTCTTTGCTGAAAGTTTAGGAAATCCAAAATTAGACGTCTTGGATTTGAAAGCGATTGCAGCAGAAGCCAAAGCTTTTAAAGTCCCATTTATTGTGGACAATACGGTTCCATCACCTTATTTGCTAAACCCAATTGAACACGGAGCCAATATTGTGATTCATTCCTTGACTAAATACATTTCGGGCAACGGAACTTCGCTAGGTGGCGCGGTTATTGATGCTGGAACATTCGATTGGAGCAGCGGAAAATTCCCTGAATTTACAGAGCCCTCGGCCAGTTATCACGGTTTAATTTATCACGAAACTCTAGGAAATGCCGCTTTTATTGCCAAGGTTCGTATCGAAGGTTTGCGGGATTATGGAGCAGCTTTGAGTCCGTTTAATGCCTTCCAGATTATTCAGGGATTAGAAACCTTGCAAGTTCGTGTCCAGAAGCACAGCGAAAACGGATTGGAATTGGCTCAATGGTTAGAAAGTCAAGACGAAGTAGCTTGGGTCAATTATCCAGGTTTAAAGTCCAGTAAATATTACGATTTGGCAACACAGTATTTACCTAAAGGACAAAACGGATTGCTAACTTTCGGCCTTAAAGGAGGGTTCGAAGCAGCCAAGAAAGTAGCCGATGAAACAAAGCTATTTTCGCTTTTGGCCAATATTGGAGACACAAAATCTTTGATTATTCATCCAGCGAGTACCACGCATCAGCAGTTGTCAGATGCAGAGCAGGTCGCCACGGGAGTTACCAAGGATTTAATCAGACTCTCGGTCGGGCTTGAAGACATCGAAGACTTGAAAGCCGATTTAAAAGCCGTTTTCGAAAATTTAAAAGTATAAAAAGTAACATATTTGAACTTAGGAAAACTGAATTCAATATGTTTTTAAAATAAAAAAGTATAACATCAAAAATAAGACATTATGAAAACTCTAAAATATATTTTAACCGCAATAATTCAGTTTTTCAAAAGTTTGAATAGTAAAACAATAGCAAATACTGAGGATTTAGACAATTTTGAATTTACATATCCAAAACTGGGAATCAATTTGAATCAAAATCCAGAAACAAAAAAAGCACCAAAATCTTTGTTGACACAAATGTATTCTGAAGAAAATGAAATACTTTTTATCTGATTATAGTTAGATAAAAAGTCAATAAAACTAGCAACGGGCCAGTCTTGAAATAGGGGCTGCCCGATGCTGTTTTTAATTTCTAAAAAAAACCTAGCAGCCTAAAATTTGGTTGTTACAAAAAATAGTAGTTAATTTGCCCCATTAAGTTCACAAACGTATTGAAATGTTATAAAGAAAGCTCGAGGGAATAGACCCGATGAAAGCTTAGCAACCCTTTGCAAACGAAGAAGGTGCTACATTCTATCCCGATACATCGGGAAAAGATAACAACAAGAAATCATCTAGCATACTTCTAGTTTTCTTTCTAATATTTCCAGACACAAATCAAAAAAATCAAAAAAGATTTGAAATTGGAAAATAAACCAACATCAATTAAATTACAAAATTTTACCACTGAATGTGGCGTGCTTATTCCTTCCATAAACTTAAGTTATCAAGTTTTTGGGCAAGTTTTGAATACAGCTCCTATCGTTTTGGTAAATCACGCCTTGACCGGAAATTCCCAAGTGGTTGGTTCAACCGGTTGGTGGAATAATCTTATTGGCGAAAATAAAACTATTGACACCAATAAATACACCATCTTGGCTTTCAACGTTCCAGGAAATGGTTTCGACAAAACGTACATCGAAAATTATTTGGATTTTACGGCTCGTGATGTTGCCAGACTTTTCTTGGAAGGCATTCGATTGCTGAAAGTAAAAGAATTATTTGCCATAATTGGTGGCTCTGTTGGAGGCGGAATTGCTTGGGAAATGGTAGCTTTGGAACCAAAATTAACCCATAATTTTTTTCCGATTGCTTCGGATTGGAAATCGACCGATTGGTTGATTGCCAATTGTTATTTGCAAGAAAAAATTCTTTGTAATTCGTCCAAACCTATTGAAGATGCTCGAATTCACGCGATGTTGTGTTACAGAACGCCAGAATCTTTCAAGGAAAAATTCCAAAGAAACTCTACCGAATCTTTCGAATCTTTTCAAGTAGAAAGTTGGCTAAATCACCACGGCGAGAAATTGCAAAAACGGTTTCAGCTTTCGGCTTACAAAATGATGAATCAGTTGCTAAAAACTATTGATATTACTCGTGGTAGAACTTCATTCGAGGATATAATTTCTCAGGTGGATGCCAATATTTATATCATCGGAATCAACTCGGATTTGTTTTTTACGGCAAATGAAAATAGGGAAACCTACCACGAAATAAAAAAATTCAAGCACAATGTTTTTTATAGCGAAATCGATTCGCAACACGGACACGACGCTTTTTTGATGGAATACGAACAATTGAACAATTTATTGGATGTTGTTTTTAAAAATAAAAAAAATAGGATGAAAATATTAAAATTTGGCGGAAAATCATTGGCCAACGGAGAAGGAATCAATAAAGTTTTAGATATAATTATCGATAAAAAAAGCAAAGGCGAAAACATTGCTGTTGTGGTTTCGGCTCGTGGAAACGCCACCGATGAATTGGAAGATATTTTGACCATTGCAGCCAAAAATGGCAATTACAAACCTTTGCTGGAAAGTTTCAAAAGCTATCAGCAAGACGGTTATAACGTAGATTTGTCTGAAGAATTTGCTGTTTTAGACAAACTTTTTGAAGGTGTAAGCTTAATTGGCGATTACAGCGAAAAAATAAAAGACCAAGTGCTTTCGCAAGGCGAATTGCTTTCGGCAAAATTGATAACCGCAGTTTTGCAGGAAAAAGGAATTGCTGCTCGTTTTGCAGACACAAGAGAATTGATAAAAACCGATTCAAATTTTGGAGATGCTCAACCATTGGAACAAATTTCGAAGAAAAATGTTGCTCATTATTTCAAAGAAAATAATGATTCAGTAATTATTATCACTGGCTTTATTGGTTCTAACAATAGTGGAGACACAACAACTTTAGGAAGAAATGGCAGTAATTACACAGCTTCTTTAATCGCCAATTATGTCGATGCCGAAGAATTGCAAAACTACACCCATGTTGACGGAATTTACACCGCCAACCCAGATTTAGTTCCCGATGCCAAAAAAATTGACCGTTTGTCTTTTAACGAAGCGAATGAAATTGCCAATTTTGGAGCCACGATTTTACACGCAAAAACTATTATTCCGTTGTTGGAAAAAAACATTCCACTTCGAATTCTGAACACTTTCAACCACGAAAATCAAGGGACATTAATAACTTCAAAATCCAATAAGGAGGGAATTAAAACACTTTCTGTATTAGAAAATGTGGCTTTGGTCAACTTAGAAGGAAGAGGATTGTTGGGAAAAACGGGTGTCGATGCTCGTATTTTTAGAGTAATGGGCGACAATGACATTAGCGTAAGCATCATTTCGCAAGGTTCTTCTGAGAGAGGAATTGGGCTTGTAGTCAACTCCAATCAAGCAACAAAAGCGATGATTGAATTGGAAAAAGAATTCGAAAATGATTTCTATTCAAAAGACGTTAACAAAATCTCGATTACTGATGATGTTTCGGTGATTTCGATTATTGGTCAGGATTTGAGTACTTTCCACAAACCGTACACTTCGTTGATAAAAAACAAGGTGGTGCCTATTCTTTTCAACAATACGGTAACGGGAAAAAATGTGAGTTTGGTTGTGAAAAAATCACAATTGAATAAGGCTTTGAACGTGATTCACGGAGAGATTTTTGGAGTTTCCAAGAAAATAAATATTGCCATTTTCGGTCACGGATTGGTTGGTGGAACCTTGATTAATCAAATTTTAGAATCAGCTGACACTATCGAAAAAAGAAAAGGTATCAAACTGAATGTTTTTGCGATTGCCAACTCTAAAAATCTGCTTTTGAACAAAAACGGAGTTTCTCCAAATTGGAAAAACGAAATTCAAACCAACGGTTTCTCCTATACAATTGATGATGTCATTGCTTTCGCCAATGAAAATAATATGGAGAATCTAATTGCCATAGACAACACAGCAAGTTCCGCCTTTGTCGAAAATTATGTTAGATTGGCAGAAAATAGTTTTGACTTGATTTCTTCGAATAAAGTAGCCAACACTTTGAGTTATAAGTTTTACAAAGACTTGCGAAAAGTATTGGCAGAGAATCAAAAAAATTATTTGTATGAAACCAATGTTGGCGCAGGATTGCCATTGATTGATACGATAAAATTATTGCATCTTTCAGGGGAAAATATCACAAAAATCAAAGGAGTTTTCTCTGGAACCTTGAGTTATTTGTTCAATAATTTTTCTGCCAAAGATGTTCCATTCAGTGAAATTCTGAAAGAAGCTATAGACAACGGTTACACCGAACCCGATCCAAGAGAAGATTTGTGTGGAAACGATGTGGGTAGAAAATTACTGATTTTGGCAAGAGAATTGGATTTGCAAAATGAATTCGAAGAAATCAACATTCAAAACCTAATTCCAGAGCATTTACGTGAAGGAAACGTTGCCGATTTCTTGAATAAATTGAAAGAATTTGATCCAATTTACACCAAAATAAAAGAAGAACAAGAACCAAATCACGTCTTGAGATACATTGGCGAATTGTCCGGAGATTTACAAAACGACAAAGGAAATCTGGAAGTAAAATTAGTTTCCGTACCTTCGGATACGGCGCTGGGTGGATTGAAAGGTTCGGATTCGTTCTTCGAAATTTACACAGAATCCTACGGTGACAGACCAATCGTAATTCAAGGTGCTGGCGCAGGATCGGCAGTAACAGCGAGAGGAGTTTTCGGAGATTTATTGAGATTGTCGGATAAAGGGTAATTTGTTGAGAATTCAGAATTCAGATTAAAAAAAAGTAAAAAATCCGCGGTTGAAAATCCGTTTCATCCGTGTCCAAAAAAAATAAAACAATGAAAGTAACATTAAACAGAGTTAACGAAAACTTCCACTTCGAATTAAAAAACGAACGTGGACATATAGTAAATGTAGATGCGCGTCCTGATTTTGGAGGTAATGATATGGGGCCAAGTCCAATGGAATTAATCTTGATGGGAGCTGCCAGCTGTAGTGCAATCGATATGATTTCTATTTTGAAAAAACAACGTCAGGAAATCACTTCTTTCAAAGCTGATGTGGAAGGCGAGCGTGTACAAGTAGGAGAAGCAAAACCATTCAAAAATATTTACGTAGTTTTTTCATTGGAAGGAAATATCAAAGAAGATAAAGCCGCAAAAGCTGCGAAATTATCATTTGAAAAATACTGTTCGGTGACTAAAACTTTAGAACCAACGGCAACAATACATTATAAAGTAGTTTTGAACGGGGTAGAATTAGCGAAAATCTAATTCCAACAACCAACAACTAAAAACAACAAACAATAAACTAACAATGAACGAACAAGAATTTGGTTTCGAGACCCAAGCCATACGCAATCAATTAGAGCGCACTCAATATTTAGAACATTCCGTGCCTTTGTACTTAACGTCAAGTTTTGTATTCGAAGATGCCGAAGATATGCGTGCTTCCTTTGCCGATGAGAAAGATAGAAATATTTATAGCCGTTACAGCAATCCAAACACGAACGAGTTTGTGGATAAAGTTTGCCAAATGGAAGGTGCAGCGGCAGGTTTTGCTTTTGCTTCTGGTATGGCAGCAGTCTATTCTACATTGGCAGCTTTGTTGAATTCAGGGGATCATATCGTTTCGGCAGGAAGTGTTTTTGGTGCAACACACTCTTTGTTTATCAATTATTTTCCAAAATGGGGAATTGAAACCACCTATTTTGATATTGACAAACCGGAAACGATTGAGAGTTTTATCAAACCAAATACCAAAATTCTTTTTGCCGAATCGCCAACCAATCCAGCGGTCGATATTATTGATTTGGAATTGTTAGGCGCAATTGCCAAAAAGCATAATCTTATATTAATTATTGACAACTGTTTTGCAACGCCATATATACAACAACCTATAAAATGGGGTGCACATTTGGTGGTACATTCTGCTACAAAATTAATGGATGGTCAAGGACGTGTTTTGGGAGGAATAACGGTTGGTGATGCCGAATTGATTCAAAAAATTTATTTATTTTCCCGATTGACAGGTCCTTCTTTGTCGCCGTTTAATGCTTGGGTATTGTCTAAAAGTTTAGAGACTTTGGCCATTCGATTGGACAGACATTGCGAAAACGCCTTGAAAGTAGCCGAGTTTTTAGAGCAGCATCCCAACGTAAGTTTGGTAAAATACCCATTCTTGAAATCACATCCTCAATATGAAATTGCCCAAAAACAAATGAAATTGGGAGGCAACATTGTGGCTTTCGAAATCAAAGGAGGAATCGAAGCGGGAAGAGCTTTCTTGGATAAAATAAAATTATGTTCGTTGTCACCCAATTTAGGCGACACCCGAACCATTGTAACGCATCCAGCCTCAACAACACACAGTAAATTGTCTGTCGAAGAACGTTTGGCAGTAAGTATTACCGATGGTTTGGTGCGTGTTTCCGTAGGATTGGAAACTGTGAAAGATGTAATTGCTGATTTGGAGCAGGCACTTTCTTAAAAATTTATAATTATTGATTCAAACAAAATAGCCCACGGTTTCTACTGTGGGTTTTGTGTTTATTTAATGTTAGAAAGAATCAGAATTCATAAAACATAAATAGGTTTTTGATTCTAGAATTTTGTAAATTTGGGTTCATCTTACTTTTTATGAAGAATTTTCAAATTGTGTCTTGTGAATTTATTGAAGAAAAAGTTTGTTTTAAACATTCAATAATTTGCACTTATAATAATCTAACAAATGAAAAATAGCATTTTTCTGTTTCCTTTTTTTATTTTACTTATTTCTTGTAATCATTCTAAAACTGATTATAAAAGTTCAGCGCTAGATGCCTATAATGATAGTGTTTCCAAAGGATGGAAATTAGAAAAATTGAATAACTTAAAACCTGTAGAGGTTAAAAATGATTTCCTTACAATAGTTACATTACAGAGTCCAGCTGTTTTAGATATAAAAAACGAAAATGATTATTATGATTCTGTGATGAAGGCTAAAAAAATCAATGTTCAGGATGAGAGAAGTTTAATTAAATTATTTGATGAAATCGAAAAAACAAAAATTGGTCCCATTGTAAAAAAAGATATTGTTAAATTTGGAAATTTAAAAAATAATCAAGCTATTGTTTATGTAGATGATATATATAATGATTGTTTCGAAAGGGGATATTGGATTGCATTATCAAATGATAATGGAAAAAATTGGGAACAATATTATACTGGTCTTACTGTAAATAAAAATTATTATTTTAAATCGAATTCTAAAATTCCTTTGTGGAAAAATTCAAACACACTTCAAGTTGAAGCAGCAGAAGTAAAAACAATATCAGAGAGAATACTTCCAAGCAAGTCGGAAGAATTTGCTGCTGTTCGGGATAGTTTAGCTATTCAATTTGATCTTTCAAAAATTACTTTAGATTCCGATAATGATGGTTTGACTAATATTGTTGAAGAAAAAATGCTTTTGAATTCAAATAATTCGGATACTGATGGAGATGGTATTATTGATTCCAAGGATAGAAATCCAAGATTTAAAAGCATAAAAACTGCAAAATCGATTTTGTATGAAGCGTTAATGGAAAAATATATTTTTGAAAATAATGTGGATTATCAAATAGATTTATCTAAACTACCTAAAAAAAGGAATTATCCTCAGAAATACACCAATTCAATTTCTATTTTTGTTACAGATGATATCAATGTCAAAGGACTTGAATTTGATGATGAAACGTTAGTCGTAATGACCTCTAAAGAATACAAAGCATATAAACAGAAATATCCTTTTTCTTTTGCTAAAAAAAACTTTTCAAAAATGTTTTTATGCGACAATGAAAAAAATGTGTATCATATTAAGACATCAAGTTGTATGAGTGGGGGTACGTATTTAATAAAAAAAAATGATAAGGGATGGGAAGTTTCATTTCGTTTTGGTTATATCATATAAAAAATGTTGATTAATTTTTAAAAAAAAACATTAAAAAATGCTCTCAAAAAAAACAAAATACGGAATCAAAGCTTTGACCTTTTTGGCGCGCCAAGAAGACAATACTCCTGTTGCTATTGCTGATATTGCAAAAGCAGAACACATTTCAATCAAATTTTTGGAAAGTATTTTATTGCTTTTGCGTCATTCCGGTTTTCTGGGTGCGAAAAAAGGAAAAGGCGGAGGTTACTATTTGATAAAAGAACCAAAAGACATCAATATGGCAAAAGTCTATCGCATTCTCGAAGGACCAATTGCCTTGTTGCCTTGCGCCAGTCATAACTTTTATGAAAAATGTGACGATTGTACAGATGAATCTTTGTGTGCCGTTCGAAAACTAATGATGGAAGTTCGCGACAATACTCTGATGATTCTAGAAAACAACTCTCTTGCAGACATTGCATTTTAATCAACATTTTTTTTGAATATTATTTTGTTATTTGGAATAAAGTAGTATTTTTGCCAACTAATCTACTAACCCGATAGGGTAATTGATTTAACATACAAATAGTAACAAAATGAGTTTATCAACAGTAAATACGTTATCAGCAAAAACGGCAGATTTTTCCATCGAGGAAACTCTAGCTTTTTTGGCTAATGAATACCAAGGGAAAGTGGTTTTTTCAACCTCTTTCGGACAGGAAGACCAAGTAATTACGGCTTTAATCGCCAAAAACGATTTGCCAATTACCATTTTTACATTGGATACAGGACGGTTGTTTCAGGAAACATATGATGTTTTTCATAAAACAGTAAAAAAATACAAAAAGGAAATCAAAGTTTATTTCCCAGAAGCATCTTCGGTAGAAAAATTATTGGAAACCAAAGGTCCAAACAGTTTCTACGAGTCAGTCGAAAACAGAAAAGAATGTTGTTTTATTCGAAAAGTAGCTCCGTTGACTAAAGCCTTGAAAGGAAATGCCATTTGGATTACAGGTTTAAGAGCTGAACAATCGGAGAATAGAAATAATTTAGACTTGTTTGAATATGATGCTCATTTTGACATTATCAAATTCAATCCGTTATTGAAATGGACTTTAGAAGAGGTTCAAAAATATATTGATGATAATAATGTGCCACAAAACGCACTTCATAAAAAAGGATTTGTAAGCATTGGTTGTGCGCCTTGTACCAGAGCAATTGCCGAGGGCGAAGACATAAGAGCCGGAAGATGGTGGTGGGAATTGAGTCATAAAGAGTGTGGATTGCACCAAAAATAATTTAAAATTTGAATTAAAATAAATAAAGAATAATGAGTTCAATATTAAAAACAAATGCTTTAGAAAGCGAAGCGATTTACATATTTAGAGAAGTAATTTCTCAATTTGAAAAACCAGTTTTACTTTTTTCTGGAGGAAAAGATTCAATCACATTGGTGCGTTTGGCGCAAAAAGCATTCTTTCCCGCAAAGATTCCGTTTCCGTTGTTGCACGTTGACACTGGACATAATTTCCCAGAAACTATCGAATTTAGAGACAGATTAGTGGCTGAATTAGGTTTGGAATTAATCGTTCGTAACGTTCAGGATTCCATCGACGAAGGAAAAGTAATTGAGGAAACAGGTCGTTATTCAAGTAGAAATATGTTGCAGACGACTACGCTTTTAGACGCAATTGAAGAATTCAAATTTGATGCTTGTATTGGTGGTGCGCGTCGTGACGAAGAAAAAGCAAGAGCTAAAGAACGTATTTTCTCGGTTCGTGATGATTTTGGTCAATGGGACGAAAAAAACCAACGCCCGGAATTATTCGATTTATTGAACGGAAAAATTGAAATCGGTCAAAACGTTCGTGTTTTCCCAATTTCAAACTGGACAGAATTAGATGTTTGGAGTTATATCGAGCAAGAAAAAATCGAAATTCCATCCATATACTTTTCACACAAAAGAAAAGTATTCATTAGAGACGGTATGATTTGGTCACATTCTCCTTTTGTTTACCAAGAAGAAGATGAGGTTGTCGAAGAAAGAATTGTTCGATTTAGAACGGTTGGAGATATGAGTTGTACCGCAGCCGTTGATTCGTATGCAGCAACAATTGCCGAAGTTGTTGGTGAAATCAGAACATCAACAATTTCTGAAAGAGGCGCCAGAATCGACGATAAACGTTCGGAAGCCGCAATGGAAAAAAGAAAACAACAAGGATACTTTTAAGAGTTTTTGGTTTTTCGTTTATAGTTTATGGCTATAAACCACAAACAATTAACTACAAACAATAAACAAAACAAGAATGGAAGTTTTAAAAATAGCAACAGCAGGAAGTGTAGATGACGGAAAGAGTACATTAATCGGGAGATTATTATACGACACTCAGTCATTGACTACAGATAAATTAGAAGCAATAGAAAGAAGCAGCAAGCAAAAAGGATACGATTACCTTGATTTTTCATTGGCTACCGATGGTTTGGTTGCAGAGCGTGAACAAGGAATTACCATAGATGTAGCACACATTTATTTTTCGACAGCTAAGAAAAGTTATATCATTGCCGATACACCAGGTCACGTTGAATATACTAGAAATATGGTTACCGGAGCTTCGACTTCACAAGTTTCTATTATTTTGATTGATGCTCGAAAAGGAGTTATTGAGCAAACCTATCGTCACTTTTTTATCAATAATTTATTGCGAGTGAAAGAAGTGATTGTTGCGGTAAACAAAATGGATTTGGTTGACTATTCAGAAGAAGTGTACAACAAAATCAAAGCCGATTTTCAAGCCTTGAACGCCAAAAGCACATTCAAAGAGCAAGTCGTAAGTTACATTCCATTGAGTGCTTTGACAGGTGATAATGTGGTAGAAACATTAGGAAAAATGCCTTGGTACACTGGACAAACGATCTTGCAACACCTAGAATCTTTAGAGCCAACAGATGTTTTCGAAAAAGGAAAAGTTCGTTTCCCAGTTCAAACGGTGATTCGTCCAAAAACCGAAGACTACCATGATTTTAGAGGATATGCTGGAAAATTATACGGAAATAATATTAAAGTTGGTGATGCCGTAACCGTACTTCCTTCATTGACCGAATCGAAAGTTTCGAAAATTCATTTTTTCGACCAACAATTTGACGAAGCCACAGCAGGTTCTTCAGTTGTTTTGGAATTGGAAAATGACATCAATGTAACTCGTGGCGATATGATTGTAAAATCAGGTGAATTGCCTAGAGTCGAAAAAGATATTAATACGACAATTTGCTGGATGGACAGCAAAAAATTGGTTGCAGGAACAAAATACATCGTTCAACATAATACGAATAGAGTTTTGGCAAAAATTGATGCTGTAAAAAATACCATTTCTACAGATTATTCAGGAACAAAAGAAGCAACTCAATTAGCAATTAACGAAATTGGTGAAGTGACTATAAAATTGAGCAAACCATTATATTTTGACGCATACAGCGAAAACAAATCAAATGGAGCATTCATATTAATTGATACCGCGACCAATACAACGGCAGGAGTTGGATTTATTAAATAGTGAATAGTTCGAAGTTCAACCCAACTATAAACTACAAACACAAACAGAAAACATGCAAAGTTTTAGAACCGAAATAGAAAATCCGATTGTTCAAAAAGACATCATCGATTTAGAGAGAAAAATTGCTTTATTCCGTGAAGGAAAAATTGATGACGAACGTTTTCGTAGTCTTCGTTTAGCACGTGGCGTTTATGGTCAGCGTCAGGAAGGTGTTCAAATGATTCGTATCAAATTGCCTTATGGTAAAGTGACGAGTGAACAACTATTGCGAATTTCAAAAGTTTCTGATGAATATTCAAGAGGTCGTTTGCACATCACAACGCGTCAAGATATCCAAATTCACTTTGTGAGTTTAGACAGAACTCCTGAACTTTGGGCTGAATTGGAGAAAGACGATGTTACCCTTCGTGAAGCTTGCGGAAACACCGTTCGTAATATTACAGCAAGCGAAAATGCAGGAATCGATCCAGAAGAACCTTTCGATGTGTCGCCTTATGCTCACGCTTTGTTTCAATTTCTGTTGAGAAATCCAGTTTGTCAGGAAATGGGACGAAAATTCAAAATATCATTTTCATCATCGGACAAAGATACCGCTTTGAGTTATTTGCACGATTTAGGATTTATTCCAAAAATTGTCAATGGAGAAAGAGGATTCAAAATAATGTTGGGTGGTGGATTAGGTTCTCAGCCACACCACGCCGAATTGTTATCGGAATTTGTTCCTGTAAATCAAATCATCCCAACTACCGAAGGAATTTTGAGAGTGTTTGACCGTTTTGGAGAAAGATCAAAACGTTTGAAAGCACGTATGAAATTCTTAATCAAAGATTTAGGTGCAGAAGCCTTTTTGAAATTGGTCGAAGAAGAGAAAAAAGCCTTGTCTTGTAAATCTTTCGAAATTGATACAACCGCATTCGACGGGCCAATTCCAGAACCGTTGAAAGTGGCTCCAAAAGTTGAAATCGCTGATGTTGCGGCTTTCGAAACTTGGAAAAAATCGAATGTATTTCAACAAAAACAAGCCGGATATGTTGCCATCGGAATCAAAGTTCTTGTTGGCGATTTTTATACTGATAAAGCCAGATTGTTGGCCGATTTGATTAAAAATTATGGTGCTAATGAGTTGCGTTTTTCATTAAGACAAGACATTCTTATTCGTAACATAAAACAGGACAATTTAGTCTTCTTTTACCAAGAATTAGAAAAATTGGGGTTTGTGGCTTTAGGATACAATTCAACTGCCGATATTACTGCTTGTCCGGGAACTGATACATGTAATCTTGGGATTGCAAGCAGCACAGGAATCGCAACAGAACTAGAAAGAGTTTTGGCAGCCGAATATCCACAATACAACAATAACAATGACATTACCATAAAAATCAGTGGCTGTATGAATGCTTGCGGGCAACACAATATGGCGCACATTGGTTTTCAAGGAATGTCGATTAATTCTGGAAAATTAGTTGCTCCGGCACTTCAAGTGTTATTGGGTGGAGGAAATTTAGGAAATGGTCAAGGAAGATTTGCCGATAAAGTAATCAAAATTCCGAGTCGTCGTGGACCAGAAGCCTTGCGTTCTATTTTGAATGATTTCGAAGCGAATGCCAACGGAATATCGTTTTTGGATTATTATGATGCCAAAGGCGAAAAATATTTCTTCGATTTATTGACACCACTTGCTGATATTACGAATCTAACCGAAGAAGATTTTGTTGATTGGGGAAATGCCGATAATTATGTAAAAGCCATTGGTGTGGGCGAATGTGCCGGTGTTGTAATTGATTTGGTTGCTACTTTAATTTTCGAAGCCAAAGATAAATTGACTTTCGCACACGAAGCTTTAGAAGAAAAAAAATGGTCTGATGCCATTTATTTAACCTATGCAGGATTTGTAAATGGAGCTAAAGCGTTGTTACTTTCCGAAAATCAAAAAACAAATGCACACGCAGGAATCATCGATTTATTCGATACTGTTTTTGTGGAAACTAATAAAATTGCGTTGAATTCTTCTTTTAAAGATTTGGTGTATCAAATTAACCAAAACGAACCTTCAGAGGAATTTGCCAAAAAATACATTCAAGAAGGAATTGCCTTTTTCGAAAATATTGAAAGCTATAGAACAAAAGATTTAGCAAATGAATAACATCGTAAAACCCAAAGTAACTTTAGTAGGTGCTGGTCCCGGTGATCCAGATTTGCTGACTATCAAAGGCGTAAAAGCTCTTGCTGAAGCTAATGTGGTTTTGTATGATGCTTTGGCAAACGAGGAAATATTGGCGTATGCCCCAAAAAAATCCATCAAAATATTTGTTGGAAAAAGGAAAGGCTGTCACGAATATTCGCAAGACCAAATCAATCAAATGATTGTGGATAATGCACTGACTTATGGAAATGTGGTGCGACTAAAAGGTGGCGATCCCTTTATTTTTGGTCGTGGAAGCGAAGAAATTGAATACATTGAAAGTTTTGGAATTCCAACATTTGTTGTTCCCGGAATTTCCTCATCGATTGCTGTTCCAGCAAATCAGGGAATTTCTTTGACCAAAAGAGGCGTTTCCGAAAGTTTTTGGGTGATTACAGGCACCACTTCGGATAGAAATTTATCAAAAGATGTGACTTTGGCAGCCAAGTCAACAGCAACTGTCGTAATTTTGATGGGAATGAGTAAATTGGAACAAATTATTACTTTGTTTCAAAACGAATCCAAAGGAGAAACTCCCGTTGCGATTATTCAAAACGGAACAATGCCTAATGAAAAAACTGGTTTTGGAACCATAGATACAATTTCACAAGTGGTAAAAGATAACAATTTGAGTTCGCCAGCCATAATCGTCATTGGCGAAGTCGTGAGAGAACGCAATAAATTAAAAGGATTTTACAAGGAATTTATTTCCAATAAGGTTTGCGCAAGAGAATAATGGAAAGAAACGAACTATACCCAATTTTTCTAAAACTACACCAACTCAATGTACTCATTGTTGGTGGAGGAAATGTTGGTTTGGAAAAACTTTCGTTTATGTTAAAATCCAGTCCCAACGCCAATGTTGAGGTAGTGGCACCAAAGTTTTTACCTGAATTAGAAGCATTGGCTCAAAACCATCCTTCGGTAAAACTGACTTATAAAAAATTCAATCGGTGGATGCTTCGAAAACGCAATATGGTTATTGCTTGTACTGATGATTTGAAAGTCAACAAGCGAGTTTATGATTTATGCCGAAAAAGATATCTGATTTGCAACATAGCTGATACGCCACCATTATGTGATTATTATTTGGGTGGAATCGTGACCAAAGGAAATGTAAAAATTGCCATTTCCACCAACGGAAAATCACCAACAACAGCTAAAAGATTACGCGAATTCTTCGAAGAAATTATACCCGACGACATCAATTCAATGGTCGAAAACTTGAACGAATACCGCAAAACCCTGAAAGGAAATTTCGAAGAAAAAGTTCAGAAAATGAACGAAATTACAGAAGCCTTAAAAAACAAACAATAAATTCCATAGAAATGATAGGTTCTGTAGCAATGGATTAAATATAATCCGTTGAAAATTATATTGAACACATATATTCCAAAAACAAATAACGCAACTCAATATCTGCTTCCCTTCTTCAGAAAAGAGTGGATTGAGAAAAAAATTAAACAAAATGATTAAAACAGATATACTTATAATAGGAGCCGGACCAACGGGATTATTCGCCGTTTTTGAAGCAGGATTATTAAAATTGAAATGCCATATTTTAGACAGTTTACCGCAACCGGGAGGGCAATTATCTGAATTGTATCCCAAAAAGCCTATTTATGATATTCCTGGCTTTCCAGAAGTATTGGCAGGAGATTTGGTTAATAATTTAATGGAACAAATCAAGCAATTTGAACCTGGATTTACACTTGGGGAACGAGCAGAAACTATCGAAAAACAAGAAGATGGCACCTTTATTGTAACCTCTGATAAAGGAAAAAAATTCCACGCACTAGTAGTGGCAATTGCTGGTGGATTAGGTAGTTTTGAACCTCGAAAACCAATTATCGAAGACATCGAATTTTACGAAAATAAGGGTGTTAAATACTTTATCAAAAACCCGGAAAAATTTAGAAATAAAAGAGTAGTTATCGCCGGCGGAGGAGATTCAGCTTTAGATTGGAGCGTTTTCTTGTCGAACGTGGCTTCTGAAGTGACTTTAATTCATCGCAGAAACGAATTTCGTGGTGCTTTAGATTCTGTTGAAAAAGTTCAAGAACTAAAAAACTTGGGGAAAATCAAAATGATTACTCCCGGAGAAGTAGTTGGTTTGAATGGAGCAGAACATTTAGAATCTATCGATGTAGAAATCAACGGAGCACACAGAAACATTCCAACCGATTATTTTATTCCACTTTTTGGATTAACACCAAAATTGGGACCAATCGCAAATTGGGGATTAGAAATCGAGAAAAACGCCATCAAAGTAAACAATGCCCTAGATTATCAAACCAATATCCCGGGAATTTTTGCGATAGGCGATGTCAATACTTATCCCGGAAAATTGAAATTGATTCTTTGCGGATTTCACGAAGCCACTTTAATGTGTCAGGCGGCATATCAAATTATCAATCCCGGAAAGAAATACTTAATGAAATACACCACCGTTTCAGGAATCGATGGATTCGACGGAACTCGTAAAGAAGCACCTAAAGCCGTTGTAAAGGCAATAGATTAATACAATGTTGATGCACAATTTGGGCATCAATATTCATAAATATATACAAATATGACACAAGACGTAACAATAAAAATTACCGATAGAGAAGGAATAACCCACGAAGTACAAGCGCCAACCGATATGAATATGAATGTCATGGAACTTGTGAGCGCTTATGAATTGGCTCCAGAAGGAACCATTGGAATTTGTGGCGGAATGGCTATGTGTGCTTCTTGCCAATGTTATGTTTTAAACCAAGTGCCTTTACCAGAAAGGAATGATGATGAAGAAGCGATGCTTTCAGAAGCCTTTAATGTAAAAGTCAACAGCCGATTGGGATGTCAAATTTACATAACCAATGCTTTAGAAGGATTAGAAATTGCACTCGCACCAGAATCATAAGCCTCAAAAGCGAGATTCATCTCTCAGTTTAGACTGAATTTTCATTCTTTTGAAAAGAGTATCAATCTATTTCCGCAGTACAACACACCTTGAGGCTACTCAAAGCAAAGACTCAAAGCAAATTAGATATTATTTTATATTTTAATTTTTAGTATTACCTTTGTTGCGCCTATAAAATTATTAATAGTTATCACGAAAGCCAGAGGGAATAGACCCAACGAAAGCTTAGCAACCTATTCATTTTCAGAGAAAAAGGTGCTACATTCTATCCCAATTATCGGGAAAAGATAACCAAGAGAAAATTTCTCCCTTTCCACGATAACATTTATAATTTTTTGAACACAAGTTTTTTTTGGAGCTACTTCCTGCTGTACGTTGCAATCTTTTGTTTTTTTAAGAAAAAAAACAAAAGGATTTTCACTTCCATCAGGGCTAATCAGAAAATGCAACGAATATTTAATTTTTAAAATAAATGCTTTGCGCCTTAGCGTCTTAGCGGCAAAAAATAAGTTATGCCAAACATTCAAGAAGAAATCAAAAAACGAATTCTCGTACTCGACGGAGCAATGGGAACAATGTTGCAACGCTATAATTTTTCCGAAGAAGATTTCCGAGGAGAACGTTTCAAAGATTTTCCACATTCGCTCAAAGGGAACAACGATTTGTTGTCCATCACCCAACCAAAAGCGATTAAAGAAGTTCACGCTTTGTATTTCGAAGCCGGAGCCGATATTGTGGAAACCAATACTTTCTCAGGAACAACTATTGGTATGGCAGATTATCATTTAGAGGAATACGTTTATGAATTAAACTTTCAATCGGCAAAAATTGCCCGAGAAGTAGCCGACGAATTCACAGCCAAAAATCCAGACAAACCTCGTTTTGTTGCCGGTTCCATTGGGCCAACAAACCGAACTGCGAGTATGTCTCCAGACGTGAACGACCCAGGTTACAGAGCCGTGACTTTCGATGATTTACGAATTGCTTACAAGCAACAAGTCGAAGCATTGATCGATGGTGGCGTAGATTTACTTTTGGTAGAAACTATTTTCGACACGCTAAATGCCAAAGCAGCACTTTTCGCCATCGAACAAGTCAAAGAAGAACGCAATATTGATATTCCAATTATGGTTTCAGGAACGATTACGGATGCTTCCGGAAGAACACTTTCAGGGCAAACGGTGGAAGCTTTCTTGGTTTCGGTTTCACATATTCCGTTATTGAGCGTAGGTTTCAATTGCGCTTTGGGTGCGGATTTATTGAAACCCTATTTGCAAACTTTGTCACAAAACACTTCATTCAACGTTTCGGCTCATCCGAATGCGGGATTGCCAAACGCTTTTGGAGAATACGACGAAACACCAGAGCAAATGCAAGCGCAAATACGCAGTTATTTGGATGATAATTTAATAAACATCATAGGCGGTTGTTGCGGAACAACACCAGGACATATCAAATTGATTGCTGATATTGCCAAGGA
>Ga0209717_1000393_pt1 | contig 53928 bp, 59 predicted proteins | sample AD_UKC048_MetaG_FD_184418 | JGI IMG/M metagenome (GOLD analysis project Ga0209717, IMG submission 184418) | Active sludge microbial communities of municipal wastewater-treating anaerobic digesters from USA - AD_UKC048_MetaG (SPAdes) (version 2) | ecosystem: Engineered > Bioreactor > Anaerobic >...
ATGTGGAGTTCCAGCATGAAAAATATAATATAATGAATCATCTTCTACTGAAATGATTTCGTCTACATGTTCAAATTTATCTCTCATTTTTTACGAACCCCCTTTAGATCTTGTACATATAAGTCTCTTTGTTTTGTTAATTTCATAATTTTTTCAATTTCCATAGGATCTGGTTCTACTTCGACAAATTCTCCATTTTGGTACATCCTTAAATATATCTTATTTAATGAAGTTGGCTGTACGCTGTATTCTAAACAAAAATAAGCAGCATATATAAATAATTGTTGAATATATGTTGTACCTGCACCCGTTTTTAAATCATGTATTCTTAAAATTTTTTCTTTTTCATTATAGGATATAGAATCGGTTGTTCCGAACGCATTTATACTATAATAAAGTATTACTTCTGATGACATATGAAAACCAATAGCATCATTTACATACGGAATTAAACTTGCTAACAAATATTCTGAATCATATGCATATTTTGGTACAAAATTTTTATACATACACATATCAATTAAATGTTTATCTGTCTTAGTTAATTTAATTCCACCACAAATACAGTCATGAGCTAACTCATGAATTGCTGTTCCAATTAGTTGTGAAAACTGTGTAACGAATCTTGCTTCAAGTGTCTTGTCGTCCCAAGTAATCCATCGCCATTGACTTCCTCCCAAAAACGAATGCTTACCTTCTAACTCTTTATGATTGTTCCATAACATTATTTGGTTTCTCCTTTGAAATGATTTATTAATTCCTCAAGAACTTGCTGCTCGTTCTCAGGATATACAAAAGATGAATAGCCCATGTTTCCCATAAGCTCTATGTAATATAATTGATTTGGTTGTCTGTGTGCATGCTTTGTTCTTTTGATTTCTAAAGTTGCCCACCGTTCACCATAAAATATTGTCCAATCTGGAATACCTTGTAAATATCCCGAATCATTCTTTATAATAATACATTGTTTATAATTTGTATTTGGTAATAAAGCCCTTACCTTGTTTAAAAACTCTTTTTGATATTCGCTTTCAAGCATGAGTAATTGCTCCTTTCAAAATTACATAATATAAAGTCCGTGATTTTATTTTTCACTTTCTTCCCATAAAGGCCCATGTTTTAAATGCGAAAAGCAAAAAATAAAGAACCATGTTTTAAATGGTCCCTTTAAATGTTGCTAATATTTAAAATCAATCCTAGTTCTTTGGAAAGGAGGGGTCGATTGAATAACTCTATTAGCTAACAAAGTTTAAGTCCGAGTTGGTCCTAGTTCTTATTTTTTAATAATTATGTCTTAAGAATAATTACTAAACATAAGGCTAGTGTGACAAGTAAAAATAAATTTAATACGATAAACATTATAGAGCCCGTTGGGGATTTCTTAATAAAGACTGACCACATTAATGCTTTAACGATCGTTATAAACATAGCAACACTAATTAACACAATCATGATAATATCCTTTCTAACAAATTAAATAGCCAGATAACCAGAAAATTTTGTAAAAACATTACTCCTATATAATTTATCATTTTCTATAGCGTAATATATATACTAGTAAAAACTGGTTATTTGGTTTTTTTTCGTGCACATCTACAAATTATTTTTTTTAAAAAACCACTTTTTATTGTCGTTTAGCCACCTTAAAGCCATGTTTCTGGCTATTATCGGGCATATTATAGCTAAATTTCCAGAATTTTTACTGAAAAACTCCATAGCCAGAAATTTTTTAAAAACTGGTTTAAAACTGGTTATTATCCAATTTTATTTTAATTTCGGGAATTTTTTGTTAATTGTAATATATTCTTTTATAATGGCCGTCTGGTCTCGTAATCGTTTCCAGTCCTTCTGTCCTTCTCGTGCCCACGTTGATGGAATATACTCATTAGGATTTTTAAAGTGGGTGCATTTGATTGCGGTGCAGGTGAATTCTTTTTCCGGATACTTATTATGAAGAAGCCAAGAAAATATTGCATCTTCAAAGCCTTCATTTTTTTCAGCATCAATATCTACCATTGGCTCTAGCTTATAAATATACTTTGAGATAGCACAACCATTCAATTGTGAAGACGCGTATTGCAAAAACATAAATTTGTCCGGATTAGCTTCCAATGAGTCAAGATATGCTTTTCCGGGATTGTCAACTAAATATTGAATGAGCGCATCGTCATCAAACATTATAAGGTAGTTGTAATTAGACTCTAAAAATTTTTCACGTAAAACATGCCTAGCTTTAAGAATACCAAGTTTCTCATAATAATGACGAATTATCTTATATTGTTTCGGATAATACGTATTCCAGTTTTGTGCGATAACAAGTACGGGTACATCAGGTAAAAACTCAGTCAATTTCTTCAAGAGTCTCTCAAAACGTGTTATACGTTGAGATCTATCCGGTTCTTTATCTGGAAAATAACTAATAATTCCAATTACTGGTCTAGATATGGTCTCCATTATTTTGCCCCATCCTTAATACTGATACGATCACTAATTACGGCATATTCTGCTACGACGTGTTTGTGACGACCTTCGGAATATAAGGCGGATAGTAACTTGACTGCTGTTTCGTCTGATACCAGAATCGCAAGAGACTTCTTGTAGGTTTCCTTATAAGTGAAGCCATTAACGAACGAGAATCCTTTTAAATAGATTGGAGTTCCAAAAAGCCTCCTCTCCAATACAATAATTTTGTCTTTCATTTTTATGTCCTCCTTATGGACTGTTAATCTTTTACTTCCTCTAGTCGTTTCTTTTTAAAGTTCCATCTATAACTGTAGGTAACTGGAGTATATGGAAATTTAATCTTTGAATTTAACTTATCTCTTAACTTTCTTACTTCAGAAAAATAAAGCTTTACATCTTCATCGTCATCGTCCAAAGTTCCCGGATCGTCAACTGGCGGATATTTTCTCCATACATCATCAAAGTTAATGACATTGAGAATTCCATTAAAATGATATCTAATTAATTTATTACCGTGCTCAGATACTTCTTTAAATACGCGATAGTCACGTTTATTCTGTAAATGATAACAATGACGACCACCATAAACAATTTCACCGTCATCCCATTCATCATCAGTACCAGTTAATGGAGTAAGTGGCGTATGAGAACAAAGCTTTTTAATTAATTCCAATGTTATTTCAGCTGACATGCCACTGTGTCCTTGTTTGGAGAACTGTTTAGCTATTTTAGCGGCCGCCTTAATACAATAGATAGCATACTTAGTAAATATCTCATCGCCATCTTCAACTTGACCACTTTTTTCATGTGCCATAGCTAATTTGACTTCATTGTCAATCCAGTCACTTGATTTCTTTGAATCTCGTTTAGCACGAAACAATTTCAAAAAGAAATGCCTAATTCGTTGGAACAAACTAGGTCTGAATTTCTTTAATTTTGGTACAGCATCACAACAATTAACACACTCACATTTTTCATTGCTCATAATATTTCTCTTTCTAGCTTTCGCTATTTAATTTAGTATCTTTTTCTAAGTTCATCGGAGACCATAGTAATCCGGTTTTAACTTTCCATATTTCTGTCATGAAAACTCTGATTCCTTTAGTATTTCCTATGGATATCGAATAATTATTTACACCGTCATATGTAATTACAATATTATCATATGAATTTTCGGTATAGATTGTAATCTTTTTTCCTAAGGAATCTTGGCAGACACTAAGCCGCCGTCCAAACTCATCATATTTCCTTTTTATAACTTTCATTACATGTTCCTATTCTTTCTTTTAAGAAGCTCATTAATTTTGAGCAGTGAGTATCCAATGTAAATGTCCCCAATAATCTCAATATCAGTTAAGTTTCTGTGAACACTTACTCTATGGGTTTTAGTATCTCTGAAAATAAACCGACAACCAGAATACTCGACTGCGTATTCACTTTCTTTTTGAGTTTTGACATTAATAGCACTTACACGAAAGCCTTCAAATATTTCATTGCAATTAATATCATATAATCCGGTGCCTTCCATGAGTTCTACCTCATCAAACCTGAACCAACGTTGTCGGCCACGTACCCAGTTACTGAAAAATACTTCCTTATTAGCGAAATTAATAGTATGCACATCAAAAATATTGTTAAATTTTTTAATATATGCTTTATAGTGTAAATCTTTCATAAAATTCTCCTTTCTATAATATCCTAACTTAATAGGTATTGAATTTAGCCTTAACTCTGCTGCGTTAAGTTGCTTTTAAAATGCTGCTTATTTTGTTTTAGTATTTAACTCGTGTAGTTTATTAAGACACGCCGCCGCTAATTCCGTATCAAATGTAATTTTACTTTGTGTTTGATAGCACCAGGAATTATTGTTATATATCTTTACAAATATTATTTCTGAATTTCTGGAATAATGAGAATGCCCCACAGTATTTAGGTCTACAGATACAATTGTTCCAAAATATATTATGCGTGTATCATCTTTAAAACTAACAATATATCCAAGATCTTCCAAAGTTTTATTTACTGCAGTGTCAATATCATCAACCGCGTCCAACGGAATTATTGTTATATTATGTATTAACGCCCATGATGCAGTAATAAAACAATTATTCCAAACCCAATAATCTAAACCAGCATTAGATTCAATTTTTGTAGTATATAATTGATGAGATATTCTACGTTTATCAAGCATTTCAATTAGTCTATTCTTTTCATCATCGTTTCTAATTTTAATAGCATATGCTCTATTTTTTATGATGTTTTCTAATTTTACTTTTATCATATATTTTTCCTTTCTATTTTCCAATATTTACCTTCATAAAATAGTTTAAAACCTGGAAACTTTTTCTCGGCATCTTCTAATGTATGACCAGAAATATGATAATACAATTTTTTGTATAATATGTCTGCCCCATATTTTCTAGTAAGTTCTTTTTCCGTAATCTCTCTTGATAGTTTATTTTCCATTATTTAAAATCTCGTCAAAAAGCATTGTAGATGTAACATCGTCTGTCATATAAGTTCTTATCTCAGCCCAGATGTCAAGATCTCCGTTTCGTATGGAATTACTTTCTTTTTTTATTATTTCTAATTTTGGTAAACCGTTTTCGTCATAGTCAGTAAATGTACATCCAGGGCAAAAGAAACGATTAGTTTTAGCTGAATAACGTATTTGGCATCCGCAATTAGGGCATTTCATTTCTAATGCCTTTTTATATTTTTCTTTAGTACTAATTAACTTATACATCAATCATTTTAACTCCTTCGCTATGAATATGGTCGCATCGTAATCTGGGTGCACATATCGGACAATGTAGCCTCGGTCTAAATCGGTCTTATTGGCTCTTTGATGGTCGTCTGCATACACAACCACTTCATAGCCTTCATTGACTAACAAACTGACCAATTGTTGCATCTGACGCTTTCCCGCAATCTCGATGCGTTGAGGCACTACTTTCTTTCCCATCGCTTATTCCTCTTCTACCTTTTCATAGGTCTTTTCAAAGATATCGGGTTTGCAAGGATAGAACTCGCCGTTGACACCCTTGATAATGTGATCGCCAACACAAACTTTCATATCACCTTCTAATGTGTGAATTGCCAATATTTCCATCGGAATACTTTTAAATCCACATCCATCTGCATCAAACTTTGTTTCATAATACACAAAGGAATATATTTTATCTAAGGCAAATGCTTTCACTTCTTCAAGATTATCGCCTGTGTATTGAACTGCCTCGACTTCGATTGGTTTCTTACGGTATTTCATATTAATTTTCTCCTTTATAAATATTAATACATAATTGGTGGATCCTGCAGGACTCGGACCTGCAACCAACCGGTTATGAGCCGGGAGCTCTGCCAATTGAGCTAAGGATCCATTTTTAGCGCCCACTATCTCTCTAGAAGATAATGTATTATTTAATCTACGCGGGAATGGTTACTAGTATTTTTAACAGGCATTCTCATGCGGTGTTAATACCGATTCCCCCGGCGCTCACAAGTATCTTACCGTAGCCAACGCGGATTTCCTTGATTGCTGTTGGAAGCCTACATGATTGATCAGATCATGGCTCGATGATTCTAGCCTACATCAAGTTCGGCTTGCCCATAACTTGTGCATGGGTCGGTTTTAAAACTCTCGCGAGTTTATGGGCTTCTTACCGTTGCCACTCCAATAGTCCGCCGCGTAGGATCACCCTCGGCTTTTGTTTATTTGTTTGCCCCGGGAAGTGCAAAGCGGACAATATGTCGGTTTTTGAATTCCTAAGAACTCCCGGCTTTCCGTCGCCGCGTCTACTCATTCGCCGCGCGGGAAGATCACCCCGGGCCATTGTTTATTTGACTACGTATCAGGTAGAGCGAATGATTAAATTTTTGTATTATTTAATGTATGGGTCGGTTTTAAAACTCTCGCGAGTTTATGGCTTACCGTTGCCACTCTTGTCGTCCGCCGCTGAGATGACCACTTTCAGCTATTGTGAAATTATTTGCCTCACGGAGGCAAGGCGGACAATATAGCGTTCAGCCACTTTTATTTTTTTATTTATCCCACTCCATTGCTTCAATTACATCTTCATAATAATATAAAGACTGATGACGTCGATTTGACTCTTCCGGAGAAGTGCACGCATTAATTCTGTTTACATCTGCTTGAGCTTTTATTTTACTAGATAGGAAAAACTTTTTAACTTTCTTAAGCTCGCAGTAGGGCATAGTACACAGCTTTTTAACTATATTTCTAATAATTTTTTGATCATGGTAATTCATTTTTATTTTCCTCTTCTGGATCGGTCTTCGCGTCTTGTTTTGGAAATTCTGGAGCGAAAGACCTCTCGTTAAATTTTTTCTTTCTATTTAAAGCATTATTTATTGCCTTATCTATTTTTGCATCAGACTTCAAATGGAAATAATATAGGTATACGAATGGCGTATTAATTCGATCAATTCGACCAGCTGCCTGAATCATAACTTTATACGAGTAATTTTGCGAATAAAATATCATAGTGTCACACTCGATACAATTCCATCCCTCATTACCGGCAGTATATTGAACCAAATAAACCCAACGATCACTTTTCAGTATTTCTTCATGATTATGACCGTTCCATTCAGACATCGGATAATCATGAAATAAGTCTCGTAGAATATCTAACTCGTAATTGTAACTATAAAACACAATAACTTTTTTATGAGTTTTTACTATATCTAAAACGGCATGTTTTCTAGAAGCATCCGAATTAACGAGTCGTCGAAGACATAAGCAATACTCATTTGCATTTTTTATTGGTGTACTAGTATATATATTCCATCTATTTTTTGTAATGTAATCATAATTGTACTTGTCATAGTCACATAGAATATTTTCATGTAGTGGTATGGTAAGTCGTCTAAATGACATATTTACTAATATAGAATTACGCATTTTAATAAGGACACCCTCATTAACATATCGGTCTATCTTTGGAAAGTTTGTAAACGGAGAATATACGACGTGTTGACGGCAAAAATCAGTTTTGTTTTTAAAGAAACCGTTCGCTATAAACACAGCCGAATAATCTGACCAAGTATCTCCAGGAGTTGCAGTCAGCAGCACCCATTGGTTTGACTGAGCTAACTTTAAGAAAGTTTTAGCCCATGCACCAGATCCTATGACTCGTTGTTCGTCTAATATAAAGAAGGCATTACGAACTGTTAAGTATTTACTTATGTTATTCCAGCTATCGATAACAATTTTATTTCGGTAAGCATTTGTCTCGGGATTTGGTGTCATTTTAAAAGGAAGTAACTCCTCTTCCCATTCTAATTTATCGCGCTTCTTGGCGGTTGTTATGATATATAAATCACATGGGTTTTTCATCATAACGTACTCTGTTGTATTGATTTTACCACCGTATAGACAGTAATAGTATGCCAGGGCAGTACGGCTCTTTCCAGAACCGACTGTCCCGTTAAGAATACAACCATTCTTCATTTTTGCCAATGCGTCAACTTGGTGATTATAAAGTTGTACCCCTGACATAACTATTCCTCACAGTTTTTCTTAGGCAACGTTTTTAGCTTTGAATCGTTTTACACCATATAAAGTAGCGACTGTAGCTAAAGCAACAACAGCAACTGCTCCAACTCCGAGAAGAATCTTTTGAGTCTTCGTCAGCCCTTTAATGAACTCTGGCAATTTTTTCATTTCGCGGGTTTCTCCTTTCTTTTTCATTTTTATCTATGTTCCTCAGCGTTAACGCCACCGTCTTCTGCCGGGACTTCGTCATCATCATTAATATTTTCCCAGCCATCCCAACGGCCGCCGAATTCTAATTGAACTTCTTGACTGACGTTTAACTTTTTCAAATATGCAGAAACAAATTGAACTTCTGGATTACTTTGATAAATGTTGAGATCACAGTCAGCCGTAACAATAGAAATGTGGTCTAAATTATTGACAGCATCCCCAACTAAAGTATTACGACTTCTTGTAGGAACTCCTGTTTTAGGATCTTGAACTTCGGTGAAAAGTGTAATCGCTGGAGGATATGATCCGCCTAAATTAACTTTTACGTTGATATAATAAACTTTTACCTGCTCGGCTCCCTTTACAGTAACATCTTGCGCTGAATATAAGTCAGCTTCATGAATACGGAAACGGATTCCGCGAGTTTCTTCGAGATGTCTTAAAGCATTAAACATGTCTTCATTCAAAACAATATTAAACGATCTCTTTTCTCCGAGTACTTTGTGGAATTGAGTTATACGTCCAGAAAAGTCCGGCCATAAAATAGAGGCATCCATAACTTCAATTCGTAAAGATTTTGGAGTTTCATTAATATTGATCGTCGTTCTTTGTGCCTTTTCTAAGGCAACTTCTAATGTTCTACTCATTTTTTTCTCCCTTTAATAACCTTGTTATTAGTTTAATTTGACGTCATCCCAATTTATTACAATCTCAAGAAGATTCATTTCCTGAGCAGTTGGGAGATCATTTGTATCGACAAAATCAGACTCATTAACAGACACCGGTTCAAATTGACCAACATCTGTTTCTAATAAGTCTTTAAATTCTTGTTCATATTTTACTTTAGAATCCGGATCTTTTAGCTCAAAAGAACTTTTGCCACGCATAATTAAGTTTCCTTGAGGGTCTTTTTTAGCGTAAATATCAAGAAGTTTTTTATACTCTTGCGAATAAAATCCGGTTTCATCATCAACTTTTTTTAATAGTTTAGATAGTGATCTAGAAGTTTTAAAATTTTTTAATCTTTTTTCACAAAGTTTTTTTAAAGCTTCGTTAACTGATAATACATCTTTTAATAACATTTTTTTCTCCTTTGTTATTTGTCATCTGCTATAAACGAGTAATAATCACCATAGCGATCGATTGCGTCAATTGCCCCGTTTACCATAACTTGATAATAATATTCATCAATGTTTTTCTCGGCAACTCCTTTTACGCTATCTGCCTCTAACCACCGGTAACCTTTTGTTCCCATTACAGCATCATATCCGATAGTTCCGTCTTTCTTTTTTACCTCCTTTACGAGTTCTGCTCCGCCGCAACCTGGCTTTATTGGACAATATAAACCAACGCGTCCTATAAATCTCCGGTCATGTTCATTTGGCTGGAGCGACTCATTGAAATCAAGATACATTACAGTTTTTACCTCTTTTACTTCGCATAAATCATCGAAGGTAATCGGTTCCTTTGAAAAGCACTTTTTAAATACATACGGGATTTGAAATTGAGTTCCCGTTGCTGTCCACATGCCGCCATTATTAGTGCATTCTTCTGGAGAATATCCATACATGCTAATAGCTTTTTCTGCTGTCATATACTTTGCAATGTATACCGCATCATTAACCAAACAAATTCTATCATAGCTTGCTTGATGTTCAAATTCGTATCCATATTTTTTAGCAAAATCAAAACAGACTTGTATTATTTCTGGTGTAGCATTTTCAATTTTAATTGAATCTGTCTTAATATGTATAACTGTAGATCCACGAGATTCTATCTCGTCCTGTAAGGATTTAATAAATAATGCCCCTCGCAATGCCACAATATTATTTTCATTCCGTCTATCTCTAAATGGATTGTCAAATGTGGCTGAAGTTAGTCCATAGGCAGAGTTGATTGCCATCTTTAATGCCTTAGATAATTTTTTAGCATCCGATTTATTTGTTAGATATTTAGATAAACGTCCTTCAAATAAAGTAGAAGTATTTTCATATTTTTCATGTTTAATAAATACACGAGCATCAACTAGATCCTTAAACTTTTTAGTATAAATACCAAAAATATTCATATTAAGTGCTGAATTAGGATGCATTGAGACTACATCTAACATCGCAACATTTGAATATATCCCTGGTTTGGCATAGACGTAGCCTCCAAATCCAAGATCCACACCTCTAAACATATTTTGTTTTATCCATTTATTTGTAGATTCATTATATGTTTTTATAAATTCATATCCAGGAAAATCAACTGACAAGTCAGTATATACTAGCTCCGGATGTTTTTCTGTTCCAAAAATAATTTTAGTTGTTAATGCGTTAGTTGTGTCATTTACACTCATTCCAGCTAAATCAGCTAGAATTTCTCGAGCAGTAAAATCGTCTTGCGTAGCATTCCAAACTTCTTCAACGGCTATAACATCATTATCACAGTAAGCAGACACTTGCGGCCACTTTTCTTTTGGTACTGGTTGATCCCATGGTAATCCTAACTCTAAATGGTGTAACCCTAATTGAATTTCCCATTTTTTTAAAGATTGTTTAGTTGAAGAATAGTCATAAACATCTGTGTATGATAGATTATAAGCCTCTCCAAAAAATGCAGTCTTATCTGAAGCAATTATTCTCTTACTGAGATTATAAATCTGATCAACGGTTTGCCCAATTAGTATGGCGTATAGTATGTGATTATCATATCTTCGGTTGTTAAATGCAACCAGCCTAAACATTAATAGATCTTCAATATCTTTTGGTTTTGGATTAATTAGTCTATTAATTACTGCGTTTTTTCCAGGAGTTTTCCAATTTAAAAATATAACATTAGGAAACACTTCCATATCAAAAAATACTAATGGCCTTGTGTTATCATCTTTGGAATCGGAGCGATCCTCCGACTTAAAATGCATCTTTGGAATTAAACCCAAGCAATAGTCTGCTTGATGAGTGCTTCCAGCAGCAAATGCTAATATAACATTATACATATCGCTAACATCATACTTCAAGTCAGACTTATAGCAATCTTCCAACAGTTTATAAATAAAATCGATAGACGGTTTTGTTGCCCCATGGAATTCCTTATTAAGGTTTCTTTTAATCATGGTTCTTAATCTTTTTTCTGATTTTATTACTTCAAAATCTTCCATTTTAGCGCTTCCTTTCAAGGGTAGACCAGTACTTATGTGATTTATTGAAACTTGGTTGCATTTTGATAACTTTCTTCTTAAAGAAGAATTACCAGAAAATACTTTTATTTCAATGTCGTCATCGTATATTCTGCTTAATAATGTTGCGTCCCCATCATAAATATAATGAAGATGTATCCCACTTCCAGACTTAGATAGTTCAGCATATGTTTCTGGCCACTTTTTAGCAGCTTCCAAATTCTTTTCAAAATTCTTTTTCCCTTCAGAATCTTTTAGATCAAAATCTATAACTATAAGATTCTCTGGTGGACGTACATAATGCAGCTTGGATGTGTCTAAATCTTTTAATTTTGTATTTACATTATCCCATTTTTGTCCAGGTATTTCAGCGGCTGTTGCATACTGTGCTGGACAGTCCATACAATATCTGTCTAATTCAGATTCTTTATTTGATTTGAATACCAGATTTTTAATATCCTTTTTAGTATCTTCTACTATTTTTCTATCATCCACGCCCCGTCCTTTAGAATCAAATAATTGATGTCTAAATCCAGAGTATAAATTTCGAATATGAATATTGGAATCTGTATCCTGATAGTTTTCATTATAATGATCGAAATATGTTTTTAATTCCGACTTTACAAGTCTCATTGGATATGGGTACTGAACCTTTGCCTGTTCGCAATATGTTTTGTACATTTCCCATGCTTCTTTTAGTGTAGTTTTATTTTCCCGTTTAAAAATTAGGTACGAGTCTTCAACAAAGTTAAAGAAATCGTTAGTTTCTCCCATCATATCTACAGGAATATAATTATTATAATAATCCGGATCTTCTTCGAATACTCGTTTGCAACGCTCTGCAATGTGGCCGAGTTCAAATGAAACTTTTTTAAATAAACGATTATATGTTGCTAATGGTAATTTTTTTCCAGTAGGTTTAACATCTATCAATCTTCTGATTATACCAGACTTATTGTCTGTAATTTTTACTGGTTTATTTGTTGCCATTATTAAAAAGGATATAAATCTAGCTGAATAAAGAGATTTGTGTTTCTCGTTTACAGTCATATATTCATGAGATACTATACTATTTAAACGCGTGTTATCTTCTATTTTACTTAGATCACCATCATGCTGTATTGCAATTAACGGGTTGTTTTTAAAAGGCTCCAAGGCAAATGAATCAGAAGATGAGCCAAGAGCATGAGCGTCAAACGAATTGTAATATCCATCGAATAATTGTTGTATAAGATTTATAACGGTAGACTTGCCTGTTCCACTAGATCCATACAATACTAGAAATTTTTGTAACGTTTTTGAGGCCCCTGTTACGATAGCTCCAATCGCATATTCAATTTTTCTTCGTTCTTCTGGATAATATAAAACATTCATCATTTCGTCATAGGCATCACATGGTCCCTCTTCTAACGAATAATTAAGTCTTTTTGTAGAGTAATCTTCTTTTTTTATTTCTTGATTAGCAAATATCAAGTTTTCATTTAATGGCTTATAGTAATCTCTTTGTTGTTTCTGACAATATTTATGCCACGAATCAATAACTCCAGAATTACTATCCCACATATATGATATACTAACCGATATTCCAAATTTTTCTTTATAGTCTTTAGCATAAATTTCTAATTCACGGTCAATAGCATCAATAACATCCTGTTCATCTGTTGACCATACACCCATCTCATCTAACCATATAGCATAAAAGTCACCACCGCGTATCATTAAGTCCCTGCTTTTTCCAACAATGAACTTTGGGAATACTTCAACAGTATCCTTTTTGGTGTGGCGAGTTGATATTCTTATAAAGTCCACCATTGGCTTGTTTCTCCTTTTTATACATAAATTTTAGTATTCTCCTGATAATCTATTTGTTTTATATATAGATTCATCTGATACCAGATTTCTAATGTTCTGACATCTATGGAAGGATCGTCTATTGTAAATAAACCACCTTGTCCATTTGGATTATATTGTCTTCTATTAAATATTCCAATTCTAAATAATACTTTATTATAATTAAATTTTCTATTATTTTGATCCCTCAAACCTAAACTAGATATCATTTCCTCAAACCAAAACCATGTTCGGTTACCAATTTCAGGATCTAACATTATTGTCTCCTCTATTCGAAGGGATAATGCACACATCATTTCTAGCATGGAACATGGCCGTGTATCAAGATAATATAATATGATATTCCGGTCAAAACCATTTTCAATTCCGAATCGATATCTCAATCCAATTCCGTCATTTAGACGATTATGGTCCATGTCCATGCTAGGTAAAAACTCCGAATTGTCAAGCGCCCCTAACAAACTAGAATACTCAATACGTTTGTTGAAGTCTGGCATCACAATAGATACCATCCATTCAAAATATAGTCTTGGTAACTGATCAGTCGGGATCTTCATCCTGTTTAGAATCCAACTCGGTTAGTGCTGCTGACTTTTGAGTTGGGGTCGCAACATCAGACCATTTGTCATCTTTATATAAAATTTCGTAATCCATTTCTGAATTCTCATTTCTAATATAGACAGCTCGGCCATCGAGTTTTAATGCTGTTTCCCATAACTCTGCTGGTCCAATAAGATTTAGATATTGCGATATACAATTATCGTCCATGTCAGCAACTACTTTATCTTCGCTATAATATTGAAGTGACTGGTAGTTGTTATCAGATTCTGCAAACGTTGTTTCATCGATTAATGTGATGCCACTTCTGCTTGCATATATCCTAGGTTCTTTGTCTTTTGGTGCATACTCATGGGTATAGTCAGTGTAGGTATTTTTATTCTTTTTTGCTTGTTTGGGTGTTTTTGTTTCTGATTTTTCTTCTTTTTTTATAGTTTGCACTTTTATTCCGTGCAATTTTAAAATATTTTCGTCGTGCTGTTTCTGCATGGATTTCATCGAAGCAATTTCCTTATCAGCAAGAGCTAAATACTTTTTTTTGCTAATAAAGTATCCGATAAAACCGCCCAAAGCACCAAATAAACTTCCAGAAATAATAAATATAATTCCTTTATTCATAGCATTTTACCCCTTACGCGCAGCAATTCTCATAAAAGCTTTTTGCCCGTTGTCTTCTGTTAAAATATCTCCATCGACATTAAAAGATAACCAAATAAATTCGGCCCGTCCATTTTGCATATCTTGTACATTATCGTTTAGACGGCCGTCCTTATCATGTATTCCAAATGAAATATAATTGTCTCGTGTGTTGTCTTCTGGACAATATAACCATCCAACTACATGTGATGCTTGTAATTTACGTGGACCAAGCATTCCTGGAGTAAATCCTAAATATTCATATATTTCGCTAAGAAATACATATCCAGTTGCCTTCAATTTAAGATTAAACCATTCTTCTGCTTGTAGAAGAGTTGTTACATTTAAACCGTATGACCGGTTATCAAAATGTGCGTTGCCCTTACCCCAGTAAACATCAAAATCCGAATTATGTTGGCGATCTTTATTTGGAGTAACTACACTTTTTGTTTTCTTTTTTCCATTTTCGTCAATCTCCACTACCTTAGTAGTAAGTTTTCCTTCATAAATGTCTTTTTCTTTTTCTTCCCCAACCTCATCACGAACCCTAGCACGATATGCATCGTATCCAGTTTTTATTGTAGTAAAGGCGGCGGCGAGTGCAAGATTTCTACCCTTAAGAATTTTGTGAGAAAATATAATACTAGTAACCGAGAGTGCAAAGGATATTGCTGCAGGAGCATAGGCCAATGCAAGTTTTGTACCAGTTTTAAAATACATCTTTCGAAGTTCTATTTTATACTCTTCTTTTTTTGGATCGTCATTTAGTAACATATCCATTTTTGTATGGATTTCTACAACGTTATTTTTAACAGGAGCCAAAATTCCAATAGCTTTTTTTGTAGCTAGTGAAGCCAGTATGATAGCAGCAGCAGAATTAATGATTCCGAAACTAATTAATATTGCTGGACTATTTCTTTTTATCCAAAATTTAAAATTGTTCATGTTTTTCCTCCTTAATCCTCTAGAGCTATTATTCTAGGGAAATCAATTTTATAACCATCATATGCTCTTAGTACACTACTAGATGATAAATCCTTCCATCCGTATTTATTATCTGTTGGGTTGCATTTCTGTCCAATTAAATCGTAAAAATCTAAAACAGATACCATCCCGTATCTTTGAATCAATCCATTCATCTGTGATAAAACTTCTTCAGCATCTCCACGTTCAGTAAACAAAACCTCATTTACTGAATATATTGATGACCTAGTTGCGGAAGCTGCGGCAGGTCTTGCCGCATTATATGGCTGATTAAAACCATTAGAATATGTTACATTTTTTGCTGCACCAAATAATGAATAATTTGTATATCCATATCCGTTATTAGTTGGAGCTGAACCTCCTAAAAATAAATAGTCAACTGCTTTTTTTAAAACATTTACAATTAAATTTTTAATACCCGGGATCATAATATCATTTGTTACGCCACGAGCAGTTGTTTTCAAATCTTGAGCAAAAAATTTAGATGCCATTCCATTTGATTTAACTTTTACGTCACTAGTAACTGGTTCTGTTACTCGTCGTTCTTCTGACTTTTTTAAAGCATTAGAATTTCCTTTAAAGTTTTCCATAGTTTCTCCTTAATTTCTAATATCATATGGCTCTACATCATAACAAATAGCCCCGCAAGGTTTATTATCTTTTGTTTTTGATGTCGTCATGTGAATTCTCATCAACCCATGCGAATTTCCATAATATGGAGTTGACCAGCCGAGTATCTGACCAATTTCAGTAGATTCTAGCCCGAGACATTCAAACCAATCGTCAAGAGAATATGCTCCAGACGAACCGCCAAGAGCTTTTTCATTTAAATCATTACATGCTTTTTGAATGGCATTCCAGTTTGATTTAAAATATCTTCCGGTCAATGGCTCAAGAAATAATTGATCTCCATCACTAGATAGAATGATTTCTTTTGATTCGATTTCTTTTGCTTTGTCTTTAACTACTTCATCCCTAATTTCTTTTTCCTTTTTCTCGCCAATAAGTTCCTTAGTTTTATTTTGGTACTCATCTAAGGCATTTTTTGATAATGTGTAAGCAGCGGCCATTACGGCAGTTCTCTTTGTAGATACCCTATTACCGGCAATGATACACGGAACGGACACAATCGCTCCAATTGCAACTGGCAAATATAATTTCCATGTAGCTTTAAAAACTTCTTTAAAAGTTAAATGTTCCTTATTTTCTTCCACCTTTTTCTTCTCGCAAATTTTAGTTGCTTTAACTGTTGCTTTTACGGCCCACACAGTTGAGAATAGCAATCCTGCTATTCCCACCCCCATTAAAATTTCAGGCTCATGTTTTACTCTAAAATTATTTATAGACTCAAATATCTTTCCCATTAGTTTTAGTCCTCTTTTTTGTTTTCTTCAGCTCCTTTAATTCATCGTAAAGTAAAGCTGCGGCATCTTCGTCTCGATTCTCTGTCTTCTCTCTAATATACTCTTCATATTCTTCTAAACTACTAGTTCTGTATCCTCCGAGTCGTGATACATGCTCTTGCGTTACTCCAAATATTGGATCCCTGTCGAATTTAAGAATATAATAATCAAATACTCCATTTTCGTCACCATGCGGTTCTATAGTCATATGTATAAACGGACTATTCGTAACATCGATGATTCCATCAGCAATTTTAGCGGACACTTCATTAACATAATCTAAATACCAACCATAATCAAATGACACGTCATCAATTCCGTTATCACTTATTAGTCTTGCCTTAGCGTCCTTTAAAAATTCACGAATTGATGACCATCCTAAGGTAGTTATAATTTTTTCGTTAGTTTGGCCCATGGCATGTTCAAGCTTACTCGGTATTGCCTTAAAAAACCCGACATGTTCCTCGCAATATAGTATTTCGCCGTCTTCTAATTCTTTATCATCTTTTGTAAGCTTATTATAGTCGTCTTTAATTATTGAATCTGTTATTACTGACGCCTTATCTCCAAAAAGTTCTTTTAGTTTACCTTTATATTTTTTTAGTGATGCGTCAAGCATTAAAGCGGTCGCCGTCAATGACATTTCAATTCTTTTACTTATAATTGTTCCGGCAATAATAGAAGAAACGGTTGCTCCTCCGACTAATAATGCCGGGTAATATCCCTTTAAAAATGCGACCACTATGGCTTTTTTATCTTTTTTCTCTTTAGCTTTTCTAATATTTTTATTAGCTTTCTCAGCCTCCAACGCAACTAAAATTCCAGTGGCAACAACTCCAACCGAACTTATAATTGACAAAATAACTGGAAGTGTTCTTTGAACGTTTCTATTCACGCATCTTTCTCCTTTTTAATAGCTTATCACGCATGTTATCGATCGCTTGATAGGCTACTTGATAATTCCTTTTGTTTAACTCCTGTTTTCCAAAAATACTTTCAATTTGATATGTGTTTGCCTCATCATCAAGTATTTCTAATGGATCTCTTGTTGGATCGTCTAAGCATTTTGCTATTGCGTAACTTACTGCCCAGTATGATGTAATATGATTTCTAAATTCTTCTATATTTAAATTTTCATCTATATCGGTTTTTAATGGCCAAAATTTTTTATAAGAAGTTTTTCTTAGAAAATCAATGTCATCTATATAATTTCTCACATAACTCCCCTTTCAAAAAAGAAAGGAACCATGTTTAAATGATTCCTACATAAATCTACTTCGCCTTTTGCTCGTTTTTTTCGCAGGTGAGTAACTTACGTTGTTCATGTTGTGCTTTGATCACTGATGCGACCTGCCACACGGCAATTCCAATGGCAAATAAACCCCCCACAATGCCAACTATAGCGTTAGCCCTGTTTAGATTGTCTGTCGAAATTTGTTTCATAGTTTCAATTCTCCTTTCCACTATGGTAGATGTTTATTTTGCGAGACAAGAAAGACCCTTGCTTTGGATCTTTCCTTCTTTTGAAAATTATTTTAATAAATTTTGGCGATTCTCTTTACTGGACATCGGTTCCAATTGATAATCATTATACTCATGTTTTTGTGCGTTGCTAGCCAACCCAACATACATCAACTTTCCAATCAATCCTAGTAAGAATGTGCCTACTATTCCAGCTATTGATATGTAAATCTGAATTTGAGCATTTTTTGATTCACTTTCCATTTTTTTGATTGCAATTTCATTTTGAATTCTTGAATTTTCAAGGTCGTGATTAAATTTAGCTTTCTCAAGCTCAAATTTTCGTTCGTCCAACTCAAATTGTTTAGTTTTTGTTTGTTCCTCACGTTTGAATTTCTCAAGTTCAAGATCAAAACGCTTTTCTTCTAAAATAGATTGTTTCTCTTTTGCTTTTTTTTCAGATTTTTCCTTATCATCGGCTAAAATTATAGTATTTTCTTTACCAATTGATTGCAAAGCTTTTGCTTTGTCGGGATCGGTTAATGACATATTTTTAAAATTTCTAATATCATCGATTAAAACCTTCTCCAGTTCTCGAACAGCATGTTTTTTCATCAATGCAATTCTCCTTTCCATTATAAGAGATGTTTATTATGCGTTTTAATTTTTTTTAGTACCATCATCAACTATTTCAGAAACTCTAATTATTTTTATTTTGAAAGTTGCAAGTTTATTTTTGAGCATGTCTGCCATTTCTTTATCTGATTTGAATGACAATGACAATACTGGTATAGTACTATTATCATCGTAAAATACATTAATAATTCCAGCATGTTTTCTAATATAAACTAACTTAATAACAACAGATGACCAAATAATAGTAGATACTATTAACAAAAATAAATAAATAAATGCCTGTTTTTTCATATGGGTTCCTCTACAAAGTAAAAGGGACCATGTTTTAAATGATCCCCACTCTACTACTTCTTTTCATTATTATGATCACTGTACGTTGTAACCACTCGAACGATTTCATATCGTGGTGACATTAGTATAAATACTTTTGTAGCTAATACAATGACTACTCCAAGAACTACTAATTTTATAAAGCCGTTTACACTTAATTCATTCATAACTTATTCTCCTTTCTATTATGTTCGAATAATATTATCCATATAAAACGTATTCAGTTTCTGGATGACCAATACGATTAATGACTCCAGTTATCCATCCGAATGAATCAATTTCACCAGCATTAATTTCGAATCCTTTTGATCTAACATAGTCTCTAATTTCTTTAGAGGGACCAGTTCTATTATAAAATGACTCTGGAATTAACATAACGCATTCGTGATTTAGTTCACTGTTTTGATCTCGTACTAACTCATCCCAATTAATTGCAAGAAACTTCAGTAGCAAGTCAATTTCTTTTGTTTCCATGATTCTCCTTTTTTAAAAATAATACGGCATGTTTAACACATATCCATAAAAATAAAAAGAAAGAGACCATACTTAAATGGCCCCTATTCAACCCTTTCAAGGTTATTTTGTTTTTTCGGCGACTGATTCTTCAGCCTTTAATTGTTTCGCTTTTCTGACTTTCATCACGATTAGCAAAGCAGCTCCGGCTAAAAGAACCACACCACCAACAACACCAATAACGGTCTTGATTTTGGTTGAGTTCTGAGCTGAAATATTGTTCATATTTTTGATCTCCCTTTCCACTATAGAACCTGTTTATTTTGCGAAAAAAAATAGGGTCTGTGTTGTGTGCTGATTTGTGCCAATCTCAGGTCATTCACCAGACTTACTTATATGCGTTCACTCTTCATTTTCCTGCATTATAATATCTAACAACAGTCAAGCCCATTATTTCCATTATATACTTTGTTTATTTTGCGAAAAAGAAAGGAACCATGTTTAAATGATTCCTGATAGAACCTCAGTCCAATTTTTTAGGTTTTTTTAGGATATTTCGTAATTCTTCAATTGCTTTTTTGAACTCTAAATTTGTCTTTTCTACTTTTTTATTAAATGTTTTATATTTAATAATTTCGTATAAAGCAAATCCGAATAGTCCAATTCCGCAAATTGTTAGAGTAACGATACTCCCTTTCGCTAAATTTTCTACTGAAATTTGTTTCATTTTTGTTTCCTTCTTTCCACTATATACTATGTTTATTTTGCGAAAAAGAAGGAGCCATGTTTAATGGTCTCCATCAGAATAATAGTCATAGGCTTCTTCCTCGCTAACAAACAGTGTAACTGGTAAATCTTCTTCCTTACCATTCACCGAGAGTACCACGAATCCATAGTCACTATAGTATCCTTCAATGTGCATATTTAATGCTCCTTCCATTATAGGCAGTGTATATTGTGCGAAAAATTAAAGGACCCTGTTTAGAGTCCGATAATTTTAATAAGCTTTTTTAAACTTTCGATTTTGTTTTCGAGATTCTATTCTTCTTAGCCCCTTATCCTTTTTCCGCAAGTCAATACCTGCATATAAGTCATTAGCTTCGTCATTAAAATCGTCTCTACTTCTTTTCATAGTTTAAAATATTCCTCCATTATAGTAGTTGTAAATATTGCGAATTACTTATTTTTAACAATGTATTTGTTTGGATCAGAATCATGAATATAGGCTTCTACTTTGTTAGTTACCCATTCTTCAAATGTCATCTTAGTTTGCGCAACAAGTTGTGCCGCTTGCTCACTAGTTAGTGATAGGCGTACTAATCTGACTGCCTCTGCTAAAACAAGTTTTTTAGTATCTGCATTCCACTTACCATCTTTAACATATTGTCTAACCATTGTTTGTGATAATGATTGAACAACTCCGGCAATAGTTTGCATTGTGAGGTTAATCAGTTGTTCTAATGCCAAACGAGCATTTTCATCCTTTACTAGCTTTGCCTTTGCTTGTAACCATGGAATTACAAAACCAGTAATTAATATAAGAACTATAGACGTAATACTTCCAATAATCGTAATAATAATATCGTTCATTTTGATTTCTCCTTTAATGTATCATTTAACCTTTTCTTCTTTTTTATTTTTAACTACATTTTCTTCTTTTTTATTTTTAACTACCTTTTTATTGAGTGGCAAATTTAAAAATTGATCCTTAACATTATCCATTATACCATTTTTTCCCATACTATGATATCTATCGTATAGACTTAAAAAATTGGCTTGATCCATGTCACTAGCGAATCCTTTTTTTTGGCATACACCCCATAATTCATAGAGCTCAAATCTAAGAAGACCTTGCACACCTCTTCCGTTTACCTCAAGACTCCCCTCAATTTTCTCAAGTCTATTAATTAATTGTGTATGCTGGACAAGTCGTTCTTTTTTAGAATTATTTCTCCATACAATTATTAAATTAATCAGGCCTAGCATTAGTGCTCCGCTAGCCGTTATAATAGCAATTATTATTCCATCAGACATTTTTCCACCTCCATTTATCTTTCGTATTTGCATTTATTAGGAAACTTTTCTTGAAATGCTTTAACAAGAACCTGTATATTTGACATATCTGTTTTTTCAGTATCATTGATGCATAACACACGTGTAGTAGTCGTCTTAACAAAATTTGCAATTTCGCGTGCCTCAGTATTATTTAACATTGTCATGCATTTTCCAAAAGTATCTTTATCAGACACTGGTTCATTTTGTTTTTTTAAAAGAATATAATCAACAAATACATAAAAACTATAATTAGTATTAAAGTTTCTAAATCTGGTTATTCCAGTTTTTATATGGTCTTTTAATATGTTAAATGTTTCCCTAATGGCCGTTAGAGTCAATGGAGTTGAATAGTGTGACGGACGCATATAATAGCCATCATCATGGTTAATTCTAAGTGCATCTGAAATGTCATCGAAATTCTTTTTACAAAATTGCTTGAACGTTCCCGGTGCTTCATTAGATACCATATACCGTATTTTTGGTTTTCCATCACTACTAAACCAATCTTCTGGGTTTGATGGACTAACCGGATAAACGTCGTCATTACCGTATATTAAATATTCTGATAATCCCTGTATATTTCCAAGATATGACTCAATAGTATGGCTATTGTATGTTGGAAGAAATTCTTTTGGAATATAATCAGAATGATAAATGACATTAACATGATCAGTATTTAGCCATGGGGGTAATTGAGTATCCTGTGCTAATATTATATGTACTTTATTAATCCAAGGCATATTGGCGGCAATTCCTCTAAATACGTATTTAAGCAGACCAAAATCTCTGAACCTACAGTCAAATAGATCATCAGGTCTACGATACTTATAGAATAAACGTCTCCAATGTTCGTCGTTAGGGTTTACCCATGGAAATATATAATCAATATCCATACATGTCACCTTGCCTTTTTAGTTTTGTTAGCATAATATGGTATCAATTCATTTCTAATTGATGTTATGCTTCCTTCTTCATCTACTTCTATATTCAATATCCATGCTCCAGCAGTATTATTAATACGATTGCGTTTTTCCCAATCTGATTGCATACAAGTGCTTGGAATCTCGTAATAGTGTATATTTCTATAAAACATATACATTGCCTTATGGTGATGACCAACTAATAATATATTTGGCTTATCACCTCCAGTTAACGCGTCCATATACTTTTGTCCAGAATACGATAAAGCGTATGATGATCCGTCAAGCGGATGTAATAAATCCATTGAACAATTTGGAGTTAACATTACTCTAGCACTGCCAATTCCAAGGTATTTCATGTCATTCCTACTTCTTGCCAAAGCTATTCCAATGTTGGCTCCGCCATTTCTAATATGTGTTTCGTCATGATTTCCTAGTATAAAATATGTTGTGATTCCATCCTCATGCGGATAATTGTCAATAACATTTTGTACTTGGGCATCAAAACCTATAGATTTAAGCGCATATAATTGCTGAGGTCTATTAACATAATGACCATCCGTGATATCACCAATATGATAAATATCAGTGATACCCCGGTTCTTTGCTTCTTTATAAAGGAAATCTAAATAAGAAATTAACTCATAAATGCTACCTAAGTGACTATCACTTATTACCATTATAGTCTTTTTTGTAAGGGCACCAATAGAATGCTGATAAACCTGTTTAGGTAAAGCTATATTTTTATTAATTTTATAACCATTTGCATTCTGGTCAATATTATATAAACCTTCGTCATTAATTTCTTTTATTAATCCTAAAACTTCATACTTTGATATTTTTAGAATATGCTCAAGAGTATTAAGTGGCATTGGTTTTTTTAATTCTTCGATTAATTCTTTCTTAATTCCAGAATAATCCTTTGCCACTTCTACTTTTACTCTCTTTCTATTCCTAGTCATTCGACGATAGCGAGCTCTCCAGGCGTCATTAGTAGCCTCATACCCGAACCGTTTAGCGCATTCTGTAGAAGCAGATGTCCAGTTAACTCGTCCAGATTTCATGGTGTTAGCCTTAACAATTTCTGTAAAGACTTCTAAATTAATATCCATTTTTGATGTGTTACCCATTTTTATACTACCCAACTAAATGTCGGGATTCCTCCTGTGATGACTACCTGCAATTTATATGTTCCATCCGTTGATGGTATTGGAGGTAATGAATCTACTGATCCACTATTACCGTTACCTATTAAATGACGAGCAACCAACTCAGCAACTAGATTATTTCCAGTAGCCGAGAAGTGTGTATCGTTTATCATATTTGTACTGTAAGCAGTTGGCGCCGAACCTAATTTTGAATTTGGAAAATTATTATAAAGATCTACTGTAGAAATTCCATACTCTTTACAAATATCAATTTGAGCCTTACGATATGCATAATAAGATGCTCCGGTACCATATTTAACGCCTTCATCAAAGCGTTTTTGTGGTAAGACGACGATAACCTTCTTTCCTGGATACTTCGTTGCTAATCTTTCGAATGTTAATCTTAGAGCGCCATAGTAGTCAGTAATGGTTCTACTTGTTGGTAAGCCGAGTGGGGTTGCTAACTTAAAATCATTCATTGACGATATGATTATAATATCAGCAGAAGCATTTATATCTTGTGTCATAACACGATTTACTATAGCAGCTTCAGCAGCTTGTTGAAAAGTATTTTGAGCCCAGGCACCGCCTGAAAGTCCAAAATTAAGAACTGTTGCTCCTATTTTATTAGCAAGTAAAGCTGGCCATGATGTATCTACCTGGTCGCCGACGCCTTGCGGGTCGCTTGTCGGGTTATTGCTTTCCCGTGAGTCGCCCCATATCGCGATAACTTTATCTCTAAACACATTATCAACATTAGATAAGCGTTCGTTGAGTTCACTGATACGGCGGTTAGGCGATTGAATACCCGCGTTATATTCGAGGTTGGTTTTTGATAGGTCGGTTAGACTTGTGCCAAATACCACATTTAATTTATCGGTTTGCGGCACAAACGATAAGATACCAAAGTCAATGGCGGTAAATGATAAGTCGCCACGCACCCCAGCATCAAGCGTTAGTGTGCCGATTTTAGTTGAACTATATGGCACATAACCAATATCGCTTGACTTGTTGTGTATCATAATTCGGCAACGATACGAGGTAAAGACATCGCCACTTGCAAAGGATAGTTTTAAGGTGACGCTTGTTAAGTCAGCACTTGCCGTTCCAGTATTGAAACTAATATCAGGTGTCGGTGTTTCGCCTTCTGGTGCAGTCATCTTATAAATGCTGTTGATAACAATAGTGGTTGCTCCACCGATTAAACTGATAGTCGGTAAAGCACTGACAGGGGTAATATCGCCACTTTGATATAAACGCTTAATGGATAATCTATCACCAGACTTAACGCTAAATAGGTTAGTCGATAAGGTAATCGAGTTCGCCCCACTTGCCGTGCCATCAAAAATATATTCTTGGCTTAAAGGGTCATAGGTGACCGTAATGCCACTAATTGCACTTGGCGTGGTGGTATAGGCGGTATTAAGTTTGTTAGCGGTATGGTTATAAACATCAACCGCACTTGAATTGCTGACACTTGGCATTACGAAAGGTTGCAAAGTTAGACCTTCAAAGACACCAAGTTTGAACTTGAAGTCGGTAAAGACCATACCACTTGCGAACACTTGGAATAAAAGCGATTGACCGCTTGTTCCGGCGACACCGCTTAACGCACCAGACGCTTTTAATTGTCCAGAAGCATTGATATATGGGTCATAAAGCGATTCGCTATTTTCATTGATACGATTGGATACGCTTGTTCCAGCCAAGACATAACCGATATATGAGCCATTAAGGTTAGCCGTGCCACTCACGAAATATCGCATAAGTTGAACGGTTGTGCCTTGCGGTTTGCCCAGCGTCATACCTGTTTTAAGAATAATATTACCAGCACCTGTGGATGTGCCGTTGACCGTGACAATGCCTGTGGTGTTATCGTAGGTAATTGTTAAGCCGACTGCTGTTTGCGAAGCGGTAATGGTATTTGGAAGTAAGTTAAGAACACCTTGACCATAGCCATCGATATTTAATGTGTCGCCTTCTTTAATACCTTCAAGATTAAAGTATTCATATTCGGCACTTGTAATGCCGACATAACTATCATAATCATCGCTTTCGACATCGACGCCTAACTTTTTAATTAACTTCTCTTGGTTTCGGCGTAAAGTATCTAAACGCTCTCGGGCTTCTTTTAAGTATTCACTATGTGTCGATACTTGTGCCGAAGTATTTTGAGCGTATTTAACCTTGAAATCGGCAGGAATACCACTATCGTAAATTGCTTCAATTTGTCCGTAGTTCCAAGCACTAAACACTTTACCTAACGGACTTGCTTCGGCATTACCATTTTGCTTAATGATATAGCCATCTTGCCAATATTCGTCTGCTCTTAAAGTAATATCGAGAGGTAATTCATCAATGACTTGTGGGTAATAAATCGCATCGCCATCATTATATTTTAGTGATATGGCGGTATCAGCACCATCGGGATATAGGGCATTGATAACATGGTCTGGGAAACCATTTTGAACCCATATATCCATTTGGTCTTTAATCTCATCATTAGTTAAACGAGAGAACAATGTGCCATTATCATCGGCAACACCTTTATTTTTGAAATCGGTGATGTTGATAAGGTTTGGCGATTTTATTTGTGATTCAGTCCACCCGCTTGTTCTAAAATCGCATACAATTCTAAAACGAGTAACATTGGTATTATCCGTAGCGGTTGCTATTGTAGATAAAAACTCAAAATTACCACTACCAGAATGTTTAATGAGTGAAGATGGGGTAGAATAATAACAATATAAACCCACAAGATTACTATCGGCTTTTATATATGCACTAAAATAATACATATCTCCAATCGTTGGTGTGATTGGCTCATAAACTGCTCCATATTGTTGAATTGCAGTAAAATATAAAACATTTGAAGAAACTGATAAAGATACCGCACCTGGATTTATAGTATACCAATTCGCAGTTCCATTATCGAAATTAGGATTGGTTAATAGTTGAGTTGGTCTATCCATTAAATCGCTAATCAGTTTTACCTTGCGTGTTAATGCGTTCATCGTGATAGGTGCTGAAATCTTAACATTGCCACTATAATCAACACTATTGACTTTAACGATTTGATTATCGGTAGTATATTCGATAACCTTATGCGTCGCACTATTTTCGCTTGCTTTGATTAAGCGATAGGCAACACTTGGTTCAACACTAATGAAATCACTTTCTCTTAAAGGAACATTGTCATAAATAGCATTATCTAACATTTCTTTATATTGTGAGTTAGTTAATCCCGATGGTAATATACCGCGAGATACAAGGTCAGTAATGCTGATTACAACCATATAATCGACTTCGATAGGTGTCCAATCAGAAGCACGGGTATCGGCAATAGTAAATGAAGTGGAAGTAGCATCCCCGACAATGGATAAATATTCAAAATTACCTGAACCTGAGTGAAAAACACTGGCAATCAAGCCACCCATTCTGACTAAGTTGCTATCAGATTTAACCTTACAAAGTTGATAATATTTTATTCCGACCGTAGCAAAAGACGGTTTACCAAAATAACCATTTTTAGCAGTCGCAGTAAACTTCGCAATTCCATTGGTTAATGATATATCGGTAGCATTTGCATATACAAACCCATCGGGAATATTATCACTATTGCTATCAATGAGTAGGTCGCTATTCGATACGAGATTTTCACTTGCTAAACTCGTAAGCGTATTAAACTTACCATTGAATAGATTATCACTCTTGCTAATTAGTTTGTTGATTTTTGTTGGGAAACCATTAGTCGCCCAAATATCCATCTGCTCTTTGATTTCTTCATTGGTTAAATTGGCAAATGGGATACCATCATCATTTTTAACACCTTGTCTAATCATATCGCTTACATTGTAAGCACCCATGTAATCGACTTCGATAGGTGTCCAATCGGATAAATTAACATCCATAATAGAAAAGGCATCGTTGATTACAGTTGTATCGGTAATCAACGAAAGGTATTCAAAAGTTCCACTTCCGCTATGATAATATGAAGTAGAAGGATTACCCCAATACAAACGAACATTACTATTAGATGCCTTAACTTTCGCATAATGATAATACTTATTACCAATAATATAAGTATTCGTATTCGACTTAATGAAATAACTGTTTTTAGCAGTCGCAGTAAACTTCGCTATTCCATTCGTTAATGATATATCGGTAGCATCTCTATATGCAAACCCATCGGGAATATTGTCAGCATTTGTATCGTCAAGTAGGTCACTATTGCTAATTAAATTAGTCGGTGCATTGCCCGTAATTTTAACTAACTCGCCACTATCATCTTTAATTTCAATATCATTAGTGGCAGTGATTTCACTTTGAAGTGCTAAATGTTCGACTTCAACAAATATAGGATCTAACAAATCATCACATATTTCTTTGACAGTTCTAGAATCGCTATCTGAAACCGGAATGTCTGACGAATAAATTGCGACCGCACCCGTTTTTCCATTAACACTTCTAACAGAACCAGTATTATCTAATTGAAAAAATGCAGTACCGTTCCATATTGCATAGTCACCTTTATGCCAAATAAAAGATCCAATAATAGTGTCATCGATACCTGTGAAAACCCAATACTCTCCAGCATTTTCAGCAGTTGGAAGTTCTACACTGAAATTGCCAATTAATCTTTGAGCATTGAGTATGTAATCTGGGATATATGGGCTTGCTATTTTATTATCTGGATTAATGATATCATTAGTACCATCTGGTTTTTTATCTAACTTTGAGTCCATTTCATCTCTAACATCAGCAATAGTTTCTACTAATTGCCCTGCGGCCAAAGCTGCTCTGTCCGCATCAGCTAAAGCCTCTGTTGCAGCTTGCTGTGATTGTTGGACAGCATTTTCTAAAACTCCAAGTTCTACATTAGATTCAACATCTCCTAATTGAATTGGATTTCTGTCTAGATAAAATGGTATTGAACCGGAACCCGCAAGAGAAGTTCCATTTCTTAATTCTATAATAGGATTATGTTCTCCATAAAATATAGTCATTTGCTCAGTTATTTCAAAGTATACAATAGTTCTGTCAGAGTTGCATCCTAGCGCCGCATCATAAACAAAAGTATGATCGCGTTTTCCAAACCGAATGCTGACATCCGCCGTTGCTGGTAATGGATATTCAATTCCATTGTTATAAAGTTTTACAGCAAGTATTGGCAGACTCTTATCATATTGCACAATATGAATGACTGGCTGTATAACACGTTGCCTAAAGTCGACTCTAGCGTCATGAACAATCTTGCTAGAGCTTGGTGTATATAATGATACAGACATAATATTTTCCTCCTATTATGTAATTAACTAGCCTATTATAACCCGACTAGTGGGGTTCATTTTGATTTTTAATGTGAATAACAAAGTAACACCCAGCACCAACCACTTATAGTTCGTCCTGAATCGTTATAAACAGTTATTTTATTAAGAGTTCCGCCATTTCCATCATCTGTTATTGTACAAAATGTTTGATTATAGCGATCACCACTACCAGCATAAGTTCCATATTCTTGAAAATTTATGCCATATACATGTCTATCAGTACCACTTAGTGTCATAGTCCAAGAACTATCAGATGATATGCTACTGACCCAAAAAACTTGAAAACCCCATGGACCTCCAGTATCATTATATTCAGATGCAGCCCAATAGTTAGAAGTACGATCAACCAAAGTAGAAGTTCCACTTTGAGATGTTGAGGTATCGATAAATACTCCCTTACGATTTAAATTCCACCATTTGTTAAACATTTTTATAGACACATATTTAGCAGCTTCTAAATCTATTTCGGAACGATACGATTGTATTAAGACACGTCCATGTATTGAAGATTCTGTACCGTATGCACGAATACGCATTTCACCTTGTGAACAAATTTCAAATAGTGATTCATCATAAAAACTTGAATAATTACCTATTGCATCTGTTTTTGTACTTTGCCCTATTCTAAATAATGGATCTAATGAACTAGGTTCATATTTTACCCAATCACCAAATCCTATATTAATATAATTATCTAACATTTGAGACGTATTATTTTTTGAAATTCGTAATCCATTATATGTGTATATTTTATTCCATGGCATCGATGCAATACCCAACGTGTAATCAGTATTTAAATAACTAACAGGCACAAAAGCTCCAGTTAATTGCAGAGTGTCACTAGTATTTAAATAATATTTTAAATCCTGAATTTCACCATCTATTATTTCCACAGTATCAATCGTAGTTACTTGATGTGCATTTTCTGGGAATGTGAAATACGCATCTCCATATATTTCATCATATACTGTTGTACCGGATGGTATAATTACAGTTATTGTTTTATAACCTACTATTGTACCAACATATGGGGACGGATTACTATAGACTGTATGATATGATATCTTTACAATAACCGATGCACTTGCTTTTGTAGTTACTGTTTTTGACTTTACACAAACCGTAACATTTCCAGAAGAAATTATAGATGTCGTTACTTTTTCGACTAAAAATTCTACATTTTCTTGCGTATACTCTGTGGAATCAGCAGCTACTCTTAATTTAACCGACTCAGATGAACCAAAATATAAATTATTTATAATATATTGATCATATGTACGTATACTTATACTTGCATCTATATAAGACGCTTGTATATTTGAAATATTTGCTACCTGGCAGTCACTTATTTGATCTATGTCACAATTTCCAAGATAAATTTGTTTATCTGGTCCGATTCCAATGGAGCCATTATATATATTGAGCTCACCAAAACTATCAACTGTAAAGGCCATTCCGCCAATATTAATTGAACCATTATTCGTAATACGAAAATTATAATTCTCTGTATCGATATTATAACCTACTAAAATGTTTCCATCAGAATCAATATATACACCAGTTCCATCTTCAGCATTTGGATCTCCAAGACGAATAGATCCAGAACTTATATAAACCTCTCCTTCTTCATTAACTTCAAAAGCATAGGCTTCTGGGTTACTTCCAGATATAAGTCCCAATTTAATTGAGCCTTCAGTAATATGAACATCACCTGTCTCAGTAACTTCAAAAGCATAAGTTTCTGGGTTACTTCCGGATACAAGACCAAGCTTAATTGAACCCTCTGTAATATTAACTTCGCCTTGTATATGAGCTGACGCGGCATACATATTTCCAGAATGATCAACATAAAATTTTGCATTATATACTCCACTATCAATTGGCACAAACTTATAGTAAGTTCTATCTGGAGTAAACGACAATTTTGTATCTAAAACATAAACTTCTGTTCCCATTTCATAATAATAAATGTTTGCTCTATATGTACTTGCATCAAGATTTACTAACTCGTATGACCATGTATCAACGCCGAGCATTATTTCACCGTCATCAATGTGAATGGTTCCAGATATATAAGCTTCACTAGCGGACATTACTCCATCATTAGTTACTGAAAATAAGCCATTACCAATAATTAAATCTCCACCAGTAATTGTTACTGAATTTGACGTAACATTCCCGTCATTATCTACATTAAAATATGAACCCGATATTAGTTCATAGTAATCTCTTCCAACAACAAATGCATCTTTAGATAGGACATAATTTTCACCATCTAGATAATAATATCTATATGCAATGTACGTGTTGGCGGTTAATACTTTAAGATTATATGTTGGAACTGAATCTATTTTGATTTTTCCGCCTAAGATACTTAAGTCGCTTACTATTGCTATTCCATCATCATCAACCGTAAATGCATATTTGTGCGCGTTGTTGTCGTATCCTATATTAATAGACCCTGACTTTATGCTTACTTTACCATCTGAGTCAACGGTAAAATTATACTCTTTGGGGTCTGTTTCTGGTATATAACCAAGACTAATCATACCATCTGTGATTACTATGTCATTAGTATATAATTTACCTTGATTTGTTACGCCGAATTTATTACTAGCAACAAATGCCCATCCAGATATTAATCCAGATCCAGCAATATCGGCAGTATCTGTTGATCCCGGAGATACAAAAACTCCGGTCCCCAGTTCATTGGTATAGAGTTGTTTAGCAGTAATCTTGAATCCGCCAATTTCACCTGTAATAGCCTCAATATGACCTCTAATAATGGCATCTTTTGCTGTCATTATACCTTCGTTTGTCACTTCAAATACACCATCATTTATGTTAAGAGTACCACCAGTAATTTCTACTGAATTGGCGGTTAAATTTCCTTCTCTGGTAACAATAAATTTAGTTTCTTTTTCTTCTGAACTTATCGTTATTTGTCCGGATTTAATTGTAATGTCCCCTGAAACTTTAATTGTTCCAGCGGTTAAGACATTAGATATATTGGCATCCTCGGCAACTAATAACTTAGCTACTAAGGAATCTATTACAAACTGAGAGGCCTCAATTATGCCTTTTACGTTTATTCTTTCAACCTCAAGTTGAGAAATTTGTGCTTTTGTAAGCTTTGCATTGATGGCCTCAATATAGTTAGCCGTAACCATGTCTGCTATCAATTTGTTAACAGTTGTGATAGTGGCATAACCGACATCGTTAGTTAGTGAGGAAACATTGTCACCACTTTGAACTGATTCAGATGACATGGTGTCTTTTTTCTCTCCTAGTTCAATTGATGAATATCTTTTCGATATTACATCATACTCTGTACTAATAACCCTAAGATCCACTGAAATATTAGCATCTTCATATATAATTTTTACCGTATCGCCAACCTCTATATGATCAAAATTTTCATACTTATTTTTTTCTGTTGTTGCTGATAAGTCAATAAATGAGACAGTGGTTGTATGCTTAATCAGACCAATTTTCTTTTTATTAATAAACTCTTCAGCTTTTGCTTGCAATCTATCTTTTGTTGGTTCTTCTTTAAATTCACTTGTCAAATCTAGCATGAGTACTTTATTGTATTTCATAGCTTTGGCATCTATAGTATCTAGCCAAAGTATTTTATTATCTAACTGAACATCTACTATTTCTGTTACGTCAGTGTTAGTTGACTCTGATTTGCTTGGAATAACTTCTGAGTAATACAGAATCATATTGTTCATAATTCCAGAACTAGCAATACTTCCTTCAAATATAGTATCACCAACGCCTTTTATGCTTCCCCAATTTTCATCAGTGGCAAGCTTAAAATATCCTTTTTTAGACGCCTTACATATAATATTTGGAAAGTTAGACCAATCTATTGTAATCCATTCAGGTTCCAATATTCCTTGTAAAACAGTTACTGTTTGGTTATATAGTTTTTCTTGATACACGTGATATATGTCATTCCAAACGTAAACCTTTTGATAATAGTCTCCTTCTGTTCCTATTTGTATAGGAGAGGTATCTATAGGATGGTATGGTGCACCGTCTTTGCTATATGACAACCACCCATCTTGCAGTGGTTTAGATCCAACAATGTACGCCTGAGTAAAGTCTTCGGTCGTACTTGTTTCATTTTTTTCAGTTTCTGTATGATAAAATGGAAATACTCCATTATATAGTAATTCAGTAGATACTTCATGATTTATGTCGGTCATGTTATGTCCGTATCGTATCACAGCTCCACTTGATTTGCCTCTTTTGGGCATGATACTAATTATAAAATTATTAAATTTTAATTCAGCATCATACTCAGAAACAATTGAATTCTCTCCCCCCATTAGAATGGCTCGTAAATTATAGGGGGAGGTTGTTTTAAATGTTTTCGCAGATGTTACTTCTGAATTAAATTTGAAATCGTGTTGTATAACTGAGTCATTTTGAATTTTAATAAGTAGGTCTTGAATATTGTCTCCAGACACAGCATTTAATGGTATGTTGTTTAAATCATATGATAAATGAACAGCAGATACAACTACTCTTCCATCTATAGGTTTGGTTATACTATAGATTCTGAAGGCTTGCGGCTGATCATATGGATTTGGCTTGCAGTAAAGTATCCTATTATTTTGGATTTTACTAAAATGCTTACCAGTAACCGGATATTCCATCTGCATTGTAAACTCATCATTTAATTTTTCTTTAACTATGCAACCTATCGCGTCAGTTAATACTCCTAGTCCTAGATTTATAAAATTCTTTTCATTAACTTCAAATAAAATAATCATAGCATCCACCACCTTGGTTTAATATTAATTTCTAAACTATCTAAACTGTCATTTAATTCTTTTAAATGATAAATTCTATTACTTTCATTAATTTTTGAAACTAATAGCGTTGTACCGGATAGAATATAATTCCAATCTGTACTATTGTTGAAACGGTAGTATCCAGTTTCTAAAACTTTATATGTAATTTCTATTGGATTACCTGCAGAGTCTTGCTTAACAATTATTGATAACAGATTTGACAAATCAAACGCGGAATACTCCGGCAATACCTCTAAATAATATATAGTTGAATCATCTTTTCCAGTACTCTCAAATAAAACATCATTAATATTAGCTGTTTCTTTTTTTATCCATGTTGAATTCGAATCCCATTTATAATATCCAGCAGCTCCTACTTTATATTTCAAAGTTTTTGGAGTGGATGATCCAGATTCCATTGTTCCAATGGCTTCTACTGTAATCCATGACGGCGGATTTTCTGATGTTGTATCAGTTCCACTAAGCTTATATGTATAGCATCGATTAATCGGATATACAGTAGGTATTGTTTCAATCATGTAAATATAATAATAATCAGACGACAATTTATCGCTTATAATATCATCTACTTCTTTAACTGTTCCCCAAGATTCTGATCCGCCGACTTCATCTTCTGTTCCACTAGAAATTCTATAGTATGCTTTTTTATTTACTTGAAACTGTATCTTTGTCGGAGCTAGCGGATTATCACCAGTTTTAACTGGTATCGGATTTAACCATTCTGGAAAATTATTTTGATCAGTATAATCCGGTATCGTTTCCAAGTAAAATACTTCAAATCCGTCTGTTCCTTTTAAAGTAGTTAAAATTGCAGTGTTTGCAGGAAATTGTTGCCATGTTGTTGCACTAGAAGATGACTCTGCCTTAATACTATAATATCCAGATTCTTTTGAATATATTGCAATTGTATTTAAGTCTGTTCCCGAATCTTTAATAGTGAAATGAACTGCATTTAATACGTTGTCTACTGTTATACCAGTATCTTCATTTGTTTGTTTTTCAATTACCGGATCATATTCAGATAACGTAGTTGGCGTACAATTTATATATTTGTATGTAAATGTCATTGATGTTGATAGCGATAGGCCTTCGTTGGAAACAAATGCTTTCTTCGATGTATTCCAATAAAGTGATGCAAACGTCTCATAAGTTGCTCCCGTATAATATGTCCATTGCGCTTTTCCAAATATCCATGTTTTATCTGTCCAGTAGTACCCATTAGCCGCTCTCTTATAATGAATCTTTGACGGGGATCCGGCATCATCATATTCAACACTAAATGAAATCCATGATGGTTTACTAGTATATTCAATTTCTAGCCAATAATAATTTGACCCTACGTTTGGTGGATCAATCGCGATCCCAGTTATCGGAATTTCAGTTTCAGTAGCTGCTTTATAATAATATATAGAATTTACTGCATTGGTATTTACCGTTCCTATAATGACATCATTTTTTTTTATAAATCTTATTCTTTTATCTTCATTATTTACAATAAAGAAACCAGTCTCGTTTGCCTTAATCGAATTTCCATCAAATATCAGCCAGTCAGGTTTTTCAGACGTATTATCACTTAATGAACCGGTAAATTGAAATAATTTTGCATACTGACTCATTAGCGAGTTGAACGATTCGAATTTATAAACTTCAGATTTTGAAGAAATATGTGTCTGAACAGAACTAGCAAGATATGAAGATTTATTCAAATCAATAATCTTGTCATACGATTTAATTAGTACCTTGCTTTGCATACTAGACTCTATAGCCGAATATGTTTTATACTCTGATACACAGGATTTCTGATTCACGGCTAGCAAACTTGAATACGTGTCGATAATACCACTAGTTTCAATTTCATACTTCTTAAATTCAATTGTACTTATGCCCGGATTCAATACCGGAAATACTTTTCCATTTAATGAAATAACACTATACTTATCTTCATTATTTAAGTCATATGCAGTCTGATCTTCTGAATTTAAAACTAAATTTCCAACATAGTTGGTAAAACTAATACTGGAGACGGCATTTCCAAGTTTATCTATAACAGACATCATCAGAACACCATAATCCCCAGTATCAATATTTTTTATTATCATATCAGGAAGAGCTGGATAACCAGTTTGATTTTCAATTTGTAAACTACTTCCTAAATACTTAATCTCATTTTCTCCAGATTTTAAATAACGTTGCGGTTTACAGACAAATTTAACTTCTGCAGATCCTGCCTGATCAAGATGATTAGCAAAGCTTCCGCTTATTTGGAATGACGCTAACCTATATACTTCGTCATCATAGCTATCTTCAAGTCTAGCATATGATCCTTTGGCAGAATTTAACCAATCTAATATTACTTGAAAATTAGAATAATATGTTGTTCCTTTCATAAAAGCTTTTGCTATAAGGTATGTTCTTTCAACATTTTTGTAAGAATTATTGTCTATAATAACATCGCCATTTCTTCCAGGAATATGACTACTAGTTAAGTCTCTTTCCGGATATACATAAGTAGGAGGAGTCTGTATAACGAGACCAAAATCCTCTGACAAAATTCCATTAAATTTAAATTTTCCCATTATCTAACTCCTCCTTTCGCTTGTTTAGCTTGGATATGCATTTTCTGCAATCTTATATTCACTTCATTAGCAATCTCTTCCGGATTATCGGATACCACGTTAAATGTGGCGTTGTATACGTCTCCTTCTTTATTATTTATATAGCTATTTTGATTTTCTGTTGAACCAGAACCTTTATTAATTTTTTTCGATAAATTTGATGTCATTTGTCCAGTTACTCCAATACTTCCTCCATTAATGTTGTTCATCAAAGACGAAATATTAGCAGCGCCAGATGCAACACCAGATAAATCCATAACAGGTCGTATGGTAAACTCATTCTCCATATCGCTTCCTAATACAGATTCTACTCCAGATAAAACATCGTTCATCATAGAAAATACTGAGTCTTCGGCTTTCTGTGAGTTGTTGTAAATTCCGTTAGTTAAGCCATCAACAAAATATTTTCCCATTTTTTCCATAACTTTTGATGGGGATTTTGTTCCTGTTGCCTTTCTATATCCTTCGATAACTTGGTCACCGGTAGTTTTTCCTGCATCATAAGCTTTTTCTAGATCTCTGTTAACGCCTTCTGATATACCATTGCCTATCTCTTCACCAACTTCTTGAGCGCCATTTCCAGCGGAACCTGCCAAAGCTGCCAAACCATCTTGCATGACAGTTGTTATGGCTCCGACACCTTCATTAACGTCATCGCTAATCATGTCGGTTATAGATCCCATGACATTTCCTATATTACCTCTAGCAGTTTTCATCGCGTCTAAAACATTAGTGCCTTTTAAAATCGCATCTGACATACCATTACTAGCAGAATTTATCATATTCTCGCCTGCGCCATACAATAGATCTCCAAGACCAAAAAGTCCATCAAGATACTTATTAATTAATCCGCCCATCATCTTTACAATTGACCCAAGTAAGGCGCCTAAAGCTCCTCCTAGAAGATTCAATAAATCATCTGGTAAATTACGTAAAATTTCAAACAATACATAAAACATATTATATAATATTGTTCTAAATGCCTGATATAATACATTACCTAATCCAATAAATGTGTGAACTATAATTAAAATAATTCCACCAATCAAGTCAATAAATAATTTTCCAAGTGTTCCTAATGAAATAATAAGTAATTTTATCACGTTAGCTATTAACACTAACATAGCAGTGACTAGCAGTCCTGTAAACTTCAAAAGTTCCTTTATAAACAGATCTATAACTTTTCCTAAGAATTCAAATAGTCTTTTGACTGTCGCGTCAATTAAAGGCCCAATATTATCAAACAGCACATTAATAAGCTCTATTAAAAATTTTAATAAAGCTTTCATAATTGTTGGAAGATTTTTTGTAACAACTTTTATAATTTTTAATAAAATTTCAATTAATTTTTGTGCTATATCTTCAATATTATCCGATAACGCTTTTAATAATTCAAATATTATTTTAAATATAGTGCTAAAAATTTGAGGTGCGTTGTCTAAGAATGCTTGCAATAATACAGTTATTAAACCAACTACAACTTGTACTATTCCTCCATAAGAATTTAATATTATAGAAATAATACCATTTATCAATTCTGTAACTACATTTACAATAGCAGGTATTAACTCTCCAAGACTATTTAGTAATAATACGAATGCGTCAACAATTGCGGTAACTAATACCGGTCCAATCGTCGCTAAAGCCTCAGCAATTAATGTAACGTTTCCAATTATTGATTCTAAAAACAACGGTAAATTAGTTGCAAATATACCGAGCGCAACTGATGCTGTTAACATTCCTAATCCAAGCATTAAAATTGCAGCCGACAACATTAAAATAGTAACTATAATAGGTTTAAGAATTGCAGCGGCAACTCCAAGTAGCAGTAAACCACCAGCTATTATTGCTGCACCTTTTCCTATAGTTTTCCACGATATTGCTGATAGCATTTGTAATGCTACAGAAAACACTATCATAGACGCTCCTAATATAGTTAGAACAATTGCCAAAACGCCCATTGACACTGGATCAAAAAGTGTTGCAGCCAAACCAAGCAAAAGTAATCCTCCTGCTATGACAGCAATTCCTTTACCAAGTGTTTCCCATGATACACTCGCAAGCATATTTAACGCTACAGCGAATACAGCTATTGCTCCACCTAAAATAATAAGTGCTACTCCTATCAGCAGCATACCTACTATATTATTTTTTAATAATTTCATAGTAATTACTAAAAGTCCAACTGTTCCTATCAAAGAAACAAGTCCTTTAAATACAGAGTCCCACGAAACATTATTAAATAAACCTAATGCTATGGCCAAAACTGAAAGACCAGATGATAATATGACTAAAGCCCCCGAAATCATTAATATTCCTAAAGTTGACGTAATTCCTATTAACCCAACCATTCCAAGAACCAAGAAAACTACTGCCAATTTGCCAAATACATTCCAGTCAACATCTGATAAACGTTTTAAGGCTGACGCTAGTATCAATAATCCAGTGCTAAGTATAATTAAAGCTACCGCAAATATAGTAATTTTTGCAGTCTTTATTATTCCAGCTTTTCCTAAATTTTTAATAACTAAAAATGCAACCGTTAATTTTCCAAATACATTCCAGTCAACATCTGAGAAATTCTTTAATGCGGATCCAAGCAATAGCAAAGCTACACTTAAACTTATTAATGATAATGAGAAACCAAGAATTTTTGAGGTCTTTATTATACCAGCTTTCCCTAAATTTCTTATAACAAGAAATGCTACTGCTAATTTTCCAAATGAATCCCATTCAACATCATTAAAATTCTTTATAGCTTTTGCTGCAATAGACATTGCTATTCCTATAGCAATTAAAGCAATAGCCATTCCATTTATAACAAATAACGTTCCGACCATTTGAAAGCCAGTCGATGCTATTTTATTTAAAACAATTACAAAACCAAGAAACCCTAATAATATAGCAGTTATTGCTCCAACAGAATTCCAAACTGTTCCAGTATCTTTAATTGAAGACAATAATTTGATAGTAATTCCCATAACTAGTAGTGTCCAAGAAATACTCTTAAATGTTTTTGCTACCCTATTATAATCAATATCATTCTTTATTACTTTAGTTAAAATTGCTATAAAATATGAAAATTCTAACAATATTGCACCAATTGCAACCACTGAATTTAGTATTTTACTTAAACTCTCTATCGATGCTATAGTTTTTAAAGCTATAGACATTAATAATAACGTCCATGTAATACTTCTAAATAATTTGCTAGCTCTGGTGTAGTCAATATCGGTCTTAACAATATTTGTTAACGCATAAATAAATAAAGTAAGAGCACCTAATATTGCCACAACTACCATTACCGAATTCCATATCATACTAGCAGAACCTATTGATGATATTAATTTTAAGGCTAAACCCATTCCAATCAATATAAACGCAAATGACTTAAGTACTCCAATTATATTAGCAATTGTAAGTAGGTTAGCAAACTGACTCCAAATATCTTTTAACTTCATTCCAGCTTTTGCTATTATAAATAAAGCAATTATCATTGCTGTTAATACAGCAGCTAGGACGCTTAAAGTAATTACAGATCTCATAAAATTATCTGTAGGAATATTGGCTATTATACTCATCGAAATTGCTAAGGATATTAAAAGAAAACCAAGAGATTTTATTACCTTGGCAATAGCTTTAACATAAAATGATTGACCTATTGCATAGATAGCGTCACTTATGTTAGACAGTAAATACTGAAATGGTTTTAAAATAGAATAGATCGAATAAAATAAATTATATATAACAAACATAACAACTGTTATTGGTCCTAGTATTGATACGACGACTAATAAAAATTGAAGTGATTTAGTCATTTCTTCACCGTTGAATACTTTTATTATATCAGATAATATGTTACCAACAGTTTCTAAGATAACACCAATAAAGTTCAAAGCTTGACCTGCTATTGTAATTAAAGGTTTAACTATTGCTATGATACCTTTCATAAAACTTAATAATCCGGCTATCATGGCATGCAATGGTTCTAATAAATTTTTACCAGAGGATCCAATTTTTGATCCTATTGCATCTAAAATCCCAGATAATCCAGCAGCAATTTTTGTAAATATATTATTTGAACTTCCACCCCTAAAGGCATCAATAAACGATTTAACAGCAGTTGCTGCCTTTTCCAATGGGTGAGTATCAGCTATTGTCTGATATATCTTTGATATGAATTTTAAAAATTTATCTAAAACTCCAACAGGATCGATAAAATCAATTATATCACTTAGAATCTCTGAAATCTTCTTCGAAACTACCTGAATTGAATTTATTATACCGTCAACCTTTGTTAGTTGCATTCCAAACGCGGCTATCCTATTAAAGAGTAAAGAAATAATATTCTTAATTACTTGCACTATCGGATCTAACGCATACGCTAACCCATATATTATTTGAACACCAACTTTAACGATCGAAAATAACCCTGCAAAAATTGCTTTCAATTCAAAACTATTTTCAATAGCATCTTTTATTTTTTTTGTAAAAGTTTTAATTGCCGATGTTATTGATTTAAATTTTTCAGCTAAATCAGTCACCTGATCACTATAACTAGTGAATGTCGAAAGTGAAAAAATGCTATTCCATGTTTCTTTTATTAAATTTTTTACTGCAATTATGGAATCATATATATTCCAAAATGCTCCTTGTTCTGGGGTTCCATGTTCGCCAAAAATATCATTACGGCCTTCAAGATCGTTCCATAATCCAAGAATTTCATTTCTAAAGTTTCCACCTTCAGCGAAAACATCATACAATTGATTTGCTAACTCAGTAAATAAAATCTTTGACTCATCATATCCGCCAAATATCTTTTCAGCGGTATTCATCCAACCAGTAGATACAGCATCTTTTATGGCGTTTATGGTATCCGCCAGTGTTCTTGCTTCTTGCGCAGCGCGAAATGCTTTTAACCCAAATGCATCTAACTCATCAGAATATCTCGCCATTACTTCAGTAGCTGTCAAACCAGTTTCGTTGCTTATCTCATATATACGTTCAACGGCAGCAGAATATTTTTCAAGAGATTTTAATAAAATATCACTCGTAAACCACTTAGATGATAAATCAAAGTCTGTTACTGAAATTTTATCACCAGTTTTTGTAATGTATTTTTCGCCTTCTTTAGTCATCTGACCCATGGCGACAGCAGTGTCTAAAACAGTCTGTTTGAATTCCTCAGTACTCATTCTGGCATTTTCTATAGAACGCCAGTCCATAGTCATTATATATCCACGACCTAATGCCTGAGCTAACTGAAACATCGCTGAGGATGCCGTAGTAGCATTTTGTCCAGACAATGCCGCCCATGTGGCAATGCCCATCATAGCATTAACTGATTCATCTAAGTCTCGACCTGCGGCTGTAAACTTACCAATATTATCAGCCATGTCAGTAAAATTGTAAGAAGTTTCATCTGTAAACCAGTTAAGTTTTTCTAGTTGTTCATTTATGGCTTCTAATTTATCGCTATAGTTGGTTAATTCTTTTCCTGCTATTCTTATTTTCTGAGCAGCCATTGTCGCGACTGCTATTGTTTTTTGCCCAAATTTTGACCATCCAACAGATATATTATCTATACTTAACGACTTTACTAATTGTATTCCTAAGTTAACAATACGATTTGTAATGTTAACAATCATTGTAACGGCAGCTACCTCAAATGCTGAAAAACTAACTTTAACTTTCTGTAGAGACTCCGAAACATTTTTAAATTGGAGTTTCTCGTCAAGCTTATCAATAGTTTTCATGCTTTGATTAACATTTTTTTCAAATTTTGCATTGTCAAATTGCATCTCAACAACGCGTTTTTCAACTTGTTCACTCATAAGCTTTTAAGTTCCTCCCATGTTTCGTTTAGTATTTTATTGTAGGCTTCCTCAATTGGTTCTTTAATATAATTTTTTCCAGTAACCCATTTTCCACCTCGGGAAGAGTGTCCGGTATCAACGACAAGAGCTATATTAACACCGTTCTCGACTTTTGTATTATTGAAATATATTTTAAATCCTTCGGAATATTTTTCAATTTCATATTCCCATCCGTTTGCTATGCTCTCATACGGAGAAGCTTTTTTTAATTTTTCAACAGTCTCTTCAGCAATTTTTATAAGTTTTTTATCATTTATTTTAACGGCTAGTTTAGCTTGAGTAAAGTACATTTTGGATTTTTTAAATGAGCCCTTAGATTTCAAATAAATATCCATAACTTTTACCCTTTTGTTCCATAGGCTTGTCTTCTAGCAGTATTAAGAGCTTTATTATTTGCTAATATAGCTCTTTTCGACATCTTATCGTCTTTAGTATTTGAATTTTTTATACTACAAATTTTAATTAATGTTAATAATCTATTCAAATGCCATCTTTGGCATTCAAATGGTATTTGATATGCTACTAACCAGTAGTAAATTAATTCACTAGTTACAATGTCCTTTTTTTGTGGAGCGGCTCCCTCTGGTTTTCTCTCAGAGAAAGTTGTTGCTGACATAGTATCTCCTATATATGAATTTATTTTTTTTATTTCATCTATAGATAATGTAGAATAAATTTTTAAACTTATGTTCTGAGATACGGTCATACATTTTATATAGTCTATTAGTTCGTCGTTTGTTTTGTCTTCTGTATTTAAAAATGACTTATGCCATTTTGCTTCCCACTTTGAAATGGAGACTAAAGAATGCTCTAAACATATTGAACAGGCATTTACATGCTCAAATTCTTGTGTTTTTTCATTAAATATTTCTTTTTCTTTTATATGCAATGTAAGCATAACTTTAGCCTCCTTTTGTAATTTGTTATTTCTTTTCTTGAATTGCTTTTAACTGTTCTGCTGGTATAATGCCATTAACAAATGCAGAAGCAGCATCAGCATCGGTTGCTAACTCTAAAAATAATTCAGAATAAGCTTCTGTCTGAGTAAATTCTTCACGAAGTTTTTCGCTTTTGACAAATCTTTTTCCATCATCGCTTTTAATGCCATATGACTTTAAAATAAGTTCTTTGAAAATTTTAATTATTTCTGGAACATCTTTAGTATCGACAACTCGTTGAATTTTTTCTGCAAATCCACCCGATTTCTCAAGTTGCATTTCCATAATTTCTGCTTTGCTTAAATTAAAGTAAAAGTCTTCCTTAATTTCCTGACCATTATAGTCATGATAAGTAATCGTTTTTTTAAACATTTTTTTCTCCTTTTTTAGTTTAAAATACTTCACCGCTTTCTAATTAATAGTAAATTGGAAGTTGTTTGATTAGCGATTTTGATTTTTAATAATTATTCGTCTGAACTATCGTTTTGTCCAGCGACTAATGCAACGATTTCGTCTGGTGTAAGAAGTGTTGAGTCAGCAGTTGGTGAGTCAGTTCCATATAGTTTATCTTCAATCAAACCTAAAGCAGTTGCTGAGATTTTTGTTGAATCGATTTCAACATGTGCCGTTGGCTTGTACCCTGTAACAGCCACCGGTGTGGTACTAATTTCCCATGACATAGTCATTGCTTCTGGCGAATCATTGACTGTCGCACGTGATCTCTCACTTGGAGCAGCTGTGGCGCCATAAATAATGTGTAATTTATATCCATATTCTGGATTTAGATCAGTTCCAACTTTGGTGCGGTAACAGAAAGCAAAAGCTCTACGAGCTTGTTGAGCTACTTTAATGCCTCTAGATAATTCAGCAGATCCATCACATGCTTCAAATTCATCGGGATATGTATAAGCTTCAATAGTACCTTTAAAATTTTCAGCAGAACGTAAAGACAGGTATTTAATATTATCCGCAAAGATAGCGGATTCTTCGGCACCTTCTGGACTTTCGCTAACAGCGCTTAATCCATTCCAAGCAACACCTGTTTCATAACCGTTGCCTGCTTCATTCATACGAAATAGTACGCCATGATCAACACCTGTTTCATAAAAGTGTCTTCCAATAGCGTCAAAGACTAATTTTGACATATGTTCTTTCCTCCTATTATTCAAAAATTAGTAATAAAGTAAAAATACATCATGATTGAGCTTCTCAGTTACAAAATGACGATTATACTTTATTGTTGGATACTGTCTGGATAATTTACTAACTATTTCACTAGTTGGATCTGAATCCACTACAGTAACCCTATACACGCAAGTTCCTGCATAAACAGAATTATTTGCATGTATGTTTTTAATGTCATATCTTTCATATATTATTGCCGGATATGATATCTTGATTGACTCAGGCGGTTGAAAATAAACGTTTCTACTTCCTAGAATAGTTTCCAGTTCAGTCTGTAGTTCAAGTCTTCGCGTCTCATAATAATCTGATACACTAGGCATTGTATTCTCCTCCTAAAGTCAAAATTAATCGAGGGTACTGAACTTCGACCATTGTAACAGCCCAAGCAATACCCTCAAATTTAACATACTTTATAAAACGAAAATTTTGCGTGACTTCTGGATCGGCTACAATACTAATCTGATTATTAATTGTAATATCTTGATTTACCTTTGAATTATCATCAATTTTGCTGGTATTTTTAATCAAATTTCCAATAATATTTTTTTCAACTATTGTTCCATCTGCCCAAACTCCGGGTTTTAATTCTTTAGTAACAGAATATCCAATTGTTCCACAAAATTTGCTCATATTCGTTAAAACTTATTTAGATGACGAATCAGAAGCAGCTGGACCAGCAGAAAAGACCATTGCAGAATATGGTGTAACGTTCGCACCAGAGCAACGTGTTTCAATAAGGTATTCCATCTTATTATAGTTGATGTCGAAATCGTCAAACATACTAACAGCACCACCACGATCAGCACCGACATTGTAGTCAGAGAGGTCGAGGGCGATAGCATAGCATGATGAACCCATAATAGAAGCGGGAACTTTAACAACGCGACTAACGTTCATAGCAGTGGCAAGTTCAGCAATTGATTTGTAGAGACGATGTTTGTTTAGATCCTTCAAGAGAAGCATCCGAGTAACAAGATCATCACGAACAAATGCAGTAATATTTCCAGAACCTTTATAATTGAGTTGTCCGATAACCATTTGGTCAATAAGGGACTCGGCAATTTGTTCTGAAGTTGTGCCTGAGACAGCGACAGGAATGCTGTAGACATCAGAATCGCTCAACACGTTACGAATATGTAGTGGATCAATCTTATTGTGTGAGACGGCACTACGACCATCACCAAATAAGATAGCACGAGCTAATTCAACTTCGAGTTTGGCACGCATTTCATTCTTAATCCACGCGATAACATCAAAGTCAACAACATCAACAATATCGTCACGATCGAATTTTTGAAGTTTATAAACCGTTTGCGGGTCAGTAGTACGCTTGGCTGCGATAATAACTTCTTCAACTTTCTTTTCACCTTTGACATAACCTAAAGCGCGAGCATCTTCGCCAGTAATATCAAAGTATGTAGATTTGATGCGGGAGAACGGAGTATGCTTGACCCCGCCCATAACAACAGCAACCCAGTCATTATTCTCATCAACGACTTTCGGCGAACCTGGAACGGCCTTGTGATCTGGGAAGAGTAAATCAATGTTGGTAACACCATGGGATATACATGCTTCATTAAAAGCATCCCTTAACGAACTACCTTTTTTAGCAGTAGCAATAACGTCTAGTAAATCTGAGTGAGTTAGTGTCATTTCTTCTTCCTTCTTTTCTTTTTCGTTTTCAAAAGCATTTTGTTTCATAATTTCTTTATTATCCTCCTTGTTGCTTTTTTGATCTAAAACCTCGCTTATCATGATGTAAAGCATGGTCTTTTGTTTTTCGTTTAGTGAATTAAAAATATCTTGCAAAGTTTCTTCTTTGTCCGCTTCTCCAGCCGGTGTCTCAGCATGCTGAACTTCTTCAGCAACTTTTTTTGGATCGCTTTCGTCTTCATCTTCACTAACCTTTGCGAGAATGATGTAAACAAGATTCTTTTGCTTTTCGTTTAACGAATTGAAAATATCTTGCAAAGTTTCTTCACCCTCCGCTTTGTGCTTAATTTCTTTTTCTTCTAACATTTTTTTTTCCTCTACTTTTTTGTCTTCTTTCGCTGGATCATCCTTTTCAATTTCCGATTTATCATTTTCTTGCAAAACTTTTTCAGAACTTTCATTATGCAAAATAATTTCTATTTCTTCTTCGGGATTAAAAATTTGAGCTTCCTCATCGGAAACAGATCCATGTAAAATAACATTATCAATATATGCGCCGGGATTAGCTCCAGCTAAAACAAGACTAACTTCCCTGATCATACCATGCATAACATCTGAACCTTTTTGAACCAATTTATTTGCATAAATCGAAAGAGAACAAATATCTCCATGTTTGACCAGCTCTTTGGCATGTTTCCCCTGTTCTGTATCATTGAATGAACAAAAGGCATATACGCCTTTTTCTTTATTCTCCAATAATGCATGACCTAATACGTTACTAGCTTCATTATGATCATGATTCCAAACTAACGGTACAGTTTTTCCATCATTATCTTTGAAAGCATCCTTATGGATTATTCGTCCATCGGAACATTTAACGCCATGAACAGTGGCCCATCCACTAAAATCGTAATCTTTTTTTGTCATTTAGTTTTGGCCTCTTTTCTGATTCCACTATACGCAACCGCTGGTTCAGATTGCTCTGGTGCAAATCTTCTTAAAAACTCTTCTCTTGTCTCCGGAGGATTTTCTTCTTCCGGGATAGGTCCGCCTTCCGTTCCAGTACCTGTTGGATTGAGATTTTTATTACGTAATGCGTCAGCGTCAGCGCTTTGAACTGGTTTAAGCCCAACAATCTGACGGATTTCATTAGATGACATTATCTCATTCCTTGTAAATTTGTCCGCAATATCTGCAAGATTCGCAATTGGAACTAGTCTAAACGGATCATTAAAATATAGTATAGATTGTTTCTGTGACCTAGCCGTTTTAGTCAGAAACTTTCGCTTCATTTCATCTACGATAGCGTCCATAACTGGTTTAACAGTTCTGTTCATGTAATTTAACATAGTTTTTTCGTCAGCAGTACCATTAAGAATCGTATCGGTTAAACCTAACTGGCTGTAAAGCATACTCGTTAAGAACTCGATTTGTTTCATTAGATTGTTTTCAACTGGTCGATTAAGCTGTGTTATATGCTCGGTACCATCAGTATATGCAATTCCATACTTGGAGCCTTTTAACTGATTTTCGATATCGGCACGTCTATCGTCGGCTTGCTTTCGCCGCGCTTCTGTTTTGATTACATAGGGTAATTGAATAATTAAATCCAATTTTCCAGATCCCGACTGTTCATCAATAACATCCAGTAGCGCTAACTTACGAATGAGTCTCTGAAGCGTAGAATTTGGCTCATTCATTATTGCAGATAGAGGATTCTCTATTATAGCAATCTTACTTTTTTGAAGTGTTAAATTTGTTTTATTACCAGTTTTGTCATTGTACACTTCAACCGTGACATGGTCTGGATACCATCGAACAATTTTTCCAACACGCATTGTTAGTATGTCAAAAGAATTATTTTCTTTTAAGTTAACAGTAGTATCAATTGGAACTACCGCTAAACATCCTTCATCAAATAACGATATAACAACATCTCTAATAAACATTTTGGATGTTTGATCTTTATTTGCCTCTAACGATAGACATTCGTTAAGACCGCTAAGAATCAATTCTGTATAACGTCCATTATCATCTAATCTAACATGGTTAATACCAATCGATGAACAATCAACCGCTATCCTATTGTATATGGCGCCAATAATTGATTTTTCATTATTAGTTTTTAGAATAATTTTATCAGGACGATATGTAAATGATTGTCCGTAAGTTCGATACCTATCTTGATAACTTATATAGTTATCATTAGACGGATCTAATCCAACGAATGCGTTCCATGCATGTTTTAATCTATCAAGTAATCCCATTTTCTCCTCCTTTTGATAACTATTTTATTTGTTACTAACATTTCATAAGTTAATCTCTAATTTTTAATGGAGAATATCCAGCCGTCATCATAACACTAGACCTTCCGCCTATTCTTCCTAATAACGATCCGACAGCAGCTCCTCCTACCATTAATAAACTTCCTAAAGTTCCGTCTAGTATTTCATTTCCAGTTGACTTAATTCTACTTCCAATAAATGCGGCAGCTGCTCCACCAGCAAATGCGCCAGTAATTGCACCAATTTTTCCATTTATTTTTGCTATTCTAGAAGCCACATCAACTCTGTCAGCTTCTTTCGTTCTAGCTCCAGACACTTGCGTACCTTTTAGCATTTTTTTATTAATTCTAGCTGCTCCTAATAAACCATAAAGTTGCTTATCTCTTTCATACTGTTGTTTGGTATATGGATTCACATTCCCATATTTAGCCTTTCCTTCGGCTGTTAGAGTACCGTCTTCATTCTGATAACGTCGTATTCCCCATTTTTGACCTTTAACACCTGAGTGATACAATTCTTTTAATTTTAAATAATCATTTTTCATATTATACCACCTTTTTCAACTTCGAAATTCCAATAGCAATTGCTACAACAGAGGCACCTATTCCAGCAATAGCTCCAATGGTTTGTAAAACATCTTTTGCCTTTTCTGATCCGGTTTTAACAACCTTCGTATCACCCATTAAATCACTGTATCCTTGTTCTAGTCTGAGTCTATTCAACTTAGCTGCTAACTCTTGATCGCTAAGGTTCGGGTATTTCTTATAGAATTTTTTTTCTTTTTTCTTTCCATCAAATAACTTGGCAGTTGACTCACTTAACCCTTTAATTCCCGTAAAAATATCTTTTGCACTATCTGACGATAATTTAGAGTCCGTATCATTTTCTTTTTTATTTGTAGAGCCTTGATTAGTTGAGTTACCGGTGCGATGTTTTTCAGTAATTATTCCCCACTTCATTCCTTTAACTCCATAATGCACTAAACTATTTTTCTTATTTTCTAAAAAATCATTTTTCATGAATATTCCTCCATTTCAACTTCTATTAATAAAACCAGCAAATGAAGCTCCTAAAGAAGCAAGAAATGCAAAAGAGGCTAGACCAGCAACAATACCGCCAGTTGCTATTGTGCCAGTTAAAACTTTACCAGCTATAACTATACCATTTTTTATTTTTTTCTTTTGAACTTCAGAATCTGGTTTGTACTTCTGTCCCAATTTAATATTCTTTATGCCATCTTTAAAGTCAGCCTCAGTCATAGTTCCTAAAGAAAGATTTTTTACTTCTTTTAACGGTACCATATTTAGTTTAGTAAGCGTTTTATTTATTTTGTCAAGCCGTTCTTTTTCAAGATTTTTATTATCTTTTATTTTTGTTTTTATTTGTTCTCCTTGCGGAGCAAATGCTCCAATAAGAAGATCATAATTATTTTTAGATGCAAATTGGCCTTTAAGTCTATATGGATTTGCATGTTGTAATTCGCCTTTTAATTTTAAATAATCATTTTTCATGAATATTCCTCCTTTTTAATCTTCGCCTAAAGAATCTTCAAGTAAAGATTCCTCGTTTATTCGATCATTGTCTTTTATAACAAAATTTCGCCATTCAAATTCTTTGATTTGCCTCTCATATGCGTCAATAAGAGACGACTGAGGAGGAGTATCAAATATTAATCTAACTTTCATATAAATATATGATTTTACAGATTCTAACCTCTTATCGTCGGCAAGTAATTCTGTCCACACATTCGAACTACTTGTTATTCTGTATCCAGAATTAGACGGTCCAATACCCATTTGACTTAGCGACGCAATAACTGAATTAATATGAAGAATTAGTTCGTCGTCAAAAGAAGTAACATCTTGGTAAATGCCTAACATTTTTTTAATAGAGTTTAGTATGCTTTCTCTCACAGTTGGTGTTGCCATGATTATTTTTCTCCTTTATGAGTATTGGTATTTGTAGTAGTAGGCTGCTTTTCGGTTCATATTTTTACTTTTTTCTGGATTTTCAAAAAGATATGTCGCAAATTCTTCACCCTTTTTGTTTTTTTCAGTACCCGCGGTTATACGCACATTATCCATATCAAGTTTTTTAATTATTCGATCAACATCTTTTTGATATTTTTGATATTTTTTTATGTCAGCCCCTGACATTAAGACATTATCATAGCCAGCTTTCCTAGCTGCATCAATATCCCGATCAATATCGCTAATAAAACCTTTCTTACTCCCTAGGTTTTTCAAAAGTTTACGGCCTTCTCTAGTAAGGCTACCATCATCATTCTCATATTTGGAAATGCCTGATGGAACCTTCTTTTCGCTCTTTGACGGGAGTGAATTGAACTTTTTTCTTTCATCGGCGGAAAATTTCATATATACTTTTTTATCTTTATCGGACAAACTGTCATATACTTTTCGATCCTCATAACCAAGTTCTTCTGGAGTTCTTATAACACCCCATTTTTGGCCTTTAATTCCGTAGTGATAAAGTTCTTTTACTTTTAAATAATCGTTCTTCATTCAAATGCCTCCTTGTTCTTTTTGTATGCGACAAATGCATCCATCAATGCAGACACATTATCAATTTTTGCTTCATATCTCTTCTTAGATAACTTAATGTTTCCATTATTATCTTGTAAAACAATGCAGTTTCCCATAGCATATGTCATAAGAACCTCATCAAACAGTAGTAGGCCATTCTCAGAAAGAGTTTTTAGTTCTCCTAATGGAACGGATTCTGTTTTAGCTCCTTGAATAACTTTATCAACTCCAAATGGACCGTTTTCTGCAGTCCATCTGTCGATAAATTCCTTAGCATTATATGGATCAAATCCAACAGCACGTACATCATACTGTGCTTTTTGTATATGTTCGTCAAGGTCTGTATAAACATCCATCATGTCTAAAATGACACCATCAAGAACCATTAAAGATCCTTCTTGAATGAATTCTTCATACTTTTGACGCATTGCCATCGGTAACTTATTAAGTGTATTAGATGAAATATAACTTCTTACCTTTACTCCAAATTCGCCAGTTCTTAGTGGGAATAAGAATGTAAATGCACAGAAGTCATTACCTTGCGATAGGTCCATACCTAATGCACATGGCATATTCCAGAAATCACGACGTGACTTTGTAAGAGTTTCTTCATATGTAAAGAAATATGTATAACCTTCCATTGGAATTCCAAATCGTTTTGCAAGAATATCGTTTCTAGTAGCTGGAGCTTTTTCGGCTCTCTCCACGTCGAGTTGATATGTTTCGTATGAGACAGTTTTTCCTAAATTTGGATTGGCTTTAACCCACATGTTTGGATTATTAACTTCTGATATATCGTCTAAACGATAATACCAAATAGAAACATGGTCGTTAATATAATCGCCTTTTAATATACTAAGCAATTCCATCTTTATTGTATCGCCGGAACCATTCCGAACGGTACCTTCTGAAGATACAGAAATTATTAAGTAATCATTAACTTTTGATGCGCCTTGTTCTACGGCACCAATGACATCTTCGCGAATATCACCAGACAACCACTCATCGATTGTTACTATCTTGCATCGTAAGCCCTGTAATTTATTTATGCTCATCGGTCTTACTTCAAGAAGCGAACCTGTTAAAAAGTTTTCGATTCCTTTTTTTGTGGCAGCGAGTTTTTGCCTATTAGCTTTTGAACCGGTAGTGTTCTGCAATGAGCCCTCTGTCAGAAACTTAAATAATGGTCCTCTCGAGCGCGTGATAGCGGTTCGAATTGGCGACATGACTTCTTCTGCTTGTTTCATTGTTGGCGCAGTTGTTATCTGATTTGTAGTCGTAGTATCAACATTCAAAAAATATGATTGTATACATGACTCATACATTGACTTAGCAGCTCCTCTGCCTATAATTAAAAACTGTTTATTAATCAGTCTTTTTTTAACTAATTTTTTCTCATAGTGACCCGGACCATGACCAGCTTGGTCTGGAACGAATACGCTTCGCTCAACAAAATAATACCAACCAAAAACCTGCTCAGCCCATAACTTAAATGAGTCTAAAAGTTTCAAATCACTTCCATCGGTTAGTGTCATCTCGTTTTCACAATATTTTATGAATCCATCGACAGCTTTGTTGTCATAGTAATATCTCGGATTCTCTATTAGGTGATCTATACGATTCATCTCCATTGAGATTTCTCTACATACAGGAAGATCTCCGCGTAAAACAGCTTCTCTGAATTGTCCGTAATAAAACGGAACAGCAGTATTTGATAATGACATGTTTTACACCTACCGTTTCCAAGGACACATATCATTCGGGGTTCGTTCTATTAGTTTATTCTTCTTAAGTATAGAATCGTCACCATAGTGTAATGCATTATGTGTCTCCATTGATATACAAACTAGATTTTCAGGATCTAGTAATTTTTCAGTTCCATTAATAATATCTTCTTGAGAAATTGGATTGATGTGATGAATAAAAATACGTCCATTTATCTGATGATCTGGAACACCTAAATCGCAACCATCATCTCTTGCAATGACGTAAGAACGAATATGTTTCCATTCTGTAGATCTATAGAAGTCTTGATTCATGTATCTATCAAATCCAAAAGTATCTAGTCCAACTTGTCCTGTAAGTTTTAAATATCTAAAACGATCGTCAAATGAGGATAGAAGAGACATCTCGGAATAAGTTTTAGAGTGGTTCATCTGATGATACCTCGACATAGTTGTCGTCCTCTCTATTTCCGCTATATGTCTTCATTGCTTCTATTGCTTTCGAATATAATTCTTCAACTGTCTTTGTCGACGTTAAACTCTCTCGTCTTGCCTCTATAAGTTCTTGATCTTTTTTAATTGTTTCCTGCTCAAGTTTTTCTCTAGTAGAACCAAGTTTTAAAAAATGAGTTATAACCTGAGAGGAAGCTGTTCCATCTCGGATTTGTTGTTCGGCAAGATCTATAGCAAGACATATCAACTGATTTTCTCTTGCCTCTGGAGTTAAAGTTGGGCGACTTTTTTTAGTTGAGAATTCATCAGATATACTTAGAGTATGTTTTCTGCCCATACTTTGCTCCTTTCTGTATAGTTTATGGTGACTATACTCTGAGGTGCATACAGTTTGTGGATACTTTATAGCCAACGTGCAGTATAAAAAAGGAGAAGCCATGGAGAAACCCGCAGCAGAGTTAAGGCCAAATTCATAAAAATACTGCTAAACTGTATGCACGTCAAAGGATAGTAAAAAACATTGTATAAAATATCCCCCCGGGGCTTTTTTTAGGAGTGGGGCGATGCAGGAGGGGGTGCATTTTCTGCGGACCCCCCCCCGATGCCTAAATGCTGCTGAACGATGGCCTAGACTGGTTTACTGACAGGTTCATTAGATACTTTTGTATACTCTACAAAGTTTCCATCCTTGTCATACGCACCGAGTATAATTAG
>Ga0209717_1000394_pt1 | contig 53837 bp, 47 predicted proteins | sample AD_UKC048_MetaG_FD_184418 | JGI IMG/M metagenome (GOLD analysis project Ga0209717, IMG submission 184418) | Active sludge microbial communities of municipal wastewater-treating anaerobic digesters from USA - AD_UKC048_MetaG (SPAdes) (version 2) | ecosystem: Engineered > Bioreactor > Anaerobic >...
GGGAACGTGGTGCGCGTCGGCCGCGCGGGAAGAAGTCATCGAGGCGCGGTCAGAACATGTCGGCGTAGCGCTGCATTTCCCAGTCGCTCACGTGGCGCGCGTAGGCGATCCACTCGCTGCGCTTGGCAGCGATGAACTCCGGCGCGAGCGAGGGGCCGAGCGCCTCGCAGAGCACGGCGTCGCGCTCCAGCGCATCGACGGCCTCGCCCAGGCTCTGCGGCAGCACGCCGATGCCGCGCTCGCGCAGCGCAGCCAGCGGTTGCTCGAACAGATCGTCGGGGCAGGCCGGGCCGGGATCGGTGCGCTTCGCGATGCCGTCCAGCCCGGCGGCGATCAGGCCGGCGGTGGCCAGGTAGGGGTTGGCCGCAGCATCCGGCAGGCGCCACTCGAAGCGGCCGTCCAGCGTACGCACGAGTGCCGTGCGGTTGTTCGGGCCGTGCGCCACGTAGGCCGGCGCCCAGCTGGTGCCCGACAGCGACTCGCCGACGACGAGCCGCTTGTACGAATTCACCGTCGGCGCCGCCAGGGCCGAGAGGCCGGCCGAGTGTGCGAGCACGCCGCCGATGAAGTGGCGTTTGGTGGCGTCGTCGTCGAAGAGGCAGCGTTCGCCGTCCCACAGCGACACGTGGAAGTGCAAACCGCTGCCCGGTTGGTTGGCGAAGGGCTTGGGCATCATCGAGAACACCATGCCGTGCCGCTCGGCCAGCGTGTGCGCGGCCAGCTTGAAGAGCATCAGGTGGTCGGCACTTGTCAGCGCATCGGCGTGCAGGAAGTTCAGCTCGTACTGGCCATGCGCATCTTCATGGTCGATCTGGAACACGTGCAGCCCGCAGGCCTGCAGCCCGGTGGCGAGCTCGTGCAGGAACTCGCGCTGGCGCGGCAGGCTCTTCAGGTCGTACGACGGCTTGTCGAGATGGTCGTGCGCATCGGCCGGCGCGAAGCCGCTCGCCGTGCGCTGCAGCAGGAAGAACTCCGGCTCGATGCCGGTCTGCAGCGCCCAGCCGCGTTCGGCCAGCCGCGCGATCTGGCGGCGCAGCACCTGGCGCGGGCAACCGTCGAAGGGGGTGCCAGCGACGAAGCCGTCACAGGCCAGGCGCGCATAACCCGGCATCCAGGGCAGGGCGCGTGCCGTGCCCGCATCGCCGCGGCCGTAGTACTCGGAGCGCGGGCCCATGCGCGGCAGGCCGGTGCCCGCGATCGACGGGCCGGAGAAGCCCGCCCCGGTGGCCAGCAAGGTGCCGAGCTGATCGAGAGGGACGTACTTGCCCTTGGCGACGCCGTGCAGGTCGGTGAACTGCGCGATCAGCGTGTGCACGCCCTGCGCGGCCAGGCTCTCGCGCAGCGTGTCGACGTGGTGGTGGTGCCCGCTCACGCCACGGCCGCCCGCAGCGCGGCGCGCAGCACGTCCATGGCCTCGTCGAAGACCGGCTGCTGGATGGTCAGCGGGAACAGGAAGCGCACCACGTTCGCGTTGACGCCGCAGGTCAGCAGGATCAGCTTGCGTTTCAGCGCCTCGGCCTGCACCTTCTTCGTGAAGTCGGCATCGGGTTCGTCGCTGTCGGGGCGGTTGAACTCCACCGCCACCATGGCGCCGAGTCCGCGGACGTCGGCGATCTGCGGCACCGCAGCGCGCATCTCCTGCAGCACGGCCTTGAGCTGGTCGCCGAGCTTCTGTCCGCGCTCGGGCAGCTTCTCGTCGCGCATCACGTCGATCACCGCATGCGCCGCGGCGATGGCCAGCGGGTTGCCGGCGTAGGTGCCTCCCAGGCCGCCAGGGGCCGGCGCGTCCATGATCTCCGCCTTGCCGGTCACGGCCGACAGCGGTACGCCGCCGGCGAGCGACTTGGCGATGGTCATCAGGTCGGGGATGACTCCGAAATGCTCCATCGCGAACATCTTGCCGGTGCGGCCGAAGCCGGTCTGGATCTCGTCGGCGATCAGCACGATGCCGTGTTCGTCGCACAAGGCGCGCAGCCACTGCACCGCCTCGGCCTGGATGACATTGAAGCCGCCTTCGCCCTGCACCGGCTCGAACACGATGGCCGCCACGCGGCTGGGCTCGATGTCGGCCTTGAAGATGTGCTGCACGGCCTTCTTCACTTCGGCCAGGCTGGCGCAATGGCAGGGGAAGGGCGCGTGGTAGATCTCCGGCGGGAAAGGCCCGAAGCCGGCCTTGTAGGGCTGCACCTTGCCGGTCAGCGACACCGCGAACAGGCTGCGGCCATGGAAGGCGCCGCTGAAGGCGATCACGCCCGAACGCTTCGTGTACGAACGCGCGATCTTGATCGCGTTCTCGATCGCCTCGGCGCCGGTGGAGAACAGCGCCGTCTTCTTGGCGTGGCTGCCCGGCGTCATCGCATTGAGCTTCTCGGCCAGTGCGATGTAGCTCTCGTAAGGCACCACCTGGTAGCAGGTGTGCGTGAAGCGCTTGAGCTGCGCCTCGATCGCCGCCACCACCTTCGGGTTGCCGTGGCCGGTGTTCATCACCGCGATGCCGCCGGCGAAGTCGATGTAGCGCTGGCCTTCCACGTCCCACAGCTCGGCGTTGTCGGCGCGGTCGGCGAAGAAGGTGCCCATCACGCCCACGCCGCGCGGCGTGGCGGCGGCCTTGCGGGCCATCAGCTGTTCATTGAGGGAATGGTTCATGTCGGTCTCCTGGCAGGCTGGCGGTCAGGCGGCGTCGATGCGCAGCCAGGTCGTCTTCAGCTCGGTGTACTTGTCGAAGGCGTGCAGCGACTTGTCGCGGCCATTGCCGCTTTGTTTGTAGCCGCCGAAGGGCACGGTGATGTCGTCTTCGTCGTACTGGTTGACGTGCACGGTGCCGGCACGCAGGGCCCGCGCGACGCGGTGCGCGCGGTTGATGTTGTGGCTCCACACGCTGGCCTGCAGGCCGTAGCTGGAGTCGTTGGCCATGGCGATGGCCTCGGCCTCGGTCTTGAAGCGGATCACGCTCATCACCGGGCCGAAGATCTCCTCGCGGGCGATCTTCATCTGGTTGCTCACGCCGGTGAACACGGTCGGCTCGACGTAGAAGCCGCCGGTCTCGCTGCGCGAGCGCTTGCCGCCGGTGACCAGCTTCGCGCCATCGCCGTGGCCAGCGTCGATGTAGCCGAGCACGGTGCGCATCTGCGTCTCGTCGACCAGCGCGCCCATCTCGGCGTGGCCCGACAGCGGGTCGCCCGGCGCGTACTTCGGCGCCTCGGCGGCGACCACGGCGAGGAACTCGTCGGCCACGGTCTCGTGCACGAACACGCGGGAGGGCGCATTGCAGCTCTCGCCCTGGTTGAAGAACATGCTGCCGGCCACCGTCTTGGCGGCGCGCGCGATGTCCTCGAAGTCGTCGAAGACCACGAAGGCCGACTTGCCGCCGAGCTCGTTGTAGACGCGCTTGAGGTTGCTGCGCCCGGCGTACTCGAGCATCTTGCGGCCCACCCGCGTGCTTCCGGTGAAGCCGATCGCGTCGACGTCCATGTGCAGCGCCAGCGCCTCGCCGGCCTCGTGGCCGAAGCCCGGCACGACGTTGAACACGCCTTCGGGCAGGCCGGCCTCGACGGCCAGCTCGGCCAGGCGCAGCGCCGTCAGCGGGCTCTTCTCGCTGGGCTTGAGCACCACGCAGTTGCCCGCGGCCAGCGCCGGCCCGAGCTTCCAGGCGGCCATGATCATCGGGTAGTTCCAGGGCACCACGGCGCCGATCACGCCCATCGGCTCGCGGGTGATCAACGCCAGCGCGCTGGCCGGCGTCGGCGCGATCTCGTCGTAGATCTTGTCGACGGCCTCGGCGTACCAGGCGATGGTGCGCGCCGTCGAGGCCACGTCGACGGCCAGGCTGTACTGCACCGGCTTGCCCATGTCGAGCGACTCGAGCAGCGCGAGCTCGTCCTTGGCGGCGAGGATCTTCTCGGCAAAGCGCTGCAGGGTCTTCTTGCGCGCCGCAGGCGCCTTGCCGGCCCAGCGGGCATCGGCGAAGGCGGCGCGCGCCGACGCGACGGCGGCATCGATGTCCGGCGCCTGGCCGCGAGCGATGTCGGCGAGGCGGCGGCCATCGATGGGTGAACTCTTGGCGAATGTTTCGCCGCTGGCGGCGGCGACGCGCCGGCCGCCCACGAAGGCGCGGCCGTCGATGCGCAGCGCCGACGCGGCGGCATGCCAGTCGGGGGCAGGCTTGTTCATGGTGGTTCCTTCTCAGGTGAAGCCGGCAACAAAACGCCCGCGGCCGTTGCCGCGCCGCGGGCGTGATGCCGTGCGGGGCGTCCGGCAGCGGACGCCCGGTGGATCAGAACGACACCAGCACCGAGGCGCCGAGCAGGTGGTTGGTCTTGCCGTAGCTGGCGTCCTTGACATTGATGAACACCGGCTGGCTGGCACGGTCGAGTCGGTACTCAGCCTTGAAGGTGGTGTTCAGGTTGAACAGCCAACTGGCACCCAGGGTGAGCGCGGTGCGATTCGAGCCGACTTCCGGATCGCCGGCGCCGTCGGGGCCGATGCCGTTGCGGTCGTCTGCGCCCGTGTAGCCGAGCAACCCGCCGCCGTTCTTCTTGTTGTTCAGGTAGTCCAGGCGCGCGGTGGTCTCGAAGCGCGGCGTCCACTTGTAGGCCGCCAACGTCGACAGGCCCCACCAGCTCGAGTCACGCAGATCGCCGGTCGTCGGGTCGGCGGTGATGGCGGCGTTCTTCTGCTTGCCGAAGCTGACCTGGCCTTGCACGGTCCAGTCGCCGCGGATGAAGTAGGCATCGAACTCGAACAGGTCGAGGCGGGTGTTCTTCGTCGAGTACGGCTCGAGGCTGACCGGGTTGATGCCGATGCCGTCGGGCTGCGTGTCGTCGAAACCGCGGAAGTTGGCCGCCTTGCCATGCACGCCGGCGAAGCCGAAGCCCTGGAACTCGCCGCGCGAGTAGTCGACGCGGTAGGCGAACACCGGCGCCTTCTCGCCTGGCTGGTTGCGCGAGGCGTTCATGTTTGCGATGACGCCCTTGTAGATCCACTTGCCGTCGGTGATCTCCATGCCGGCGCCGGTGTAGGCGGTGGGCAGCGTGAAGTCGAACAGCAGGTTGTGCGTGATCAGCTTGTTCAGCGTGGGCTGCAGGTACTCGTAGCCCGACCAGTCGGGGATCTGGCCGGCGATGAAGCGCGTCTGCAGGTCACCCAGCGGCACCGACACGCTGGCCTCGTGCACCGGTGACTGGCCGTCGAACACGGCGCCCACGCCTCGGTTGGGCGCCAGCGTCAGGCGCCAGCGCGTGCCGGAGTCGGTTTCCTTCTGGAAGTCGATGACGGCCGCACCGAAGTACGAGTTGTCGTAGTTGTAGCCGTCGTCGCCCACGGCGTTGAGGAACTGGAAGCCGGCGCGATCCTGGCGCTTGTTGTAGATGAAGGTCGGATCCATGTAGCCGGAGATCTTCAGCAGCTTCAGCCCGGAAGCGTCACGCGCGTCCTCCATCGCCTCGGTCTTCACCGAAATGCGATTGAACTCGGCAGCCTGCTCCGGCGTCATGCCCCACTGGCCGGCGGCCGGCTTGGCCTCGGGCGCCTTCTGCTTGGCCTCGAGCTCCGCCACACGCTTCTTCAGCTCCTGCAGCTCCTTGAGCAGGTCGGCCGTCGACTGCGCGGTGGCGCCGCCGGCGAAGCTGGCGCCCAGGGCGAGCACGGCAGCCTGGGCGAGGGCGGTGGGTTGCCAGAATTTCATCGGGTTCTCCTCGTTTGATCAATCGTTGCGCTGAATCGGGTAATCGTTCGTCTCAACCGCCGCGGGCGGCCGCGGCCATGTCCTGTGCACGCTTGCGTTCGGCCCTGGCGATGGCCAGGCTGGCGAGCACCACGCCCACCGAGACCACCAGCACGATGAGCGCGGCCACTGCGTTCACGCTCGGGTTCAAGCCCAGCCGTGCGCGGGAAAAGATCACCAGCGGCATCGTCGTCGCACCGGGGCCGGACAGGAAGGCCGACAGCACCACGTCGTCGAGCGACAGGGTGAAGGTGAGCAGCCAGGCCGACATCAGCGCCTGCGCGATCATCGGCAGCGTGACGAGCGTGAAGACCTGCCAGGGGCGCGCGCCGAGGTCCATCGCGGCTTCCTCGAGCTGCGGGTTCAGGTCCTGCAGCCGGGCCTGCACGACCACCGTGGCGTAGGCCATGCCCAGCAGCAGGTGGCCCATCCAGATGGTCAGCATGCCGCGCTCGGGAAAGCCGAGCACGCGTTGCACCGACACCAGCATCAGCAGCAGCGACAGGCCGATGATGACCTCGGGCATCACCAGCGGCGCGCTGACCATGCCGCCGAACAGCGTGCGGCCGGTGAAGCGCCTGTACTTGACCAGCGCGAAAGCCGCCAGCGTGCCCAGCACCACCGAGCCGCAGGCGGTGAAGAACGCGATCTGCAGGCTCAGCCACAGGCCGCCGATCATTTCTCGGTCACCCGGCAGCGCGGCGTACCACTTCAGCGTGAAGCCGGCCCAGACGTTGGGGATCGGCGAATCGTTGAACGAGAAGATCACCAGCGCCACGATGGGCAGGTACAGGAACACGTAGCCCGCCGTCAGCCAGGCTTTCGAGAAGCCGCGCGCGAAGCCCGCGCCGAAGAAGGTTCGGCCGCTCATTTGCGCTGCTCCTGCGCTTGCGCCTGGTAGCGGTTGAAGATCGCCAACGGCACCAGGATCAGCAGCACCATCACCACGGCGACGGTCGAGGCCATCGGCCAGTCGTTGTTGCTGAAGAACTCGTCCCACAGCACGCGGCCGATCATCAGCGTCTGCGGCCCGCCGAGCAGTTCGGGGATGACGAACTCGCCGATGCAGGGAATGAACACCAGCATCGAGCCGGCGATGATGCCTGCCTTGGACAGCGGCACGGTGACCTTCCAGAACGCCACCCAGGGCGTGGCGCCGAGGTCGGAGGCCGCTTCGAGCAGGCGAAGGTCCATCTTGGCCAGGTTGCCGTACAGCGGCAGGATCATGAAGGGCAGATAGGTGTAGACCATGCCCAGCACCAGCGAGAAAGGCGAGTTCATGAACTTGCCCAGCGCCGGGATCACGCCGGCGGCCAGCAGCAGGTGATCGACGCGCAGCGCGATGAGCAGATCGGAGACCCAGCCATGCTCGGTGAGCAGGCCCTTCCAGGCATAGACGCGCAGCAGGAAGGAAGTCCAGAACGGCAGCATCACCAGCATCAGCAGGGCCGGCTGCAGCGACGCCTTGGCGCGCGCCATGAAGTAGGCGAAGGGGTAGCCGATGGCCAGGCACAGCACCGTCGTGACGGCGGCGTACTTGATGCTCGACAGGTAGGTCTTGAAGTAGAGGTCGTCTTCCGTGATGAACACGTAGTTCGACAGCTTGATCGACAGGGCGAGCACACCGTCCTTGAGGCTCAGCACCTCCTTGAAGACGACGCCGTCCACCTCGGAGACGCTGATCTTCAGCACGATCAGGAACGGCAGCATGAAGAAGGCGAGCAGCCACAGGTAGGGCAGGCCGATCACCGCGGTGCGTCCGCGGGCGATCCAGGCGAGCAGGGCGCGCAGTCTGTTCATGACCGGCTCACTGCGTCAGCACCACTTGCGACTGGCGCGACCAATGCGCCCAGGCTTCGCTGCCCCAGGTCAGCTCGTGCTCGCGGTGGCGCTGGGTGTTGTTCTGGCTGATCTTCAGCATGCGGCCGCTGGGCAGCTCGAGGTGATAGACGGTGAAGCTGCCGAAGTACGACAGGTTCTTCACCACCCCTTTGGCGCGGTTGAAACCGGCGGCGAGGTCTTCATCGGACGGCGCGTGCGGCGACAGGTGGATCTTCTCCGGCCGGACCGCCACCGTCACCGGCATGCCGGCCGTGCCGGTGATGCCGTGGCCGACGTAGTGCTTGATGTCCTGGCAGTCGATCACGCAGTGGTCGGCCTCGTCCTCGGCGAGCGTGCCGTCCATCAGGTTGACGTTGCCGATGAAGTCGGCCACGAAGCGGGTGGCCGGTGTCTCGTAGATGTCGGCCGGCGCACCCACCTGCAGCACCTTGCCCTCGCTCATGATGGCGATGCGCGAGGCCATGGTCATGGCCTCTTCCTGGTCGTGCGTGACCATCACGCAGGTCACGCCGACCTCCTCGATGATGTTGACCAGCTCGATCTGCGTCTCTTCGCGCAGCTTCTTGTCGAGCGCGCCCAGCGGCTCGTCGAGCAGCAGCAGCTGCGGCCGCTTGGCAAGGCTGCGCGCCAGCGCCACGCGCTGCTGCTGGCCGCCGGAGAGCTGGTGCGGCTTGCGCTTGGCCAGCTTGCCCAGCTGCACCAGCTTGAGCATGGCCTCGACACGCTCGGTGATCTTGTCCTGGGCCATGCCCTCGCGCCGCAGGCCGAAGGCGATGTTCTCCCACACCGTGAGGTGCGGGAAGAGCGCGTAGCTCTGGAACATCATGTTGATCGGCTTGTCGTAGGTCGGGATGTTGGCCAGGTCCTGGCCGTTGAGCAGGATTTGCCCCGCGGTGGGCGTCTCGAAGCCCGCCAGCATGCGCAGCAAGGTCGTCTTGCCGCAGCCCGATGAGCCCAGCAGCGCGAAGATCTCGCCCTTGGTGATCTCGAGGCTGACGTGGTTGACCGCGACGGCGCCGCCGCCGAAGTCCTTCACCACGTCCTTGATCTGCAGAAAGGCGGGCGGTGTGGCGCTCATGTTGCCTCCTGGTGAGCGCCGCTCACAGCCCGGTCTTGAAGCTGGTGTACAGCCGCGTCATGGTGCGGCGGATGTCGTTGGACAGAGCGTCCGGGGCCTGCATCTTCTTCATGTCGTCCGCGCCAGGGAATACCGACGGGTTGCCCGCCACCTCGGGCTTGATGAACTTCTTCGAGGCCAGGTTCGGGTTGGCGTAGAAGACCTTGTTGGTCAGGCTGGCGTGCACTTCCGGGCGCAGGATGAAATCGATGAACTTGTGCGCGTTGCCCGGGTGCGGCGCGTCGGCCGGGATCACCATCACGTCGAAGAACAGCACGCCGCCGGTCTTCGGGATCAAGGCCTCGATCTTCTGCCCGGTCTTGCCGTCGATGGCGCGCTGGCGCGCGATGTTGATGTCGCCGGACCAGCCCAGCGCCAGGCAGATCGAGCCGTTGGCCATGTCGTTGATGTAGCCCGAGGAGCTGAACAGCGTCACGTGCGGGCGAATCGACTTGAGCAGCGGGCCCACGCCGGCGTAGTCGGCCTGGCTCTTCGAGTAGGCCGGCTTGCCCAGGTAGTGCAGCGCGGCCGGGATCACCTCGGTGGCGGAGTCGAGGAAGCTCACGCCGCAGCCCTTGAGCTTGGAGATGTACTCGGGCTTGAAGACCAGATCCCAGACGTTGTCGGGCATGGGCGTGGTGCCCAGCGCGGCCTTGACCTTGTCGACATTGATGCCCACGGTGGTGTAGCCCCACAGCCAGTTGACCTGGAACTGGTTGCCCGGGTCGAGCTTTGCGAGCTGCTCCTGAAGCGACGGGTCGAGGTGCTTCAGGTTCGGGATCTTGGCCTTGTCGAGCTTCATCAGCAGGCCGCCGTCGGCCTGGATCTTGGCCCAGTACGACGAGGGCACGACCACGTCGTAGCCCGTCTTGCCGGCCACCAGCTTGGCATGGACGATCTCGTTGTTGTCGAAGTTGTCGTAGCGGACCTTGATGCCGGTTTCCTTCTCGAAGGTCTTCAGCGTGTCTTCGGCGATGTAGTCGGACCAGTTGTAGACGTTCAGCACCTTCTCTTCTTCCTGCGCCGCGGCCGGCGGCCCCCACAGCAAGGCCGTGGCGGCCAGCGCGGCCGTGGTCAGTGAACTGAGGGTGCCGATCATCCGTTTCATGGTGGACTTCCTTCGTGTCGAGGTTTGTGCGAGGTCTAGAGACAGTAGCGGGATCAAGTTCTCGGGCAGTCTAGCGAGCGGGCCGCGCACGGTGCTAGAGGCAAACCCCGTGCCACGTTGCGGGCGGCCGACGTCACATCCAGCCCCTGGCCTTCACGTCGGCCAGGGTCAGGTCGAGGCAACGCCGGATGAGGCCTGCCATCTCGTCGATCTGCGCGCGCGTGATGACCAGCGGCGGCGCGATGATCATGCGGTCGCCCACCGCACGCATGATCAGGCCGTTGCCGAAGCAGTGGCCACGGCAGACCATGCCGACCTCGAGCGCGCCGTCGAAGCTGGCGCCGGAGGCCTTGTCCTTGACGAGTTGCAGCGCGCCCATCAGGCCGCAGGTCTGAACCTCGCCGACCAGCGGATGCCCGGCGAACTCGGCGAAACGCTGGGCGAGGTAGGGGCCGACGTCCTCGCGCACGCGCTCGACCAGGCCTTCGCGCTGGATCAGCCGGATGTTGGCGATGGCCACAGCGCAGGCCACCGGGTGGCCCGAGTAGGTGTAGCCGTGGTTGAACTCTCCGCCCTGGTCGATCAGCACGCGCGCGATGCGCTCGCCGACCATCACGCCGCCCAGCGGGATGTATCCCGAGGTCACGCCCTTGGCGAAGGTCATCAGGTCGGGTTTGCTGCCCATGCGCTCGCAGCCGAACCATTGCCCGGTGCGGCCGAAGCCGGTGATGACCTCGTCGGAGACGAGCAGGATGCCGTACTTGTCGCAGATGCGCTGGATCTCGGGCCAGTAGGTGTCGGGCGGCACGATCACGCCGCCGGCACCCTGGATCGGCTCGCCGATGAAGGCGGCGACGCGGTCGGCGCCGAGTTCGAGGATCTTCGCTTCCAGCCAGCCCGCGGCCTTCAGGCCGAAGGCATCGCGCGACAGGTCACGCCCCAGTTCGAACCAGAACGGCTGCTCGATGTGCACGATATCGGGGATCGGCAGGCCCCCTTGTTCGTGCATGCCGCTCATGCCGCCGAGCGAAGCGCCGGCCATCGTCGAGCCGTGATACGCGTTCTTGCGGCTGATGATGACCTTGCGCTGCGGCTGGCCGAGCACGTCCCAGTAGCGGCGCACCATGCGCACCACCGTGTCGTTGCCCTCGGAACCCGAGCCCGAATAGAAGACGTGCTGGAACTGCCGCGGTGTCACCTCGGCGAGCAGCTCGGCGAGCTCGATGGCCGGTGGCGTCGCGGTCTGGAAGAAGCTGTTGTAGAAGGGCAGCTCCTGGAGCTGCCGCGTCGCGGCATCGACCAGCTCCTGCCGGCCGTAGCCGACGTTCACGCACCACAGGCCGGACATGGCGTCGAGGATCTTCTTGCCCTCGCTGTCCCAGAGGTAGATGTTGTCGGCCTTCGTGATGACGCGCGAGCCCTTGTTCGCCAGGCCCTTGAAGTCGGTGAAGGGGTGCAGGTAATGCGCCGAGTCGGCGGCCTGCCACTCGGCGGTGGTGCGGGCGGGCGGGGTGTTCAGGACGGCATTCATGTCGTTCTCCAGTCTCGTGCTTGCTTCAGACGTGCAGCAGCAGGTGCTCGCGCTCCCACGGCGAGATCACCTTCATGAACTCGTCGAACTCGATCTCCTTGATCTCCGAGTACACGGTGATGAACTCCTTGCCGAGCACGTCGTGCAGGTCCTTCTCGTCGGCCAGCCAGCCCAGCGCCTCGCTCAGCGAGCGCGGCAGCTGGTACTCGGACAGATAGGCGTCGCCCTTGCACTCGGGCGTGGGCTCGATGCGGTTCTTCATGCCGAGGTAGCCGCAGGCCAGCGTGGCGGCCAGCGCCACGTAGGGGTTGGCGTCGGCACCGATGACGCGGTTCTCGATGCGGCGCGCGGCCGGCGAAGCCACCGGCGAGCGGATGCCGACGGTGCGGTTGTCCGTGCCCCACTGGATGTTGATCGGCGCCGACATCGAACGCGACAGCCGCCGGTACGAGTTGACGTAGGGCGCGAACAGCGCCATCGCCGCCGGCGTGTACTTCTGCAGCCCGCCGATGTACCAGTAGAACTCCTTGCTGGGCGAGCCGTCGGCGTTGCTGAAGATGTTCTTGCCGGTGATCTTGTCGACGATGCTCTGGTGCACGTGCATCGCGCTGCCGGGTTCGCCGGCCATCGGCTTGGCCATGAAGGTGGCGAACATCTCGTGGCGCAGCGCCGTCTCGCGGATCGTGCGCTTGAAGAAGAACACCTCGTCGGCCAGGCCCAGCGGGTGGTCGTGGAAGAAGTTGATCTCCATCTGGCCGGCGCCGACTTCGTGGATCAGCGTGTCGACGTTCAGCTCCATCTGCTCGCAATAGGCGTAGATGTCCTCGAACAGCGGGTCGAACTCGTTCACCGCGTCGATCGAGTAGGCCTGGCGCGAGGTCTCGGCCCGGCCGCTGCGGCCGCGCGGCGGGCGCAGCGGCGTGTTCGGGTCGGTGTTGCGCTCGACCAGGTAGAACTCGAGCTCGGGCGCGACCACCGGGCTCCAGCCTTCGGCATCGTAGAGGTCGCAGATGCGGCGCAGCACCGAGCGCGGCGCGTACGGGATCAGCTTGCCGTCGCGGTCGAAGCAGTCGTGGAGCACTTGCGCGGTCGGGTCGGTGGCCCAGGGCACGATGCGCACCGTGCTCGGGTCGGGGCGCAGGTGCATGTCGCGGTCGGTCGCATGGATCACGTCGTAGTACGGGCCTTCCTCGGGGAATTCACCGGTCACGCCGATGGCGACGATGGCCTCCGGCAGCCGCATGCCACGGTCTTCGGTGAATTTCTCGCGCGGCAGGATCTTGCCGCGCGCCACGCCGGTGAGGTCGGGCACGAGGCACTCGATCTCCGTCACGCGCCGTTCATTGAGCCACTGTTCGAGTTCGGCAAAGCCGAAGTTGCTTTTGTCAACCATGAGTCACCTGAGAGTTGGAGCACACCGGGCCGCACTGGGCGGGGCTGTCGGTGCGCGGGATCGATCCCGCCGATGCGGGAGGGCGCCGGTGCGCCGTGCGCGCGTCAGCGCGGTGGCTCAGGCGCGCGATGGCGGTCGCGGTAGGCAGTGCAGGCATCCCCGAAGGCACGCAACAAACGTACCGAGATCGGGTTGGTGGCGGCCTGCCATTCCGGATGCCACTGCACGCACAGGTTGAACCCCTGCGCGTGCTCGACCGAGAAGGCCTCGACGAGGCCATCGGGCGCGCGGGCCTCGATGCGCAGCCCCGGCGCGAGCCGGTTCACGCCCTGGCCATGCACCGAGTTCACCTGGATGCGCGGCTCGGGCAGGATCTTGGCGAGCGCGCCGCCGGGCTGCACGTCCACCGGGTGCGCGAGGCCATAGACCAGTTCGGCCGGCGCGTCGGGGGCGCCGCCGGCGCCGCGGTGGTCGTGCTGGCCCTCGACCTCGTGCACCGCCTGGTGCAGCGTGCCGCCCAGCGCGACGTTGGCTTCCTGGAAACCGCGGCAGATGGCGAACAGCGGTATGCCGCGCTCGATGACGCGCGGGATCATCGGCAGCGTCCAGTCGTCGCGCTCGGTGTCCAGCGGCAGGCTGGTGTCGTGCACGTCCTCGCCGAAGTGGCGCGGGTGCACGTTCGAGGGCGAGCCGGTGAGCAGCACGCCGTCGGCCAGGTCGAGCAGTTCGTCGATCTCGTCCGCATGCGCCACCGGCACGATCAGCGGCAGCGCGCCGGCCAGGCGCACCGCCTCGATGTACTTGCGCCCGGCGATGTGGAAGGGGTGCTGGCCCAGCACCCGGTTGCACGAGGGCACCAGCACGACGGGTTTGGAGGAGCGACGCGCGATCACAGCAGATCCTTCAGACGGTAGTAGGCCATGCCGGCCACCAGCGCCGGCGTGCGCAGCAGCTTGCCGCCGGGGAAGGAACGATGACGGATGCGCGCGAAGGTGTCGAAGCGTTCGGCATCGCCCGCGATGGCCTCGGCCACCAGTTTGCCCGCCAGGCCGGTGAGCGCCAGGCCATGGCCGGAGAAGCCCTGCAGGTAGTAGACGTTCGACCAGTCCGGCCCGCCCTTGTCGTGCAGGCGATCGGCCAGGCGGCCGAAATCCGGCGCGCGATTCATCGAGATGTCGACGAAGCCGCCCCAGGCGAACTCGACCTTGGTGTCGCGCAATTGCGGGAAGGTGCGCGCCATGCGGCGCTGCATGCTTTCCGCGAGGTTGCTCGGTGTGGTGGTGCTGTAGCTGACGCGGCCGCCATAGAGCATGCGGTGGTCGAGTGTCGGGCGGAAGTAGTCGAGCACGAAGTTGGTGTCGCAGGCGGCGGCACCCGACGGAATCAGCGAAGCGGCCAGCGCCGGCTCGATGGCTTCCGAGGTGACGATGTAGGTGCCGACCGGCATGACGCGGCTCTCGAGCACCGGCGCGACGCCTTGCAGGTAGACGTTGCCGGCCAGCAGCACGTGCGAGGCGTTCACGCTGCCCTGCGCAGTACGCACCTTGGCGATGCGGCCGGGCACGATCTCGGTGACGCCGGACTCCTCGAAGACCTTCACGCCGAGGCTGGCGGCGGCGCCGGCCATGCCCATGCTGTACTTGAGCGGGTGGAGGTGGCCGCCCAGCGGGTCATGGATGCCGCTGTGGAAACGCGGGCTGGCGATCCAGCCCGGCATGTCCTGCGGCGCGATCCAGGTCGTGCGATAGCCGTAGTCGCGCTGCATCAGCTCGTGCCATTCGCGCAGCTCGCGCGCCTTGCGCTCGTTGACCGCCAGGCCGAGGTAGCCGTCGCGCCAGTCGCATTCGATGCCGAAACGCTCGCGACGCTCGCCAATCAGTCGGATCGACTCGAGCGTCATGTCCCACACCCGGCGCGAGGCTTCGCGGCCGAGCTGTGACTCGATCACCGACTGATCGCAGGCGAGGCCGGCGATTGCCTGGCCGCCGTTGCGGCCGGAGGCGCCCCAGCCGACCTGGCGCGCTTCGAGCAGCGCCACGCTGTAGCCGCGATCGGCCAGCTCGATGGCGGCCGACAGGCCGGCCAGCCCGCCGCCGACGATGGCCACATCGGCGTCGACATGACCCTGCAGCACGGGGAAACGCTGCCGACGCGGAGCCGTCGCCGCGTAGTAGGAGTTCCGCGTCAGTTCCAGGTCGGTCTGCAGCAGGGTCATAGAGAAGGAATCAGGCCGCCGTCTTCAGCACGTCGGCCAGCGTGCCGACGAGCTGGTCGATGTGGCTCTTCTCGATGATCAGCGGCGGCGACATCGCGATGGTGTCGCCGGTAGTGCGGATCAGCACGCCACGCTCCCAGCACTCGAGGAAGATGTCGAAGGCACGCTTGCCCGGTTGGCCGGGAATCGGTTCGAGCTCGACGCCGCCGACCAGGCCGATGTTGCGCACGTCGATCACGTGCCGCGAACCCTTCATCGAATGCAGCGCGTTCTCGAAGTACGGCGCCATCTGCGCGCCGCGCGTCAGCAGGCCTTCTTCGGCATAGGTGTCCAGCGTGCCCAGCGCCGCAGCGCAGGCCAGCGGGTGCGCCGAGTAGGTGTAGCCGTGGGTGAACTCGATGGCGTGTTCCGGGCCGGTCATGAAGACGTCGTGGATCTGCTGCTTGCAGAACACCGCCCCCATCGGCACGCAGCCGTTGGTGATGCCCTTGGCGGTGGTCATCAGGTCGGGCGTCACGCCGAAGTGCTGCGCCGCGAACGGCGAACCCAGGCGGCCGAAGCCGGTGATGACCTCGTCGAAGATGAGCAGGATGCCGTGCTTGTCGCAGATGGCGCGCAGCCGCTCCAGGTAGCCCTGGGGCGGCAGCAGCACGCCGGTGGAGCCGGCCACCGGCTCGACGATCACCGCGGCGATGGTCGAGGCGTCATGCAGCGCGACGAGGCGCTCGAGATCGTCGGCCAGCTCGGCGCCATGCTCGGGCACGCCGCGCGAGTAGGCATTGCGCGCCAGGTCGTGGGTGTGGCGCATGTGGTCGACGCCGCCGAGCATGGGCCCGAAGAGCTTGCGGTTGCCGACGATGCCGCCCACCGAGATGCCGCCGAAGTTGACGCCGTGGTAGCCGCGTTCGCGGCCGATCAGCCGGGTGCGCGTGCCTTCGCCGCGGGCACGGTGGTAGGCGATGGCCATCTTCAGCGCGGTGTCGACTGCCTCGGAGCCGGAGTTGGTGAAGAACACCTTGTTCAGGCCCTGCGGCGTGAGCTGCACGAGGCGCTCGGCGAGCTCGAAAGCTTTCGGGTGCGCCATGTTGAACGGCGGCGCGAAATCGAGTTCGGCGGCCTGCTCGGCGATCGCCTTGACGATGCGCGGCCGCGCGTGGCCGGCGTTCACGCACCACAGGCCGGCGATGCCATCGAGCACCTCGCGGCCCTCGGGCGTCCAGAAGTGCATGCCCGAGGCCTTGGCGAGCAGGCGCGGAGCCTTCTTGAACTGGCGGTTCGCGGTGAACGGCATCCAGTAGGCATCCATCGCATGCGGGTGGGCGGCGCCTTCGTCGCGCAGCGAGAGCACGGCAGGGTCGATGGATTGGTTCATGGCGGCAGGCTCCTGGAGATGTCGATGCACTCCCGGCAGAGTGTGCGATCTGACACGTTGCGAGTCTAGAGAAACCGACACGCAATGTGCTTGCGCAATCGAACGGGGTTCACCCTCCATCCTGCAATATCATGCGAAGGATCAACAAGAACGCCGCATTCAATGCGAAACAAAGCCTCGGAAGTGCAACTGGATTCGATTGATCGGGCCATCCTGACCGAACTTCAGCACGCCGGCCGCATCTCCAACCAGGAGCTCGCCCAACGCGTGCACCTGTCGCCCTCGGCCTGCCTGCGGCGGGTCAAGGCGCTCGAGGACAGCGGGGTGATCGCCCAGTACGTGGCCCTGGTCAATCCGCGCGCCGTGGGCAAGCACGGCATCAGCTTCACCATCATCAACCTCGACAGCATGAACACGCCGCAGCTCGAGGCCTTCGAGCAGGCGGTGCGCGACACGCCCGAGATCCTGGACTGCTACTACGTGGCTGGCGCGAACGACTACCTGATCCGCTTCGCCTACCGCGACGCCGAGGATCTGGAGCGCTTCCACGCCGAGGTGCTGATGCACCTGCCGGGCGTTTCGCGTTCGAATTCGATGCTGGTGCTGCGCACCGTCAAGAAGACGACGGCGCTCCCGCTTTGAACTTGAGCGGCGGCAGCAAGGCGCGGCGCCGCTCCAGCTTCGCCACCACCGCCTTGGCCTGCGGATAGATGATCGATTCCTCGAGCTGGATGTGCTCGCGGCACAGCTCGAGGAACACGCCGATGCCGTGGCGCAGTTCGTCGGGGTCGTACCAGCTGTAGCCCGCCGCGATGGCGCGCAGCTGCGGTGCGAGCGCGAGCCAGTCTTCCTCGATCCAGCCATGGTCCTGCTGCAGCATGCGCACGGTGGCGACCAGCGCCTCGTCCGACGAGCTCAGCAAGGGCGGGAACACCTTGGACTCTTCGTCGAGGTGGTGGCGCTGCGAGGTCTCGCTGAAGAAGGCCTCGATCGCTCGCGCTTCGCCTTGCGCGTGCGCGTCGACGCCCTCGCTCACCAGGTGTTCGACCAGCGCATCCAGGCGCGCGAGGTGTTCGGCAATCTGCTGGTGGCACGCGTCGAGGGCCTTGAAGTCCGCGCCTGCGTTGTTCGACTTCGCTTTTGTCATGGGACCTCCTCGTTGCGACGGTCCCATTCTTGATTCTGCTGCGGCGCAGCAGTTGCGACAGGTCAAGCGCCGCGCAGTCTGCCGCAGAGGTAGGTCCAGACGAAATGGGCCGCGGCCTGGCTCGTCAGTTCGGCGTGGTCGTAGGGCGGCGCCACCTCGACGCAGTCCATGCCGATCAGCGGCAGATCGGCCAGTTCCTCGAGCACGCTGAGCACCTGGTTGGTGCTCATGCCGCCGGGCTCGGGCGTGCCGGTGCCCGGCGCGAACGCCGGGTCCAGGCAATCGATGTCCAGGCTCAGGTAGACCGGCGGATGGCCATGCGCCGCGAGCCGATCACGGATCGCGCCGAGCACCGGTGCGAGTTGCGCGGGGCTGTCGAGGCCGCGCAGATCGCGCGCCGTGAAGATCAGCCCGCCCTGGTCGCGCACGTACTCGCGGGCCTCGCGCACGCCGGCCGAGCGGATGCCCAGCTGCGAGAAGCATTCGCGGATCACCAGGCCTTCCTGCATCGCTTCGTAGACCCAGGTGCCGTGGCCGCTGGGCTCGCCGAAATGGTCTTCCCAGGTGTCGCAATGCGCATCGAAGTGGATCACGGCGAGCGGGCGGCCGTGCAGTTCGCGGTAGGCCCGCAGCAGCGGCAGCGTGATGCTGTGGTCGCCGCCCAGCCAGACCATGTGGTGCGCGCGGATGAGGCGCTCCACGTGCGGGCGCATCGCCTCGCGCATGGCGGCGAGGCTGGTGTTGGGCAAGGGCAGGTCACCGGCATCGCCGAGACGGCCCTCGGGGCCGACGTCGAACAACGGATGGATCGCGTCGCACAGCATGTGGCTGGCTTCGCGGATGGCGCGCGGACCGAAGCGGGCACCGGGGCGATTGGTCACCGAGCCGTCCCAGGCGATGCCGGCCACGGCATAGGGCGTGCTAGCCGAAATGAGGGGCGACTTGAGGAAGGTGTTGTTCGAGAGGAAGGCGAAGCTGCTCATCGGCGGACCTGCGAATTTCGGCCCGGGATGATAGGGGCGCCCACCATTCCGGGCCGTTTCACGATCAGGGATGCACGTTGCGCATTACGAAAAAATCTCGTGCTGCACCGCCGCAATCTTTCTCATTGTGAAGGATGACGTTTCGCATCCCGGTACGTTCATCCTAACCTATTGATTTTACGAAAGAACATATTTAGTCCTCTATAAGACATAAGTCTTCCCAGTCGTCGAGCCGGGGACTAACCTTGAGGCCAGAGATTTCGCTTTCTGTCCCTGTCTTCAAACCCACGGAGGTCCTCATGACGAATCTGACCCGCGAACAACAAATCGCCGCCCTCGAGAAGGATTGGGCCGAGAACCCGCGCTGGAAGGGCATCAAGCGCGGCTACACCGCCGCCGACGTGGTGCGCCTGCGCGGATCGCTGCAGGTCGAGCACACGCTGGCCAAGCGCGGCGCCGACAAGCTGTGGAAGCTGATCAACACCGAGCCCTTCGTGAACTCGCTCGGCGCGCTGACCGGCAACCAGGCCATGCAGCAGGTCAAGGCCGGCCTCAAGGCCATCTACCTGTCGGGCTGGCAGGTCGCCGGCGACGCCAACAGCAACGGCGAGATGTACCCCGACCAGTCGCTGTACGCCGTGGACTCGGTGCCGAAGGTCGTCAAGCGCATCAACGCCACCTTCAAGCGCGCCGACGAGATCCAGTGGAGCGAAGGCAAGAACGACATCGACTACTTCGCCCCGATCGTGGCCGACGCGGAAGCCGGCTTCGGCGGCGTGCTCAACGCCTTCGAGCTGATGAAGTCGATGATCGACGCGGGCGCGGCCGGCGTGCACTTCGAAGACCAGCTCGCCTCGGTGAAGAAGTGCGGCCACATGGGCGGCAAGGTACTGGTGCCCACGCGTGAAGCCGTTGCCAAGCTCGTCGCTGCCCGCCTGGCGGCCGACGTGATGGGCACGCCGACCATCCTGCTGGCGCGCACCGACGCGGAAGCTGCCGACCTCGTCACCAGCGACGTCGACGCCAACGACAAGCCCTTCCTGACCGGCGAGCGCACCGTCGAAGGCTTCTTCAAGACGCGCAACGGCCTGGAGCAGTCGATCAGCCGCGGCCTGGCCTATGCCGAGTACGCCGACCTGATCTGGTGCGAGACCGGCAAGCCCGACCTGGCATTCGCCAAGGCCTTCGCCGACGCGATCCATGCCAAGTTCCCGGGTAAGCTGCTGGCCTACAACTGCTCGCCGTCGTTCAACTGGAAGAAGAACCTCGACGACGCGACGATCGCCAAGTTCCAGCGCGAGCTGGGCGCGATGGGCTACAAGTTCCAGTTCATCACGCTGGCCGGCTTCCACAGCCTGAACTACGGCATGTTCGACCTGGCCTACGGCTATGCGCGCAACAACATGAGCGCCTTCGTCGAGCTGCAGGAGAAGGAGTTCGCTGCCGCCGAGCGTGGCTTCACCGCGGTGAAGCACCAGCGCGAGGTCGGCACCGGCTACTTCGACGCCGTCACGACGACGATCGAGCGCGAAGCCTCGACTGCCGCGCTGAAGGGCTCGACGGAAGACGAGCAGTTCTTCGACAAGAAGCACGCCTGAGCCGGACGTGAAGCCCTGCCTGCGCAGGGCTTCGCGCCTGCGAAGGGGCGAGCGCATGCAAGCGCGAGCGCGGCCTGCAAGGCTAACGCACTTCGTGCAGGAGACAAGAGCGGGCCCGGCGATGCCGGGCCCTTCTCTTTGGTGGCGCTGTGCGCCCCTGCTATCGTCGTGCACCATGGCCGACACCATCACAGAACTGCGCCGAATCCTGAAGACCTGCCGCACCGTCGCGGTGGTGGGCCTGTCCGCCGAATGGCACCGGCCGAGCTACTTCGCCGCCAAGTACATGCAGGAGCACGGCTACCGCGTCGTGCCGGTCAACCCGCGCTATGAGCAGGTGCTGGGCGAGGCCTGCTACCCGAGCCTGGAGGCGATCCCGTTCCCGGTGGACATGGTCGACGTGTTCCGCAAGCCCGCCGACCTGCCGCCGATCGCGCGCTCGGCCGTGGCCATCGGCGCGAAGTGCCTCTGGCAGCAACTCGGCGTGAAGAACCTCGAGGCCGACGCCATCGCCCGTGAAGGCGGGCTCGACTCGGTGATGGACCGCTGCGTGAAGATCGAGCATGCGCGCCTGTTCGGCGGCCTGAACTGGGCCGGTGTCAACACCCGCGTGATCTCCGCCCGCCGGGCCGTCTGAGCAAGCCCATGGCCGACCACGAATTCAAGCCCGAGACGCTGGCCATCCACGCCGGCCAGATCCCCGATGCGGCCACCGGCGCCCGCGCCTTGCCGATCTACCAGACCACCAGCTTCGTGTTCGACAGCGCCGAGCACGCGGCGTCACTCTTCAACCTGCAGACCTTCGGCAACGTCTACTCGCGCCTGTCCAACCCGACGGTGGCTGCGCTGGAGGAACGCGTGGCCGCGCTCGAGGGCGGCCGCGCCGCGGTGGCTTCGGCCAGCGGCATGGCCGCAGAGGCCATGGCGCTGATGACCATCCTGCAGCATGGCGACCACGTGGTGGCTGCCGGCGCGCTGTACGGCGGCACGGTGAGCATGCTCGCGGTGAACCTGAAGAAGTTCGGCATCGAGACCAGCTTCGTCGATGCCACGAAGCCCGAGGCCTTTGCCGCCGCGATGCGCCCGAACACGCGCGCCGTGTTCGCCGAGAGCCTGGGCAACCCGAGCCTCACGGTGCTCGACATCCAGGCCGTGGCCGACGTGGCGCATGCGCACGGCGTGCCGCTTGTGATCGACAACACGGTGCCGTCGCCCTTCCTGTGCAACCCGATCCGCTTCGGCGCGGACATCGTGGTTCACTCGGCCACCAAGTATCTCGGCGGCCACGGCACCACGCTGGCCGGCGTGATCGTGGAGAGCGGCAGGTTCCCGTGGGACAACGGCAAGTTCCCCGGCATGACCGAGCCGTCGCCCGGTTATCACGGCGTGAAGTTCTACGAGACCTTCGGCGACTTCGGTTTCACGATGCGCGCCCGCATGGAGACGCTGCGTGTGTACGGCGCGGCGCTGTCGCCGATGGCCGCCTGGCAGATCCTGCAGGGCACAGAAACGCTGCACCTGCGCATGGAGCGCCATTGCAGCAATGCACTGCGCGTGGCCGAGTTCCTCAAGTCGCACCCGCAGGTGAGCTGGGTCAGCTATCCCGGCCTGCCCGAGCACCCGCAGCACGCGCTCGTGCAGCGCCAGATGCGCGGCGCATCGGGGCTGCTCGCGTTTGGCGTCAAGGGAGGCATGGGCGCCGGCGTGAAGTTCATTGAGGCGGCTCAGTTCATGAGCCACCTGGCCAACATCGGCGACACGCGCACGCTGATCATCCACCCGGCGTCGACCACGCACCGCCAACTCGACGAAACGCAGCAGCTCGCCGCCGGCGTGCTGCCCGACATGGTGCGCATGTCGGTGGGCGTCGAGCACATCGACGACATTCTCTGGGACATCGACCAGGCACTCGCTGCCGCGAGCGCGTAGCGACCAGGCACTCGCTGCGGCCTGCCGATAGCGGCGGCAAGCGCTCGTCGCTCAGGCGGCGAGGTGCCGCCGCAGCACGCCACCGAGCTCGTCGTCGTGGAAGGGTTTGGCCAGGTGATCGTTCATGCCGGCGCCGAGGCTGCGCTCGCGGTCGCCCGCCATCGCATTGGCGGTCAGCGCGACGATCGGCACCGGTCGGCGGCTGGCGGTGCGCTCGAACTCGCGGATCCGCGCCGTGGCCTCGAAGCCGTCGATGCCCGGCATCTGGCAGTCCATCAGGATCAGGTCGAATGGATCGCGGGTGGCCAGCGCCACGGCGCCTTCGCCGTCGGCGACACTTTCCACCTCGAGCCCGAGGCGGCGCAGCGAGGCTTCGGCGACCAGCGCGTTGACCGGGTTGTCCTCCACCAGCAGCACGCGGCCGCGCAGCAGCGTGGGCAGGGCGGGGCTCGGCGTTTCGGCCGGGCCGATGGGCAGGGTCATCAGCGCGTCCGGCAGGCCCACGATCAGCCGGAACAGCGCACCGCCGCCCGGCGCGTCCAGGCACTCGAGCGAGCCACCCATCGCGATCATCAGGTCGCGCGAGATCGTCAGTCCCAGGCCAGTGCCGCCATGGCGCCGCGAGAACGATCCGTCGAGCTGCCGGAAGGCATCGAAGATGCGTTCACGCTCGCCCTCCGGCACGCCCGGGCCGGTGTCGCTGACGTCGATCACCACGGTGCCGCCGGCGTCGCGCCGCGCAGCGATCGTGACGCCGCCATGCTCGGTGAACTTGACGGCATTGCCGGCCAGGTTGAGAAGCACCTGGCGCAGCCGGTTCGCATCACCCTCGACGTGGCATCGCGCCGGCAGAAGGTCGACGAGGTTCAGGCCCAGGCCCTTCTCGAGCGCAGCAGGCTTGAGAAGGCCAAGCACCGAAACGAGCAGGGCACGCAGGTCGAAGCCCTGGCGCAGCAGGCGCAGGTGGCCGCTCTCGATGCGCGAATGGTCGAGCACGTCGTTGATGATGCCCAGCAGGTGTTCGCCGGTGCGCTCGACGATCTGCAGGCTTTCGGCCTGCTTCGCGGGGCTGAGTTGCGGCGCTTCTCGCTGCAGCAGGCGAGCCATGCCAAGCAGGCCGTGCAGCGGGGTGCGCATCTCGTGGCTCATGGTGGCCAGGAACTGGCTCTTCACCGCATTGCTGCGCTCGGCCTGGTCCAGCGCCTGCTGGCGCTGCGCGGCGAGTTCGTCCATCTGGAAGCGCAGGCGCAGCATGGCGCGCGTGTGCTCGCTGGCTCGGCGCCCTTCGACGAACACCAGCCCGAGGAAGACCAGCATGCCGATGCCGGTGTAGACCGCCACCGCGTCGGCGCGCCAGAACTGCAGCGCGGCCGCCGGCAGGACGGCGGGAACCGTCAGCGCCAGCGAGGCCGGCAGGCTCATCGAAAGCACCACCAGGCCGATCGCGGCAATGCCCAGCAGCGTGGCGATCATGGTGGCCGCCAGCGCGGCGTCGTGCAGGGGCAGCAGAACGGTCCCGAGCAGGCCGAACACCGTTCCCTCGGCTGCCAGGGCCCACAGGATATGCCGCCCCCAGCGCGGCACATGCTCCGGCCCAGCCCGGTCGTAGGCCCGCGTCACGGCCAGCCGCCAGAGCGTGACGCCGGCCTTCATGCCCAGCCAGCCCAGCAGCAGCCGGTGATCGATGGCTCCCCACAGGACCCAGCACACCAGCACCGCGAAAGGGGTGCCGATCAGGTTCGACGCGCGGGAGCGGTCGAAGATCATCGCGTACTGTGCGTCGCGGACCTGGGCGTCCAGTGCATCCGCCGGCGCTTGAGGCGCGCGCTGGCGGGCGTTCTCTCGTACTGCTTCGGAACCCATGGACCTCTCGAGGGAGCCGCACCATTTTGGCTACGGCGCGGCGCAGCGCATCGGCATGTTCCCGGTGCGCGACATCCTGGCGCGTAAGATTCCTCGCCCAGCCCGGCAGCAGAAGGCCCTTCGCATGAGCAGCATCTACGACCAGCACCTCGACCGCAACGCAGCGAACTATGCTGCCTTGACGCCAGTCAATTTCGTCGAGCGCAGTGCCGAGGTCTTCGGCGACCTGCCGGCGGTGATCCACGGCCAGCGCCGCTACGACTGGAAGACCGTGCGCGAGCGCTCGGCGCGGCTGGCGGCGGCGCTGCGCAGCTTCGGCGTGGCGCGCGGCACGACCGTGACGGTGATGCTGCCCAATACGCCGGAAATGGTCGAGGCGCACTATGCGATCCCGGCGCTCAACGCGGTGATCAACACGCTGAACACGCGGCTGGACGCACCCTTGCTGGCCTGGCAGATGAGCCACTGCGAAGCCGCGGTGGTGATCACCGACCGCGAGTTCGCGCCGACCATGCGCGAGGCGCTGCGTCTGCTGAAGGATGAGCATGGCCGTACGCCGGTGGTGATCGATGTGGACGACAGCGAGTACACCGGCGCCGGCGAACGGCTCGGCACGCACGAGTACGAGGCACTGCTGGCCGCGCACGCGCCCCTGGCGACGCTGGACGCCCCGGCCGACGAGTGGGATGCCATCGCCGTGAGCTACACCTCGGGCACCACCGGCGACCCCAAGGGCGTGGTGACGCACCACCGCGGCGCCTACCTCAACGCGGTGTGCAACGCGGCCACCTGGACCATGCCGCACTTCCCGACCTACCTGTGGACGCTGCCGATGTTCCACTGCAACGGCTGGTGCTTTCCCTGGACGGTGGCCATGCTCGGTGGCACCCACGTCTGCCTGCGCCGCGTCGAGGCGCCGGCCATCCTGGCGGCAATGCGCGAGCACGGTGTGGACCACTACTGCGCGGCGCCGATCGTGCACAACCTGATCATTGCTGCGCCCGACGAGATGCGCGCAGGCATTCGCCAGAAGGTGCGCGGCATGGTCGCGGGAGCGGCGCCGCCGGCCGCGATGATCGAGGGCATGGCGAAGCTGGGGTTCGACATCACCCACGTCTACGGCCTGACCGAGGTCTACGGACCCGCCTCGGTTGCCGTCAAGCGCGACAGCTGGGCGGGCGAGAGCCTGTCGGAGCAGGCGCGCCTGAACGGCCGCCAGGGCGTGCGCTATGTGCTGCAGGACGGCATGACGGTGATGGACCCGGAGATGATGCGCGAGACGCCGGCCGACGGGCAGACCATGGGCGAGATCATGTTCCGCGGCAACATCGTCATGAAGGGCTACCTGAAGAACCCGAAGTCCACCGACAAGGCCTTCGAGGGCGGCTGGTTCCACACCGGCGACCTGGCGGTGATGGAGCCCGACCGCTACGTGAAGATCAAGGACCGCAGCAAGGACATCATCATCTCCGGCGGCGAGAACATCAGCTCCATCGAGGTGGAAGACGCGCTGTACCGCCACCCCGCGGTGATGGCCTGCGCGGTGGTCGCGCGGCCGCACCCGAAGTGGGGCGAGACGCCGTTGGCTTTCGTCGAGCTCAAGCCGGGCGCCAGCCCCAGCGCCGACGAACTGATCGCGCACTGCAAGGGCCTGCTCGCGGGCTACAAGGTGCCGCGCGAGATCCGCTTCGAGCCGATCCCCAAGACGTCGACCGGCAAGATCCAGAAGTTCCAGCTGCGCGAGCGCGCCAAGAGCGCCTCGGCGATCGAATGAGGAGACAGCGATGACATCGACCGAAACCCTGGTGCAACGTTCCACCGATGCACGCGGCGTCGTCAGCCTGACGCTGAATCGCCCGAGTGCCTTCAACTCGCTGTCCGAAGGCATGCTCGCGGCGCTGCAGTCTGAGCTCGAGGCGATCGCCCGTGACGAATCGGCACGCGTCGTCGTGCTCGGCGCAGCCGGCAAGGCCTTCTGCGCCGGCCACGACCTGAAGGAGATGCGCGCCGAGCCCTCGCTCGACTACTACCAGCGCCTGTTCGCGCAATGCACGCAGGTGATGCTTGCGGTGCAGAAGCTGCCGGTGCCGGTGATCGCGCGTGTGCACGGCATCGCCACCGCGGCGGGCTGCCAGCTCGTGGCGATGTGCGATCTGGCCGTGGCCAGCCGCGATGCGCGCTTCGCCGTGTCGGGCGTCAACCTCGGCCTGTTCTGCTCGACGCCGAGCGTGGCGCTGTCGCGCAACCTGTCGCGCAAGGCGGCTTTCGAGATGCTCGTCACCGGCGGCTTCATCTCGGCCGAAGAGGCGCTGGCCAAGGGCCTGGTCAACCGCGTCGCCGCGCCCGAGGCACTGGACGAGGCGGTGGAATCGCTGGTCGCGGCCATCGTGGCCAAGCCGCGTGTCGCGCTGGCCATGGGCAAGAGCCTGTTCTACCGGCAGCTCGAGAAGGGCATCGCCGCCGCCTACGACGACGCAGGCCAGACCATGGCCTGCAACATGATGGATGACAGTGCGCTCGAAGGCGTGCAGGCCTTCATCGACAAGCGGCCGCCGAGCTGGGGCACGCCGCGCGGATGAGCGTCGCGACGAAGGTGCGCCACGCGCTGGCGGCGCTGGGCCTGCTGCTGGGCTGCGGCGTGGCCGGGGCCGCTCTGCCCTGGGCTGGCGAAGCACAGGCCCTGCTGGCACGCGCCGCCGAGCAGGGCCTGGACGCATCGGACTACCGGCTCGATCCGGCCGCGGCCGACACCGATGCCGCGCTTCAGGCGGCCGTGCTGCGTTACCTTCGCCACCTGCACCAGGGCCGGGTGTCGCCGAAGGAGCTGGGTTTCGGCGTTGTCGCCGAACCGCTGCCGGAAGGCGAGATCGCGCAGCGCCTGTCGGCGCTCGCCGATGGCGCACAACTGCGCGCGCTGGCCGACGAGCTCACGCCGCCCCTGGCGCAGTACCGGCAGTTGCGCCAGGCCCTGGCGCGCTACCGCGAGCTCGCCGCGGGGCCGGCCTTCGCTGCGCTGCCAGTGCTCGGCAAGGCCGGCAAAGTGCAGCCCGGGCAGGCCTATGAAGGCAGCGTCGCCCTGCGTGAGCGGCTCGTCGCCTTCGGCGATCTGCCCGTGGATGCGGCGCCGGCGTCGACACTGTACGACGAGGCGCTCGCGGCAGGCGTGCGGCGTTTCCAGTCCCGCCACGGTCTCGATGCCGACGGCGTGATCGGCCGCGGCACGCTCGCCGCCTTGAACACGACGCCCACGCAGCGGGTGCGGCAGATCGAGCTCGCGATGGAGCGGCTGCGCTGGTTGCCGCACCGCAGCGGCCGGCCCTTCATCGCCATCAACATCCCGATGTTCCGACTGTGGGCCTGGGACGCCGCAGCGCCCGAGTCGTCGCCGGCCGTGCGCATGGGCGTCATCGTCGGCCGCGCAGTGCGCACGCAGACGCCGGTGTTCGCCGACGAGATGACGCACCTGATCTTCCGGCCCTACTGGAACGTGCCGCGCTCGATCCTGCGCAACGAGGTGCTGCCCGCAGCCGAAGCCGACCCGCTGTACCTGCAACGCCACGACATGGAGCTGGTGGCCGGCCAGGGCGACGACGCCAGGCCGGTCGAGGCCTCGCCGCAGAACCTGGCGGCGGCGCGCACCGGTGCCTTGCGCATCCGTCAGCGGCCGGGGCCGAAGAACTCGCTCGGGCTGGTCAAGTTCATCTTCCCGAACGACGACAACGTGTACCTGCACGGCACGCCGGCGCGGGAGCTCTTCGGCCGCAGCCGGCGCGACTTCAGCCACGGCTGCGTGCGCGTCGAGGATCCGCCGGCGCTGGCCGCGTGGCTGCTGCGCGACCAGCCGGACTGGACGCGTGAGCGCATCGAGGCCGCTATGGCCGGCGGCAAGACGCGGCAGGTGAACCTGAGCCAGCCGGTGCCGGTGATCCTGTACTACGTGACCACGGCGCTCACGCCCGACGATGGGCTGCTGCACTTCGCCGACGACCTGTACGGCCACGACCGCACGCTGGAGCGCGCGCTGGCCGCGCGCCGTGGACGCTGACCGACGGGGCGGCCTACCAGGCGCGCCCGCGCCCGGTGTCGACGTGGACGAAATCCGAGCCGGGGTAGAAGCCCACGCCACCGACGCGCAATGAAAGGGCTGTGTCACGCAGACGCACCAGCGGCACGTCGGCGAGGCGGATGTCGATGGCCTGGCCGCTCATGTGCAGGCTCTTCGTCGCCACGCCTCTGCTGCGATCGTGCAGCATCTGGTTGGTGGCCGGCGAGCGATAGCCGGAGATGATCTGGAACGGCCTGTGCGTACCGGTGCGCTCGCGAAGCGCGTGCAGCAGGTCGAGCAGCGCCGGGTCGATCGTGCCGACATCGCCGGTGCGGAAGTCGCGCAGCAGGTGGTTCACGGCGCCCAGCGCATCCGGCACGTAGGCGCCGGCGCTGAAGTATTCGAGCTCGAGCCGCTCGCCGGTGTGCAGGTGGTTGAAGGCCAGCACGCGCGGTTCGTTGCTGCGCGCGCGCGCGGCCAGCGGCAGCGCCGCGAGGGCGGCGATGAATCGGCGGCGGGGCAGGGTGCTCATGAAGGTTCGCATTCTATCGAGTCGAGTCGGCGGCACCGGCCGATTGCGTGAACAACTTGGCACCTCGCCTGCGGCCTCGACGCCGGCCACAGAACGCGCCACGCGCTGTCGGCAAGACTGCTGCCAGGGAGAAGAACAGCATGGACGATCAGGCGTTCCGCCGTCTTGTGGCGGACTACGAACACGAAAGCCGCCATGCGCCGCAGCGCTTCGCGCGCTTCACGGCGGCGATGGCGGCGTTCGGCTACGCGGCGATCCTTGTCACGCTCGTCGCCGCAGCACTCGGTCTGTGGTGGGGAACCGGCCAGTTGCTGCACGGCCGCGTCCAGGGCTGGAAGATCATGCTGGTGCTGGGCTGCCTGTCTCTCCTGATCTCGCTGCTGCGCGCGCTGTGGATGCGCCCGGCGGCGCCAGAGGGCCTGCCGATCACGGCCAAGGAAGCGCCGCGGCTGTTCGAGCTGATCGAGAAGGTGCGCAAGCGCCTTGGCGCGCCGCGTCCCGACCGTGTGCTGATCGACGGCGACCTCAATGCCGCCGTAGTCCAGCGACCGCGCCTGGGCCTGCTCGGCTGGCACCGCAACGAACTGATCCTCGGCCTGCCGCTGATGATGGGCCTGAGCCCGCGCCAGCTCGGCGCGGTGATCGCCCACGAGTTCGGCCACCTTCGCGGCGCTCACGGCAAGCTCGGCATGTGGGTCTACCGCACGCGGCGCAGCTGGTTCATGCTCGCCCAGGCGCGCGAGCGCGCCCGAATCGGCGGCAACATCGCCGACTTGGCACTGGCCTTCTTCTTCCGTCATTTCTTCCCGCGATTCAATGCGCGCGCCTTCGTGCTGTCGCGACAGCAGGAGTACGAAGCCGATCGCGCCGCGCACGAGATCGTCGGCAAGAGGCATGCGGCCGAAGGCCTGCAGGCGATCGAGGTGCAGGCGCGTTTTCTCCAGGAGGAGTTCTGGCCGCAGGTCTACCGCAGCGCGGCCACCGAACCATCGCCAGCCGGGCAGCAGCCGTACGCCATGCTGCGCAAGGCCATGCCGGCCAGCCTTCGCCACCCCCGCGCGAAGGCCTGGCTGGCCGAGGGCCTCAAGCGCCTGCCGGACCTGAGCGACACGCATCCGTCGCTGCGCGACCGGCTCGACTTTGCGCAGATCAAGCCGGGCCTGCCGGCGCCGACGGAGCCTTCCGCGGCCGAGGTACTGCTCGGCAGCGGCCTGGCCGAGTGGGTCGGCCGCCTCGACGCCACATGGCGCGATGACGTGGCGCGGCCCTGGGGCGACCGGCACCGCTTCGCCAATGCCCAGCGTCACCTGGTCTCCGAACTGGAGGCGGAGAGCGCCGCCGGCCCGGTCGACCCCGACGACCACCTGCTGTGGGCACGCGCGGCGCGCCTGCTCGACGGGGACAGCGCCTACGAACGGGTGCTGCGCCAGCTCGTGCAGGCACGGCCCGATCACCTGGCGGGGCGATACGAGCTCGGCATGCTGCTCGTCGATGCCGCGCAGGCCGATCTCGGCGCGGAAGGTTCCGATCTGCTGCGCGGCGTCGCCGAGGCCGGCGCCAACCCCTGGGCCTGGAGCGCCGCGCAGCGCCGCGAGGCCTGGCTGGAGGCGCAGGAGCGTTTCGACGAGTTGAAGACCTGGCGCACATTGCTGCGCACGCGCGAGACGCAGTCCACCGCGGCGATGGAGGCGCTGCACGACTTCGACAGGCCACAACACTTCGAGCCCAGCGGCCTGAGCCGCCGCTCGTTGCGCTCGCTTCAGGACGCGCTGCGCGGCGAGAAGGCCGCTGGCCGGGCCTTCGTGGTGCGCAAGTCCGACGACGCCGCGCCGGGCTGGCGCTTCTGCATCGTCGTCATCGAGCGCTCCAAGGTGCTCGGCCAGCCGGACGCCGACAGTTGGTGGGCCGAACTGCGCGAGCGCATCGACCTGCCGTGCCCGTTCATGGTGATCGACCTGGCCCACCCGTACTGGGCCGACAAGGCGCGCGCGCCTCTGGTACAGCAGATGCTCGCCGTCCCGCAGGCGCAGGTCCACGGCGGCCGCCGGCATTGAGCCGGCCGGCGCAGCCTCACATGCCCGCGTAGTTCGGCCCGCCACCGCCTTCGGGCGTGACCCAGACGATGTTCTGCGTCGGGTCCTTGATGTCGCAGGTCTTGCAGTGCACGCAGTTCTGCGCGTTGATCTGCAGGCGGTCGCTGCCATCGTCGTTCTTGACGAACTCGTAGACACCGGCCGGGCAGTAGCGGCTCTCGGGGCCGGCGTATTTGGCCAGGTTGGTGGCCACCGGCACATCGGCGCGCCGCAGCGTCAGGTGCGCCGGCTGGTTCTCTTCGTGGTTGGTGTTGCTGATGAACACCGAGCTCAGGCGGTCGAAGGTGATCTTGCCGTCGGGCTTGGGGTAGCTGATCTGCGCGCACTCGGCCGCCGGCTTCAGGTAGGTGTGGTCGGCGGCAGTGCGGTGCAGCGTCCACGGCGGCGCCTTGAAGCCGAGCTTGGGCAGCAGCCACTGCTCGATGCCGGTCATCAGCGTGGCGGTGGTGCGCCCCTTCTTGAACCACTGCTTGAAGTTGCGCGACAGCTCGAGCTCCTCGCGCAGCCAGCTCTCGTCGAAGGCCTTCGGGTAGTCGCTCAGCTCGTCGTGCTGGCGGCCGGCCTTCAGCGCCGTGTAGGCGGCCTCGGCGGCGAGCATGCCGGTCTTGATAGCGGCGTGGCTGCCCTTGATGCGGCTGGCGTTCAGGTAGCCGGCCTCGCAGCCGACCAGAGCGCCACCGCGGAACACCGTCTTGGGCAGGCTGAGGATGCCGCCGGCGGTGATGGCGCGCGCCCCGTAGCCGATGCGCTTGCCGCCTTCGAGCAACTTGCGGATCTCGGGGTGCGTCTTCCAGCGCTGGAATTCCTCGAAGGGGCTGAGCCAGGGGTTCGAATAGTCGAGCCCGACCACGAATCCCAGCATCAGCTGGTTGTTCTCGGCGTGATAGAGGAACGAGCCGCCGTAGGTGTTCGGGTCCAGCGGCCAGCCGGCGGTGTGCAGCACATGGCCGGGCCGGTGCTTGGCCGGGTCGATCTCCCACAGTTCCTTCAGGCCGATGCCGTAGCTCTGCGGGTCGCGGCCGGCGTCGAGCTTGAAGCGCTCGATCAGCTGCTTGCCCAGGTGGCCACGCGCGCCCTCGGCGAAGATCGTGTACTTGGCATGCAGCTCCATGCCGATCTGGAAGCCGTCGTGCGGCTCGCCGTCCTTGCCCACGCCCATGTTGCCGGTGGCCACGCCCTTGACCGAGCCGTCGTCGTTGTAGAGCACCTCGGCGGCGGCGAATCCGGGGAAGATCTCCACGCCCAGCGCCTCGGCCTGCTGGCCGAGCCAGCGCACCAGAGAACCCAGGCTGATGATGTAGTTGCCGTGGTTCTTGAAGCAGTCGGGCAGCAGGAACTCGGGCGTCGCTTTCGCGCCGGTCTCGTTCAGGAACAGGAACTGGTCGCCAGTCACCTCCTGCTTCAGCGGCGCGTCCATCTCGTTCCACTTCGGGAACAGCTCGGTGAGTGCACGCGGGTCCATGATCGTGCCGGCCAGGATGTGCGCGCCGGGCTCCGAGCCCTTCTCGAGCACCACCACCGAAACCTCGCCGCCTTCGAGCGCGGCCAGTTGCTTCAGCCGGATCGCGGTGGCCAGGCCGGCGGGGCCGCCGCCGACCACCACCACGTCGTATTCCATCGCTTCGCGCGGGCCGTATTGCTCGAGGATCTGCTGGGGGCTCATCGGGGGTCCTGGGAGACGGGTCTGCATGCGATTCTACGGGCTAGCACCGCTAAATAGCACGATCGTTCGATTCGTTCGAGTGGCCTCTCCAACGGCCGCAGTCGCCGCGCTTTCACCGGGCGTTTGCAGCGTTTGTCGCATGCTATCGTCGCTGCGGATTCCGAATCACAGCAGAGGCGCGCATGAGCTACAGCATCGATCTTTCCGGCCGGGTCGCCCTGGTGACAGGGGCCTCCAGCGGCCTGGGCACGCAGTTCGCCAAGACGCTGGCCAAGGCCGGCTGCGGCGTGGTGCTGGCGGGCCGGCGCATGGAGCGGCTGAAGGCGCTGCGCGCCGAGATCGAGGCCGATGGCGGCGATGCCCATGTGGTGGCGCTGGACGTCACCGACCACGACAGCATCAAGGCGGCCGTGGCGCACGCCGAGACGGAGATGGGCACGATCGACATCCTCGTCAACAACTCGGGCGTGAGCACGACGCAGAAGCTCGTCGACGTCAGCGAAGACGACTACGACTTCGTCTTCGACACCAACACCAAGGGCGCCTTCTTCGTGGCGCAAGAGGTCGGCAAGCGCATGCTGGCGCGTGCCAAGGGCGCGGCGCCGGGCACCTTCACCGGCGGGCGCATCGTCAACATCGCCTCGATGGCCGGCCTGCGCGTGCTCAGCCAGATCGGCGTGTACTGCATGAGCAAGGCGGCCGTGGTGCACATGACGCGCGCCATGGCGCTGGAGTGGGGCCGCTACGGCATCAACGTCAACGCCATCTGCCCGGGCTACATCGACACCGAAATCAACCACCACCACTGGCAGACGGAGCAGGGCAAGAAGCTGATCGACATGCTGCCGCGCAAGCGCATCGGGCAACCGCAGGACCTGGACTCGGTGCTGATGATGCTGGTGGCCAACGAGAGCCACTTCATCAACGGTGCCATCATCCAGGCGGACGACGGTTTCGCGGTCTAGTCGCAACATGACGATGCGGCCCCTGTCGCTGCTCGAGGCCCGCGTGCTCGGCGTGCTGGTCGAGAAGGCACACACCGTGCCCGACAGCTACCCGCTGTCGCTGAATTCGTTGACGCTGGGCTGCAACCAGAAGACCGCCCGTGACCCGGTGATCAATGCCACCGAGTCCGAGGTGCAGGTGGCGGTGGATGCGCTGCGTGCGCTGAACCTGGTCTTCGAGTCCAGCGGCTCGCGGGTGGCGCGCCACGAGCACAACATGGGCCGCGCGATGTCGTTGCCCTCGCAGTCGGTGGCACTGCTGGCGGTGCTGGTGCTGCGCGGGCCGCAGACCAGCTCCGAACTGCGGGCCAACTGCGACCGGCTGCACCGCTTTGCCGACGTGTCCTCGGTCGAGGCCTTCCTCGACGAGCTGGCCGAGCGGCCGGAAGAGAAGGGCGGCCCGCTGGCGCTGAAGCTGCCGCGCGCACCCGGTGCCCGCGAAGCGCGCTGGACGCACCTGCTGTGCGGCCCGGTCGACGTGTCGGCCATGCCGGTGGCGGCCAACGCCGAAGAGTTCGTCGCCGCCGGCGAACTGGCTTCGCTCAAGGCCCAGCAGGCGGCGCTGCAATCCGAAGTGGCGGCGCTGCGCGCGCTGGTCGAGCGGCTGTACACCGAACTCGGCGTCACCCGGAGCTGAGCAAAGCGATGCTGCGCTTCCACCTGCCCGAGAAGAAGAAGCTCACCAACGAGATGGTGATCCCGATCCGCTGGGGCGACATGGACGCGATGGGCCATGTCAACAACACGATCTACTTCCGCTACTTCGAGACGGTGCGCATCGCCTGGTTCGACAGCATCGGCTGCCAGCCCGACCCGAAGGGCGAGGGCCCGGTGATCGTCAACGCCTTCTGCAACTTCATCCGCCAGCTCGAATACCCGGGCGAGGTGATCGCGCGCCACTACGTGGCCAATCCCGGCCGTACCAGCTTCGACACCTACATGACGCTAGAGCGTACCGACCAGCCCGGCGTCATCTTCACCGAGGGGGGCGCGAAGACGGTCTGGGTCGACTTCCCGAAGCAGAAGTCGACGCCGCTGCCGGACTGGATGCGCGCGCTCGTCGAATAGCGCGGCGCGCGCCCGATCAGGCGCGCAACAGCTTCTGGACCAGCTCCGGCGTGGTCGCCGCGCGGTGCTTCTTCATCAGGCGCGCGCGGTAGACGTCGACGGTGCGCGGGCTGATCTCCAGGCGCTTGCCGATCAGCTTGCTGGTCAGGCCCTCGATCAACAACGCGGCGATCTCTCGCTCGCGCGGCGTCAGGTCGACCGCGATGCGGCGCCGGGCCGACAGGTCCTCGAACACCCAGATGCCGGCCGCGTGCGGCTGCGCCGGGTCGAGCGCGCGGCCCGACACGTGGCACCAGAACAGCTCGCCGCGCTGCGCGCCGCCCACGGAATCCACGCGCTTCATCACCCGCTCGTCGCTGTACCAGCCCTGGCGATCGAGACTCGCCACGATGCGCGCGCCAGTGCGCTCGAACTCGTCGTGCGTCGGGTAGAGCACCTCGAAACTCTGCCCGATGAGCTGCTCGCGCTCGGCACCGAACATGGCCAGCAGCTGCTGGTTGCAGTCGACCATCAGCCGGTGGCGCGACAGCACCATGCCCACCGGGGCCAGGTCGAAGGCAGTGCGATAGTCCAGCGCCAGGGTGTCGGCCATGGGTCGCGCCGGGCGGCGCCAGGAAGATGCTTAATCAATTCTACGTAACGACTACGTAATGCCATACGTAGTACGCTGCGCGGCTGGATTTCCCCCAAGGAGACGGTTCATGAACAAGGTGTACCCGAGCGCGGCGAAAGCGCTCGACGGCATCGTCCGCGACGGCCAGCTGCTCGCGGTCGGCGGCTTCGGCCTGTGCGGCATTCCCGAGGCGCTGATCGCCGCGTTGCGTGACACGAAGGTCAAGGACCTCACCGTGATCTCGAACAACGCCGGCGTCGACGGCTTCGGCCTCGGCCAGCTGCTCGAGACGCGCCAGATCAGCAAGATGATCTCCAGCTACGTCGGCGAGAACAAGGAGTTCGAGCGCCAGTACCTGGCCGGCGAGCTGCAGCTCGAGTTCACGCCGCAGGGCACGCTGGCCGAGAAGCTGCGCGCCGGCGGCGCCGGCATCCCGGCCTTCTTCACGCGCACCGGCGTGGGCACGCTCGTCGCCGAAGGCAAGGAGACGCGCGAGTTCGACGGGCATGTCTACGTGATGGAACGCGCGCTGCTGCCCGAGGTGTCGCTCGTCAAGGCATGGAAGGCCGACAAGAGCGGCAACCTGATCTTCCGCCGCACCGCGCGCAACTTCAACCCGGCGGTGGCGATGGCGGGCAAGATCACCGTGGTCGAGGTCGAAGAGATCGTCGAGACGGGCACCTTCGACCCCGACGCCGTGCACCTGCCGGGCATCTACGTGCACCGCATCGTGCTCAACGCCACCCCAGAGAAGCGCATCGAAAAGCGCACGATCACCGAGCGCGTGCCCGCAAAGGAAGGGATCTGACCATGGCCTGGACCCACGACCAGATGGCAGCGCGCGCTGCCAAGGAACTCGCCGACGGTTTCTACGTGAACCTCGGCATCGGCCTGCCCACGCTGGTGGCCAACTTCGTCGACCCGAACATCGAGGTCTGGCTTCAGAGCGAGAACGGCATGCTCGGCATCGGCCCGTTCCCGACCGAGGACGAGGTCGACGCCGACCTCATCAACGCCGGTAAGCAGACGGTGACGACGATCCCCGGCTCGAGCATCTTCGGCAGCCACGACAGCTTCGCGATGATCCGCGGCGGCAAGATCAACCTGTCGATCCTCGGCGCCATGCAGGTCAGCGAGAAGGGCGACCTGGCCAACTGGATGATCCCCGGCAAGATGGTCAAGGGCATGGGCGGCGCCATGGACCTGGTCGGCGGCGTGAAGAGCGTCGTCGTGCTGATGGAGCACGTGGCGAAGAAGAAGGACGGCACGATCGACCTGAAGATCCTGCCGCACTGCACGCTGCCGCTGACCGGCGTGGGCGTGGTCGACCGCATCGTCACCGACCTGTGCGTGCTCGACGTGACGCCGCACGGGCTGAAGCTCGTCGAACTCGCTCCGGGCGTGACGCGCGAGGAAGTGCAGGCGAAGACCGGCGTTCCGCTGCAGTGACGCGCTAGCCTCTGGCCTTCAGCGCCCGCGCCGCCTCGGTGATCAGCGGGGGGCCTCCGTAGATGAAGCCGGTGTAGACCTGGACCAGGTCGGCACCGGCTTCGCGCTTGGCGCAGGCGTCGGCGCCGCTCATCACGCCGCCCACGCCGATGATTGGATAGCTGCTGCCGAGTTCGGCGCGCAGTTGGCGGATGACCCGGTTGCTGGCCTCGAACACCGGTTTGCCCGACAGGCCGCCAGCCTCGTCGCCATGCGGTAGGTGCTTCACCGCCTCGCGCGCGATCGTCGTGTTGGTGGCGATCACGCCGTCGATGCCGTTCTTCTTCAGCGTGGCGGCGATCACCTGCACCTGCGCCTCGTCGAGGTCGGGGGCGATCTTCACGAACACCGGCACCTGGCGGCCGTAGCGCGCGGCCAACTGCGTCTTGCGTTCTTGCACGGCCGACAGCAGCGCGTCGAGCGCTTCGTCGCTCTGCAGCGCACGCAGGTTCTTCGTGTTCGGGCTGGAGATGTTCACCGTCACGTAGTCGGCGTGCGGGTAGACGCCGTCCAGTCCGATCAGGTAGTCGTCCACCGCGTGCTCGATCGGCGTGGCGGCGTTCTTGCCGATGTTCAGGCCCAGGATGCCGCCCTGGCTGCGAAAGCGCGCACGCTTGACGTTGGCCAGAAAGGCGTCGAGCCCGTCGTTGTTGAAGCCGAGCCGGTTGATCAGCGCACGCGCCTGCTGCAGGCGGAAGATGCGCGGCTTCGGGTTGCCCGGCTGCGCCTTGGGCGTCACCGTGCCCACTTCGATGAAGCCGAAGCCCATCGCGGCCAGGCCGTCGATGCAGCGGCCGTTCTTGTCCAGCCCTGCCGCCAGGCCGATGCGGTTGGGAAAGCGCAGGCCGGCCACCGTCACCGGGTCGTCCACGCGCGGTTGCGCCACCACACGGATCAGCGGCGTGTGCTGGATGCGCGCCAGCGTGCCGAGGGTCAGGTCGTGCGCGGTTTCTGCGTCCAGGCCGAACAGGAAGGAGCGCGTGAGGGGGTAGGGAACGAAGGCCATGCGGCGGGGCGCGGTGCGTCTTGGATAATCGGTCGATTCTCTCAAACACTTTCGTGCGACACGCAGCCACCATGACACAGGACGAACTCAAGGCCCTCGTCGGCCAGGCCGCACTGGCCTACGTGCAACCCGGCACCGTGGTGGGCGTGGGCACCGGCTCGACGGTGAACTGCTTCATCGATGCGCTGGCCACGATGAAGGACCGCATCGCCGGTGCCGTCTCGAGCAGCGAGAAGAGCACGCAGAGGCTGCAGTCGCATGGCATCGTCGTGCTCGACAGCAACAGCGTCGAGCGCATTCCTGCCTACATCGACGGCGCCGACGAGATCGACCACGGTGGCCACATGATCAAGGGCGGCGGCGCCGCGCTGACGCGAGAGAAGATCGTGGCCGACCTGGCCGATCGCTTCATCTGCATCGCCGACGAATCCAAACTCGTCACGACGCTCGGGCGGTTTCCCTTGCCGGTGGAAGTGGTGCCGATGGCCACGTCACAAGTTTCGCGGCGCTTTGCCGCGCTGGGCGGCAATGCGGTGCTGCGCGAAGGCGTGATCACCGACAACGGCGGCTGCATCCTCGATGTACACGGCCTGTCCATCACCGACCCGCTGGGCATGGAGCAGGAGGTCAACCAGTGGCCCGGCGTGGTCGCGGTGGGCATCTTTGCGCGGCACCGCGCCCGTGTGTGCCTGCTGGGCACGTCACAGGGTGTGAAGACATTGAGTTTCTGAGCCCGGTGCCGCTCGCACCGCCGAAAAACGCGTAACCTCGCAACTGGTGCCAGTGGGCACCTTGTGTTCACTGGAAGGATGGCGCATGGCCAAACCCAATTACTCGTACGAGAAGCGCCAGCGCGAGCTGGCCAAGAAGAAGAAGAAGGAAGAAAAAGCCAAGGAGAAGGCCGAGCGCAAGACCGGCCCCGGGCAATCGCCGGAAGGCGAAGCGGGCGGGGGCGACGAGCTCAGCCCGGCACAGCCGAACCCCGAAGCGGGTTGAGCGTGCGGCTGGCGCGGCGCTGATCGCGCGCCGCGAAGCGGGCCGGGTCCACGGCATCCATCAGGCTGGCCTCCACCGGCGACGGTGCGCCGCTGACCCAGGCGGCCACGAGCCGCGCCCCCAGGGCCGACACCCCGATGCCGCGCGACCCGAGCGCGGTGAACACGAACAGGCCCGGCTGGCGCGGCATGAAGCGCGGCTGATCGGCCGATCCCACGGCAGGCAAACCGCCGTCCGGCACCGCGCCGATGACGGGCAATCGATCGACTGCGGTCCACCGCCAGCCGACGCGGCCGCTCAACGAGGCGGCGTCGACGTCGATGCGGCTCGCAGTCAGTTGCGCGAGCCGGTCGAGATTGAGGCAGTGATCCTCGATGCGGACCGCAGCGTCTCGATCGCCGGGCTGTGCCGTCGCACCGAAGATCGCCGCACCGGCTGCCGCGGGCAGCACGTAGCCGGCACCGGCCAGCGCCACGCTCGGCAGGGCGATCCGGCCCGGGTCCGCAATGGAGATCTGCCCGCGAACGGGTTCGATCGGCCAGTCGGGTCCGCCGAGCAGGCGCGAGGTGTCGTCTGCGCAAGCGAGCACGAGGACGGGTGCACTGTCGATGACCCGGCCCTGCGCATCGAGCACCCGCCACTCGCCGTCGACACGATCGACCGCGGCGACCTGCCTGCACCCGCGCCACGATGCCAGCGTGCCGGCACTTCGCAGATACCAGGCCGCCAGCGAGCGCGGCGAGATCCAGCCTCCCCCCGGATAGAACCAGGCCGGGTGGACGAGCGGCAGGCCGGCACGCTGCGAGGCCTGCGCCGCGGTGAGCGCCTGGACATACTGCGCAGGCAAGCCCACGCGCGCGATGATCTCCTGCATGGCGTCGACGGAGCCCACCTGCGGCTCCAGCCGAAGCAGGCCGTCGACGGCTCCGGGCACGCCATTCGACACCGCCGCGCGCGCCACCGGCTCGAAGGCCAGCGCCGCCGCGCGCAGCCAGCGCGCATGCGGGCCGTCGTGGCGCATCGCCACGCCGTGGAACAGTCCGGCCGGGTTGCCTGAGCCCTCGAGCGCGGGTTCGTCGTGACGATCGATGATCGTCGTGCGCCAACCTTGCTCGGCCATGGCCCAGGCGCATGCACAGCCGGCCAGGCCGCCGCCGACGACGATGGCCCGGGATGGCCTCGAGCGCGCGCGCGGCCGCCCGGGCGGTGTAGCGCGGCGCGTTGCGGCGGGCTCGAATCGCGCCACCGTGATGTCGCGCTTGCCGCCTTGCCCCGGTGCCTTGTTCACCGTGAATCCGGCGGCCTGCAGCCCGTCGCGCACGCTGTGTGCAGCCGACCAGGTGGTTGCCGTGGCGCCCGGCCGCGCCAGGCGCGCGATGGCCTTGAACAGGCGCGGATCCCACATCTGCGGATTGCGTGCCGGTGCGAAGCCGTCGAGGAAGAAGGCATCGACGCCGGCCACCCATTCCGGCACCCAGCAGGCCACGTCGCCGAACGCCAGGTGCAGTCGAACGCGCCCATCGTCGAAGCTCAGTCGATGCAGGTTGTGCGTGAGCGCGGGCCACTGCGCGGCCAGTTCGGCCGCCAGCGGCGCGAGCGCAGCATCGCGCTGCCAGGCCGCGAGTTCGGCGCGCGTGGGCGGATGCAATTCGACCGAGACGAAGTCCAGACGCGCGCAACGTTGCGGGTCGGCGCGCCATGCGGCCCAGGTGGCCAGGAAGTTGTTGCCCAGACCGAAGCCGGTCTCGGCGATGACGAAATCGTCGCAGCCTGCCCAGCGGCCGGGCAGGCCGTTGCCGGCGAGGAAGACATGCCGCGCCTGCTCCATCGCGCCGGCACGCGGGTGGTACACGTCGGCGAAGGTGGGCGAGTAGGGCAGCCCTTCGGCCGAGGGTTCGATGCGCGCCGGGACGATGGGCGCCGTCTTCATGGGCGGGCGGCAAGCCAGTCCAGCAGGCGGTCGCGGGCGCCGGTGAGCCCCCGGTATGCCAGCACCGCGTCGCTCATGCTGGCCAGCGCGGCATGCAAGGGCGCAGCTTCCCCGGCACCTGTGGCCACCTGCGTCAAGGGACGGCTCTCGACATGGATGGTGAAGATCGCCTGGCCGGCGCCGGGCACCGGGATGAAGGTCTGGCGCTCGGTGCGAAAAGTGGCCACAGCCGCCAGTGCGTCGACATCGGCGGTTTCGGGCCAGGCCGGCTTGGCCACGCGAAGCGGGTGCATGTCGAGCTGCGGCTGCGGCGTGATCGTCCAGACGAAACGCTCCCAGCGCTGCGTGCCGGTGACCAGCCGCGCGAGGTGGTCGCTGGCGGTGAGCAGCAGACGGTTGTCGGCCACCGGTGCGTGCACCTCGGCGAAATGGCGGCCCACCTTGTCCTGCGGCGACCAGTGCGAGGGCAGGCACACCGCCAGCCAGGGAATGCGCCCGGTCGTCCCGTCGATGACGGCAAAGTCTTCGGCGAAAGCCAGGCTCAGCAGCCCGGCCGCACGCCATGGTGCGGGCAACGCGGCCAGGCAGCGGCCGATCTCCGCCGGGCCGTCGCCGTGCACTGCATCACCCTGCAGTGACCAGCCGAGTTGCAGGGCCTCGAGATGCTGGCGGCCATCCCAGCGCCAGGCCTGCGGGTGCTCGCGCGCCGCGTGTTCGCACAGCGCCGCCAGCGCCGGTGCCGGGTCGAAGCCCGCGGCGGCCACCAGGGCCTGCTCGGCATGGGTGCCGAGCACCGCCAGCTTCTCACGCAAGGCGCGATCGCCGGGCGAACCAGGTGTCAGCTGGGCCGCGCCCGGCGCCAGGGCGCGCAGGCCGGGTTGCATGCGGAACGGGGCGGTGACGGCGGCGAAATCGAAAGGCATGGTGGCGAATGGAACACAAAAAAAGAAGGGCGCCCAAGGGCGCCCGTCATCCGTCCTGCCGATAGGCGTTACACGCGCTTGCGGTACTCGTGCGTGCGCGTGTCGATCTCGATCTTGTCGCCGTTCTCGACGAACAGCGGCACGGCGATCTCGAAGCCGGTGGCGATCTTGGCGGGCTTCATGACCTTGCCCGAGGTGTCGCCCTTGACGGCCGGCTCGGTGGTCACTTCGCGCACCACCGAGGTGGGCAGTTCGACCGAGATGGCCTTGCCGTCGTAGAACACCACTTCGACGGTCATGCCGTCTTCGAGGTAGCTGATGGCGTCGCCCATGTTCTCGGCCTCGACCTCGAACTGGTTGTACTCGGTGTCCATGAAGACGTACATCGGATCGGCGAAGTAGGAGTAGGTGCACTCCTTCTTGTCCAGCACGATCTGGTCCATCTTGTCGTCGGCCTTGAAGACGACTTCGGTGCCCGAGTTGTTGAGCAGGCTCTTGAGCTTCATGCGCACGGTGGCGGCATTGCGGCCGCCGCGGCTGTATTCGGTCTTGAGCACGACCATCGGGTCCTTGCCCTGCATGATCACGTTGCCGGCGCGGATTTCCTGTGCGATCTTCATGGTGACTTTCGTATGGCGGTGCGCCTGGTTCAGGCGCTGACTCAGGCGGCGTAGGGGCGGCGCCCGCCGGGCCGTTCCCCGGATGACGCAAAGCTCGCGATTTTAGCTCTTTTCGCGAGCGAAGCTCAGCAGCTGGGTGCCGAGGTCCTGATGTGCCGCAAGCTTGTCGCACCAGGCTTGGCAGTGGGCGCGCCAGGGCTCCAGCGGCGGCAACTGCAGCTTGCCGGCGGCGCCGTTCCAGCGCAGCCAGAGGTCCCGGCAGCGCTGCGCCCAGGCGCCCGAGGCGCCATCCAGGTGCCGGGTGAGAAAGGCGTCCAGCTTGGCCTGATGCGCGCCGTCGTGCTGCGGGTAGGCATGCCAGAGGAAGGGCACGCCAGCCCATTGCGCACGCACGAAGGAGTCTTCGCCACGCACCAGATTCAGGTCGGCCGACCACAGCAGGTGATCGAAATCCAGCTGCGAAAGGTGAGGCAGCGTGACCGCGCGCAGTGCCCCGCGCGCCATGGACGCGCCCAGCGCAGTCGCCACCTGACGCGAGGCATGGCCCACGGTGGCCAGCAGCAGCGTCGGGGTGTCAGCCAGCGCGGCGAGCAAGGCGGGCAGGGCCGGGTTCTCGTAGCAGAACAGGCTGACCACGCGTTCGCCCGGCCGGCGCGCGATGCTGCGCGACCTGAGCCATTCGGCGGCGTCGAAGGCCTGCCTGCGCTGCAGCAGCCCTTGCTCGCGGATCAGGCCACCGGTGTAGGCCGTGAAGCCGGGGTAGAAGAACCACTTGAGGAGCCCCGCGCCGGGGCCGCCGGATTGCGGCGAAGGCAGGCCGTGGCTTCGTTCGACATAAGGCTCGGCGCTGAGGTATTCGAGGTTGATCCACAGCGGGGCCGGGCGGCGCGCGGCCATGCGCGCGACGAAGGGCGCTGGCGGATCACAGCCGAAGGTCTCGATGACGACGTCGAACGGTTCCACGTCGACATCGCCCTGCGGCCAGGCACGCACCTCGACGCCGCGGGCACCGTGCGGGGCCATCCACGCCAGTGCCGAGGCATCGTCGATCCACAGGCGCACCTGTTCGCCGCGAGCAGCCAGGTCGGCGGCGAGACGCCAGCACACGCCGACGTCACCGAAATTGTCGACCACGCGGCAGAACAGATCCCATTTCATGCGAATCGATTATCCCGGCTCGATAATCGCGGCAGATGGACTCCTCGACCCCCTTGCCGACTGACGCACGCGACGTCGCAAGGCTCCAACGGCTGCGTGAGGAAGTCGCAGCACTGCCGAGCCTGCCCGGCGTCTACCGCTACTTCGACGCGCAGGGCTCGGTGCTCTACGTGGGCAAGGCGCGCGACCTGAAGAAGCGCGTCTCGAGCTACTTCCAGAAGGACCACGGCGGCACGCGCATCGGCCACATGGTGGGCAAGATCGAGCGGCTGGAGACCACCGTCGTGCGCTCCGAGGCCGAGGCGCTGCTGCTCGAGAACAACCTCATCAAGACGCTGGTCCCGCGCTACAACATCCTGTTCCGCGACGACAAGAGCTACCCCTACCTGAAGATCACCGGCACGCGCGGCGCGACGTCGGGCGCGGCGGCCTTCCCGCGGCTGGCCTACTACCGCGGGGCGGTCGACCAACGGCATCGCTACTTCGGCCCGTACCCCAGCGCCTGGGCGGTGAAGGAATCGATCCAGCTGCTGCAGAAGGTGTTCAGGCTGCGCACCTGCGAGGACACCGTCTTCGCCAACCGGACCCGGCCCTGCCTGCTTTACCAGATCAAGCGCTGCTCGGGCCCCTGCGTGAGGCTGATCGACGCGGCCGACTACGCGCGCGACGTGGCGAATGCCGAACAGTTCCTGCTCGGCGGCGAGCAGGAGGTGATGGACGCGCTGCAGGTGCAGATGATGGCGCACGCCGACGCGCTGCAGTTCGAGAAGGCGGCGGAGATCCGCGACCAGATCGGTGCTCTGTCGCGCGTGCTGCATCGCCAGGCCGTGGAAGACAACACGGGCGTGACCACCAAGGACGCCGACATCCTCGCAGTGCGTGTCGAAGGCGGAAGGGCCTGCGTGAACCTGGCCATGGTGCGGGGCGGACGGCACCTCGGTGACCGGCCCTACTTCCCGGCGCACGTCGAGGATGCGACGGTGCTCGCCGACGAGCCCGACGAGGGTGGGCAGCCTGCCTCGCCCGAGCTTCAGGTGCTCGAAGCCTTCATCGCGCAACACTACCTCGACGGTGGCGTGCCGCCGCTGCTGGTGCTCAGCCACGCGGTCGACAAGTCGCTCATCGAGGCGCTGTCGCTGCAGTCGGGCATCAAGGTGACGGCGCAGCACCAGCCGCGCGAGCCACGCCGCGCCTGGCTGGACATGTGCATCCAGGGCGCCCGCATCAAACTTGCGCAACTGCTCGCCGAGGAAGGCTCGCAACAGGCCCGCACGCGTGCACTGGTCGACGCACTCGACCTCGCCGTGGAGGATCTGGACACCTTTCGCATCGAGTGTTTCGACATCAGCCACACCGCCGGCGAGTCGACCCAGGCATCGTGCGTGGTCTTTGAAGCACACCGGATGCAGAACGCGCAGTACCGCCGCTACAACATCGAGGGCATCACCGGTGGCGACGACTACGCCGCGATGCGGCAGGTGCTCACGCGGCGCTATGCCAAACTGGCCGAGGCCGCGAGCGCCGGCACCGCTCGATTGCCGGACTTGGTGCTGGTGGACGGTGGGCGTGGCCAGGTGAGCATGGCGCGCGAGGTGTTCGAGGAACTGGGCCTGGACCTCGGCCTGATCGTCGGTGTCGAGAAGGGCGAGGGGCGCAAGGTCGGTCTCGAGGAACTGGTGTTCGCCGACGGCCGCCCCAAGGTATACCTCGGTCGCGACTCGGCGGCGCTGATGCTGGTGGCGCAGATCCGCGACGAGGCGCATCGTTTTGCCATTACCGGCATGCGTGCGCGGCGTGCCAGCGTGCGCACCGGCGGCAGCCGGCTGGAAGAGATCGCGGGCGTGGGTCCGCGCAAGCGGGCCCGGCTGCTGCAGCGCTTTGGCGGCGTGCGCGGTGTCGGCCAGGCGAGCGTGGAAGACCTGGCCAGCGTGGACGGAATTTCAAGAGAACTTGCAGAGGAGATCTATCGTGCGTTGCATTGATCCGAAACTCGGCGCGGCCATCGCGGCGCTGGCGTGCCTGGCCGGCTGCTCCACGCCGCCGCCGGCCAAAGCCCCGGCCCCGGCACCCGTGGCCAGGGTACCGGCCCCCGCGGCAGCGCCGGTGCCGCCGGCCAACCGGAACATTTCGCAGGCCACCAACGAGAAGGCCTATCGACACGACGGCGCGCGCGCCATCTACGCGGCCTATCCCGACAGCATCTACAAGGGCAAGCTGCCGCCGCTGCTCTATGCCATCGCGGTCGTCGAGACCGAGCTCGACGCCAACGGCAACGTGCGCGACGTGCGCATGGTCCGCGCGCCCAGTCACGCCCCCGAGGTCACGGCGAAGATCCGCGAGCTGATCCGCAAGGCCTCGCCGCTGCCGGCACCCGCTCGCATGGGCGCGACGAAGTACACCGACGTGTGGCTGTTCGACAAGAGCGGCAAGTTCCAGCTCGACACCCTGACCGAGGGCCAGCTGTAGCCGCCGCAGCGCCGGATCGGGCTCCGTGAAGAACTTCGGCACAATCGGCCGATGTTCTTCAACCTGCCGACCCTGCTCACCTGGGCACGCATCGTCGCGATCCCCCTGATCGTCGGCGTCTTCTATCTCCAGATGGAGCCGGGCGCGCAGAACTTGCTCGCCACGGTGCTGTTCGTCGTGGTCGCACTGACCGACTGGGCCGACGGCTACCTCGCTCGCCGCCTGAACATGACCTCGTCGTTCGGCGCCTTCCTCGACCCGGTGGCCGACAAGTTCCTCGTCTGCGCAGCGCTGCTGGTGCTCGTGCACCTGAACCGGCTGCATGCGCTGGTGGCTCTGGTCATCATCGGCCGCGAGATCGCCATCTCGGCGCTGCGCGAGTGGATGGCCCAGATCGGCGCGTCGCGCAGCGTGGCCGTGCACATGCTGGGCAAGCTCAAGACCGTCGTGCAGATGGTCGCCATTCCGTTCCTGCTCTACGACGGCCGGCTGTTCGGGCTGATCGACACGCACTGGTGGGGCACGCTGCTGATCCTGGTGGCGGCCGTGCTGACGATCTGGTCGATGGTCTACTACCTGCAGAAGGCGCTGCCGGAGATCCGCGCCAAGGCGCGCTGACTGTGCTGGCCGACCAGCGCTCGCTGCTGCGGGCGATGCCGTGGGTCTTCGTGCTGATCTGGAGCACCGGCTTCGTGGTCGCCCGACTGGGCATGCCGCATGCGCCGCCGATGAGCTTCCTCGCGCTTCGATTCGCGCTGTCGGTCGCCTGCTTCGTGGCCTGGATGGCCATCGCACGCGTGCCCTGGCCGCCGCGCGAGCAGTGGATGCAGCTCGCAGTGTCGGGTGTGCTGATGCATGCCGGCTACCTTGGCGGCGTCTGGTCGGCCGTGAAGGCGGGCATCGGCGCGGGGACGGTCTCGCTGCTCGTCGGCCTGCAGCCCGTGCTCACCGCGATCTGGCTGAGCGCCACGGCCGCGCCGCGCGCGCAAGGCAGCGGCCGATCGGTGACGCCACAGCAGTGGGCCGGCCTGACGCTGGGGCTCGCAGGGCTGGCGCTGGTGGTCTGGCGCAAGCTGGGGGTGGGGGAGGTGACACCGCTGAACCTCATCCTGTCGGTCGGTGCCTTGTGCAGCATCACCGTGGGCACGCTCTACCAGAAGCGATTCGTGCGTGTGGCCGACGTGCGCGCCGCCAGCGCTGTCCAGTTGCTCGCGTCGCTGGTCATGACGCTCCCGCTGGCGCTGCTGGAGCCCGAGGCGATGGACTGGCAGCCTGAGCTCGTCGGCGCGATGGCCTGGTCCGTGCTCGGGCTCACGCTCGGCGGCAGCTCGCTGCTGTACCTGCTGATCCAGCGCGGCGCGGCGACGCAGGTCACGAGCCTGCTGTACCTCGTGCCGCCATGCACCGCAGCGATGGCGTGGTGGCTCTTCGGCGAGGCCTTCACGCCGCTCATGATGCTGGGCATGCTGCTCACCGTGTGCGGCGTGGCGATGGTGGTGCGCGACAGGGGATGAAGCCCTGCACGGCCACGTCAGTGCGCCGCGTCGGCGAAGCAAATGATTGCGCATAGAATCCCGATCCGCCCTTGACAGCCTCAGGGGCACGGCTTGTAATGACCCGCGCCGGGCGTACTGAGACACGGCGCGCTCCAGACACCCACCGAATTCCGTTCGAGAAACCTTTAGAGAGGGGGAAGACCCGTGAACAAGTCTGAATTGATCGAGCACATCGCCCGTCAGGCGGATATCTCCAAGGCAGCTGCCACGCGCGCCCTGGAGGCCATGATCGGCGGCGTGAAGTCGACGCTGAAGAAGAACAACAGCGTCTCGCTGGTCGGCTTCGGCACGTTCAGCGTCGGCAAGCGTGCCGCGCGCAGTGGCCGCAATCCGCGCACCGGCGCCACGATCAAGATCAAGGCTGCCAAGGTGCCGAAGTTCCGTCCTGGCAAGGCCCTCAAGGACGCGCTCAACTGAGCGTGCGCCCGTCACGTTGCGGGTGCTTAGCTCAGTTGGTAGAGCGGCGCCCTTACAAGGCGTAGGTCGGGGGTTCGAGCCCCTCAGCACCCACCAAAGGCCCCTCGGGCCCGAGCCGTCGGCCCACGAGGCCTGCGATAGAATCCCGGCAGCTCACCAGACTCCAAGGCGAACCCAGGTTCGCCTTTGTTGCATCTGGACTTCACCGCCGTCGATAGAGGCTCCCGATGTTCGATTTCGTCCGCAAGCACACCCGGCTGTTGCAGTTCATCCTGGTGCTCCTGATCTTTCCGTCGTTCGTGTTCTTCGGTATCCAGGGTTACAGCCGCTTCACCGGCGGCGAGAACACCCCGGTGGCCAAGGTCGATGGCCACGACATCACGCAAGCCGAGTGGGACGCCGCGCAGCGCGAGCAGGTCGAGCGCGTGCGCCGCCAGATGCCCGGCATCGACGCCAAGCTCTTCGACACGCCGGAGATGAAGCAGCAGGTGCTCGACGGCCTGGTGCGCGATCGCGTGCTCATCACGGCGGCCGACAAGCTGCACCTGATGACGAGCAACGAGCGACTGCAACGCGAACTGCTGGCGATTCCGCAACTGGCCACGCTGAAGAAGCCGGACGGCAGCTTCGACGTCGACGCCTACAAGGCGCTGCTGCAGGCACAGGGCATGAGCCCGGAAATGTTCGAGGCCCGCATGCGTCAGGACATGACGCAGCGCCAGGTGCTTCAAGGAGTGAGCGCGACCGCCTTCGGCACGGCCGGCACCAGTGGCGCGGCGTTCGACGCACTGTTGCAGCAGCGCGAGATCCAGGTGCAGCGCTTCGACGTGAAGGACTATCTGGCGAAGGTCAGCCCCTCCGATGCCGACCTCCAGGCCTACTACAAGGCTCCCGAGAACGCAGCGCAGTTCGAGGCGCCGGAACAGGCTTCGATCGAGTACCTCGTTCTCGACCTCGACGCCATCAAGAAGGGCATCAGCGTTTCCGAAGACGAACTTCGCAAGTACTACGCCGAAAACGAGAAGCGCTACACCACACCGGAAGAGCGTCGCGCCAGCCACATTCTCCTGAAGGCGGAAAAGAGTGCGCCGGCAGCCGAACGCGAGAAGGCCAAGGCCCAGGCCGAAGCCCTGCTGGCAGAAGTGAAGAAGACGCCGGCGAGCTTTCCCGACCTGGCGCGCAAGCACAGCGACGACCCCGGCTCGGCGCAGCGCGGCGGCGACCTCGACTACTTCGGCCGCGGCGCCATGGTCAAGCCGTTCGAGGACGCGGCCTTCGGCCTCAAGCAGGGCGAGATCAGTGGCGTGGTCGAGAGCGATTTCGGGTACCACATCATCCAGGTGACCGGCGCGCGCGGCGGCGAGAAGAAGACCTTCGAGCAGGTACGCGCCGAAATCGAGGACGAGGCCAAGAAGCAGCAGGCGCAGACACGATTCGCCGCCGCGGCGGTCGACTTCACCAACATGGTCTACGAGCAGGCCGACAGCCTGAAGCCGGCGGCAGAGAAATTCAAGCTGGAAGTGCGCAGTGCGCCGAATGTCAAGCGCAGCCCGGCGCAAGGAGCCACCGGCGCACTGGCCAGCCCGAAGTTCCTGGAGGCCTTGTTCGGAACCGACGCGCTGAAGAACAAGCGCAACACCGAGGCCGTCGAGGTGGGGCCGAACCAGCTGGCCTCCGGACGCGTGTTGCAGTACAGCGCGGCGCATCAGCGGCCGTTCGACGAAGTCAAGGCGATGGTACGCGACAAGGTCGCCGCGAAGCAGGCAGCCGAGCTGGCCCGCAAGGAAGGCGAGGCGCGCCTGGCTGAACTGCGCAAGTCCCCGGAAACGGCCATGCCCAGCGCCGCCGTGACCATCTCGCGCAGCCAGGCTCGCGACGTGGCGCGTGAAGTCGTGGATGCGGCGCTGCGTGCGCCGGGCGACAAGCTGCCGGCCTTTGTCGGGGTCGAACTCCCCACGCAAGGCTATGCGGTGGTGAAGATCGCCAAGGTGCTGGGCCGCGACCCGGCGGCCGGTGATCCGCAGCGCCTGCAGGCTCAGTACGGGCAAGCCTGGGGCGATGCCGAAGGGCAGGCCTACCTCGCAGCGCTGAAGGCACGTTTCCGCGCGGAGACAACGCCGGCCGCGGCCAAGGCAGCCAGCGCCGCGACGGGCGGCTGAACAGTCGCTGAGGCTCCGATATAATTAGCGGCTCTGCGGTGGCTGTAGCTCAGTTGGTAGAGTCCAGGATTGTGATTCCTGTCGTCGTGGGTTCGAGTCCCATCAGCCACCCCATCCCAGCGTTTCATCAGGTCCCATGCCGGACCGAACTTCCCGCCAAATCAACGACTTAGCCGGTCGCTTGAGTCAGGAAGGTTCCTGCCGTCCCACGGCAGCGCAGCGCAAGTAGGGGAACATGTAGGGGAACAAATGGCGTTCGTCATGCCATTTGGAGCTTTGTTCCCCTATGCTCACCGACAAGCAGTGCAAGAACGCGATCTGCCCAGAGGGCAAAGCCCGCGCACGGGCGACCGATTCAGGTGGTCTCTACCTCGAAGTTGCCGGCGCCGGGTCCAAGCGCTGGTTCTGGAAGTACTACTTCGACGGAAAAGAGAAGCGCCTCTCCTTGGGTTGCTACCCTGAGGTCAGCCTCAAGGATGCTCGGGCCGCTCGAGACGATGCGCGGAAGCAACACCAATCAGGCATCGACCCGGTGCTCGCAAGGCAGGTCGACCGTCTCAGTTCCCGGTTCGACGCCAACGCCAGCTTCGAGGTGACCGCGCGCGAGTTCCACGCGACCAAGAAGGTCGGCTGGAGCGATCACTACGCCAAGCGCTGGATGGAGCGCCTCGAGAAGGACATCTTTCCCTGGCTGGGCAAGCTTCCGCTGTCCCAGATCGGCGCACCGATGCTGCTGCAGACGCTGCGGCGGGTCGAGGCACGTGGCACGCGCGAACTACCTCACTCCCTGCTGGAAGCCTGCGGGCAGGTGTTTCGATACGGCGTGGCCACCGGACGTTGTGAGCGCAGTCCCGCGTCCGATCTGCGCGGCGCACTGAAGCCGGTGCTGACCAGGCACGTCTCGGCGATCGTCGAGCCCGATCAGGTCGGCGACTTGATGCGCGCGATCGACGGCTACCACGGTCACCCCGTCACCCGGGCGGCACTGCTTCTGTCGGCGCTGCTCTTCCAGCGGCCAGGGAACATCCGGCAGATGGAGTGGGCTGAACTGGATCTCGAGGGAAGGATGTGGGCGATACCCTCCGCCAAGATGAAGCGGACAAAGCGGGAGAAGATCAACGGAAGACCGCATCTGGTTCCGCTCGCCAGCCAGGCTGTGGACGCTCTGAAGGACCTGATGCCGCTGACCGGCCGAGGGCGATACGTGTTTCCGTCCCTGATCAGTGCCAAGCGGCCGATGAGTGAGAACACGGTGCGTGTTGCCCTGCGCCGGTTGGGCTTCGACAACGAGACGATGACTCCCCATGGATTCCGGGCGATGGCCCGTACCGTGATGGTGGAGCGACTCAACGTGGCGCCGGACGTGATCGAGGCCCAGCTGGCACATGGGAAGTCCGGCCCGCTGGGCGCTGCCTACGACAGGGCGGAGTTCATCGAGCAGCGGCGCGACATGATGAAGGCTTGGGCGGACTACTTGGACGAACTCAGGCAGAGGCACCCAGCAGAGCGCCCAGCGCAAGCCGCATAGGGTCCATAGCGCATCGTGTAGGGAGGGGGCTTCGCGGACGAAGCCATGGCCCAAGATGCCCGTACTCGTTGGCAGCGACGAACCGTTTGTATCCGCGCCACTCCAGAGAATGTCCGACACTTCGATGGCTAACAGCTTTGGTGGCGCTCATGCGACTGGTCCTGTTTGCTGCAGTTGTCGCTCTCGGCGCGGTGGTCGGCGTGATCGCCGCGGCGGGCGATGACACCTCTACGAAGGTGACGATGGCGTTCGTCGGAGTTCTCTTCGCGCTGCCCGTGGCGGCCTTTCTGGCTCGTCGACGTGAGGGGGCTGAGCGCCGTCAGTTGACCGACGAGCCAATCGACACGTCAGGATCGACATCCCCACGATCGTTGTCGGCCAACTATTGGCGCGACCGCGGTCATCCGCCCTTCATGAAGCCTTCCGATGGCGATCCGGACAAGCACATGTTCGATCCCGATCGGCTGTCCTGACTACTTCCGCTTCAGGAGGTCCTTGACTGCATCAACTGCGCTCTCGGCCGTGGTCGCGGCATCTTTGCCAACCTGCTTGGCGGATTGCTTCAGCAAGGACCTACGCGGCACGAGGGTGCCGTCTTCGGCTCGGTCGGCTTCGATGTTTCGACCGAGCTGATCTGCCTGTGCTCCAGCGCGTTGCCGAAGCGCCGTCGCCTCAGTTCGCATTTGATCTCGGCGCATCTCCGGCGACTCGGCGGGTGCAGTTGGTGGCGATGGATTCCCGCGAGTTCTCCTGACGGCGGCATCAGAGTCTCTGCGCATGCTGGCTACGTCGACCGTCGAGTCCACGATTGCCGACTGGCGAAGATGCTCGGGAGGGAGCGACCCGAACGTCACCGGCACGCCAGTCCCATCCGTGAACGTTCGATTTGGCCCGAGGGCACGCCGTGCGAGTTCGGCTTCAAAGAGCGCTTGCGCCGCCGCACTGGTGCCCCCGTACTGCTCAGCGTAGCGGGTGAACATGGCGAGGTTGTGTGGATCCTGGGCCACGTCTATGGAGATGACCTCTCCCCTCTCGAGCGCAGTAGCCAGCCGTTCGGAGTAGCTGGTTCGTTGCGCCAGCGCAGCTTCAGCACGGGTGGTCCGCGTGGCAGATGCATTGAGGCGTGACGCGATCTCCGTGGCTTCACGTGCGTCGGCAGCAACCACAGTCGAGAAGCTCGAATCTCTGGACACCCGATCGCCGAACTGCTTGAACTCGCTAAGTTGCTCGCTGGTCATGCTGCCTAGCACTTTCTGCTCCTGCGCCGTCAGGCCCGACAAGTAGCTCTTGTCTGCTGTGGCATTGAGCTTTCCGCCAGCGACTGCGGTGCTCAGTCCCAGGTGTGCGGCGGCGCCGAAGGCTATGTTTGCGACTTGCGACTGAGACATGCCAGTGCTGTCGGCGACGCTCCGCGTGATCTGGTCCAGCCGGTTCAGCGTCTGCCCCAACTGTTCGAAGCTGCTGGATGTCGACCCCGTACTGCTCCGCGATGACTTCAGCTTTGCCAAGCCCTTGGTGAATGCCTCGGACAGCACCGCCGAACGTTCGGTGCTGGCAGCGACTGCCTCGCTGCGAGCTGCGTCGACCTGACGGCTGGCGTCCTGCACGTCCTGCTCGCTCACGCGCATCGAGACGACCCGGGACGCGTAGCCCTGGTTGCGCAGCAGGCTGACGGCGGTCCGGCCGGTCAGCATGTTTGACGAGAAGGTGTTGCCGCTGATGTCGTTCTGCCAGTTGCTCATGAACGCGGACGTCCGGTTCGGCGCGAGCCGGATCTGGTCCATCGAGACATTGCCCATGCTCAGATTGCCCGCGGCGGCACCTGCCGTGGCGCCGGCCACCATCGACTGCAGGCCCGAGAGACCGCCCACCAGCGCGGTGCCAAAGGTCTCCATCCGCTTGAGCGCGGCCCAGGCGATGAACGGGATGCTGATCGCCAGGTAGCCGACCACGGCCTCGCCGGAGATCGCCCGGGAGTAGATCGTCGATGCCGTCTGCAGCGACAGAGCCTTGGCGCCGCTGCCAAGGTCAGCCGCCGCCGCGAGGTCGTAGGCGGCGTAGATCGATGCCATGTAGTTGAGCACGGCATACAGTGGCGGCCAGAGCTGGATCCAGATCAGCACCGCGGCATAGCCCTTGAAGGCCAGCATGGTCTCGCGCCCGCTGGTCAGCAGCATCAGCAGGACGAGAAGGGGGAACAGCGCGTAGGTGATGGCCTCGATCACGTTGCGGAACACGGGCAGCGCCTGCGCGGCGACCTTGCCGGCGTTCAGCCAGGCCGCGTTCTGCTGCGCCACGGACTGCGCCCGTCCGACGGCCAGCACCATGGCCGCCGGGTCGTTCACCTTCTGACCGATGATGTTGCTGGTGTCGTTGATCGCATTCAGCACCGCGTTCTGGCGGATCAGGTCGGCCGCCGTCGCGGCCGCGGTCGCAATGCTGTTCTTCAGGTAGGCCTGCTGGATCTGCCCGGCGATGGCAGCGTTGGCGGCTGCCGCCGGCAGCGTCGGATTCAGCTGGAAGGCGAGCTTGCCCTGGATGCGGGTCAGCTGCGCCGGGAGCCGGCCGTTGAGGTTCGTGTAGGCATTCGGGCAGGTGTCGACGGTGATCGAGCCGCCAGCGCTGGTCAGGGTCGTGAAGCGGGCCGGGTTGGGAGATGCCATCAGCGCCCACACGTCGTCCGAACTCGAGAACGTGCCCGGATCGACCGTGCCGTCGATCAGGTCGTACATCGTGCAGTTGTGGATGAAGT
>Ga0209717_1000396_pt1 | contig 53610 bp, 38 predicted proteins | sample AD_UKC048_MetaG_FD_184418 | JGI IMG/M metagenome (GOLD analysis project Ga0209717, IMG submission 184418) | Active sludge microbial communities of municipal wastewater-treating anaerobic digesters from USA - AD_UKC048_MetaG (SPAdes) (version 2) | ecosystem: Engineered > Bioreactor > Anaerobic >...
CCCGATCGAATGCACCGAGGTAGATGCGACGGTTCATCAAAAGGTTTTTGAAAACAGCAAAATCGAGGTGTGGACCATCCCGCTGGTGCATCGCATTCCTACTTCCGGCTGGTTATTCCGGGAAAAAACGAGGCCGCGCAACATCCTGAAAAGCAAAATAGACGAGTATCTTATTCCATATCCGTTGATTCCCGGTATTAAGGCCGGCGACGACCTGGTTCTACCAGATGACCGCATTGTGCCCAATGCCGAACTGACGGAACCGCCGCCGCGGCCCCGCAGTTACGCTTTTTGCAGCGATACCGCTCCTTCGGACGATGTGGTATCCGTGATCAAAAACGTGGACTTGCTGTACCATGAGGCTACATTTACCAACGATCACCTGGAAGAAGCCCGTATTTCCTGCCATACTACCGCGGCCCAGGCGGCGGAAATTGCCCGTCTTGCCGGTGTGCGGCAACTGTTGATCGGTCATATTTCAGGCAGATACGAAAATGAAGAAGCGCACCTCGCAGAGGCGCGCCCTATTTTTCAAAACACGCACGCGGCTGTGGAAGGGCTCCGGGTGGAGATATAATAAGTGCGAAGTCTTAATGCAGTGCGAAGTCGTCAGTGCGAAGTGCGAAGTCACCTTACCGCTCGATAATGTGGACTTCGTACTGACGACTTCGCACTTCGGACTATATTTGCGGCGATTTATGAAAATGCTCCTGTATAAAATCTGGGCCGCTTACGCAGCTATTCTTTTCTTGCTGCTGATGCTGGTGAGTCTGCCGCTGGTGGGCCTGAATATGATCGTCACGCCGGGCGCCCGGGCGCTGCACAACAACATCTGGTACCTGCACCACGTGTTTACACCTACGTTTCTCACGCTGGTAGGTATTCGTGTAAAAGTGACCGGCAGGGAATACCTCGATCCGAAACAATCGTACGTCATCGTGGGCAACCACCGCTCGTCGCTCGATTTTATCGTCAATGCCCATGCATTTCCCGGTATTTTTCGTTTTCTGGCCAAACAGGAACTTCAAAAAATACCCATTTTCGGGTTCGTCGTGCGCAAAATGTGCCTGATCGTCGACCGCAGCAGCGCCATGAGCCGGGCGCGCAGCGTGGTGGCCCTCAAACAGAACCTCGCAGAAGGTTACAGCATTTTTATTTACCCCGAAGGCAGCCGGAATAAAAGCGATGATCCGCTCGGGCCGTTTTATGACGGGGCTTTCCGAATCGCCATTCAAACCGGCGCGCCGGTGGCCGTACAAACGCTCATTAATATCCACGAAATCACTGCGAATGGTTCGGGGCTACGTCCGGGCGTGGTGCGCATTGTGTGGGAAAAACCGATTGTGACAGCAAATATGGGGCAGGAAGATATTCAACCGCTGAAGAACCGGGTGGAGGAGCAAATGCGGGCGAGGCTGGAAAATAGAAGTGAGAAGTGAGAGGTGAGAAGTGAGATGCGTAGAGTACACCGCTTCGCACCAGCATTAGAAGTGAGAAGTGAGAGGTGAGAAGTGAGAGATGAGAAGTGAGAAGTGAGATGCGTAGAGTACACCGCTTCGATCTAATTGTGCTGTGTCGTTTTGAAATAACTTTACAGGTATAAAAATACTCCTGAATCAACGTTACGCTTAGATTGCCCAAGTGCGAAGCGGCGCACTCTACGCATCTCACTTCTCACTTCTAATGCTGGTGCGAAGCGGCGCACTCTACGCATCTCACTTCTCACTTCTCACCTCTCACTTCTAATTTCCGATAGAGCATTTTTGCTCCGCACTGGATTTCCAGCACATACAGGCCATTACCAAGGTCGCCCGTGTCGAGCAGGATCACGGATCCATTGTTCAGCCCCGTCATTTCCCTTACAAGCCGCCCATCTACCGAAAACACCCGGATCCGGTCGATCAGATCAACCGGTAAATCCGTTTGCAGGTATACTTTCCCATCGGCAGACGGATTGGGATAAACGTTGATGTGATTGCCTGCGTATTGCTCCGGGTGCACGGAAGTGGTAAAACTGCAATCATGCAAGGCATCATTGAAATGATCAAGCGGGTATTGCCACACGTCGGGACTGATAGCGCCATTTACAATGCCGTCAAACACATGCAATTCCACGATATTACACAACTGCGGTCTCAAACCGAAGTAATTTTCATGCAGCGAATCCGGGTTCACCACCGGCGGGTAATAATAAACGTATCCGAAAGCCAGCAGCACCGTGTCGCCCACCTGAAAATGCCATAAAACATCCACATCGCAGGCTGCTTCGTTGGGTCCGCCGTACACTTTGATGGTGTCGGTGATGAGGATGTCTTCCTTGTATTTTTTCAGTACCTGCATGTAAACCGCCTGATTATCATCGGAATAGGTTTTATTGGAAATAACCCTGCCTTGTATGGCGATCTTGACCGTGGTATCCTGTACGTACTGGCAAAAATGAACAAGTATACAACTGCAACTTCTGCTTTCCGTGGCCGAGGCAATGAGGATTGTAAGGATGAAAAGGATCTTTTTCATATGAATCGGTTATTAAGTTGACGGTAGATGCAACAGCAGCAAGCCCCGTCGGCAGATATGAGCCTGGAGTCGCTTTTTAACAGGAAGGGAAATGGTAACGTGTGTCAAGACCGGCCATGCGGCACTAAAAGTTGGGTACAATTAAGATCTTGTTCCCAAAAAATACATTTAAAAGAAACCGCAGGCTCCTACATCACCAGCACTTTTTTGTAATAAATCCTGCCGCCGCAGGTTATTTCCAAAACGTATATCCCGCTTCCCAACCGGTCAATTTCCATGGATTTTACCGGCCCGCCTCTCAGACCGGAATATTCGTGTATCAACCGCCCTTCAATGGAAAAAACGCGGATTTTTTCAGCGTAGTCGGAAACAAACTCGCTTCTGATGTGCAACCTGCCGTCCGGTGAAGGGTTCGGGAAAACGGTGTAGTTTACTTCCGGGCACTTGTATTCCACCGTTTCAATCGGCGGATAGTTGCAGTCCTGTAGTGCGGTGAGGAAATTGCCCAGCGGATAATTGTACACGCCCTCGCTGATCGCTCCGACCACGATGCCTTCCTCGACCCTCAAAAGCACCATATTACACGACAAGGGTTTGAATTCTGAAAAATTTTCCTGCCCGGCATCGGGGTTCACAATCGGGCCGTCCCAGGCATAATCATCTATATGGCTGAAGGCCAGGAAAACAATACTTCCGAGCGAAAAATCTGCTGCAACATTGACAGCACAAGCCGCTTCATTGGGTGAGCCATATATTTTGATCGTATCTGTTATCGACAGTTCATCCTTGTATTTTTTTATGACCTGCAAATAAACGGCCTGATTATACATACCATAATTTTTATGGGCTATAACCCTGGCCTCGATAGCCATTCTGGATGAAGTATCTTTTATCAGGGAGCAAAAGTATGAATTAGCACAATCGCAGGCCTTGCTCGTGAAAGATATAATCTGCAAAAACGCCAGGAAGAAGATGGTCTTTTTCATGGAAAAATAGTTAGGATTACTGCTTTATGACTCTTCTTACAAAAGATTTTGCACAGGTTTTGTCCGTCAACATAAGGTAATAAACGCCGGGCGGATAATTTTTAAGATCAGGATTTTGTATAAAACTACCATTGTATAGCCTGACTCCGTCGCTGTTAAAGATGGATAAACGCAGCGCAGCGGCATCGGGAAATTTTTGTGCATCCAAATCCAGGCTGACACTGGAATTAAACGGATTGGGAAATACCTGAAACCCGGGCGGGTCGACACTGATATCACGCGTACCGGAAATAATGGACAGCGGAAAGAGCACCAACAGATTCTTGTGATCCCAGAATTGATCCTGGCTACCTCCGATGGCAACCCTGTTTTCGGCCATGAGTACGGTGGAACTGACAAAATCCTCATGATCGGGGCGTTCTAAAAAAAGACGGTGCTTTTCTGTGCCGACTGAATCCGTAATAATCAATAATATATTAAACGGGGTATTATACCTGATGGCAGTAATCAACAAGTCCCCTCCGTCCAATTCCGTTACTTCAACCCCTTTAGGAGGATCACCCAGGCCGGTGCTGTCTATAAAGCGTTGCCAGATAATGTCTCCATCCCAGTTTAATTTAGAGAGAAACAATTCGTGATAATTTGGCCAGGTCGATTCATTATAAATCCCGGTAATAACAATTGTACTGTCTGAAAGAATGGTACATGCTTCCACATCATCATATTGGCCGTTATTGATTTGGGTTTTCCAGATTTGTTCCCCTTCAGCCGACCATTTGTATACATAACTGTCCGAATCGATGATGCTACCGCTCGCATTGTCTACAGTAGTGCTGACGACGAATTTTTTGTCGGCACTCAAGACCGCCTGCACAGGCAAATGAGCATTGGTAAAGAATGTATCGCCTTCTATCGGGTATTCATTGTAAGCCAGCGTATTCGTCAGTGTGCTATCCATTTTAAACGCACTGTGATTGTATGTCCCGACATAACTATCGTAACTTCCCGACACACCGACCATCAGATAGGACCCATCGGGCAGTTGAAAGGTACTTCCTAATTTAAAGTGGGTAGGTGGATGGAGCATCATGGACCAGAGCATCTGGCCGGTCGGTGTAAACTTGATCAACAGCGGTTTGGAAAAACCCATACCGACAGAGGCATCGCCGGATACAATATAGTTTCCGTCATTTGTACGGCTGATGTGTGACAGATAGGTAGATGGGGAAACAGGCAGGGTCGTGTGCCATGCTTCATCGCCATTTGGTTCCAGTCCCCATAATTCGGCATGATCGCCTCCGTAAGTTCTTCCACAGGCAATCAGCCTGTTGTCGGGAGTTACGATCATACAACTAAATCCTGCATTGGAATAATTGTAAAAATCGGCTTGCGCGGTCAGCAGATGAGAAAGTAGCAGGAAAGGGAAAAAGATTATTTTTTTCAATGTCCGCAGGTTTTAGAGCGTGTTCGGGAATTTAGTTTGAGACGAAGGCGAGAAAATTTTGTTCCGGTTTAGGCAAAATTTGCAGCCGTAGCCGGATACCTACGGCGAAAATTTTAACGACAAGCGAAACAAAATTTTCCGCATGTAGCCCAAATCTAAATTCCCGAACACGCTCTTAATGTCTAATATGGTTGTGATATCTAATTCGCAAACACCATCCGCCGCACATCCACCGTTTTGCCATCGATCACCAGGCTATACGCAAACGCGCCGTGTACGCCGTAGCCGTGTGTATACATCACCTCGTTCATACCTTGTTTCAAATCGACGGGTATTTCCTGCACGCGTTTTCCGTTCATATCGTCGACTTGAATGACAGATTTCCGGTAAGCCGGCACCTCGTTCACCCAGAAACTGATCCAGGTGGCTTCGTCGAACGGATTCGGTTTGTTTTGAAGCAGCCGGATCGGTTTTTCCGTTTCTTCCGCAGCGGGGTCGGTCGTTCCCGACACCAGCACCGTTTTTTCAATAGAAAACAGGCTCTCGATCCCGGTCTCGTCTACCCGCGCCACGCTCACGTACCAAATCCCCGCAACCGCAACCTGGAAATCGCCCGCCGTTGCGCCGGTCAGCGTGTATACCGTATCCCAGTCGTTGGTAGTGGTACGTAAAGCCACGCGATAGTTGCCCGGCCCGGCCGGATCGTCGATGTCGACGGACAATATGCCGTTGAAACGCGTGGCGGTAAAAGCGGCAGGAGTAGGCACTGCGCGGGCAGCCATAGCGATAGCATTACCATTGATCAGTGCATTGCGGGCGAGGTAGTTGAACTGCACGTAAAAGGAATCCACCACCCCGTCGTTGTCGGTATCGGCGCCCAGCACGTCGCGGGTGGAATGCTGGCGGTCGTCGTAGCCGGGCTCGTCCACGCCGGCGTCGCCGTGTTCGTTGGCGGAGGTGAAACGCATGGCCGGATATCCGCGGCTCCGGAACGGGATATGGTCGCCGCCGCGGCCGGTGCGGTCTTCGGGCGACATGATGCGTACGTTCATGGGCACCGCCTCCGTTGCCTTGAGGTTTTCGGCGTATTCCAGTTTGATAAAACGCGCCAGTTGTTTGTGCGGAGAGTTAAATCCCCCGGAGGAAAAAAGCCGCACGCTGGTGGAGTCGATGGTGTTGAACCCGGAGCAGGCCGGCGGCGAGGCCGTATGCCCGCAGATGACGCCGCCGATCACGTCGTTGTTCAGCACCGCCCGCACGGGAATGCTGTTGTTTTTGCAATAAATGGCAAACGCTTCGGCGCCGTACAGGCCTTGTTCTTCGGCGATGACCGGCGTGAAAACGATCGTGTTTTTAAAGGAATATTTCGACAGCACGCGGGCCAGTTCCATCACCAGCGCCGTGCCGCTGGCATTGTCTTCCACCCCTTCCGCCAGGCAGGCGGTGTCGCAGAGACCTTCGCAACGACTATCGATGTGTGCCTCCACGATGATCACGCCGTTCGGATCGGGATCGGTGCCCGGCAGTACGGCCATGATGTTGCGGTGCTGCCCCACGGTGCAGATGACCCGGTCGAACTGAAAATATCCTGGCAGCAGCCGGTTCTCGTTTTCGGCGCTGAATTCCTGAAACCGGGACAATACCCAGCGGCGGGCCGCGCCGATGCCCCAGGTGTCGGACAAGGTATCGCTGCCCGTGTTGCGGTTGCCGAACATGCTCAACCGGGTGATGTACGAGCGGAGGCTGTCGGGCGAAATACGCGCGCTCAGTTCGGCAGCAATGACCGCAGGGTCGTCGATCACCACACTTGCGGCATACTGCGCCGGGTCGTAATTACCTTGCAGCACCTGTTCGGCCGCCGGGTTGGTAATGATAAAATTGGTTTGTGCCGATGTCCGCATGGAAAGTGCGCACAGGAAAAACAAGAGGGTAAATCTGGCCATTATGTCGTGATTTTACTGGATAAATATACCGGCATGCCGGTCTCAATTTCTACTTTTGGTGTAGGGTTCGCAATTTTTTTTGAACGTACGGGGAGGCGTGAATGGCCTACCTCTTTTAGAGCATGTTCGGGATTTTTTTGCCGGGCCTGAAAAGCGGCTTTTTTGCGCGTTTTTCACCTTTTTTCATTTACATAGTCACCGCTATGCGCATGAAAAAACGAGCAAAACGTACAAAAAATCCATCTTTTCAAGCGCCGGCAAAAAATCCCGAACACGCTCTTAGATAATGTAACCGGAATTACCCGCAAGGACATCTTCAATACCATGGGTTCGGGCACCGTCAACCCGCTGGACAACAATGTGGAACTCATCAGGCCTTATGACAGCTTAGGCAACTTTGAACGCTTTTTCCTTGAGCGTGGCTCTTTTGCTTTTGTTGTGAAGTAACCATTGCGCTGTAACCTTTTCACTATGAAGCCATTGTCTTACCTATCCAGATACGTCCGACACACCCCCAAATACGTCTTCCACACCCTCCAAGACGTAATTTATCTCGTCAGATACGTCTTTTTGATCATCAGATACGTCTTTTTGACCGTCAAATACGTCTGCCACCTAAACCAATACGTCGTTCACGTATTAGAATACGTCCTGCCACGTATTCTTTTACGTCCCGAACGTATTTTTTTACATCCCGGACGTATTCTAATACGTCCGGGACGTAAAAGAATAGGGGGTGCAACGTATTAGAATACGTCGGGAACGTAAACGACGGTCAAAAGAACGTAAACGACGGTCAAAGGGACGTATTTGGAGCGGCAATCCTAAATGTTTACGCCATCTACATACCCGCATGTCGTCATCAATTTCTACTTTTGACCCGGGCGTTCACAAAATTTTCGAAGCCGGATTAGGATAACTACCGCACGAATGCCACATTTGCCCTGTTGTAATACGGCCCCGCCGACACCTATCAGAAGGAACTGCCCGGTATTTTACCGGCGCCACGTCCGAATGCGTACCTAACTATTTTTGACTTATGATAAAACCCGTACCGCAGCGAAGGCTGGTATATGCCTGGATTTTACTATTCCAGAGCATATTCTGCTACCAAATTTCCGCTTCCGAATTCGTACATGCACCGGCGCCACACCTACGCCCTGCCACCGAGCAAATCATCACCGGCAAGGTCGTTTCCAGCGACGGTGAAGTGTTGCCCGGCGTAACCGTGCTTGAAACAGGCACCAACAACGGCGCTATTACCGATGCCGGCGGCGCTTATCGCCTCCGCGCCAGCGATGCCGCCGTTACCATCGAATTTTCCCTCATCGGTTTCACAAAACAAATCGTTCAGGTCTCCGGCCGGAAAGTCATCGACGTCGTGCTGGAATCCGACCAGAACAAACTGAACGAAGTGGTCGTGATCGGCTACGGCGTGGAGCAAAAAGCCCTGCTCACCGGCGCTGTCGGCGAAATCAAATCCGACCAGTTGAAAGACCTGCCCGTTTCGACACTCGACGGCATCATGCAGGGCCAGACCGCCGGCGTGCAGGTGGTGCAAAACTCCGGAACGCCCGGCGCGGCCAATTCAGTGCGCATCCGCGGCGTGAGTTCCATCGGAGGCTCCAGCCAGCCGCTGTATGTCATCGACGGCATTCCGGTCACTACCGGGGATTATGCGCAGGTGGGCTACGAAGGCCAGGGCATCAATGCCTTGTCCGACCTGAGCCCCAACGACATCGCTTCCATCAGCATCCTGAAAGATGCGGCGGCGGCGGCCATTTACGGTGCGCGGGCGTCCAACGGTGTCGTGCTCATTACCACCAAACGTGGCAAAAACGAAAAGGCCGTCATCAACTTCAACGCCTATTACGGCGTACAGCAGGTGTGGCGCACGCTCGACATGCTCGATGCGCGCGGCTGGATGGAATACCGCAACGACCTGGCCGGCGCGGAGGTGTTTACACCCGAGCAAATGAACAACATCCAGATCAACACCGACTGGCAGGATGTGATTTTCCAAAACGCCCCCATTTCCAATTACGAACTTTCCAGTTCCGGCGGCAACGACAAAACGAAGGTGTTCCTGAGCGGAAACCTGTTCCAGCAGGACGGCATCGTGATCGGTACCGATTACCGCCGTATCAACGGCCGCGTGAACGTGGACCACAAAATGACCAACCGCCTTACGGTAGGCACGAGCATCGGCATCACCTATTCCAAAATGAACCGGGTGGAAGGCGACCAGACCCTGCACGGACCGCTGCCGAACGGCATTTCCACGCCGGCTATTTTCCCGGTGTACAATACCGACGGCTCTTACAATCAGGAAGGTCCGTATTCCAATGCGGTGTCGATTGCCCAAGAAGCCATCAACCAGAACTTTTCGTACCGCACCATTGCCAACATTTACGCGGATTACAACATTCTGCCCGGGCTTACTTTTTCCACAAAATGGGGACTGGATTTCCTGAATTTCCGGGAACATGCGTACGAATCCATCAAAACCGTACAGGGCGCCAAGTTCAACGGCCTGGGCTTTGAAACGTACACCAACGTACTCAACCTCGTATCGAACAACCTGCTGAAATACCAGAAATCGTTTGGCGAACACAGCGCGGAATTCCTGGTAGGTTACAGTTTTGAAAAATACGAATCGCGTTTTTCGTTCATTCGTGGTCAGGATTATGCCGACCCTTCCCTGCAATACATCAACACGGCAGCGACGATCGTATCGGCCAGTTCGGGCGCTTCCGACAATGGTCTGCGCTCGTTTTTCGGCCGCGCCAACTACAATTTTGCCGACAAATACCTGCTGACTTTGACGGGCAGGATCGACGGCTCTTCGCGTTTCGGCGAAAACAACCGCAACGGCTTTTTCCCGGCCGTGTCGGCGGGCTGGCGTATTTCGCAGGAGGATTTTTTCAAAGTGAACGCCGTTTCGGAACTGAAACTCCGCGCCAGTTACGGCCTCACCGGCAACGACGATATTCCGGCGTTTTTGTACGCCGCATTGTACGGCATTACGACGTACAACGGTCAGCCGGGCGTTTATCCCAGCAATATTCCCAACCCCGACCTGAAATGGGAAAGCACCACGCAGTTGAACCTGGGCCTCGACCTGGGCTTGTTCGACAACCGCATCGTGCTGTCGGCCGATTTTTACAACAAACAAACCAAGGACCTGCTTCTGGCGCGCCCGCTGCCCACCAGTTCGGGTTTCGGCACCATTACTGAAAATGTAGGCAGCGTGGAAAACAAAGGTGTGGAACTCTCGCTGACCACCGATAACCTGGCCGGCCGCGACCTCACCTGGACCACGCGTATCAACTTTTCGCTCAACCGGAACAAAGTGCTCGAACTCTACGGCGACCAGCCCATCGACGACCTCGGCCGCGGCAGCAACCGCATCGAGGAAGGCGAGCCGATCGGTATTTTTTACAGTTACGAATGGCAGGGCATCGACCCTTCGACGGGCGACGTGGTGTATGCCGACAAAAATTTCGACGGAGAACTGAGCACTGCCGACCGCACGAAAGTGGGCAATCCGCATCCCGACTTTATTGCGGGCATGACGAATACGCTGAATTACAAACGTTTCGACCTGAGTTTCTTCTTCCAGGGTTCTTACGGCAACGACGTGTTCAACGGCTCGCGCCTGTTCCTGGAATCGCTGCAGGGCGGCGACAACCAACTAGCCATCGTTGAGAACCGCTGGTGCCAGCCGGGCGACATCACGAATATCCCAGACGCTACGAACGACCCCGTGCGTGCGGCTGCGAACAAACGTGTATCGTCGCGTTTCATCGAAGACGGCTCGTACCTGCGCCTGAAAAACCTGACCTTCGGGTACACGATCATCAACAACAATTCCGCCCGCGCATACGTGTCCAAACTTCGCATGTATTTCAGCGGCCAGAATCTCCTGACTTTCACCAATTACACCGGCCTCGACCCGGAAGTGAACTACCGCGGCAACGACAACGCGGTGATCGGAACCGATTTTTTCACCTTCCCGCAAGTGCGCAGTTACACGGTCGGATTTAATCTAACTTTTTGACTACCAGGCTTCCGGAATCTTTTAATTCATCCGATGACTCAAAGTCATCGGATGAATTGAAAGATTTCAGAAGCCCGATGGTTATATCTAACTTTTTGAAAATGAAAAAGATACTTCTGTTTTGCAGCATACTGACCTTGCTGGCGCCGGCCTGCGACGTGCTGGATGTGGAGCCGCAAAGTTCCATTCCCGCCAACGAGGCGTTTAAGGACAAACAAGGCATCGAACGCGGCATTCTGGGGGCGTACAACTCCCTGCAATCGCTGAGTTACTACGGCCGCACGTACCCGATCTTTTCGGACCTGGCTGCCGACAACCTGGCACACCCGCCGAATGCCACGGCGGTAGCGTATGCCGAGGTGGACAACAACGCTATTTTACCGGAAAACGCAACGGTAGATGGCATGTGGTCGTCCATTTACGACGGACTGAACGTGGCTAATAACGTAATTGCTCAGGTGCCGAAAATCGCCGACATGAGCGGCGATGAAAAGAACAAGGCCCTGGGCGAAGTGTATTTCCTGCAAGGGCTGCACCATTTCAACCTGCTGAATTATTTCGGCGCCATTCCGGTCAAAACCATTCCTACCATCGGCGTCAGCGAGGTGAACGTGCCCCGCAATCCCGTGAACGAGGTGTACGACCAGATTATCCTGGCGCTGCGTTTCGCTTCGGAAAACCTGCCGGCCAATAACAATCTGAAAGTGCGCGCCACCAAACAGGCCGCCAATGCCCTGCTGGCCCGGGTGTTCCTGTACAAAAAGGATTATGAAAATGCCATAGCCTACGCTACGCAGGTGATCGACAATGGCGGATACACGCTGCTGGATAATTACGCCGACGTGTTCGCTTCGGAAGGCACTTCGGAAAGCATTTTTGAAGTGGATTTCACGGCGCTCGACCGCAACCGGATCGCGGAGTACAATTTCCCGCTTACGCTGAATGGCCGCCGGGAGGTGGAGCCCGCCGCCGATCTGATTGCCGCTTACACGGCTTCGGATGCGCGCAAGACCGCCTCTATCTCCTACGCCGGCGCGCTGCCTTACGCTATCAAATACGACGACCTGAGCACGGGCAGCGACAACTTCATCGTGCTGCGGCTGGCGGAAATGTACCTCATCCGTGCCGAAGCCCGTGCGAACGTGAACGGTCCGGCCGACCTCATCCGGGCCGACATCAATGCCGTGCGCAATCGGGCCGGCCTGGGGAATATTACCACGGGCAACTACGCTGAATTGCTTTCCACCATCGAATCGGAACGCCGGCTCGAATTCGCGTTCGAAGGCCACCGCTGGTTCGACCTGGTGCGTACGGGCCGCGCTATCGACGTACTTCCTACGGTAACGAATGCAAACCAGACGCTGTTTCCGATTCCATTGAGCGAAATCCTGATCAACACCAACCCGGGCATGACGCAAAACCCGGGTTATCAATAAATTATTTATCTTTTTAACCACAAGGCACACAAAGTTTTTTTTCACAAAGAACACCAACGCAGCATGTGCACTTTGTGAACCTTGTGAAAAAACCTTTGTGCACCTTGTGGTTAAAACATTCCTGACAAACAAACTAAACCGTTTATCAACATGAATATCAAACATACCTTATTCATACTCCTCGCGTTGGGCTTGACCCTCCTGAATGCCTGCAAAAAAGACGAAGACCCGATCAAGCCGTCTTCCGCATTCAGCGCTTCCAAAACCACCGTCGTGGTAGACGAAGAAATCACGTTCACCAATACCTCTTCCGATGCTACCGCATTTGTCTGGAGTTTCGGTGATGGCACTACTTCCACGGAATCGGCGCCGAAAAAAAGTTACCAGACTTCGGCTTTTTTCACGGTAACCCTTTCCGCTACCGGCCCGGGCGGCACCACGGTTTCTACGGCACAGATCACGGTGAAGCCGTTTGTCGCTTTCACCGTTGAAAATGAAAATGCGCTGAAGACAACTACTCCCGTGCAATTCACCAACGCTTCCAAAGGCGCCACGTCGTACGTGTGGGCGTTCGGAGATGCCGCCAACTCCTCTTCGACGGACGCTAATCCGTCGTTCACCTACACTGCTGCGGGTACCTACACGGTAACGTTGATCGGCACCACTTCTGCAGGAGCCAGCATTGCTACCAAACAGATTACCGTTGCGGCCCCGCCGGCGTCCAAAGAGATTTACTTCGTTGAATACAACGCAGGTTTCATCAACAAACTGAGCCTCGACGGCACAGGTACCGTAAGCCCCGTACTCGACGTGACCGGCAAGGCCGGCCCGGGTATGGCCATCGACCAGGCCAACGGGAAAATCTATTTCAGCGATTTTGAAGTGACCGGCGAAGGCAAAATCTGGCGCATGAACCTCGATGGCAGCGGCCTCGAAGCCATCGTGACCGGACTCACGGACCCATACGGCATCGCGCTCGACGGAACAGCCGGCAAAGTATACTGGACGGATGATGCGGGTAATGTTTCCCGCTCCAACCTCGACGGTACCAACCAGCAAATCGGCATCGTGAATATTGCCGGCGGACAAATGCGTGCGATCTCCCTCGACCCTGCGCACAACAAAATGTATTTCTACGAAGTGAACCTGGAAAACCTGTACGTGGCCGATCTGGATGGCTCCAACCCGTCCGTTCTCGTTGCCGGTGTGTATGGCTACGCAATTCTGGTAGATGCCCAGAACGGTAAAATTTACTACGACAACCAGAATGCCAATGGCGGCGACGGCGCCCTGGTGTGGGCCAACCTCGACGGCACCAGCCCAAGCAACATTTCCAGTACCGCTACACGCATTTACGGCATGGCGATCGATTACACGGAAAACAAAATCTACTGGTCGGGGCGCGACAGCGGCGAGATCAATCGTTCCAACCTCGACGGCACGGATACCGAACTGCTGAAAGACGGACTTTCCAGCCCGCGCGGCCTCATCATTAAACTGTAAAAGGGCAACCTGCTTATGAAAAACATTTTTGTATTGTTTTGCACCGCTTCGTTGCTTTTCGGCCTCAACGGCTGTAAAAAAGAGGATTTTCCGGTGCCACCTGCCAGTACGGTTCCCAAATTTACCTATACGGTGGACCATGACGGTTTTGCGCCCGCTACGGTGACGTTTACCAGCACCTCTATCGTGCCATCCACGGTAGGTACGGTGACATTTTACTGGAATTTCGGCGACGGCTCTTCCGGTGAAGGCGCCAACGTGGCCCATACCTACCTGAGCAGCGGCGCATTCACCGTGCGCCTGGTGGCGGTCGCTTCGGTTTCACTGGAGATCAAGGAGACCACTCAGACCATTGTCATCAAGGACGCGAACGCTTCCGGTGTTCCGATCTTTTTCACTGATGGCAGTCTGGTGTATTCCGGACTGGTGAACGACCAGGCGCCGATCGTATCGGCGTTGCCCATCGCAGGTGTGCAGGATTCGTACGGCATGACCTATGATTCTTTGCGCAACAAACTGTATATCAGCGACTACGGCGCCGGAAAAATACTCCAGTGCGATCCCGATGGCAGTAACCTCGTCGATTTCCGTACCGGCCTCGATGCACCGAACGCCATGAGTATCGACTACGTCGGCAATGCGATTTACTGGGATACCAGCAACGGCATCCAGCGCGGCGATCTTGCCAGTACCGACGTAAACCAGAAAGAGGATTTTGTGACCGGCCAGGCGAACGACCCCGACGGCATTTGTATCGATCCGGTGAACCGGGTGATGTACTGGGTGAATTACAATGGCGGCGTGTGGAAAAAGAACCTCGACGGCAGCGGCGAAGCGGAGATCATTCCCGGCGTGGAAGGCGGCAGTATGCTCGTCGTCGGCGACCGGATCTACTTCGATCAGTACATCGCCGCAGGTGATATCCAACTGAAATCGGCCAACCTCGACGGCAGCAACGTGGCCGTTCTGGCTACGGGTATTTCACGTGTCGTATATGCGCTGGCCTATGAAAAAACCGAGAACAAGATTTACTGGGGCGACCGGAATCTGGGCACTATCATGCGCGCCAATCCGGACGGTTCGGATCCGGAAGCATGGCTTGTGCAGGCGGATTCCAGCCCACGGGGAATTGTTTTTGGGAAGAAGATGTAACGTGCAACGCGGATTACGCGGATCAATAGCGGATTTACGCGGATTTGGGCTCGAAAAACGTACAAACTGTTCATTATCGAGCCCAAATCCGCGTAAATCCGCTATTGATCCGCGTAATCCGCGTTGCACTATTCGGCTTTCCCCGGTTTAAAAACCAGATTTCCTTTATCGCCGCAATCGATCTCCAGCATGTCCCCGTCGAGGTCGTACGACTTGCTTTTTTCCAGGGTCGTCAGGAACATATTTTCCCATTTGGCAGCGGCTTCACAATACATTTTGGTACTGAATAAACCTGTGACAATCAGGTTTTTACCATTCAGTGTGTAGGCGCCGCCGACGTGGTTGCAGCCGCCGTTGCCGTCGATTTTGCCTGCTTCGAATTTAATGGAAATGATAATCGTATCGGGCACGGTTTGCGGCTGATCGCCGCCGGTAAATTTCACTAATTGCCACACCCGGCGTTCGAGGCCGACGGCTGCCGCTTGTTTGCACTCCCCTTTTACATAACTTTTGATACCTGCACATTCCGCCGCACAGGCATTGCCGTAGGTTTTGTTGTTGCAGCCGCATACGGGGTCATACTGGAGGGTGCAGATACAGTCGGGCTTGGGGTTTTCGACGCAGTTTTGTGCCGGATTGCAGGCAACTACTCCGATCAGAAATAGGGGAAACAAGAGGATGTTTTTCATGGTAAGGTGTATTTAGTTCTGAAATAAGGTTTTACAGGCGGTAATATTTGTTTTTACAACGCAAAGACGCAGGTTGGAGTTGTAACAAAACTAGTTTGATAACGAAATAGTCCGAATATGAACAACCCCGTTCGTGATCGGACATTTTTTTTAAACGAATTTCCCATAACAAACTGACTATCAAATTTTTATAACAATGGCCCGGTACTTGGGTTTCTCCCTGTTATAAATCTACCGACCACCATGTTAAAGAATTACATCGCACTGATCAGCCGGCAACTTGCCCGCTACAAAAGTTACGTAGCCGTCAACGTACTGGGTTTAAGCGCTGCGGTTGCCGTAAGTATTCTGGCTTTTCTGAACTGGAAACACAACGCCGATTTCGACCGTTTTCATACCAAAGGCGATCGGATTTTCCGGGTTGGCATCAATAAGGAAGGCAGCGGCGTGCAGCAGGGCATTTGTCCGGCACCACTGGCACAGGCTGCCCTGAAAGGTATCAGCGGCGTGCAGGCGGCCTGCCGCTGGGATTCCAGACAGGTTATCCTGAAAAACGGCACGGAGGTGTGGACTGAAAAAGTCCATTACACGGACAGTAATTTCCTCGATATTTTTGATTTCAGGATACTCAGCGGCGGCAAAGACCTTGGCGACAAAAGCAAGATCTGGCTCACGCCCGATATGGCGCAGAAGTACTTCGGAAACGAAAATCCGGTTGGCGCCACTTTGCTGTTAAATGCCGGCGAGCCCGGTCAGCAAACACTGACGATAGGCGGCGTAGTGCAAAAACCGCCGACCAACTCTTCCCTGCAATTCGATTTTCTGACCAGTTTCGAGAACCTGACAGGCGCCGCTAACCAGCCTGTGGACGCCGGCGACTGGACCTGGCTGACGGATGCCGTTTTCCTGCTTCTGGAAAAGCCGGAACAAGCGCCGGCCGTGCAGCAATCGCTGGCGACTTTCGTAGACATCCAGAAGAGTGTTCGGCACGACGACCTCAAAGCCCAGTCCTACTGGATGGAAGCCATGCCCCAGGTGTCGCGCCACCGGTTTATGCGGGGCAATAATCTGCGTGAAAATGCGGGCCCCGAAGGCATTTTCGCACCATTGGCGATGGCTTTGCTCTTGCTGCTGACAGCCAGTTTGAATTTTGCCAACACGACCATTGCCGTATCCAACCGGCGCTTGCGGGAGATCGGCCTGCGCAAGGTACTGGGAGGCGCACAAGGCCAATTGATCGGGCAATTGCTGCTGGAATGCTGTGTGCTGGTAATGGGCAGCGTACTGCTCGGGGTCGGCATTTCCTGCTGGCTGATACCGGGTTGGAATGCCATGTGGTCATTTATGCAACTGGAAATCAACCTTTTACACAACCCACCGCTATGGGCTTTTCTGGCCGGCATCACCGTTTTTACCACTTTGCTGGCAGGATCTTATCCGGCATTTTACCTGAGTTCTTTTCGGCCGGCCATCATTCTGAGGGGGATTTTGCAATATGGCGGCCGCAATATGTTTTCCAGGTTCCTGCTCGCCGTTCAAATTATGATCGCGCTGATCTCCATCGTGGCGGGCGTTTCTTTTTCCAAACAGGCCGATTTTATGAAATCATACCCGACGCAGTACAGCGCGGAAAACGTGATTGCGGTGCCTATTGGAAAAGAGGAGCAATACGAGGTACTTAAAAACGCGCTGGCAGCCAACCCGGATATTACAGCCATTGCCGGATGCCGCACCCACCTGTCTTCGCCCGGTTACCGGAAGGAAGTAACTGTGGACGGACAACAAAAGGACATTCGCATCAACGATGCAGGCGCGGGTTACCTTCAACTGATGGATGTGAATCTGGTGGAAGGGCAACTTTTCGACGCCGCACAGCGCACGGAAGACCGGCGTGAAATTGTTGTCAACGAGAAGTTTGTCGAGCAAATGGGCTGGAAAAACACAGCCATCGGCCAGACCATACAAATCGATTCGCAGCAATATGCCATCGCCGGCGTGATTAAAAATGTTGTCAACACGTTTTTTGAACCGGTGGAACCGCTGGCCATTCAATACATTCCGGAAGAAGCGTATCAAACGCTCGTGGTGAAATGCCGGCCCGAGCAGTTGCCGGCAGTACAAGCCGAAATAAAAACCGTCTGGAACAACCTGTTCCCTTTCCAGCCGTATACCGGGTATTACAACAGCGAACTGCTGGCCCAAAGCATGTCGGTAACCAATAACATCCGAAAGATCTTTTTGCTGTTTTCGCTGGCTACCATTATTCTGACCCTCACCAGTTTATTCGCATTGCTGCAACTGCATACGCTCAAACGCATGAAAGAAGTCGCCATTCGCCGGGTGCTCGGCGCTTCGGGCGGCTCGATTGCCTACCTCCTCCACCGCAATTTTATTTTCCTGCTGGTGGCCGGCATGGCAGCGGGTTGCCTGGCAGGTATGGGGCTGACGAATGTATTTATGAACAGCATTTTTAAAATAAATACCGGCGTCAGTGCCGATGCGCTCGTTTTTTCAGCGGCAGGTTTTGCGGTGCTGGCCGCATTGGCGGTAGGCACTGTTTTATGGCGGGTGATGCGAACGAATCCGGCGGAAGTGTTGAAGAGCGAATGAGAACTCACCAAGCACTGCCACACAAAACCTTTCATTCCTGCTGATTTGCACGGTACTGCCGATTTTCTCTACCAGCATCTGCATGTTTTGTAGTCCGGAGCCGGTTGAGGATTGTTGAGAGTTGAGATTGTTGAGAGTTGAGGGGTTGAGATTGTTGAGGGGTTGAGGGTTGAGATTGTTGAGGGGTTGAGGGTTGAGAAGTTGACACAGACGCTAAAACTCAACCTCTCAACCCTCAACAATCTCAACATTCTCAACCCTCCTTCAAATCCGGCGCATTTCCTCGGCAGAACCCGTCTGCCGGTCGCGGGCCGATTTGAGTTTTTTGTTACCGAAAGTGTTGGTCCAGGAAAGTATAAAAGTGCGTTCTGCGATCTGGAAAGACGATTTTACCAGCAGGTTGATGTCGGGTTGGCGGGTTTCGCCGAACCAGTTGGAATCGACGAACAGGTCGCTGGCGCTGATGCGGAGTTTTCCCCATTGGTCGCCGAAATTCTTTTCCAGCCCCAGGTTCACGGAGCCGGTCGCTTTCCAGAAAGCCACGCCCCAGTAGCCGGGTGAATCGTAGTTGCCAGAAATTTCGAGCGTATACCGGTTCGGCAATTGGAAGGCATGGGTCATGTTGAAGCCGTAATCCAGGTTTCGAATTTGCAGGGACTGACCTTCCAGTTTGAAATTGATCTCTCTGGAATTCAGGAAAAAATTGTTTTGAATCGTCCACCAACGGACCGGGTGAACCGGGAACGACAGGCTGGCGCCCAGTACCTTTTCATTATCCAGGTTTTCATAGGTGTTCACCTGCCGGTTGGTCACCGGATCTACCTTTGGCACAAAGCGCATGGGGCCGCGTTCGATGCCGTATGACACGCCGACGTGCAGGCTTTTCAGGGTATACGCAAGTTTCAGGGCGTCGGTGAACGAAGCCTGCAGGGCTGGGTTCCCGCCTTCCAGCGTCGTCGGGTCGCTGAAGACCAGCCAGGGCGCCAGGCGGCGAATGCTCGGGCGGGTAATACGGCGGCTGTAGGAAAGGTTCAGTTTTTGGTTTTCAGTGATTTTGCGGCTGAGGAAAACCGAAGGAAACCAGGAACCGTATCGCCGGTCCACCACGTTGGGCTGTTCTTCCGAACCAAGGTTGGTGTTGGTGTATTCGTAGCGCAAACCGGCTTTCAGGTCCGTTTTATTGTTGATTTTCCAGGAACCGGCGCCGTACGCGCCCACCACATCTTCGTCGAGGTGGAACAGCGAGGTGAGGTCGGGTATGACCTGCCATTCCGCGCCAGGCTCCCGGCTTTCCACCCGCACGTCATTGTCGAAACGCAGGAAAGTGACTTTGGCGCCGGTTTCCAGTTTTACATTTTCGCCCACGGAAAGCGTGTAATCGGCCTTGCCCACCATCACCCGGATCGGCGTTTTTTTGTCGATGGCCAGTTCGCTTTGCGAAACGGGGTTCCCGGCAGCATCCTGGTTCTGCAAGGTATAATGACTGGGGTTGCTGATGTCGTACTGCACCACATCGGCGTCCAGATTCAGGGTCTGGTTGGCGGAAATCCGGTGCGAGAGGTTGACGTTTCCGGCAATAGAGCGGTTGTGGTTGGTTTCGGTATTCGGCATGCGCAGGCGGCTTTCCACCGTGCCGTTTCTGGAATAAACGACGTCGTTGACGGCTTCCATGAACCAGTTTCGGTCGAAAAAAGTACCCAGAACGCCTACGATCGTTTTCGGTGAAATCTGGAAATCGGCGCCGAGCCGGGCATTTTGTGTGCCCGTAGGCGTATGCGGCCGGTCGCTGTAGGTGTCGGTTTCCAGGAAATCAGCGCCTTGCCGTACGCCCCGGTAATTGGTAAATACCTGTGGATTGAGGTTGAAATCGTAGTCGTAGTTACCAAAAAAATTAACCTTGTTTTTTCGGTAATTGAAATAAGCGCCCGCCCCGTATTTCGGGCCGAATCCGTATCCGGCCTTTGCTGAATACCCGCCGTTAAACCCTTCGTCGCCGCTGCTTTTCAGGATAATGTTGATGATACCCGCATTGCCTTCCGCTTCGAAGTTGGCGGGCGGCGTGTGGATCAGTTCGATGCGATCGATGTTGTCGGCATTCATACCTTCCAGCATCTGAACGATGGCGTCGGCGGGTTGCCGCGATATTTTGCCGTTAATCATCACTACCACACCTTCCTTGCCGGACAGGGAAATACTTTTGGTCAGGTTGTTCACCTGCACACCGGGCGAGCGTTGCAAAACCTGTAGCGCGGTACCGCCGGCATTGGCAATGCTGTTGGCGACGTTCACGATGGTGCGGTCGATTTTTTGCTCCAGAAACGGCCTTTTGGCCAGTACAGTGATTTCGGAAAGGGCCGCACTGTTTTCTTCCAATACGACCGGTTCGAGTTCGGTTTTTGCAGCATTTACCGTCAGGTTGAATGCCGGAGAATAATGCTGTTCGAACCCCAGCATCGAACAGGCTATCCGATAATTTCCGGCAGGGATGTTTTCGAACAAAAAGCCGCCCTGGGCCGAACTGAAATCACCGCGTACGAGCGAACTATCGGAAGCGGTTATCAACAGGATGGTGGCGAACGGGAGCGGTTTACCGGAGGCGTCGCTGACAAGGCCGCTGACCGTATTTTGTGCGCTCGTCAACTTTGACAACAGGAGTAAGCAGAGCAGTAATTGGAATGCGAAGGTTTTCATTTTTCTGTTTTGAATTTTAAAGAGTTTTTTATGGTGGAACAGGGCAAAAGTGCGGACTTCTACAAAGGCCCGGGACCACATGAGCATGTGGGAGGGAATCTGCTACATGATTGATGCCTTGTACAGATTCTGCAACTTTCATAATGATGAATGTGGTGCGCTTTGTGTTTGGTATTGAGTAAATCGTTGATAATCAACTTTTACCTAAATACAAACACAAAAAACCAAACAAACTTATGATATGGGCTTCGCCGGATGCGAAAAATGAAACATGAATACGGGGGCGGATGGAACAAAGGTGGGGGGTAATACGCAGGCTGCCTGCCATATGTTGATGTGGCTGGAAGTGCGGGCATAATTCATTAAAATGGGGAACGCAGGTCCTTATACCAGGGCCCGGTCCAGCAGCCAGAAGAGCCGGATGACAATCCCAATGGCGGCTATCAGCAGCAGCAGAGCGAAAAGATGCGGAGCCGACCACTTCGTTCCGGCGCCGTCTTCCCGGGCCACCCGCACCCGCCCGAGTAAATTAAGCATCAACGCCAGGGCCAGCAAAAAGAAACCCGGAAACAGGAAAGGCCAAAGCACAGAACAGGCTTCCGATACCAGGCCGAGCACACCTGCCGTAATGGCAATCAGGCCCGTACCGGCCAGGATAATTGAGGATTCGTGTAAAAAACGGGAGACAGACATTGGGTATGCAGGTTTAGGTTTTTTGAGGATATGAGGATGCGAGTATGTGACTGACAACCAATCATTATGTCCACAAATCCTCAGGCCACCATGTATTAATCACGCATTTGAATGTGTAAATGGTCGTCGTGTCGAACCGCCCGGCAGCCCTGAAAACCAATTTTTTCTATAGCGTTCAGGCCCATCCTTGATTTCAGGTGCGGTTCGAGAAACATCTTTTGTACCGATGCTTGCGCAGCAAACAATCCGATCATGGCCCGGGTGCGTACTTCATCGAAAACGTACTTTTCCGGATCGGAACCGAGCGTCAGGTACTTGCTGTAATCATACTGCCAATAGCCTTTTTCCAGACACATTTCAGTCGTATTGTTTTCGCCAGTGCGCGGGCCTTCGAACACACCGTATCCGCTGAAAGCCGGTTGAAGATTAGTCGGCTTGCCTGTTTTTCGGTCTGTATAAAAATAGGCCAGATCAAGTTTGCAACCATCGTTGTGGCTCAAATGCGGTAGCAATGGGAAGCCGTTCATAAAAGGCAGGCTGGCATCCAGATACCTGATCTCTGTATCGGCAAACTGACCGGCCATGTTACCAGCGACGGTTTCCAACACCCTTTTCAACTCCGGCCTGACATAGTTTCTGTTCAGGATACAAGTCCAAACCGAAACGGGCCGGATATGATTTTCTGAAAACAACGGCAATGGAACACGGCCGAACGGTTTTGCCAGTACAGGCACCAGCGCGAAAGTGAAAAACAGGTACAAAACCACAAACACGAAAAACTTTACCATGCCGGCTGGAAATTTGAGTCTGCGTGCAACGATTGGATGAAGCAACACCGAAATCAACCATACGATCCCGCCTATTTGTGTAAAGAAAGTGAGTAAAACGAACAAAATAACATGGATGATGGCGCTAAGGCGTTTTTTCATAGTGTTGACAGATCTGGTAATCAGGCCGAATTTTTATAAATAACACTAAATTTGCAGATCAATTTTAATAAAACGAATTGACTATCCGTTTTCAGGAACCTGTCAAGTCATCCGATGACTCGAAGTCATCGGATGACTTGACAGGTTCCTGAAAACGGATAGTCAATTAAAACGAAAACGAATGTATCAAAAAACATTACACATCATACTTGCTTTCTGCTGTTGTGCCGGCCACATTTCGGCTCAATTCATTACCAGCGACGAGGTTTTTTCAGCCAACAGCGTATCGAACGCAGGAAAAGTCGCCGGTTACGCCATGCAGGCCGGTCCGTATGCGCTCTGGCTTCCGGATTCGAACAACGTTTTTATCGAAATCGGGGGGCTTGCACCGGGTAATGGCGTAGGCGGTCAGGCGCGTTTTTCTGCTGATGGAAATTTGTTGTGCGGAACCAGCATGGGCCCCGACGGAGCCGAAATGTCGAGGTATGATCGCAACACGAATCAATGGACACTCGTGGGAAGCCTGGGCACTCAAATTGACAACACTGTAAGCGGCGGCTTCGGCATTTCAGGCGATGGCAATACGGTGGCAGGCAATTCCTGGGCCGACGCAACCGGTGGTTTTGCATACACCCATGCTGTGGCATACAATCCGACGGAAGGGCTCCTGGATTTGGGAAGTCTGTTTGCTGCAGACGGCCGCAGTACCCGTGCCAATGCGGTCAGTTACGACGGCAGCGTGGTGGTGGGCTGGCAGGATTTTAACGGCCCCTGGAAATCGGCTGTGTGGCGCAAAAATCCCGCAGGCGGCTATTTCCCGAATGAATACATCCTGATCGATACGATGGGCAGCGTCAGTGACGAGTTCAACCAGATGGGCGAATGCAGTTCCGTGTCCTTTGACGGAACATGGATCGGCGGTTATGGCGATTATGCCAACGGCAACCAGCCCTGGATCTGGAGCAGGGATTCAGGTGTAATTAACCTGGGCACTTTTCCCAATGCCGGCAACGGTTTTGTGTCGGGTATGACAGCCGATGCGTCTGTCGTAGTGGGCTGGTTTGACGGGCAGTTTTTCGGCGACCCGCAAATTCCTTTTATCTGGACGCGCATGGGCGGTTTGCAGGAATTGAATGCATACATCAATGACGTGCTCGGTTATTCCACCGATACGCGGCAGGTGTATTCGGCAGAATGTATTTCGCCCGACGGGCATTACATCGCAGGCTATGGCGTGGATAATTCCACCTTCGGTTTTTTTGTTTACCGGGTGAGTCTGGATGCCTATACAGGTGTTCACGTTGCAGCACAGGCGGGCAATACGAAGGTTTTCCCCAACCCGACAACGGGTTTATTTACCATTGAAAATGCGGGCAATGCAACGGTGACGGTCAGCAGTATGGATGGGAAAGTTGTTCAGATTAGTGAATTGAACGACACAGGCGCGCTTGACTTAACCACTTGTTTACCAGGCATTTATACATTGACGATCCAAACCGGAAATTCCCTGCAAACCAGAAAAATAGTGAAGTACTGAAAGCTCTGACATGAAAATAATCGACTTTCTTTCTGACCTGCTTTTCCGGCACCAAAAGAAACTGGAACTCATTGCCATATTTCTGCTCTGTATGACGATCAGTTTTCGTTTTACAAATTTCAAAACAGTATGGCTTTGGAACGACCGAATTTACATTGCGGTCATATTGGTTTTTATTATCATTTCAATAGCACTGATTTGGATAAAAATTGAAAAGGTCAGGACCGCCGGTTTGATCGCACATATCAAAAGTCAAACATCTGCAAACGGTTCAAATACGGAAAACCCGATAGAAGAATTATCATCCAAACAAAAGCAGGTTTTTGATTTGATTGCAGCAGGAAAATCAAACAAGGAGATCATGGACGCATTATATATCGAGTTGAGTACCCTGAAAACACATATCAATAAAATCTATAAAATACTTGGGATAAGGTCGCGAAAACAGGCACAAAAGTTTAAGATATAAGTCAAACACGCGTACATTTCAAATTGTCGCTCTGGAATAGTGTAGTCATCCGATGACTTTGAGTCATCGGATGACTACACTATTCCAGAGCGACAATTTGAAATGTATGCGTCAAACACCCATAATATCAACCTTTTTTCAACCTTTTATCAACCCCCGCTCCACCTGGACGGCAGGAAGGAACAGGCGAACTTTGCATCTCACTTTTAAATAAATTGAAGATGAAAAAAAGAAACCTGTTTATGTCTGCAACAATCATGTGCGCCTTTTTTGTGGTTGCATTTTTATTCAAAAACGGCCAGATTTACTGGCTTTGGACCGACAACAAGCCCGCAGCATTTATTTCAGGTATTATGGCAGTGGTATTTGGAACACAATGGATAAAACACCAGAGATTGCTGAATCATGCAAAACAAAACCGATAACGGGTAAAAGGCTTACACGTTTGTATCATACCGGGCCGGCTGAAGACGGGTTAATCCTCAATTTGTCTTCAGCCATCCCGTTATGCTCAGCCTCGGCCGGTTCGTCACCAGCACCTCGTGCTCCAGTTCGCTGCTTTTAAAAAACACGCAGGTGCCGTTCATCGGCGCGATCGTTTGCAGGTGATCGCTGTGGTATACACACAATTCCCCGCCGTCTTCCTGAACCCAGCCGGCATTCAGATACATGATCATCGAGAACGCCCTGCCCGTGTTGTTCCGGAACTGATCGAGGTGTTTTTTGTAAAAACTGCCGGTTTCATACAGCGCGTAATGAAATTCGTAGCCTGTGATGCCCGTGTAGCAGGTTTCGTTCAGGTAGCGCACGAAACGATCCATCAATTCGAAAAAATGATCTTCGTGCAGGTCGTTGTGCCCGGGGTCGAGCCAGTAAATCTTATCGCTCCGGATTGTTTGGTCGCGTACGAGGGCGGCATCATTTCCGATCCCTGCTGCGAGCATTTGTTGTTCCAGGTACAGGGATTTCAGGTTGGCTTTCAGATGACCGGCCAAAGCGGCGCCCAGGAAGTTTTCGGCGATGCCGACTTTATTCATTACATAACTGTCGATCAGGGAATCGAAAACCGTTTGCAATACGTTTGATTGAAACCAGTGGCATACAACCAAAAGTGTGTGAAGGTAGCGGATTATGTGCAAAAGCCTGTGTCCATCATTCGAGTAGATGGAGTAAACCAGTATTATTGCAGCAGAACAATTGCCGACTGACCTTGAAATGCCGGCACATTATGGTTGTAACTACAAACCCTATTTTGAACAGGCATTGTCAATAAGGCCCGGCCACGAAATAACGGAAGAATACCTGATGATGACAATACACTTTTTAAATGAACAAACCGGTTTACAATAACACACCGTCGCCTATCAATAACAATGAACATTCTGACAGAAGAATATCAATTCAATTCAAAAGAGGAATTCCGGTTACTGTTCGAAGCCATTCAAACCGAAATGGACCTCGGCAATCTGTCGAAGTTTTCTAATCCGACAGGAAACGATTATATCTCTTTGAATAACAGAAGGATGTACCGATTGAAGGGCCGTTATTCCAGTACATTTCAGGATGCATCCGAATACAACGGTACCTGGGAAGTCATCAGAAGCGAAACGGAAAAACCGGACGGCCGTATTTTCAGAAGCAGTTATTCGATCAGAAAACAGGAGCCTGGCGTCTTTGCGGATCTTGAATTTGTAATCGATTTTACAAGAAATGAAAGAGCGTCCATTCTGTTTGAATGGATATTAGAACCCGACGGGCCCGTACATTCGAGGCTGATCAAATCTTCCATTGAGTTTGGAATCATTTCCGCTTTTGAAGACGTTTCACCGGAGCCGGGCGCGTACTGGATCACTATTAAGCGGGCCCGGTACCACCACATCGATTCCAGTTTCAGTTTGTTGTGTTATGCAGCCAACAGGAATGTGAAAAGAGCGTTTTTTGTAGAACAGGAAGACCTTTATCCTAAATTGGAAAATGGACTTATCTCAAGAAAATTCAGGCCGTATTTCACGATCGGGAAATGGAATTATTATTGAATGCCAGCGAACATGTATCCGTTTTCTTTCAATAGTTTATTATGAGGTTTTTATTCTTGATTATTCTTATTATTAGTGCCCAGTTCGCCTTTTCGCAAAGCAACGCCCCGACCAAAAAACAGTTATTAAAAACGTTTAAAAACAGCATCCGGCAGGACAAGTCGGGGTGGATTTCTCCCACTTCTAATCCATGGGTAATTTGTAACAGAGACAGCGCTTTTTACAAGGCTGACACCATAGAACTCTACAGCGCCAATTTTCACATTGAATGCTGTAATTCAATCAATTGGACATTTTATAAAAAAGATGCTTTCGTCTTAACCAGAATGAAAATTTGTGAAGAACCCACGACGATCAGTGCACCAAAAGCGGAGGATTTTTTTACTATTCAAGTAAGGGAAATCGATGGCGAATTAATACTGGAGACTTTTTGTCAAGCGCAACTTGTCGATACGTATAAAGTGTTAAAAATCGAAAAAAATACCTATCCAAAGTGTATAACGCTGGTGAGATTGGCAATTAAACGCCCCTTGCCCAAATAATATTCCCCACCTTTACCCTCCAAAATACAACACATGCTTTACAAGCGAATGCCCATCGAAATCGAGTCGCCGGAAGAATTCGGATACGACAAGGTGCTGTACAATTTGTCCGAAAGTTCCGTCACCGATCTGAAAATGAGCGACCTGCAGTTATCGCTGGACAACCTGGAATTGTCGTACGTCCCGCACAAGGGCAACTTCGAATTCCGGCAGGCTATCGCGAACGAGTTCAATCTGCAACACCCTGACAATGTGCTGCTTACAAATGGCGCCGCCGGAGCCTTGTTCATTGTCAACACCGCCCTGCTGACGGCTGCCGACCACCTGGTTATCGTGCGGCCGAACTACGCCACCAATATCGAAGTGCCACGCGCCATCTGTTGCGACATCAGTTTTATCGACCTCGCTTTCGAAGAAGGCTGGCGCCTCGACCCGCGGAAAATCGCCGAAGCCATCCGCCCCAACACCAAACTGATCAGTATTACCACGCCGCACAACCCGACCGGTATGCTGATGACCCAGGCTGAAATCGATGCAGTGGTTCACATTGCCGAGCAACACAACATTTTCCTGCTGGTCGACGAAACCTACCGCGACGCGTGTTTTAAAACGCCCTACCCTATCATCGCCACCCGAAGTTCGCAAGTAATCAGTGTGGCCTCTCTCTCCAAAGCCTACGGCCTGCCGGGGCTGCGTATGGGCTGGCTCATCACGCAGAATGAAGTGTTGATGGAACTGTTCCTGGCGGCCAAGGAAATGATCTACATCAGCAACTCCGCGCTCGACGAAGCGGTAGCCTGCCAGTTTTACCTGCGCAAGGAAAAATTCATCCCGCACATCAGCCGTAAGTGCCTGAAAAATTTCGAGATCCTGCAAACCTGGCTGACAAAGGAAACCCGTGTGGAAGCGATCCTGCCCGAAGGCGGCGTGGTATGTTTTTTACGCATGAAACAGGATTTACAGGTCGATACCAACCGGTTTTATCACCTGCTGCTGCACGAATATAAAACCATGGTGGGCCCCGGCCACTGGTTCGACATGCCGGATACTTACCTGCGCGTAGGTTTTGGGTACACCACGGCCGACGTGTTTGAAAAAGGCCTGGAATGTATTAGTAAAGCCATGGATAAGAGTTTATCGTAATTTTATTCAAAGCGGATGCAAAGCGACCGGGTGGCTTTGAGCCACCCGGTCGCTACCCCGGCTTTCAATACCCCCTTTGCATCTTATTAAATCAGAGTTAGCCGAAATTTTTACCCGAAGGCCTTACTTTTGCGGCTTACCAACACAAAAACATGAAAAAAATTCTTTTGATCAATATCCTGGCGATGCTGTTTGCCGGATTGAATGCCCAGAACACCGCTTCGGCAACACCGCTTAAAACCGCCGTCGACAGTGCCAGTTATGCCCTCGGCCAACTGGTCGGCATGAACATGAAAGGTCAGATCCCCGGCGATCTGAACCCCGATATCATCATCAAAGCCATCGGTTCTACCCTGAAAGGCGAAACGCAGCCTTTCGAGCCGGATGCGGCCAATGAAATTTTCGGCTCTTACAGCCAAAAACTGATGAAAGCCGAAAGTGAAAAAAATATGGCGGCCAGCAAAAAATTCCTGGACGACAATAAAAAGCGTGCAGGTGTGACCACCACTGCCAGCGGCCTTCAGTACGAGGTGCTGAAACGCGGCACGGGCGCCGTATCGCCCAAAGCCACCGACAACGTGAAAGTACACTACCACGGCACGCTCACCGACGGCACCGTTTTCGACAGCAGTGTAGACCGCGGCGAACCGATCACGTTCGGACTCAACCAGGTCATTCCGGGCTGGACCGAAGGCGTACAACTGATGCACGTGGGCGACAAGTACAAATTCGTTATTCCGGCCGAACTGGCGTACGGTGAAAGCAGCCCGACACCGGCTATCCCTCCGGGCTCGACGCTGGTGTTTGAAGTGGAATTGCTGGAAATTACGCAGTAAAAGCAACAGGATTTATGCCCATCACAATCCCCTTATCCGCACACAAGCCGGGTAAGGGGATTTTTTTTGCGTTTTGCTCACAACCGGCTGTTCCTCCTGCGGAATCCTTCTATTTTTGTTAGAAAAAGAAATGACTATCCGGTTTCAGGAACCATTCAAGTCATCGGATGACTCTGAGTCATCCGATGACTTGAATGGTTCCTGAAACCGGATAGTAAAAAAAAGATTGTGCCCTCTTTCCCCTCACCATTACACCCCTGTTTAAACATGAAAACACTTCTGCTCCTGCTCTGCATTTTTTTTACCCGCCTTTTAAATGCTCAAATTCAATGGCTTGAAACCGGTCAGCAATGGAAATACTGTTACGTAACCGGATGGTTTGGACCGGAAGGATGCGACACCCTGACTGTAGATAGCGACACCCTTTTAGCCGGACATCTCTGCAAAAAAATGCGCTGGTCGAATGGAAATACGCAGTATGCATACGAAGTCAGCGACAAGGTTTTTGTCTCTTCGGACGGAAACACCTTTACAAAGGTCTACGACTTCGATATGATAGAAGGAGAAATCCTCGATGCAGGTAATTTCTCGTATCAGGTTGATTCGATTTTCACGACTACATTGGACAGTTTTTCCAATGTACGGGTACAGAAAGCGCATGTAGTTCCGAATTCAACGCATTACGCCGGCATCTCCGAGTTTTACATCCTGGAAGGAATAGGCATCCTCCGGGGCTTTCAACCGCAATTCGAACAATGTATTTGCGGGGCTTTTTTCCCGGGATTGCTTTCCTGTGAATATGCACTGGATGGAACGGATGTTTACCTGGTCTCGTTCCGGCAGGGAAATGCGGTTTTTAGGCCTTCCGGAAATTCGTGCTTCGGAATAATCGGCACCCACGAACACTTATCCGGTGTTGAGGTGCAGATCGATCCGAATCCTGTTGTGACGACTTGCCGTTTAAAACATTCCTTCCCGGATTCGGAAGGGACTTTAAGGCTCTTCAATTATGCCGGTTCGATGCTGCAACAATGGAACAATGTACCCGAGTCGCTCGATTTTACAGGCTATCCGTCGGGGTTTTACTTTTTGACTTTTTATCGGGACGGGCGCATGGTTTGGAAAAATACAATTGTGAAGGGTTAAATCATGCCCGGCCATACAGCAAAACCCGGGAAATAGTGTCGCGCGTTTATATCTTTGCCGCGAAAACCACTATTCTAACTGCTCAGCCGGGTAACAGCCTGGCTGACAAACCCGTTTCTATCATGTCGGAAATTCCGCCCTGCCCAAAATGCCATTCCGAATACGCTTATCCCAGCGATGGACTTTTAATTTGCTCCGAGTGCTTTCACGAATGGAACCCGGATGAAACCCCTGCCCTTGTGGAGGAAGATGTGCTTCAAGTGCTGGACTCCAATGGCAATGTCCTCCAAAACGGCGACAGTGTCATCGTCATCAAGGACCTGCCGGTAAAAGGTATGCCCAAACCGGTAAAAGCCGGAACCAAGGTGAAAAACATTCGACTGACCGACGGCGACCACAATATCGACTGCAAGATTGAAGGTTTCGGGGCTATGGGCCTGAAATCGGAGTTTGTGCGGAAGGCGTGATTCCGGGATGATTGCGGATTTTTTCGGCTACGCTCCGCGTAGTGGGATGCGGATTATGCGGATCTTGCGGATGAAAACGGATTCTTTCGTGGCCTTGCGGCCACTTTTGAGATTCTTATTGATTTTTTTGATTTGGCCCGCCTCTGGCGGACGAATGTCGTCGGTCAGTATCGCCCGCATATTCGTTATCCTAAAAACGAAGGTCTGATGAAACAATACGCCCTCTTCATCTTTTTGATGTCTTTCACTGCATTTTTGTTCGGCCAGACGGGGAGCAGACCGTTCGTGATTGGTGTCACCGAGGACATACAGTCGGTTCAACTTTCGGAAAAAAGAACGCTGAATATTTACTTGCCGGAAGGTTACGAACAGGACGATACCACGCGTTATTCCGTCATCTATTTATTGGATGGAGCGGCCGATGAGGATTTTATTCACGTCGTCGGACTTGTGCAGTTCAACACTTTCCCGTGGATCCATCGCATTCCAAAGTCCATCGTGGTCGGCATTGTCAATACGGACAGAGAACGGGATTTCACCTACCCTGCCCGCCAGGAATCGGACCTAAAACGCTTCCCCAATGCCGGGCATTCCGACCGGTTTATGGCTTTTCTGGAGCAGGAATTGCAGCCTTTTATAGAAAAGAAGTACAAGACGAACCGGGCCCGAACGCTCATCGGGCAGTCGCTGGGCGGGTTGCTGGCAACGGAAATTCTGCTGAAAAAACCGGCGCTCTTCGACAAATATATCATCGTGAGCCCAAGCCTGTGGTGGGACAACGGTTCGCTGCTCGATACGCCGTCGGCCCTTTTGCAGGCAGATTATCAAACCCGTACCGACGTATACATCGGCGTAGGCAAGGAGGGCCTTACCCCGGGTGATATTCCGCGCGTCATGGAAGTAGATGCCAATCTGCTGGCTGAAAAACTGAAAAATGCCGCCGGCAAAAACCTGCACGTATATTTTGACTACCTGCCGCAGGAAGACCATGCGACGATTGCGCATCAGGCGATTTTTAATGCGTTCCGGATGTTGTATCCACCCGGGGAATAAATAAGACGGCCCCGGAACGATCGTTCCGGAGCCGTCTCAACTTTTTGTGAAGCAAAATCTTATTCCTTCACCACTTTCACTCCTCCCTGCATACTGCCCGCCGAAATACGAACGAAATAAGTGCCTGTAGGTAAACCTTGAAGGTTAAGATCGACCTGGTTTTCACCGGCCGATAAACTTACCAAACGATGTTGCAGCGACTGGCCCAACAAGTTGGACACGATCACTTGCGCTTCGGCAGCATGCGTTGCAAGCAGTGTTATCCGGGCCGTTCCGCCGGTCGGATTGGGCGATACGGAAAGCGCTAATTCTTTTTGCTGCGCAGTATGGGCGCCGGTTGTCAGCACACGGGAGCCGTTGTTGAGCCAGGTACCCCATTTATGTCCCAGGATAATATTGCCGGGATTGCCCTGCGGCGCATTCGTATTGGGCGCCAGTTTTTGTAAGCGCAGGTTGGTGCCGCCAATCAACGATTTGTCCTGAAAGAGCACCTTGTCGTCTTTCGTAGTAAAACAGGGATATCCCAGTTCGAGGCCATTAGAAACGACCGGGCCGTTGTCGCCGGTTTCCACGTCCGCCACATAAGTCAGGTATTCGGTACCGCCTTCCGGCAACTGCACGTAATAATCAAAGGCAATCAGGTTCGGCGAATTTTTTGAAAAAGCGGGGTCCGCTACGCCCACGTGCTCCGGCAGTTGCGAGATCAATTTGCGAATATTGGGGGTGTCATTCGGCGCGTACTGACCGTCTTTCCAGAACTCCAGCAGCCCGATGTCCCAATTGCTGATATCTTCTCCTTCGGCATTTTCCAGGATACTGAAAGCATCGTAGATCAGGTGCGTACTCGAATAATCAAACTCGATTACATCGGCGTATGCTACGTTATCGACCCATTCCACGCCCTGCACATTGGTCGGGTTGACCAGGAAATATTCGCGCGGTTCAGGGCCGGTCGGATTGGCAAGATCGAAAATGATCACTTTGTTGTCGTTCAGCGTAGTCAGCCCTGCCAGAAAACGGCCGTCCTTTGAAATGGCTGCATTGCGCCAGGTCGTATCTTCACTTACAATGCCTGTGTTGTACTGGATCGAGCCATCGTTGTAAGCAATTTCGACGCCAACGATCTGGTGGGCATTGTTGACGAAAACGATCTGTTCTCCGTTGTCCGTCACGCTTGGCTTGTCTAAAACGCCGTCTTCGTACACCGTTGTCAATAACGTACCGTCCGAAGCAGACAAATCCAGGTACTGTCCATCATTGGTCACACTGATAATGTAATCCAGGCCGGTGCCGGGACTCAATGAAGCGGCGGCGGTATGCGGTGCGCCGGTCGTAATGCCCACTGCATCGAAAGCGGCGGCGGCGATATCGGCAATTTCCTGATTGTAAAATTCCGCGGCTTCCGCGATGACAGCCAGCCGGAGATCTATGAACGTAGAAGAAGCGGTCAGGCGGTCGCGCAGCACGTAGTAATAAATTTGCTCCGCTATTTCCTTGCCGACGGCCGGGTTGGTAGCGATCAGGTAAAAAGCGTGGTTGGTGATACCGCTGTTGGCATGTACGCCGCCGTTATCCTCCTCGCCGGTCGCTCTTTCCGAATAATGGCTCGGTTGATACCAGTCGTCATCTCCATTGTGCGGATCCATAAAATCGCGCAGATAGCCGGTTGCACTCACACCCGGCAGCATGATTCCTTCGCCGATGGCCCAGTCGTCGCGGTCGATCATCACGGCAAAAATGTCGGCGAAAGATTCGTTCAACGCGCCGCTTTCGCTTTCATAAATAAGGCCGGCCGTTTCCTGCACTACACCGTGCGTCATTTCATGCCCGGTTACGTCGAGGCTTTTTGCGAGCGGCGAAAACACCTGGTCACCATTACCCCAGTACATGGAATTTCCACTCCAGTAGGCATTGTCCATCGAATGCCCGTCTTCCGGTACATTTACTACCACGTTGATGGTGCCGCCCGATCCGTTGATGGAGTTCCGGTTGAAGGTATTTTGATAATATTCATAACACAGCCCGGTGTTGTAATGCGCACTGACCGCATTGGGGTTGTTAAAAACATCGGAATTGGAAGTGATGTGCGTCAAAGGGCCGCCGCCGACGTTGCTTTGGTCGCGCGTTACGATCACGCCCTGCATGACACCCAGGGGCACGGAGGCTGTATTACCGTTGAACATGGGTTTGGTGGCATCCACCAGGTAGCGTTTGCCGTTTGTGTGTTGCCATGCGCCGAAAGTCCGGGTAATACCTTCAAGGTCTACGCCGGATGCCATTACCGGAGGTGGCGGTGGCGCCAGGATCGCTGTAGCGGCCGGAATGGCAGCGGATGTTATTTCCCTGCAATCCGAATGCGTTTTATGGCTTCCGGCAATGTCGCAAGCGGTTTTGAAATGGTGCAGTATTTCACCGGTTTGCGCATCTACAAAATAAGTGGATCGCGCGATCAGATTGGCGTATGCATCGATGTTCCAGGCGAGATACGTTTCGTTGTTTTTTTCTTTTACCCGGTAAATGACCAGTTGGGAATGAAACTGTGCGCCGCCGACCAGTTCCAGTTCGTCCGCCGACCATTCTTTTTTTACTTTGTCAGTTCCAATTTTTTGCACCACTTTTTGAATCGCGGCGGCGGCATCGATGTACGGCTGTACGCTTTGCACATGCGGCGTGGGCGCATAACGTCCGGCGGCCGACGTGAAGACGCCGTTTTTCGTATGCGCAATCAATTCCGCGCCAAAAACGGGAATGCCCTTGTATTGCTGTTGAAAGCGCACATGGAAATTGCCGCGTTCGTCGGTCTGCACTTTTTTTATGGAAAACTCGGCGGCCGGGTCCTGAATACCGGCAGGTCGCAGGCTTTCCAGGTAGGAAAGCGCGGCCCGGGCGGCCGTTTCTTCATCCACCGGTTCAGTAGAAGTGGCGCCGTCAAAAAAGATCGGCAGTCCTTCATTGCCCATGGTGATTGTTACACCGGGCACTACCGAAAGTGTTTTTACATCGGGCGCGGACACGCCGAAGGGGTTTTCATTCCAGGTAGCCTTCGGAGTAAACCAGGAACGTATATTCAGGTTTACGGCTTTGTCCGGCGAAAGGTTGGAAGGTGGAATTTGTTTGCCTCCCTGGCCGAATGCCTGAAGTGTCGCCAGGCATATCACGGCGGATAGTAAAATGTGTTTCATGTAAAAGAGAAATTGAGTCGGTTTAAAATTCCTGTAAAATTCCCTTATATGCTGTGAAACAACGGTGAAACCACGGTGGACAAAATGGGGTACATGCAATCATGCAGATGGAATACGTTAAAAATTTTCATCTTTGAATCTCAGAATCCATTTACTCCCGGGTTGCACGATCGTTGCCGGAGCCTTCCTACCTTCAAATCCATTCACAACCGACTACCGACCAAAATGAAACTTTTTCCTAATCTTTTATTATTGGTATACCTGGGGTATGCCGTCGGTGTTTCCGCACAAACCAGTTTCCGGGAAGGCTTCGAAAAAGCCGCCCCCATCCCGCTGGCATCCCCCCTTTCTTTGGAAGAAAAGGTGAAAATCCACCAGGATTTTCTGGACAAAAGCATCCGGGCCGGCGATACCCTGACACAATTGTACGGCCACGTATACCTCTTTACCGACTACGTCAGGGCAGCACATTACACGGAAGCGACCGCTCATTTGCTGGAAGCGGAAAGCCTCGCAAATGCATCGGGCAAACCCGGCTGGCAAGGCTGGATTGCACACAGGCGGGGGATCCTGAATCTTCGGCTCGACGACAAAAGGGAAGCCATCGTACAATATGAAAGGGCGGTGGCACTTTGCAGGGCAGGGGGCGACAGCCTGTGCGTGGCGGAAAGCCTGGAACAAATCGCTACGATGTACAGTGTGCTGGATGATTTTGAAGAGGCATACCGATACTTTAAAGTGGCGATTCCCATGATTGAAAAATACGCTAAGGAATCATCCGTGGCCGGGACGCTGGCCAATTTCGGCGGCTTGCTGACCCGGGACAACCGTCCTGCCGAAGCCATTCCCTACTTCGAGCGCTCTATCGCCATCTACCAAAAAATCGGGCCGCTGCTCGAAGAAATGCAATCCTGGAACAACCTGGGCGAAGCCTATTACGAGGTTGGAAATTTCAACAAGTCATTGAAAATTTTTAACCACTGTGTCGAAGTGAATAAAGCGCATGGCTTTATTAGGGAATTGGTCTTCAACTATTCGGGCCTGGCAAAGTTATACGTGGCTAAGGGCGATATGGATAATACCATCACGTACATAAACAATTATTATGATTTGCGTGACAGCCTGGTCGGAGCCGAAACACATAAAGAAATTGCGGACCTGGAATTCAAATACGCCAGCCAGCAAAAAGAACTGGAACTACAGAAAAGCCGGGTAGCACTCGGCGAAGCGCAACGCAAGCTGGAACGCGGGGCCCTGATCTTTTTGCTGGTGCTTTTGCTGGTCGCTTTCGGACTATGGCGCTGGCGCATACAAGCACGTACAGCGCGACGCGAGCAAACCCTGAACCGGGAAAACCTGGAAAACCTGACCCGTATTCTGCTTGAAAAAAACGCACGCCTGGCAGCCCTGGAAGCACAGGACTCGTCCGCTTCCGAATCCGGCGTATTCGAGGAAAATCTGTATGACCAGCGTATTCTGACCAATGAGGACTGGGATTCATTCAAAGTTTACTTCGAACGGGCATACCCCGGCTACCTGCTGCGGCTGCGCACTTCGCACCCTTCGCTCAGCGACTCCGAAGAGCGCCTTTTTCTTTTTATCAAACTCAACCTGACAACCCGGGAGGCCGCGGCGATCCTCGGCATCTCCGCAGAGAGTGTCAAAAAAACGCGGCAACGCCTGCGTCAACGGCTCAATCTTGCCCAGGAAGCGGTGCTAGAAGCATACGTGCGGGCTTTTTAGCCGGTTGTTGCCCTCTCCGGACGCTTGTCCGGCAGGGCAATGTTATTTGCCTTAATGTTCTGATACCACGGCTTTCTCTACTACGAATGCATTCCCTTTTTCCCAGCGGAAATAATAGGTTCCGGGGGAATAACCCGGCAACTGAATTTCCATTTGTTCCGGGCATAACACCCAGATTTTCAACAATTTACCCGAAGCATCATATAAGGCCAGTTGCCCACCGGCAGAGGGCGCCTGAATCGTACACCTGCTCCGCATCGGGTTCGGGAAAATGAGCAGGCGCAATGCGGGGTCAGCCGGGTTCGAAACGGCAGATTCAAAGGATACCTGCGTAAAAGTGGTATTGGTCAAAACCGGACTGTTGTAGTCGAAATAAATGGCCGCCTGGTTGTGCAAAGGAGTTCCAATGGCTAACGTGCGTTTGGCGGCAATGGAAAAACTGAAAAAGCCGTGGCTGCCCGCCGGGTTGGAAATGGAATCGGACAAGTGGATCTGGTCGAATACAATTTCCAGTACGTGCCCGTCTTTCACCTGCCAGGTAAACGGATGGCTGGCGCCGATAACAGACAACGTGGTCAGATCGAGCCCTGCATCCAGCGTATCGATCAAACGAACGCATTCGGCCGGGTAATTGCCCGTATTTTGAAAGCGAATCGTGTACCGCAAAGGCATGCCCGCCGCTACCTCATCGGGAGTAATGTGGTCGCCCGGCCACACCTGTTTATCGTTCGGATCGTACGCGCCGACCACCGTGGTTGCTAGTTCGAAGGTATTATCAGCCAGGTTACTATCCGTATTTTCAGGCGTGGCGTAGGTATAAAAACGCATAATGGAGCCCAGCGCCGCCGTCGCTGCCACCCGAACCTGCACCGAAATAACTGTGTGCCCGGCAAACGGAATTCCAATTGTATTCCAGACCAGCGAATCCCCTGCAATCAAATCGGGCGCAGGATTGGCGCCGAGGTATTCAATATCGTTTGGCAATTTCAAAGAAACCGCAGCCGTAGCATCCGTTGTACCCACATTGGAAACACGCAGGAGAAGACTGTTTTCAAAACCGGGTCGCATGGCTGCCGTATTTGTAGCCGAACTACGGACGTCGGTAATATTTGCCTGAAATCCGATCCCGAAATCCTGACCGGAACTGATGCCGCTTGCCAGCCGGTACGGAGGCGTCACGCTCGCATACGCCACGGGTGCAATGGCGCGAACGGTATCGGCCGCAAGGTCGAAAGCCAGATTGTAGCGGCCCAGGCTATCCGTCAGCGCCAGTTGATCGGACAAAACGCTCACGACCTTGATATTTGGCAAAGGCAATTCTCCCGGTTCCTGCTGTCCGTTCTGGTTGTCGTCGGCAAACACCACGCCGCTGCTGCTGCCGGTAGCCACCGATCGCTGCCAGATGCCGTGCCACAGCATGGCGGCATACAAAACGCCGTTTTTCAGGGTTAAATCCAGTGCCGGCAAGTAGTCATTTTCCGGTAATCCCGTCTGAAACGGTCCCCAATGTTCTCCTTTATCGGTCGAAAAAAACAATCCCAGATCGGTGGCCGCCACGATCACGTTGCCCACGCCGATCATATCGTGAATGACGGTAAGTTCCGTCGGCGAACTGTTCAGGCCGGTCACCGGAAGCGTTTGGAAGTTGATACCGTCGTCCGAATATCGGATGTCCGTCCAGCGTGGCAGGAAAAAACGGCCGTTCACCCGAAACAATTCGCCGCCATAACCGGGGCCGCCGCTGGTGAGTGGTATCCAGTCGGTCGTGTTGGGCAGTTGCAGGAAAATATGTCCCGTATTGGTGGCCGCGTACAAAGAATCTCCCACGAAAAGGGTGTTGTACACGTTGTCGGTCACCGAAGGGCCGTAAATCACCGTGGCCGTCGGGTTTTCGGTGAGCGGTACTTTGTATACATTTTGATTGAGCGATACAAAAGCCTGATTATCATGAATATCTATACCACTCGTCGAATAACTGGATACGCCCGGATAGGAAATGTAGGTCCAGGTTTGTCCGCCGTCCAGCGATATCTGGTCGTACGTGATCAGCGTATCGGAACCCTGCACGGCCAGTTCGAGCGCCGAGGAACCCACGAAAGCCCCGGATTTGTTCCAGCCGGTGTTTTCATTTTCCCGGACGTAAATAGTGCGGTCGCTGGAATTGGGTGCAACGTCGAGCGCGTATAATTTATCGCCCCCGGCTTGCACGCGGTACACCAACTGCCCTGCAAAACCTGCACTGGCATCGGTCCAGTCGGCCCCGAAACTGCCGGACCGATACATACCGTTTTCTGAAAACAGGAGCCATTCGTTTCCATTTTCGTGTATTCCCCAGGGCACTTCAGGCGAAGTGAATACTTTCCACGTAACGCCGTAATCGGTCGTCCAGGCATACTGACCATAAATCAGGGCGAGCAGGCCTTTTTTGCCGGAACGTTTCAGCGTTACAACGTCCGGATCGAAACCGGGTGGCAGCGGGAGCGTTTGCCAGGTTTGTGCGGTGTCGAAGGAGACTTTTACGCTGATCGCCCCGCCATTCGACTGAACGCGGGTGACAATAGCGCTGTCCAGCACGACCACCTGATAATTGGTATTAAAACCCGGCGCAATCATGCGGGTAAAAAAACTATTGCCGCCATTTTGAGAAATCTGGAGATTGGCGCTACTACCGCCTTTTACGATCAGTCCGCCATTGGCATCCAGAAAATCCGGTAGCACGACACCGCCGCCGGGCAGGAACCCGATGGTGGCGCCGTTATCTTTGGAGCGCAGGTAATAATTGCTGGGTGTAACGGCCGCAATGATCAATGCACCGCCGGTTTTTTTGAGCGCAACATGGGTGGTAGGCGGCTTTTCATCAATTTCAGTCACCTTCCACGACTGCCCGCCGTCGGTGCTGGTCAGCAGGTCGCATCGCAACAGGCCGCGAACGAGGTACAGCGTATCCTGATCCGCCAGTCCGGCCACTATCGGCTCGATGCCCAGGTTTTCTACCCGGCTCCACTGCTGCCCGTCGACAGACCGGTACAAACCCGATTCCGAACCTGCCCAGTAGGCGCCGGCGTAGGATTCGAGGAAGAAAACGGCGCCGCCGAATGGGCCGGGGGTTTGTGACCACTGGGCGTGTGCTTTAAACTGGCAAATAATTGATAATGCGAGGATTGTGAGGAGACGGGTGACGGTTTGAGTCATGAGAGGGGGAGGTTTTTGAGGAGGTAAGTTAGACTTTGGAGATGAATGTTCCAAGGGCTCCTCCCAAGCACTGATGGGAGCAGCCAAAAGGTCCTATTGAGATGTATTTAGGTTCCATTACGATGTATTTAGGTCCCATAACGATGCCTTTCCGTCCGATTGATATCCGTTTCGGTTGATTAGAGATGTCATCTGCTCCTGCAAGGATACGTTTAGGTCGGAGAGAGAAGTGTTTAGGTTGTTTTGAGAAGTGTTCCGGTTCCCGACCTAAAGTTTTAGGTCCACCAACCTAAACGTTTAGGTATTGGGCCTAAAACTTTCGATCCGGGACCCAAACGTTTGGGTCTGACAACCTAAACGGATCTCAAAAAGACCCAAATGTTTGGGTAAATAACCTAAACGCTTCTCAAAAGAACCTAAATGAACCGATCAGTGCCTGTTTGTCATTTTCAACTTTCCAGGTCGTTTTCGTTTATGCCTGCGCCCTTGCAGATCCAGGATTTGAGTTGGGCGAAGCCGGGGGCTTGTTTTTGCTTAAGGGTATTGAGGAACTGTTTTAGTTTTTGATTCGCACCTGCATTCACACTCTTACAAACTTTTCCAAAATATTTTACGTCTTTAAATCCATGATCCGCTGGGTCAATATCTTTCATTGCAGCATTACTAAATATCCAACCTTCAAAAGCAGGACTTATTATGAGAATGGTGTGATTCTCACGGATAAATTTCTTGATGTTATTTTTATCCTCCACGAACGTAAAACCATCTAATGCCTTTTTCAATAATTTCTCACTTTTACCCCGGTCACTGTCTATTATTCCAACTACTTTTTCCGACGGGTGTGTTTTCCTAATCGTATTTAATACGTTTGAAACATTATTGAGAGGCGAATGATTCGGGAAGGAAAAACCTAAAATTTCTACCAACACTGTATCAGCAAAACATTCAGGAATTACATTATCGAAGCGTTGTCGTTTCATTAGGGAATAAAGTGATCTATATTATAAAAAAGGTCTATTCCATAATCGGCAATTTCCTGAAGTTCTTGTTCTGTCAGCCTCCTGGCGTGTGTTTCATAGTTTTCAAACCAGGTTGTAAAAATTGCTACATCGTCCATCTCTTTCATTAAAGGTAACAAGAGATATGGGTTGTGGGTAGTAAGGAAAAATTGATTGCCGCCCTCGTCGTTTAACATATGTTGGGCCAATTCGTAAATGTAAGGGCCATAAGAATGCGATTCGGGTTCTTCAAAAAGAAGAACGGAATCACGATTTGACATGATTGCGGCGAGGTGAAAAATATAACGTTGGAAGGTGTCGGGGACGAGAACAAGGGGGAAACTAATAAGCGTATCTTCGGTAGTTTGCACAACTGTAATACGCTGATTTTCAATATCTAGCAATAATTGCAACCCATTAGGTTCTAAAAATCGCTTTACCTCCTCTCGCAGGGCGGGATGGCTTTCTATTATTGAATAAAAATTGTCTCCTTGGGGTGTCCGAAGTGAATGTCCATTTTTATTAGTCTCAATTAGACCAGCAAATTCATATCTTTTAATCGGACTTGAAGGCGGATTGGTTTCTTCCGATGAAGAACCGGCTATAGTGCCATTCGAATAAAGCCGTACTTGAATTGAAGGGAAATTGTAGTTAAAAACTTCATCTGGATTTTCTTTCAAAGTTGAAACCTGAAAAACAAAATCATATCCCTGTTCATTTGCTTCTTTTAATATTGCACTCACATGATTATTAATACTAATTTCAATTGGGTTCCTAAAATTAAAGTCGCTAAATAGATGATTTAAAGACTTATATCTAATTGCATTTTCACCAAATTTTAGATTTGTAGAATTTTGAGGAGGATAATTCACCCCCAACAACGACACCGCCTCCAAAATATTCGACTTCCCCGCATTCGGCTTCCCAATAAACACATTGATCCGTTCGCAATCCAGCGACAGGTCTTTGATAGATTTGAAATTCTGAATCCGGAGGTTTTTGATCAGACTACTCATGGTCGGCATTTTTTACAAAATTACGTCATTTCGAGTATTTATTGACCGGGCGACTCAAAAAGCCACCCGGTCAACAGCCATATGGTTTTCACACCTTCAGGTAAGACGGTCAGTTGATCGTATACCCATAAAAGATCGCAACAGCCTAGGCATTCGTTTCTACTGTCCTTTTTCTTGATAAAAAGGACCAAAAATCAAGGCTTTATTCAAATCCTGCGATTTTGCCTGCCATTTCCGACGGGTTCGCACCCAAACTCGCCCCGACTGCGTCGGGGCTCAAACATGGGTGCTCTCTGCCGCCTCCAATGGCGCAAAATCGGGATTTGAATAAGGCCGGTCCCAATAACGCACGGCGATTTTGATCTGTTCTTTCGCGTATGAAGGCTCATAACGCAGCGAATTTTGTATCTGTTTCGCTTAAGTATCCAAGTTATAACCGTGGAGGGAATGTGAAAAGTTGTCAACTTTGGTTTGGTACCCGGCACAAACATTATTGAGTACTTTTTGGCTAAGTTTTCAAACGCCAGACTCCAACTAAACTATAAGAAACTGTTTTAAAACCCCTCACCGGCCGCAAAGACTTGCCTTTTCGACTCGGCAGGGGTTTTAAAACAGTTTCTAAGCGACGAGTGAAAATCAGTTTAGATTATTTTCACACAAATGCCTGAGTATCAAGCCTGATAACTGATAACTGATAACCGATAACTAGTTATACAAATACATACTCCGGTTCCGCTCCAACTCCCTGAAATACGGATCCTTCAAATCCTTGATAAAGTAAATCGCCTCTCCCGTACTCTTCATTTCAGGGCCCAGGCGTTTATCCACATTCGGGAATTTATCGAACGAGAACACTGGGATTTTGATCGCGTAACCGTCCATTTTATTGATCATCTCGAAGTCCTTCAATTTGTGCGTGCCCAGCATCACTTTGGTGGCGATGTTGAGGTAAGGCACTCCGTAGGCTTTGGCGATGAACGGCGTGGTGCGCGAGGCGCGCGGATTGGCCTCGATTACGTACACCTGGTCGTTTTTGATGGCAAACTGGATATTGATCAAACCCTTGATATTCAGCGCTCTGGCGATGCGTTCGGCGTATTCGCACATGCTCTGGATCACGATGGGACCGAGCGAATACGGCGGCAGCACGGCCGACGAGTCGCCGGAGTGGATACCCGCCGGTTCGATGTGCTCCATGATGCCCATGATGTGAATGTCGTCGCCGTCGAAAATGGCGTCGATTTCCGCTTCCTTGGCGCGTTCGAGGAACTGGTCGATGAGGACCTTGTTATCGGGCAGGTGTTTGAAAATGGACAAAACCTGGCGTTCCAGTTCGTTGTCGTTGATCACGATTTTCATACGTTGTCCGCCGAGTACGTACGACGGGCGCACGAGCAGCGGGTACGGCAGGCGTTTGGCGATATCGAGCGCGGCATCCACGTCGTGGGCGACGCCGTACTGCGGATACGGGATGTCGAGGTCTTTCAGCAGGTCGGAGAAACGGCCGCGGTCTTCGGCGATGTCCATGCTGTCAAAACTGGTGCCGATGATGTTCCAGCCTTTTTTGTGCAGGTCTTCGGCGAGTTTCAGGGCCGTCTGGCCGCCGAGTTGCACGATCACGCCGTCGGGTTTTTCGTGTTCGAGAATTTCCTCGAGGTGTTCCCAGTATACGGGTTCGAAGTAGAGTTTGTCGGCGATGTCGAAATCCGTGGAAACGGTTTCCGGGTTACAGTTTACCATAATCGCTTCATAACCAACCTCTTTGGCGGCCAAAACGCCGTGCACGCAGCAGTAGTCGAACTCAATACCCTGGCCGATGCGGTTCGGGCCGGAGCCGAGCACCACCACTTTCTTCTTGTCGCTGACAATGCTTTCGTTGCGGTCGTCGAAGGTGGAATAGAAGTAGTTTGTTTTGCTTTCAAATTCCGCGGCGCAGGTGTCCACCATTTTATACACCCGGCGGATGCCGCGGCGTTTGCGCTCAATGGTGACGAATTTTTCGTCGATGCGCAGCAGCCAGGCGATTTGTGCGTCGGAGTAGCCGTTCTTTTTGAGTTCCATGAAGAAGTCGGTCGGGATATCCTCCGGCACGTTGAAACGCAGCAACTGCTCCTCCATTTTCACCAGGTTTTTGATTTGCCCGATAAACCAGGAATCGATGCCCGTGAATTTCTGCACCGTTTTGGAAGGAATGCCGAGGCGCAGCGCATCTTTCACGCGGTAAATGCGGTCGTCGCTCACCTTTTCCAGGCGCTCCATGATATCGTCGGTGCGCAGCCACTCTTTTTTGTCGGCGCCAAGGCCCGTGCGGTTGTTTTCCTGGCTCTGACAGGCTTTCTGCAGGGCTTCGTTGAACGAGCGGCCGATAGCCATTACCTCGCCCACCGATTTCATTTGCAGGCCGAGGCGGTGGTCGGCGCCGTGGAATTTATCAAAATTCCAGCGCGGCATTTTCACGATCACGTAGTCCAGCGTAGGTTCGAAAAACGCAGAGGTTGTTTTGGTGATCTGGTTTTTCAGTTCGTCGAGGGTGTATCCGATGGCCAGTTTGGCAGCGATTTTCGCGATCGGATAACCCGTGGCTTTCGAGGCCAGCGCCGAAGAACGCGACACACGAGGATTGACTTCGATGGCGATGAGTTTTTCGTCTTCGGGGTTTTGCGCAAACTGCACGTTGCAGCCGCCGGCGAAATTGCCGAGCGCCCGCATGATCTTGATGGCCTGGTTGCGCATATCCTGGTAAGCCGTGTCCGACAAGGTCATGGCCGGCGCTACCGTGATGCTGTCACCGGTGTGAATGCCCATGGGGTCCACGTTTTCCACGGTGCAGATGATGACCACGTTGTCGAGTTTGTCGCGCAGCAGTTCGAGTTCGAATTCCTTCCAGCCGAGCACCGCTTTTTCCACGAGCACCTCGTGGGTGGGCGATGCGTTGAGGCCGTTTTTGAGGGCCTCGTCGAAGTCTTCTTCTTTCAGGCAGAAACCGCCGCCTGTGCCGCCGAGGGTGTAGGAAGGGCGTATAACGAGCGGAAAACCAATCTTTTGCGCGGCTTCTTTACCTTCCAGGTAAGAATTGGCGATGTACGACGGCGCAACGGAAAGGCCCAGATCCAGCACCAGTTTTTTAAATGCCTCGCGGTTTTCCGTCGTCTCGATAGCGGCCGTATCCACACCGATCATGCGGCAGTTGTATTGCTCCCAGATGCCCATTTTTTCGCACTCGATGGCGAGGTTGAGCGCCGTTTGTCCACCCATGGTCGGCAGCACGGCATCCAGCGTCGGTAATTCCGGGTCTTCCTGGTGTTTTTTCAAAATCGCCTCGATACTCTCCGGCGTTAGCGGATGCAGGTAAATATAGTCGGCTGTCACGGCATCAGTCATGATCGTGGCCGGATTGGAATTGATCAGCGCCACTTTGATACCTTCTTCGCGCAGGGAACGGCTGGCTTGAGAGCCGGCATAGTCGAATTCGCAGGCCTGACCGATGATGATGGGGCCGGAGCCGATAATGAGGATGGATTGAATGGAATTATCTTTCACAGAAACAGAGAGTGAGAGGGTGAGAAGGTGAGAGAGTGAGCGTATAACCCTTGGCTCTCGAAATCTTGCTGGGGTAAAAAAATGCCGGAAACGGGCGCATGGCCCCGTTTCCGGCATGTCCGAATACAAAAAACATATCAGGTCGTTTTTTCATATCGGGATGCAAAGGTAGAAAGGTGTGTGGGAAAAAAGAGGGTGTCGGGAAAATTTTTAAAAAGATAAGTTCGGACGCCCTTAATCCTCGTTTTTGTACCGAATCACGTAAATCAAAAGTCCGAACACAATCCAGCACAACTGCCGGGTCCTTCTGATCAGCGAAACGACCAGCCAGGTTTCTCCTCCCGGCACGCCGATGGCATCCAGCATCACTTTGTTGGCGTATTCCTCTACGCCGATTTGTCCGGGAATAAATCCGGCGGCGGCCTTGTAGAACCCTACTCCCGTATTGGCCATAACGGCTTGTAAAACAGAGACTTCTATCCCCAAAAAATGCAGGATCAGCAACAACTCCATCGAGTCAACCACCCAGTACAACACAAAAAACAACAGTGCGACCAGCATGGCTTTCGGACTGTTGCGGAAATATACCTGTAAATCTGCCCATGCTTTTTCCATACCTGTTCCGGCGGAACCTGCCCGGCGAACAAGTTTTTCGCCCCAATGGGTGCGTACCAGTAAACCGGTCAAATAGCGCCGGTATTTTATCAGCAAAACGATCGCCGCCACAGGCAGCAGCCAAAAATAAAGCCCGGCAAAAGACGCCGAAAATGGGAATGAAAACCCTTTTAACGCCCCTGTCGTCGCCAGAAAAAGCAGGGCCTGCGCTATTACCATCCCGGTTCTGGACACCAGGGCTGCTGTAAGCAAAGTCGCCTGACTCACGGATGTGTTGCGCAGCAAATACATTTTCATCGCCTCGCCGCCCACGGCATTGGTCGGATTGATGACGCTGACGGCTTCGCCGACTTGCCGGATCAGAAACAACTTCCTCAAAGACAATCGATTACCCGTTATTCCCATACAAAACCGCCAGCCGATGGTGGCGAAAAAATAGCCGGCAAAAGTGGTAAGCAGCAGCCAGATGAACCGGTAGCCGAGGTGCCGGAGGGAATCGGCTACTTTGCTCAGGTCCATGCTTCGAATGAAAAGCCCGAAGCAAAGTAATATCAGGAATAGAATGGAGATTCGAAGGATTCTCATGGTTGACACAAGGTTGAGGGGTTGAGATTGTTGAGGGGTTGAGATTGTTGAGGGGTTGAGATTGTTGAGGGGTTAAGATTAGCCACTCGGTTCCCTCAACAATCTCAACCGCTCAACCCCTCAACAACCTACCAGTTAATCAACGGCAACACCCGCCGCCCCGATCTATTGATCAGGCCGATCTGAAAACCGTCAAGTTCTTTCGCCGAATTGAAAAGCCCGATTTGCAGGCCTTTGGCTTTTTTCGCCCGGTTGATGGCCGCCACCTGAATGCCCGTCAGCGTATCCGCCCGATTGACAACGCCCGCTACCTGAATGCCCAGTACTTCCTGGGCATGGTTGTAGATGCCGCCGACCTGCAGATGCGAAATGCCTGCGGCAGCGTTGTTCGAAATGCCGGCAACCTGGGCGCCGCGGGAAAAATTGGCCTGGTTAAATATTCCGCCGGCCTGAATCCCCGTCAAGGTGTCGCGGGTGTGGTTAAAAATACCGCCCAACTGAACACCGAGCACATTTCCGCGCTGCCGGTTGTAAATGCCGCCCACCTGCACCAGTACCCGGCCGCCGGATGAATTGTTGGCAATGCCTGCGACCTGCGTGGCAGCACGGTCGGCATAGCGATTGAAATTGAACAAACCGCCTACCTGCACACCATTCAGCGTATCGCCGCAATGGTTGTAAATGCCGCCCACCTGCACGCCGTTCATATTTCCGCGTAATTCGTTGAAAACGCCGGCTACCTGAACGCCCTGTATTTCTTTGCGGGTGAAATTCGCCAGCCCGGCCACTTCCACACGGCGATTGCCCATGGATGTACCCGCCAGTACATTAAACGACCAGTCGTTCACCACTTTGGCGCTCAACGTATGGTTGGTGCCCAGCACGGGCAAAAACGAAATCTGATACCGCCGGTGCAGCGAATCCGGCACATTCACCGCATTCCATTTTTCGAGGGTGGCTTTAAAAAAACGCTCGGCCTGCGTCGCAACAATCTGCAGATTTTCCTCCAGCGTGCGCGGACGAGGTTTGGAAGGTGCATTTACCTGTAAATCAATCTTTTGGAAACGTGGAGTTTGGCGCGTAACGGTAAAAACGGTGTCGTGGTAATCCAGGCGCGCTACCACGATTTCGGTGGCCTTGCGGACTTTCAGTTCGTAGTAGCCGTTGGAATCGGTGGTGGTGGCACGAAGCGTCTGCCGGTCATATACGGTGGCGTTGGCCAGGCGCTGGCCGGTTGCGGGGTCTTTTACGTAGCCGCTCAATTGTTCGGCGGGTTTACGGCGTTTCTTCAGGATGAGGTAGTTGCCGTTCGTTTTAAATTCGTAGCCCTCGCCCAGGATTTCATACAGGGTTTCCCGCACAGTCCAGTCATTGGCGATCAGGTTCGTTTTACGTGTCGCATCCAGAATACTGGCATTGTACGACCATTCGAAACCGGCCCGCTGTGCAACGATCTGTAGCGCCTCCCGTATCGGCGTTCCCTTAAAAACCACGTCGATACGCCGCTCCAGCACTTCGCCCGCCCGGGCAAAATGCGAAATCAAAACAAGCGCCATTACCAAGAAAGTCCCTTTACTCATCGTTCATCGTTCATCATTCATCATTCATCATTCCTCCCCGCATCCCGTTCCGTCCAGGATAATTTTGCCGTCCTCGCGTTTTACGGTCAAAGAGAAGGCATCGGCAACCAGATCCAGCACCCGGTCCAGTTCGAGGTTTTCGTACTTGCCGTAAAGCAGGCAATTTTCCAGCACCTTGTTATTCAGGGAAATATCCACGCCGTACACATCGCTCAATTCCTGCACCACCTGTTTGAGCGGGGTGGCATTATATTGGAAAAGCCTGTTTTTATAGGCCAGCACGTTCTCATCCGGTTTGGCCGAACGAATGATATTTCCGGTAGCGTTTTCGTACACCGCCTGCTCGCCGGGCAGCAGCAGCACCGTTTGAGCACCGGCAGTGAGTTGAACTTTGCCGGAGGTGACCGATACTTTCACCCGGCCAGGTTCGGAGCGGTTGTCGACGTTGAATTCGGTGCCCACTACCTTCACTTCCAGTTGTTCCACTTCGATTACGAAGGGCTTTTCCTTGTCGGGCGCTACCGCAAAATACGCCTCTCCGCTGAGCCGCATGCGCCGTTCGTTTTTATTGAAATTGCCCGCAATGCGCAGTCCGGAATTGCGGTTGAGCACCACCACCGAACCGTCGGTGAGCGTATCCGTAAGCGTTGCAGAAGTTGCAGCGATCTGAATTTCAGGTGTTTGTGAAGGATTTCTGAAAAAGAAAACAGCAGCCACCACAACCACCAGCACGGCCGCAGCCGCCGGAATCCACTGGTACATCGAAATACGTCGGGCAGGTGAAGTACCGGCAACAGGCTGTATCTTCGCTTTTACTTTTTGCAAAGCCCTTTCCGTGTCTACCGGGCGCAGGGTAGCAGCCCGGGCAGTCGGCGCCTGGTTCCACAACCGTTGCAGGCTTTCGAAATACTGCCGGTTTTCGGCAGATTCCTGTAGCCAGGCCCCGATCACGCGCTCGTCCTCCGCAGTCGCTTCACCGGCCAGGCGTTTCGCCAGCAATTCGTCTATGTTCATGTAGTTGTCTGTCATAGTAGCATCAGTTGCAAAAGGGCGATCAGGGTAACGAGGTAATCTGCCAGTTCGGTGCGCATCAGTCGGAGCGCTTTTCCCATCTGGGTTTCCACGGTTTTAATGGAAATGCCGAGTTGATCGGCGATTTCGCGGTACTTCAGTTCTTCAAAACGGCTCAGTTCAAAAATGCGACGGCACTCCGGCGGCAAAGCCTGCAGGGCCTGCTGGATGCGCTCGTTCAGTTCCGACGCGGCGCCGGGTTCGTGTTCATGCCCCTGTTCCAATTGTTCCGCATTGTATACTTTATATTTTTCACGTGTCCGGGCGTCGCGCAGGCGATTGAGGCAGCGGTTGTGCACCATTTTGTACAAATAGGCTTTCACCGACCACTGCACTTCGAATGCAGAGCGTTGTTCCCACAGTTTTACAAAGGTTTGTTGCACCAGGTCTTCCGCCTCATCCATATCTCCCTCGGTAAGCGAGCAGGCATAATGACACAGCGGTTCGTAGTACCTACGAAACAGCGCATCAAAAGCCGATTCATCGCCTTGCCGAATCGCCTGAAGCAAAGTTGGGTCGTCTCTTTTTTCCACTTGTGGCGTTCTTTCCAGACACTTTAACACAGGTTTAACCCTGATGCGCAAGTGCAGATTTTTTAAAAATATTTCTTGTTCTCCTGTTTGGGAGCCTGTTAAGTCATCCGATGACTTTGAGTCATCGGATGACTTAACAGGCTCCCAAACAGGAGAACAAGATTTTTTCGGGTGGTCGTCAGGGTAAAAGCGGACACGTGGGTCTCAGATCAGTTATGAAAACAAAAACACTTATTTCCATGCAACACCTGTTGAAAATTATCGCCCTCTTGTTTCTGAACCTGCTTTTTAACCCTTTCATTTCGTCGGGACAAAATTACACGCAAACCGTAAAAGGAACGGTTTTGGAGAAAGGTATTAAAAATCCGCTGATAGGAGCTACTGTGGTGGCCGTGCTGCCCGAAACTTCGGAAAAGCGCGTGATCGGCGCCGTCACCGACTCCGAAGGTCATTTCCGGCTGACCAACGTTCCTGTCGGAAAAATCGGCATTCAGGTCACTTATTTGGGTTACAAAGATGCCGTTTTGTCCAACGTCACCGTCAACTCCGGTAAAGAAGTAGACCTGATCATCGAAATGGAAGAATCCGTTTTGAAAGCCGGCGAAGTAGTCATTTCCGCAAAAATAGAAAAACAAAAGCCGCTCAATGAACTGGCAGTGGTCAGCGCCCGCACGTTTTCCGTAGAGGAAACCCAGCGATTTGCCGCTGCCGTGAACGACCCGGCCCGCATGGCTTCCTCCTATGCCGGCGTGGTGATGCGCGACGACGGCAACAACACCATCGTCATTCGTGGCAATGCACCCAACGGGCTACTCTGGCGTATGGAAGGCGTGGATATTCCCAGTCCCAACCACTTTTCCAACGTGGGTTCTTCCGGCGGTGGCATTTCCATTCTGAGTGCTCAATTGCTGAGTAACTCCGATTTTATGACCGGGGCATTTCCGGCTGAGTATGGAAATGCTTTGTCGGGCGTGTTCGACCTGAAACTGCGCAAGGGCAATACCGACAAATCCGAATACACCTTGCAGGCCGGCGTGCTCGGTATCGACGCGGCGGCAGAAGGCCCCATGCGCCTCGGCAAACAAACGGGTTCTTTTCTGGCCAACTACCGCTACTCTACCCTCTCGCTGCTATCGAAAGCGGGCGTGAACGTCGGCAGCGCCAGCACCGATTTTCAGGACCTGTCATTCAACTTCTGGATGCCGGCGGGCAAAGCGGGCACCTTCACGATGTTCGGCATGGGCGGACTCAGCACACAAAAAGCCGTCGGCGTAGCGGATTCCGTGGAATGGGCCGACAACCTGTATAAAAGATACAACGGCGATTTTCTGGCTAACACCGGCGTACTCGGCCTGACACACAGCAAGGCCTGGGACCACACGTTCATCAAAACCGTACTGCTGGCTTCCAGTACCGAAAACGGCTACAACGAAGATGAATATCAGTATGATTACACCCTGCGCCGCAACTACGACCAACGCCATAGCCAGATGAAATACACGTTGTCGACGGTACTAAACCACAAGTTCAATGCACGGCATTTTTTGCGTACAGGCGCCTACGTCAATTTCCTGGATTTCAATTTCCGGCAATCGGAATGGGATTTTTCGGAACATTATCTCCGCCAGCGTATCCGGACCGAAGGGCAAACACAAACGCTCAATGCCTTCGCTCAGTGGCAGTTCCGCCCGACGGAAAATCTGACGCTGAATGCGGGTGTGCATTCGCTGTTCTTTTTCCTCAACAACAGCGTTTCCGTGGAGCCGCGGGCGTCGGTGAAATACGCTTTTTCGGAGCGCAGTTCGCTGAGTGCCGGCTACGGCCTGCATTCGCAGGTTCAACCGTTGGGTGTATATTTTACTAAAAATGAAAACGGGGAAGGATCACCCAACCAGGAACTGACGCCCTCCAAAGCGCACCATTTCGTGCTGTCGTATGACCGTACTTTGCCCGGCAATCTGCACCTGAAAACGGAGGCTTATTTCCAGCATTTGTACAATGTGCCGGTAAGTGCCTCCGGGCCTACGTCGTTTTCCATGCTGAATAGCCTGGACGGATTTGAGTCGCAATCGCTTGTCAATCAGGGTAATGGGCGCAACTATGGTTTCGAACTGACTTTTGAAAAATTCCTGACGCGCGGCCTGTATTTCCTGCTTTCCTCTTCGGTGTATGAATCCAAATACCGCGGCAGCGACGGCATCTGGCGCGACACGCGTTACAATGGCAACTATGCCAACACGTTCACCGCAGGCAAGGAATGGGACTGGAATACCCGCCGCAAAAACCGCAGTATCGCCTTCAATATGAAACTGGTACATGCCGGCGGTTTCCGCGACGCGCCGGTCGATCTGGCGGCATCCCGGGAGGAGGGACGCACTATTCGCGACGACGCGCGTGCTTTTGAAGAAAAAATGCCCGATTACTTCCGGCTTGATCTCGGCGCTCGTTTGAAACGCAATTACGCTCATTTGACCACAACGGTCGGTATCGACCTGCAAAATGCAAGCAATCGTTTGAATGTTTACAACCGGTATTATGACCCGAATTCAAAATCGGTGCAGTATAGCCGGCAGACGGGGTTGATTCCGGTGCTGTTTTATAGGGTGGAGTTTTAGGGGGATGGAAATTCATCTAAAGGTCATCGGCAGGCATTGATTGGATAAACAACAAAGATACCGGCCCGATGGGCCGGGTGAAACACTCATACCAATGGTTGCTACAAAGATGCCGGCCCGATGGGCCGGATATGATTGCTTGGGCTTTGTATTGCTGGGAAATGTGCCAAAATACCTATAATAAGAATTGGGTATGCAGGAACCAGAGCCACTTGAGTTTGCACCTGTCCCAGCGGGACAATATCTTTGTAGCCAATGCCCATGCAACCCTACCCGGCCCATGGGGCCGGTATCTTTGTAGCCCAATGCCCATGCAGTCGCCCGGCCCAGCGGGCCGGTATCTTGTGGCATTCAAAAATTTTCATTTGTTAATCCGAAAACACGTTTCAAACATGGCAAACACGTATACCCAACTTTACACCCACCTGGTATTTGCGGTCAAATTCCGCCAGTCCCTCATCCTTGATTCATTTCGGGAAGAAACAGAGCGCTACATGACCGGCTTTTTGCAAAACAAAAAATACAAATTACTGGCCATTTACCTGATGCCGGATCATGCACATATCCTTGTCGGGCAAAATCCGGCGCTTGCACTTTCTGAAACGGTTCAGACGCTAAAAACAGAAACGGCTAATTTTATTAAGGAGAAAAAATTCACACCATTCCGGTTTCAATGGCAATTGGGATTCGGAGCATTTTCACATTCCCGAAGTGAGTTGGATAAAGTGATTCGTTACATTTTGAACCAACCCGAGCACCATAATAAGAAATCGTTCAAAACCGAATATCTCGCCATGTTGCGCAGGTATGAAATCGAATTTAAGGACGAATATTTATTTGAATTTTTTGATGGTGTTTACGAATAAGATATTGGCCCGCCGGGGCAGGGTGAACACCTGTGGAATCTATTCACAGGTGGCAAAGGAAACCGGGACGTGTTAAACATTTGTAGAAAAAACCATAAAAAACCCCCATCCCACAATTTCAACACCCGACAACCAGTTTGCCCCCACACAATCCACTTCCATGCGGCTTATCTTTTTTCTGGCAAGTTTTAT